>Ga0126371_10002777_pt1 | contig 15171 bp, 14 predicted proteins | sample PanSoiMetaPlot_4_FD_110145 | JGI IMG/M metagenome (GOLD analysis project Ga0126371, IMG submission 110145) | Tropical forest soil microbial communities from Panama - MetaG Plot_4 | ecosystem: Environmental > Terrestrial > Soil > Tropical forest > Bulk soil | place: Panama | collected 2016-02-17 | reverse complement strand
GGCAGCACCGCGCGCGCGGGATCGCGCGTGACGCCGGCGGACACGTTGAGCTCCATCGGCGCATAGTAGAACGTGTCGCGCACCCGCGTGCGCTCGTTCATCATCTCGCGCAAGTCCGCTCCGCTCACCTCGCGACCTTCGACCTCGCGCGGGAAGCCGACCGCCGCGCGCCGCACGTACGAGTCGCTGCCGGCCTGTCGTAGCAATATCGTTCCGGCGTTGAAGCCGAAGCTCTCGAGCATGACGGCGAGTATGCGGTGGAGCAGCTTGTCGAGATCGCGTTCGACGAAGATCGCCGCGGTCAGGTCGAGGATCTTCGCGACGCGCTGCATGACCTCGCGCTGCGGCTCGATCGATCCCAAGTGGACGTTCTCGATCGCCGACGCGGCGATCCGGGCGAACATCGCGATGTTGCCGAGCGTCTCGACCGACGGCACTTGCCCGTCGATCGGCGCATCCGGGCAGAGTAGGCCGATGATCTCGCCGCTCGACGACGTCAGCGTGAACAGGAGCGTATCGGCTTCATGCCATGCGCCTTTGCGTTCGCGCGGAACGAGCGCGGCTTCGGGCCGATAGCATGAGATCGGATCGGTGTGCCACGCTTGTCGTTCGACCGGCGCGTAATACGCCGATGGCCGCACCAAGAAGCGTTCGTCAAGTTTGATATACGCCTGCGCGAACGGCACCTCGCGCACCATGAGCCTGCGCATCTGCTCGGGTGCGTACCCCAACGCCGACCGATATGCGAAGACCTGGCGATCACGCTCAGCGGTCAGGATCGACCCGCAGTGGAATCCGAAAGTCTGGACGGTGGCCTCGAGGATCCGGTCGAGCAGCGGCGCGAGTTCGCGTTCGCGCATGAGCGTGATCGCGAGCTCGACCACCTTGCGCATGCGATCTGCCTGCGCTTCGGACTCAGCGCGTCGTGACGACTGCGTATCGGCGATCTCACGCATCGCGTCCGACTGCGCGACGAGCGATGCACTTCTCGAGACGATCGACCGGTACATGACGTCGACGCCCGCCGCCATGAGGGCGATGATGACGACGTCGATGATCACGTCGATCGGATTGAGTATCACGCTCGGCGGATACGGCGGCCACAGGTACGATGCGATGACGACTGCGGCCGAGACGACGGCCGTCGGGATCGCCGCACCCTGACGGTCTTGGGTCGCGCCGAAGACGACGAGCAGCAGCAAGAACGCCCAGACGTCGTGATAGATCGGCGAGAACAGATAGACGAGGATGGCGGTCACGAAAGAATCGACGACGAGCAGCGTCCGCGAGAGCGCGAGGATCTGATCCTGGGTCGACGATGACTGGAGCCATCGAGCCGCGACGGCGCCCTGGATTAGGAGCACGGCGATCGCGACGCCTTTGATCCACGTCGGGTAGGGCCAATGGAGAACACCGATGAGAACCGTGCCGGCGATGATGAAGATGAAGCGCGCGAGGAGCGCGCCTGACATCAGCCAGCGTTGTTCTTGGCTACGAGCGGAGGTCGAGATTGCTTCCTGCATACGATAGGAAGGCGGCCGTAAACGCGCCTCATATGATATATCGGCAGGAGCAGGCTAGCGGTTGATGAGCGGTTGGCGGCTGATGACCGGCACGCGGTCACTCATGGACGGTTCAGTAACCGTCGAAGCCGACGGTGACCGTTCCGTCCGGCGACACCATCGTCGGGACGCGCAGCTGAGGCGAAAGGCGGCGGAGCGCCTCCCGCGCTTCGCGGTCGCCGGCGGCATCTCGCTGACGAAATGCCACGCCGCGCGATCGCATGTCCGACATCGCCGCCGCGCAATACGGGCAGCCGGGTTTGGTGAAGATCTCGATCTCTGCCATCGTCGTCGTTGCTCGCCCTTCAAGGTATTGCGGGGCCGCGCCCGAACGTCGCGCTCCGTTCACCGCCCGAGTCAGTTCCGCTGCTTTGTTGGAAGGATCCCCGAACGTGCCGCTTCGCTCGATTTCCACTGCGACCGCCCCTAACCCCGTCGGCCCGTATTCGCAGGCGATCATCGCCGGCGGTTTTGCGTTCACCGCGGGCCAAGTCGGGCTCGACCCCGCGACCGGCAAAGTCGTCGAAGGCCTCGAAGCGCAAGTGGATCAAGCCCTCAACAATACGCGTGCGGTCTTAGCGGCCGCAGGCCTCGAGGTGAGTGACATCGTCAAGGTGACGCTCTACTTGACCGACATCTCGAAGTTCGCCGCGGTCAACGCGATCTACGAGCGCTTTCTCGGATCCCACAGACCCGCGCGCTCAACTGTCGGCGTCGCGTCGTTGCCGGCAGGCGCGCTTTTCGAAGTCGACACGATCGCGATCGCGCGTCAGTGACCGGATAGCGACTCGGCCTGCGTGAGGTATTCCTTCGCGCGCGGATCGGTCGGGTCGTACGTCATCGCGAGCTTATACTGCTCGATCGCCTGATCGTACAGATGCCGGTTCTGATAGTAATAGCCGAGCGCGAGATGCAGGATAGCATCGTGCGGGTTGATCGCGATGCCCTTGATGTAGGCGGCATACGCGAGATTCATGAAGCCGTGCTCGAAATAATCTGAGCCGAGGTTGTAATAGACCTGCGGCACGTGCGGATCGAACGAGATCGCCTGTTCGTATAGCTCGATCGCCTTTTGCGAATCGCCGGTTGCGTCGTAGGCGACGCCGAGATTCATGTATGCCATCCCGAACTGGCTGTCGATCGTCAACGACTTCTGGATCCTGTCGATCGCCGCTTTCGGATTGCCCGAGTTGATGAGCTCGACGCCCCAGTTCATGTAGCACTGGAAGCAGTTCGGTTGTACGTTGATCGCCATCTTGTATTGCGTGATCGCATCGTCGTAACGCCCGACCTCGCCGAAGACGATACCGAGGCCGTTGTGCGCCTCCCAAAACGACGGCCGGATGTCGATCGCCTGGTCATACAAGCTTATCGCTTCGGAGTAGCGCTTTTCAGCGTCGAGGACGGTCGCGAGTTCGAATCGTGAGATCGGATCGTCCGAAGGCGAGCGATCCATGTCGAGCTCGTCTTGCGCCTCGAGCTCTTTGAGCCTGCCTTCCTCTTTATACACCTCGACAAGATTGATCATGCCTTCTTGCGACGGCAGGCTGAGCTTGAACTGTGTGATCGCGTCGTCGATGCGGCCTTCAGCTGAGTAGACGCCGCCGAGGCGGTTGTGGACGTCGCGATCGCCCGGCGTCCTCGCGAGCACTGCCTTGTATGCAGCCTCAGCGGCCGCATAATGTTCGAGCCGGTATTCCACGTCGCCGAGAAGCCGTTGGGCGTCTATGTTCGTCGGATCGAGCGCCACGGCTTGGGCTGCTTCATCGCGGGCCTGTTGATTGCGGCCACTAGCAGCATCGAGCTGCGCCTGGGCCAAGAGAGAGGCGGCCGATTGCGGGGAACCTGAAGGCGCCGGCTTCGGCGCTGAAGTCGCGGAGGAAACGGTAGATGCGGGCGCCGGTGACGGCGAGTCGGCAAAGGCAGGTGCCGCCGCAAGCCCGGCTGCGAACAGCGACGCGGCTACGGCGACGATTGCCCTGTGGCGATCGTTCATATAATAGGCTCCACCAACTACCGTTACCCGTCCTGCGTGCCTAAGTATACCGCTCTCGAGGGACGGGTGCAACGACCCTCAGGTCACTGTCAAAGGTGTGCCGATGGCCCGCGCGAAGCGGAGCGCAGACCGCACCTTCGGAGAGTTTCTCGATGCGCAAAATATTCGGTTTCGCCGCGCTGACCGCGGCACTTCTGCTCGGCGGGTGCCCGAACCCGAACGACATCGGCGTGCAAAACTACGGCACGGTCGCGGTCACGGTCGTCGACGGCACAACCGGTAAACCGGTGAACGGCGCGCTCGTCAGCGCGGGCAGCACGTATACGTGCACCACCGGCGCAGACGGCACGTGCGCAAAACCGCCCGGACCACTCCGGCTTCCGGTAGGCACTTGGACGATCAGCGCTGTGACCGCGGGCCAGCAAGGCACTTCGACCGTCACGGTCGTCGAGAACCAGCAGATCTCGACCACGATCCAGATCCAGTAGGCGGCGAGCGGCCGCGCGCGCATGCCCGAACTTCCCGAACTCGAACTGCTGCGCGTCAAGCTCACCGAATACGTCACCGGCCGCTCCATCATCGCGGTCATCGTCGATCCGAAACGCCAAGTCGTCCTGCGTTATCCGCCGGCCGACTTCGCGCGCGATCTTACAGGTCGCGAATTCGCGTCCGTCACGCGGCGCGGCAAGTTCCTCGAGTTCGCCTTCAAGGACGAAAACGCGCGGCTCATCGTCAATCCGATGCTCGGCGGCCGCTTCGCATTTTGCACGAGAGCAGCCCCCGAACTGCAATCGACGTGCTTCACGCTCCAATTGACCGGCGCGATGGATTTGCGATTCCTCGACGCCGTCCAGATGGCGCGCGTCTACTTGACCGATGACCCGGCACAAGATGTGCCGTCGTACGCCGACACCGGACCCGATGCGCTCGACCCATCGTTGACGTTCGAGGAATTCGAACGCAGGCTCAAGCGGCACCGCGGCGAGATCAAGAACGCGTTGCGCAATCAGGCGTTCGTAGCGGGCATCGGCAACGCGTATTCCGATGAGATACTATTCGCGGCGCACATCCGTCCGCTGCGTCGCGCGAGCACGCTGAAACCGGAAGAACGGCGCGCGCTCTATGACGCGATGCGATCGACGCTCCAACAGTCGGTCGAAACCGTACGCGCGCAGTACGACGCCGGCAAACACCCGCTCCACAAGCAAGACCGCTCGTTCATGCGCATCCACGGCAAGAAGAAAACGGTTTGCCCGCGTTGCGGGCATCGCATATCAAGCATCCATTCGGGCGGTGAGACGACGTACTTCTGCCGAGGATGCCAGTTATGAACAACCGCATCAGGTTATACACAGCCTAGTTCCGACAAGAGTCCAAGGCCCCGTCGTCACGCTCCGACACCCGGACAAATGCTCCGCCGTGCACGCGCCGTACCATCCATAATCGTCGTGCTCCCGGCGGCTCGCCGGGTCTGTCGAGTGGGGGAGGAGGCATTCGTGGCAGCAGGTGGATCGCCCGTGAAGACCGCGCTGGATTTCATCAAGAAGAACGGCGCGAAGATCGTCGATTTCAAGTTCATCGACATGCCCGGCATGTGGCAGCATACGTCGGTCCCGGCCGAGACGGTCGGCGCTGGTGAGTTCGAAGACGGCATCGGCTTCGACGGCTCGAGCATCCGCGGTTTTCAAGAGATCCAAGAAAGCGACATGGTCCTGTTGCCCGATCCGACGACGGCACGTGTGGACTCGTTCTGCTCCGTGCCGACGGTATCGTTCGTCTGCGATGTCTTCGACCCGCGCGAGCAGGCGCCCTACCCACGCGATCCGCGCGGCGTCGCCAAGCGCGCCGCAGCGCACCTCAAGAAGAGCGGCGTCGCCGACGTCTCCTACTTCGGACCCGAGCTCGAGTTCTTCATCCTCGACCACTTGAGCTTCGACGTCCAGCCGTACATCAGCGGCTACCAGATCGACTCCGAAGAAGCGCATTGGAATTCGGGCGGTGCGGACGCCCCGAACATGGCGTACACGCTGCGCACGAAGGAAGGCTATTATCCCGTCCAACCGTCCGACAAGCACATGGACATCCGATCCGAAATGGTCCTGTCGCTCGGCGAGTGGGGCGTGCCGGTCGAGATGCACCATCACGAAGTCGCGACCGCAGGCCAGACGGAGATCGATATCCGCTACAACGATCTCGTCACTCAGGCCGACAACGTCATGATCTACAAGTACGTGACGCGCAACGTCGCGCGTAAGTACGGCAAGACGGTCACCTTCATGCCGAAGCCGCTCTTCGGCGACAACGGTTCAGGCATGCACGTCCATCAAAGCTTGTGGAAGGGCAAGACGAACCTCTTCTACGATCAGAAGGGTTACGCCGAGCTGTCGAAGCTCGCGCTCTATTACATCGGCGGACTGCTGACGCACGTCGACGCGCTGCTCGCGTTCAGCGCACCGACGACGAACTCGTACAAACGGCTCGTGCCGCACTACGAAGCACCGGTGAACATCGCGTTCTCGAAAGGCAATCGGTCGGCGGCGATCCGCATCCCGATCTTCTTCAAAGGCCCGCGCTTCTCCAAGTCAAAGCGCATCGAATTCCGTCCGCCGGATTGCACCGCGAACCCATACCTCGCGTTCTCCGCGATGCTCATGGCCGGCCTCGACGGCATCAAGCGGAAGATCGATCCGGTCAAGGCCGGGTTCGGTCCGCTCGACACGAACATCTACGAGCTTCCCGCTCGCGAAGCGAAGAAGATCAAGTCGGTCCCCGGCAGCCTCGATGAAACGCTCGCAGCGCTTGAAAAAGATCATGCGTTCTTGCTCGATGGCGGCGTTTTCAGTAAAGATCTCATCGACACATGGATCGAATATAAACGGACGAAGGAAGTCCAAGAAGTCAAAGTGAGGCCGCACCCCTATGAGTTCTTCCTCTACCACGACCTTTGATCGGCTGAAAATACCGATCTACCAGCTCGACGCTTTCAGCTCGAGGACATTCGGCGGCAATCCAGCCGCCGTTTGTCCCCTCTCGGCATGGCTCGACGATTCGAAGATGCAGGCGATCGCCGCAGAGAACAACCTTGCCGAGACCGCGTTCTTCGTTCCGGCGGGCGACGAGTACGATATCCGTTGGTTCACGCCGCTCCATGAGATCGATCTTTGCGGTCATGCGACGCTCGCGTCCGCGTACGTCGTCTTCAATCACTTGCGCCCCGGCCGCGATCGCGTGTCGTTCGGATCGAAGAGCGGCCCTTTGCGCGTTCTCGCGGATGACGGCCGCCTGACGCTCGACTTCCCCGCGCTGCCTGCAAAGCCGGTCGCCGCGCCGGCGCGCCTCGCCGAGGCTTTAGGAAGCGCACCGGTCGCGACGCTCGAAGCGAAAGCGCTGGTGGCGGTCTATCCGAGCGAGCGCGATGTCCGGTCGCTTTCGCCGAATTTCGATCTTGTGAGCAAGGTGCATCATCACGGCATCGTCGTGACGGCACCGGGCGACGACGTCGATTTCGTCTCGCGCTTCTTCGTGCCGAACTACGGCATAGCGGAAGATCCGGCGACCGGCTCGACGCATTGCACGCTGACGCCGTATTGGGCGGAGCGCCTGGGCAAGACGAAGCTTCGCGGACGTCAGCTGAGCGCTCGCGGCGGCGAGTTCTGGTGCGAGCTGGAAGGCGATCGCGTCCTCATCTCCGGCCACGTGTCGCCATATCTCCAGGGCTCGATCGACGTATGAACGACGCGCCCGCGACGGCGATCGTCCGGCGAGCGACGCCGTCCGATGGTGACGCCGTACGGCGCTTCGTCTTCGAGACGCTCATCGCGTACGGCGTCGAGCCCGAACCGGACGATCACGACAAAGACGTCATGACCTTCGGTCAAGATCCCGATCCTGTCGATGCGTTCGTCGCCGATATCGGCGGCGTCGCGGTCGGAAGCGTCATGGTCGCACCGCGCGCGGACGGCACCGGCTGGCTCTCAAAATTTTTCGTCGATCGCTCTTTTCGCGGCCATGGCATCGGCCGCGCACTTCTCGACCGCGCCGTCCAAGCAGCGCGCGAACGCGGGTATAAGCGCCTCGAACTCGATACGCGAACGTACTTCAAAGAAGCCGTCCATCTTTATGAGGCAACTGGGTGGCAGCTCTCGTCCGAAGAGTCTCACCCTCCGTGCGATGCCTATTATTTTCTCGAACTCGATAATTAGACCGGACAAGCGGTCCGATCGTCGTTTTTTGCGCTAGCCGACGCGACGCGAGGGGCCGCTTTAAGCGGGGCTTCTGAGGCGGCGAAAGCCGCCGAAGAGAGCGGCGTAAGTAAGAGTATCCCGATTCAAGCCGCGTCCCCGCATAAGCGGCACCCTCGCGGCGCGTAGGACATGACGCGAAAGGGCGATTCGCGGTTGGCGCGAACATCGCGCGTCTATGGATAAGCCGCCGAAATTGTGGCGCCTGCTGGTGATGCTCGCGGCTGTCATCGCGGTGATCATTTATCTGAAGTACGTCTTGCCGGCGCAGCTCGCGAAATGAGCTCCACACAGATCGATCTCGGAATCTTCAAGAGCTACGATATTCGTGGCACGTATCCCGATGAGCTTGACGAGCGCGTCGCCGAGCTGATCGGACGGGCATTTGTCGATTTCACCGGGGCGTCGGCGGTCGCTATCGGGCGCGATATGCGCGAGTCGTCACAGCCGCTCTTCGAGGCGTTTTCCAAGGGCGTCATGATGCAGGGCGCCGACGTCGTCGATCTCGGGCTGACGAGCACGGACGAGCTCTACTTCGCCGTCGGGAAGTTCGGTTATCCTGCGGGTGCGATGATCACCGCGTCGCACAATCCGAAGCAATACAATGGGTTCAAGCTCTGCCGCGAAGGGGCGATCGCGCTGTCGGCCGAGACCGGTGTGTTCGCGATCCGCGATATCGTCGAGAGCGGCAGCTTCAAGACGGCGAACCGTCGCGGCACGTTGATCAAGCGCGACGTCCTACGCGACTTCGTGGATCATTGCTTGTCGTTCATCGATCCGAAGACGATTCGACCGCTGCGCATCGCGATCGACTGCGGCAACGGCATGGGCGGGCTCATCGTGCCCGCGATCCTGAAGCGGCTGCCGGTCGAGGTCATCCCGCTCTACTTCGAACTCGACGGTTCGTTTCCGAATCACCCGGCAAGCCCGATCGAACCGGAGAACATGGCGGACGTCCAGCGCGCCGTCCGCGACAACAAAGCCGACCTAGGCGCCGCTTTTGACGGCGATGCGGATCGCGTCTTCATCACCGACGAGCACGGCGAGCTCGTCGGCGGCGACATGGTGACCGCGCTCGTCGCCGACATGCTTCTGCGCAGCCATCCCGGAGCGAAGATCCTCTACAATCTCATCTGTTCGCGCGGCGTTCCTGAGCTCATCGAAAAGCGGGGAGGCGTCGGGGTGCGGACGCGCGTCGGCCACTCGATCATCAAAGCGGTGATGCGCGAGCAAGACGCCGTGTTCGGCGGCGAGCACTCCGGTCATTTCTATTTCCGCGATCACTTCTTCGCCGACTCGGGGTTGATCGCGCTTCTCGTCGTGCTCGAACTCATCTCGCGCGAGAACAAACCGGTGAGCCAACTGCTCGCGCCGCTCGACCGCCGTTTCCGCTCCGGCGAGATCAACAGCCGCGTCGACGACGTGCCGAAAAAGCTCGAGGAGATCGTCGGCGCGTACAAAGACGCGCAGATCGACCGGCTCGACGGAGTCACGATCCAATATCCGGACTGGTGGTTCAACGTCCGGCCTTCGAACACAGAGCCGCTGTTGCGCCTCAACGTCGAGGCCGACAGCCGCGATCTGCTCGCGAAGAAACGGGATGAGGTTCTCGGGATAATCCGCCGCTAACGGAAAGGCCGTGGCGGTCGACCATAAAGGTCGACCGCTCCATCCGTCACCTAAAGGGCGAGAGTTTCGTCCAAGGAAACCAGGCGCATGCTCATCATCGGCCCGGCCACGATCGCGGTCGGAGACGGCACGACCTTCCAGGGATGCGTCGGCGTCGAAGGCGGCCGTATCGCGTCGCTCGAGGACGGACCGCAGCACATCGACGTCGAGCTGCCCTTCGGCAGCACGGTGACGCCTGGACTCGTCGACCTGCACATCAACGGCTGGGCGACGTCATGGTTCAACCGCGAGCCGCAGGAAGCGGTTCGCGCCGTATCAGCAGGCGCTCCGAAGCACGGCGTCACATCGTTCTTGCCCTCCATCATGACCGCGCCGTGGGAGCAGATGCTCCGCGCGGCGCGAGAGACGTTCAAGACGATCGGCGCACCGACGACCGGAGCACGGCCGCTCGGCGTGCATTTCGAAGGGCCGTTCCTCAGCACCGAGTACCGCCGCTTCCATAGGAAGGAGTGGATACTGCCGCCGACGCCGGCGATGATCGAAGCGCTCCTCGACACGTGGACCGCGGGCCGGTGCCGCGTCACGATGGCACCCGAGATCGAAGACGCACCACGCGCTGCCGCTGAGCTTCGCCGCCGCGGCGTCACGTTGTCCGCCGGTCATACATCGGCGACCTGTGCGATGGGCGATGCCGCGATCGATCAAGGTTATCGCATCCTCACGCACGCGTTCAACGCGATGCCGCCGATCAATCAGCGGGCATCGACGATCCTGAGCGCCTACATGCTCGATGCGGCGGCATACTGCGAGGTCATCGCGGACGGCATCCACGTCGCCGCAGAACACCTCGCGCTGCTCTATCGATTGAAGAACGTCAACCTCATCCTGACGACGGATCACATGCCGATTCGTGAAGGCCTCGTCGAGGACGGCGGCGTCATCCGCGATCACGACGGCATGATCGCAGGCAGCCACCTGACGCTGGATCGGGCGGTGCGCAACCTCATGTCGGCGACGGGTATCCCGCTTGCGGAGGCGGTCTCGTGCGCGACGTGGGCGCCGGCGCGAGCGATGTCGCTCGACAACGAGATCGGCAGCTTGCGCGAAGGTATGCGCGCCGACCTCACCGTTTGGGATCGGCGACATCATATCTCGCACACGTTCGTCGAGGGGAAGCTCGCCTACTCGAACGACTAGGGGTGTGGTATGCCGACCGAAGGTCGGCGGTCGAGCTTCGCTCGGCCTACCACATCAGACGGCGCGGATCTCTCCGACGACTGCGCCTGCGTGATTCTTCACGACCGGGCGGCGGTGCTTGGCGAGAAGCTTGACGGATTCGTCGTCGAGCGCGCCTCGCTCGAGAAGCCGTTCGATGACGAACGGCGATATCGCGCGATAGTTCCCGTCCGCGACCTTCACGCACATGCCGAGCTTGCGCGCTATCGACGCCGATCCGTGGAAGCCTTCCGCACCACCCTTGGAGGCGACGTTCGGGAACGTCGCGCGCATGAGATCGGTGTCGAAACGACCGGTCCCCGCTACGTATGCCGGATTGTTGACCATGGCGCGGCGGACGCGCTCGATCGCCTCGCGCCAGCGCGAAGGAAGCGCAGTCGTATCGGCGATCCGCGCGTAGAGCTGCGCGCTCTTGCGCAGCGGCACCGCGACGACGGGGATACCGCACCCGTCGACGCCGACGACCATCGACGATCTCTCGACGTCGAACAGCTCCGCGCACGAGTCGAGGATCTTCGCTTCAGCGGCATTCGATGCCGACAAGTAATCCGAGGTCGGCGCTCCCAGATGGACGGCGAGCGCGAGAATGGCGGCGTGCTTGCCCGAACAGTTGTTGTGGATGGCGCGAGGGCGCTCGCCGGCCGCGGCGAGCGCAGCGGCGCTCGGCTCGTGAGTCGGCGGATGCGGACCGCACTGCAGCGCCGACTCGTCCAGTCCCGCCTTCGCGAGCATGCTGTGGACGGCTTCGATGTGGTATGGTTCGCCGCTGTGCGAACCCGACGCGACCGCCAGCTCGACATCGGTGAAGCCGAAACGGTCAGCGGCGCCGCTCTGAACGACGGTGGCGCTGATGAGCGGCTTCGCGGACGAGCGCAAGAACGTCGGCGCGTCGATGTCGCCGGCCGACTCGACGATAGCGCCCGAAGGATCGGCGATGGCGTAGCGGATCGCGTGCTGACTTTCGACGATGCCGCCGCGCGTGACGACGACCGCGGCTCGCGACGGGGATCCGATCGGCTCGAAGGACCCTGCGAGCAGTTTCGCGTTGCGCATTGACGCCCGCGCTTTCATGCTGCGTCGAGCGCGGCCCTGCGCACACGAGGCGAGGAACGCTGCGGCGCGCCCAAGAAGGCGGTCGTCACCGACTGATACCATAGGTTAGGGTTCTTCATTGTCTTTAGACGCGATGCGCGACCTCCGGCCGCTGTCGATCGGCGAGCTGCTCGACCGCGCATTCAGCATCTCGCTCAAGAATCTATTGCCGCTCAGCGCCATCGTTTTCGTCTTCGTCGTGCCGCAGAGTATCGTCTCATATTTCGCGATGAACGGTCCGTTGTCGGTGATCATGGACCAGATCTCGAAGGCGAGCACCGCGACCGCGCCGGGCGCACCGCCCCCGGATCCGATGCCGCTCCTCAACGCCTACGCGAACGCGGCCCCGTACTTCAGCCTCATCCTATTGTTCGGGCTGCTCGTCGCGCCCATTTCGAATGCCGCCGTCGTCTTAGGCATCTCGCGCGCGTATCGGAATATGCCCGTCCGATTCGGCGAGTGCTATCGCGACGCGATCTCGCGCTGGGGCTGGCTCGTGCTCCTCGGACTGTTATGGGCCGCCACCGCCGCCGGCGCTTTTTTCGTCGCGATGGTGCCGTTCATCATGCTGACCACCTTGGTCAGCGCGCTCGCCGTAGGACTCGGCGCATTCGGCGGCGTGCTCGCGGTCATCCTCGGCATCGCCACGTTCTTCGCCGTCATCGCCCTCATGTTGCTCATCTATCTCGCGGCTGCGTTCTCGTTCGTCGCCGCAGTGCTGGAGAAGATGCCGCCGGGATTCGCGTTTCGATCGGGCTTCCAGCGCGTCTTCGGCGAAGGGCAGTTGTGGCGCTCGCTCGGCATCGCCGCCGCGCTCTTCGGCATCCTGATCGGTTTTGAGGTCGTCGTCGTCATCGTCGGCGCGCTCGTGGGCGTCTTCCACAACCTCGCGCTCATCACGATCATCAACGGACTCATACAAGCGCTGCTCTATCCGTTCTTGTTCGCGGTCGTCGCCGTCTGTTATTACGACGTCCGTATCCGCCGCGAAGGCTTCGATTTGCAGATGCTCGCGGCTCAACTCGGCGGCCCTCAGGAAACGGCTCAACTTCCGTGACGTCGATCCGGCTCATGACGGCGGCGCTCGCGTGCTCGCTAGCGCTTTCGACGTTCTGCGGCGCCGCAGCAGGCGCATCGTCGGACTACAGAGCGACGCTCGTCGCGGCCGCGCAACGCCTCGAACGTGCGGCGAAATCGAAAGCGCAAGTCCCAACGATGCACATCCCGCCCGCCCCGCTCGGAGGGCCACCGCGATTCTCTCCCTCGCTCGATGACTGGCTGCAGAAATCGCTCGAGGGCGCGCGAGAAACGAAGAACGTGAAAGCGCGCGCAAGCGAGCTGCGGACGATCGCCGCGTCGCTTCGCTATATCGCGTCCGAAGCCGGCCACGCGCAATCGAGCAGCGTCACACGCACGGATCTTGAGGCGGCTGCGAAGTCTATCTTGGCGGAGCCGGCCTACCGTGTAGCCCCGACGAAACCTGCCCAAGCACCGCAAGAGACGATCTGGGAGCGGATCCTCAATTGGATCATCACTCAGTTCGGCAGGCTCTTCGGCGGGCTCGCGCAGGCGACGCAAAGCATCCCGGTCGTCGGTAAGATCATCGGATATGCGATCGTCGGGGCTGCGATCGTCGGACTCGTTTTCGTCGGTTATCGCATCGCGCGCCGCCTGACGTCGCGCCGCGACAACGTTTCCGCTAACCTCGGCGACGCTTTGCCCATCAATGCGACCGCAGACGACCTCTATTCGCTCGCCCGTGATCAGGCGCGCAGCGGCAACGCCGCTCCGGCGGTCGCCCTGCTCTATCAGGCGGCACTCATGTTGCTCGATCGAGTCGACCGCGTCGCGTACGATCCATCGCGAACGCCGGGCGAATATCGACGGCTCGTCCGCCGCAAGGCGCAGACGACCGCCGATGCCTTCGACGCTCTCGCGCGCCTATTCGTCGCCGTCGCGTTCGGCAAGGTGAGAGCGGGCTCGGATGATTGGGATCATGCGGACGCCGCCTACTCGGGCATTCGCCGCATGCTCACAGCCGCTGAGGCGACATGAAGCAGCGCCGAGCGTTTCCCTGGGTCGAAACGATCGTCACGCTCGTCGCGGTCGCCGCGATCGCGACCGTCGGATACTTCCAACAGCTCCGCGAGTCGGCGCTGACGAGCTCGTTCGACACGCGCTCGTCGTACGACGCGGCGAGCGGCGGCTACCGCGCGTGGTTCGAGTTGCTCCAACGCGAGGGTGTGCGGGTCGAACGCTTCGAGCAGCGGCCCGCGTTTCTCGACGGCTCGGTGGACGTCTACATCCTCGCAAACGAGACCGTCGGCAACGCGATCGTCACGTCGCAAGTGCAGGAAGAACCGGACATCTTCGGCGACGGGGACTGGTTCGCGCTCGCGAAGTGGGTGAAGGCCGGCGGTCATCTCGTATGGCTGTCTGACGGCGTCGCATCACCAGACTACCTGAACGCGCCGGAATTCATCGAGAACGGACCTGCGCGCGACGACGCGGTCGTGGTGACGCCGTCGTCGGTCGCCGCGAACGTGCGGTCCGTATCTGGAACGTCGAAACTTCGCGTGCCATTCGATGTGGAGGGCGCGCCGCCGATCATCGCCGACGACACGGGCGGCGTCGTCGCTACCTATCCGCTCGGTAAAGGCTCGGTGACGCTCGTCTCCGACCAATCGCTCTTCGAGAACGGACGACTCGCGCTCGCCGACAACGCCACACTCGCCTTCGACTTGGCGACCGCCGGACTCACCGAGCACGGAGCGGTCGCTTTCGACGAATGGACGCACGGTCACGTCGCGGGCGACTCTTGGTGGTCGGTGCTGCCGCCGCCGTTCCAAGTCGCCTTCGTCATCATCGGGCTCGCGATCATCGCGCTTGGGGTCGGCACAGGCTTGCGATTCGGACCGGCCGTCAAGTTACCCGACGAGAGCGAGCGGACATCGGATGAATATCTCACATCGATGGCGGTCCTCTATCGCCGCGGCGGCGCGGTCAAAGAGGCGGTCGTCGATATGGCAGACTCGTGCCTGCGCGATGTCGCTAGCGGCCTCGGTCTTTCCGAAGCCGCGAGCGGCCGCGCGATCGCCGCGCGCGCCGGTGGTCACGGCGGTGACGAACGCGGCGAAGCGGTGATGGAACTCGATCGCATACGCTCGTTCGAAGCACCCACGGAATCAGAACTCGTCCACGCGGCGGCTCTTTGCGTCACTCTGCGAAAGGAACTCTCGCCACATGCCCGCATCGGCATCGGACGTCGCTCGACGTCTCCAAGACGGCCTTCGTAAAGTCATCGTCGGCCAAGACGATACGATCTTCGCACTGCTCTTGGCACTGCTCGGCCAAGGTCATGCGCTCATCGAAGGCGTTCCCGGCACGGCGAAGACGCTGCTCGTCAGGGCGCTCG
>Ga0126371_10002776_pt1 | contig 15173 bp, 16 predicted proteins | sample PanSoiMetaPlot_4_FD_110145 | JGI IMG/M metagenome (GOLD analysis project Ga0126371, IMG submission 110145) | Tropical forest soil microbial communities from Panama - MetaG Plot_4 | ecosystem: Environmental > Terrestrial > Soil > Tropical forest > Bulk soil | place: Panama | collected 2016-02-17 | reverse complement strand
CCCAATGGCAGTTTGCCGCAGCAAAGCGGCGAAGCCTGGGGACCTGAGGTCGTCGCGAATATGGCTCCCGACGTGATCGACCTTCGAGCATTCGTAGCGTCGTTGGAGAAGGCCCTGGTGCAGCGCGCATTGAAGGCCACAAACGGCGGACAAGCGGAGGCGGCGCGGCGCCTGGGTCTAACCCGCAGCGACATTTTCTACAAGTTAGGCAAATACAAAATACAAGCTTAAGAATCGATCTGGGGCACCTCGAACCTTAACGAACAGTCATCTTAGTTAGGCCCTGGATCCTGCGTTCTAGGCGTCCTCGTCTTCTCGAAACATTTTAATTGGTTTGAAAATTCGTACGACCGATCTCGAATTGTCTGAAATTTCAAACGAGGCGTTGGGCGCTTTTCGTTCCTATCAGGAAATTCACAGCGTTTAGTACGACGCGAGCTGTGGCATCGCCCTTGCTCTCTCCTCCAATCCGAAGCTCTGCAGTGAAACTCCAATTTGGAGGGGAGTAGTAAATGCAAATGCGAAACAGACTGGTTTTGATAGCGGTCCTTGTAACCACATGCCTGTTGGGCACATCTTCGTTCCGCTTGAGTCTGGCTCAAGCCGGCGACCGTCGCGAAGATCGAGTCAACAAGGAAGCTCCGGACAAGACGGCTGACAGTCAGGTAGGCGACACCGCGGGCGATTCCACCGACCCCACCAGCTCACCGGACGCATTGGCCAACGCCGGGGCAGCGGTCGGCGGTCATTGGTCGGGTAGCATCTCGGACAGTAGTCTGGGCGCCGGTACGCTCGATCTGCTGATCAACCATCACAACAAAACGAAGCTCAACGGCGGCTTTGACGTGAGCTTCACAACTTCAGAAGATTTTGTCGGCTCGTTGAGCGGAGCGTCGAACAAAAACGGAGTGAAGGTGACACTGAAACCGAACAAGCAACACAATTGCCGGGTTACACTGACGCCCACGTCGGTTTCGAGCTCCGAGATCAAGGGCACCTACTCGACAAGCAAATGCTCCGGGCTCACCGACGGCAACTTCGACGTTACCTTCGATCACCCGTAGGACTCCGGCCGCTCTAGCCCGGTAACAGGCTAGTCAGACGAAAGGCGGGAGCGCGATTGGGTCGCGGCTCCCGCCTGACACTAATATTGATTCTTGATTTCAATGACCGGAAAGGGCGTCGTGGTTCTTTCCTCCCCGAATCTCGGACTGTTAGGATCTGCCTTGCGATCATCAGTGAGCATCGCTTCTTCAATCTGTTGAAATGTTTTGTCCCGCTTCTCGATTGCTCGCGGCGCACCCGATTGGTGCTGCTGTAGATGTGTGTGCGGAAGAGTGTGACTGAATATATGCAGTTCGAAATAGCGGCGATCCCGTGACGGACTATCTTTCGGGCAGCGCGCATCCGATATTGCGATCGGTCGGGTGCGCGCTACCCCAGAATTATTATCCGCAGGAAACTCTTGCGTCCGCGCTCTGGAACGAATGGAGCGGCAAAATCGAGGATCGCTTTCGTTTCGAACGCTTGCACCGCTCGGTCGGCGTGCGCGGTCGTCATCTGGCGTTGCCGATGGACGAATATCGCGAGATCAATTCGTTCGGCAAATCGAATGACAAATGGATTCAGCGAGCCGCCGAGCTGGGCGAGGAGGCGGTGTCCTCGGCGCTCGCATCGGCCGGCCTCTCGCCTGAAGACGTCGATCACATTTTCTTCACAACGGTGACCGGCGTCGCGTCGCCGAGCATCGACGCCAGGTTGGTCAATCGGCTCGCGATGCGCCCCGATATCAAGCGCACGCCGATTTTCGGACTTGGATGTGTCGGCGGAGCGGCGGGCATCGCGCGCGCCGCCGACTACGTCCGTGCCTTCACCAAGCACATCGCGCTGCTGGTTTCGGTGGAGCTCTGCTCGCTGACGCTGCAACTCAAGGACCTCTCGGTCGCGAACATCATCTCGTCCGGACTGTTTGCCGACGGCGCCGCAGCCGTCGTGATCGCTGGCGCCGACGTTCCGGTCGCGCCGCGCCTGCCACGAATCATCGCATCGCGCTCGATGTTCTTTCATCACACTGAGGAGATGATGGGTTGGCATGTCGGCGATTCCGGATTCGAGATCGTGCTCTCGCCGGGCGTGCCGGATCTCGTGCGAAACAAGCTGCGCGACGGCGCGGATTCGTTTCTCGACGAGCATGGCCTCACGCGCCGCGACATCCGTCATTGGATCGCCCACACCGGCGGCCCCAAGGTACTGCTGGCCATGGAAGAAGCGCTCGAAATCCCGCGATGCTCGCTCGAGCGCTCGTGGCAGTCGCTCGCGTCGATCGGAAATCTCTCATCCGCGTCGGTACTGTTTGTCGCGGCTGATTTCCTCAAAGCAAACGTCGCGCGGGAAGGCGACTATGGCGTGTTGCTTTCGATGGGTCCCGGATTTTGCGGCGAGTTGATCTTGCTCAGGTGGTGCTCGTGAATGTCTAGCGCGCTCGCCCTTCCAGCCGACTTAGCTCCCATTCGCAAGAAGTGGGATCTGGTTATCGTCGGTGGAGGACCGGCCGGTCTCGCGGTCGCAATCGTCGCTGCGGAACAAGGCCTCTCTGCGATCGTACTTGAGCGCCACGAATTCCCGCCCGACAAGGCATGCGGCGAAGGCGTTCTGCCGCCGGGCGTCAAGGCACTTAAGCGGCTCGGCATCGCGGATCGCTTTGATCGCCGTACTTCGTACCCGTTCGCCGGCATTCGCTTTATCCAGGAAGACGGCTCCGCAGCCGAATCGCGAATGCCCTCGCCCGGACTCGGCATCCGCCGCACGATTCTTGCCGACGCTCTGGCGCGCCGAGCGCAGGAGCTGGGCGCGATCTTGCGCCCGCGATGCTCGGTGCTTGGGTTCGACCCGTCGGCGAACGACACAGTCGCATACACCTCACACGGCAAAATCTTCGGCTCGCTGATCGTCGCCGCCGACGGACTTCATTCATCGCTGCGCAAAGCCTCCGGACTTGATGTGGCGCCGACCAAGCGCCGCCGCTTCGCTTTGCGCCAGCACTATCGGATTCGTCCATGGAGCGAATTCGTCGAAGTGTATGTCGATGACAAAGGTGAAGCGGTTGTCACGCCCGTTTCCGAAGAAAGCGTCAGCATCAACTTTGTCTGGGAAGACGGCGTCGTCGATCAGCCGAAGATCGCGACGCTCGCGCGCCGCTTCCCGGCACTGCTCGCGAGGCTCGGCGGCGCGCGGACGATTTCGACCGTCAGAGGCGCGGGCCCGATGGCGCGTGCCGCGAAGCGTCGCAACGGCGATCGAATGGTGCTCGTCGGCGACGCCGCAGGCTTCGTCGATTCCATTTCCGGCGACGGCCTTTCGATCGCATTCAATTCCGCGCTGATCCTTGGCCGTCATCTGCCCGAGATTCTCCGACGCGGCGCGACTCGCGAGAGCATGCAGTCCTACGAGCGTGACGCGCGCCGCATCTATCGCGGCTATTGGTTCGTTACCAGAGGACTGCTCACGATCGCGCGTCATCCCCGTGCGCGGCGGACAATCATCCGCTCTCTGATGCGCCATCCGCGCGCGTTCGAGACTCTGATGGGTGCGGCAATGCGCATGGCGATGGTGTCGGGTATAAAGCGATGAGCGCGGTTCTGCCCATTCTTGAAGCGATCGAGATCTCGAAGAGTTACAGAAGCCGCCTCGCACTCGACAACGTCAGCCTCGCAGTACGCCCTGGTGAAATCGCCGCACTGCTGGGCCCAAATGGCGCCGGCAAGACGACGACGCTTTCGATACTCGCAACGCTGTTGCGTCCGGACCGCGGTCGCATCCTTATTAATGGTAAGCCTCCGAAATCAGATCGCAGCGGGCTGGGCCACATGCTCGGGCTCGTACCGCAATCGCTCGCGCTATATCCGGCACTGAGCGCCGCGCAGAATGTGTGGCACTTCGCGCGGATGCAGGGCCTCTCGCGCGATGCGGCGCGCGAGCATTGCGCGCGAGCGCTGACCGAGGTCGGCCTCAGCGATCGCGCTGACGATCCTATGCATTCCTTTTCCGGCGGCATGAAGCGTCTCCTGAATCTCGCGTGCGGCATCGTCCATCGCCCACCGGTGCTTTTGCTCGACGAGCCGACCGTCGGCGTCGACCATCAATCTCGCGAGCAACTGCTCACTCGCATCCGCAGTTACGCCGACGCCGGCGCCGCCGTAATTTACAGCACGCACTACATGGAGGAAGCGGAGCGCATCTGCGACCGCGTCCTGCTCATCGATCGCGGCAAATTGATCGCCGAGGGTAATCTCGAAAAGGTCATTTCGCTCGCAGGCAACCGTCCGCGCATCGAGCTGACTTTTCGCGGCGACCTGCCCGAGGAGCGCTTTGCCGGCCTCGCCGGCGTGCGCGAGATAGGCTCAACCCGCAGCGAAAGCAAGGCCATCCTCCAGATGACCGCGTTCAATCAGGTTGCCGACGTCCTTCACAACCTGCGCACGCTCAACGTCAACGTCGTCGATTTCAGCCTCCACAGTCCAAATCTCTCCGATGCATTCGTCGCGCTCACCGGGCGCACGCTTCGCGATCAGGTGTGACGATGCTTCGGACGATCTGGCTCACGACCCAAAACGAAGCGCGGCTCCTGATCAAAGATCCCACCGTCCTGTTTATGCTGCTGCTCGCGCCCGTTGTGATCATCGCCGTCGCTGGATACTCGCTCGGGACACTCTACAACTCCGCTGCGAATTCCTTTCGCCTGCCTGTAGTTGATCTCGATCACGGCGACGCCGCCGAGGCAATGATCCGGGCTCTGCGCCGCGAAAAGGGTGTGAGTGTGGAGTTACTCGAGGATTCGAACGCGGCGCGAAGCCTCGTCAATCTGCGTGACCGCACGCCCGTCGCCCTGGTGATACCCGCCGGCACCAGTTCCGGTATCGCGGCTGGCATTCAGCCGCGCCTAATCGTCTTCGTCGATCCGGTTAGACGAGTCGAAGCAAATGCGCTCGAACTGCGCCTCGACGATCTCTGCCGAAGGGTCACCGAGAAAGCGCGCGCCGCCGCGCAGGGACAGCTCGAATCGTTCGGTCCGAAACTGCCCGGCGATCTCGCATTCGTTGAGCAGACCGCCGGCGATAGCGAGCGCGCCAACGTAAACGCCTTCGATCAGTATGTCCCCGGCTTCGGTGTGACGTTCCTTCTGATCGGCATGATGCTCGGCATCGCGCTGACACTCTTCGACGAGCGCGATTGGGGCACGCTCAAGCGCCTGCGCGTCAGCGGCGCACCGCTGAGCGGCCTGCTGCTCGGCAAGTTATTCGCGCGTTTCATCGTCGGCATCGTCCAGATGGCGATCCTGTTCGCCGTCGGACGGGCGCTGTTCGGAATCGCGCTGGGCCGCAATCCTGCCGCTTTGCTTATTCCGACAATTGGCATTTCATTCGCCGCCGCAGCTCTCGGGCTGGTCGTTGCCTCGATCGCCACCGCTCATGATTCCGTGATGCCGCTCGGCGTAACGATCAGCATGGCGATGGCCGCGATCGGCGGCTGTTGGTGGCCGCTGGATTTCGAGCCGGGTTGGATGCGCGTCCTTGCGCGCTGGATGCCGACCACCTGGACCATGCAGGCGTTCAACGATCTGATGATCCGACATCAACCAGCATCGGCGACCCTGGCGCCGCTTGCCGCCACGATCGGCATAGGGGCGATCTTTCTCTGTATAGGACTCATACGGTTCGTCAGCATGGAAGACTCATAAGTCATGATCATAAAACTGAAAACTTCGGCAGCATTATTGATGGGGTTATCGTTCCTGGTGTTGGGTTGTTCGAGCTCTCAGCCGAGCGCGACGGCTCCAACGCCTGCACCTTCTACGAACTCAATAAGCCAAGACCCGCGCGTGAATGAGGCGATTGAGCAGTCGTGTTACCAGTGCCATTCGACCGGCGGCAAGGCGCCTTGGTATGCGGAGGTTTCTCCTACCTACCTCGCCGCCAACTCGGCACGAAAGGTTCTGAACTTTTCCGATTGGGCGACTTACGACGATCAAACGAAAGCAGAAGCGCTAAAGAAAATTGAACAGTCTGTGCAGAGCGGTTCGATGCCGCCGGGAGATTACACGGCACTCGATCACTCGGCGCGTCTCGCTGATGATCAGAAGCAGGCACTCCTCAAATGGGCTGCGACGCCTGCAGTAGCTACGCACTGATTCACGATTGAAACGCCTTAGGTGAAACGACGATGAACAGCACGGTCGAGGCAAAGGATCTATCCGCAGGGCAGTCTCTCTACGAAGAGTACGTGAATCCGCAATGGGTGCGGCTGCTCGACATTCTCGGGATGAACGTGCACTACACGAGCTGTCTTGGCGCCGAGCTATTCACCAGCGACGGCCGGCGGATTCTCGATTTCAATTCCGGCTACTGTGTTCATAACGTCGGGCACAACCATCCGAGCATCACACGAGCGCTCAAGCGGGAACTGGACGGAAACGGTCCTGCGATGCTGCAAGGTCACGTTCCGGAACTGGCCGGGGAATTGGCTCAGCGTCTCTGCATGCTCGCGGGTGGACGATTGTCGAAGGCGTTCTTTTGCAGTTCGGGCAGCGAGGGCGTTGAAGCTGTAATCAAATTTGCGCGCGCTCACACCAAACGGCCGGGTATCCTCTATACATCCGGCGGCTTTCATGGACTCACCTGTGGCGCGCTATCCCTGATGGACAATCCATTCTGGACGGCTGAGTTCGGCCCGTTGCTTCCCGAGACTCAGGCAGTTCCGTTCGGCGAAGTGAAGGAGCTGGAGAAGCAGCTGTCGTCGAAGAGGTTCGCTGCATTTATTGTCGAGCCGATCCAGGCCGAAGCCGGCGTTCTGATTCCGCCGCCGGATTATCTGAAGCAAGCCCAATCGTTGTGTCGCCGCTACGGCACCCTGTTCGCGCTGGATGAAGTACAGACCGGCATGTGTCGCACGGGGCCGTTTCTCGCGGCACATCACTTCGGCGTCGAGCCCGACCTGGTGGTTCTCGCCAAAGCACTAAGTGGCGGCCTCGTTCCGTCGGGAGCGGTGCTCATGTCCGACGCGGTTTATCGCTCCGTCTATACTTCGTTCAAGCGTTCGATCATTCATACGTCCACCTACAGCGAGAATGGCCTGTCGATGCGGGCCGGCCTCGCAACATTAGATGTTCTGGCCGACGGCAATCTGGGCGAGCGCGGCGAGCTATTGGGACGCCGGCTGCGCGACAAGCTGGCGTCGCGAATCTCGCGCTATGAGATGATCAAGGAGATTCGGGGAGTTGGAATGATGTCCGGCATCGAGTTCAGAGCGCCGAAGAAACTTCGCTTTCGGCTCCTGTTCGAAGCATTCTCCAAAATCCATCCTGCCATGTTTGGACAGGTGTTGGTGATGAGACTGTTCCGCGATCACGCGATATACAGCCAAATCTGCGGCAACAATTTCATGGTTCTTAAGATCGCGCCTGCGTTAGTGATCGAGGAATCGCAGGTAGATCGTTTCGCTGACTCTATGGAAGCGGTGGTTGATTTGATGCATAGCTCGACCAGCTTCTGGACTGAAGCATTGGGCATGGCGCGCCGCGTTATCAATGTCATTTAGGATTCACGCGTTCGCGATTCTGCTCACTATTGCCGCCTCAGCTTGCAGCGCGACCGCCGCGGAGTCGCGCTCCGGCACGCTTGTGCTCGATCCGTCAAGAACACTGGTCGAATTTCGTTTGGCCGGCGCGCTCCATACCACGCACGGGAATTTCAAACTCGAACGCGGGACGATCAGCGCGGATCCGGCCACCGGCGAAGCCAGCGGCGTTGTAGTTATCGATGCGAAAAGCGGCGACAGCGGCATCGGCGCGCGCGATCGGCGAATGAAGGAGGAGGTGCTTGAAGCCCAGAAGTATCCTGAAATTATTTTTGAACCGCGGCGCGTGACCGGCCGTCTGGAGAAAGATCAGTTTCAAGCGGTGCTTCAAGGAATCCTGAAGGTCCACGGAACCGACCATCCAATCACCATGGAGATACAGGGACAATTCGAGGGGAGCAGCCTGATCGCCAAGTCCCATTTCTCGGTTCCTTATGTTGAGTGGGGCATGACGGATCCGAGCATCCTGTTTCTCACGGTGGCAAAGCAGGTCGATATCGATATCGCGACTTCGGGGACGGTCGTGTGGACGATTGCGCAGGCCCAGAGTCGCCGCAACTAGGTGGCCGCGACTTCTCAGTGGCGAGCGGGCTCGAACAGCTCAATCGGATTACCGTCGGGATCTTCAATTTGAATCTGTTTGCCGCCGGGGCCGACCTCCATTTCATTTCTGAAATGCAGGCTCTCCTTTTTTAGCTTAGCAATGAGCGCAGGCAAATCCTGGACCTGAAGGAGCACACGGTTCCATCCGCCGGGTTCTTGTTGACGGCCATCGGAAATTGGCCGCGATCCGGATGCCCCGGGACCGCTCAAGATTAGCTTGAGGCCGTCTATCGAAACCTGGCCGAAAGCCGGCGAGGCCTGCATGTCCAGATTGAAACCGAGCGTCTGCGTATAAAAGGCAATTGCCCGCTGAACATCTTTGACCTGATATCGAACGCCCCAAAACCCCGCTATGAAATGAGATGATTGCGAGCTCTGCTTCTCGTTCTGTTGTGTTGAATTCATATGTAGACACTCCAGTCGCTGATGATTCGACGCGTGATTCCGATCCGATGTCGCTCGCACGGCGCGTTGGCGCAATTCCGATCAACCGATGCTCGTTCACCGGGGCGCGCTCTCGTGTCGCGTCCGCACCAGGTGGCGTAGCTTGTCCGGATTGCGCACCAGGTACAGCGCTCGAATGACGTCGCCCTCGATCTCGAACGCCGCCGTTTGCACCGGACCTTCAGGTGCGTCCACGATCAGGCCGGGCAGGCCGTTGACGGTCGCAAAGCGCGTGCTGAAATCTTCGCGCCACCACGCACCTGGACGTTTGCGCGAGACTTCAACCAGGAATCGCGCCGCGCGATCGGCGCCTTCAATCACGTCCAGGGCCGACCGCACCCTGCCGCCGCCGTCCGTCACGATGCGCACGTCGCTCGCGAGCAACTGCGTCAGCGCATTGAGATCGCCTGACTGGGTTGCCGCCCCGAATGCGGACATGAGTTGCGCATGCTTCGGATCGATCTCGCCCGGACGCGGCGTCGGTGTCGCAGCGCCGCGTGGCCGTAGCGCGCGCACGTGAGTGCGTGCACGGGTCGCCAGCTTGCGGCACGCGGGTTCGCTCCGCTCCAACGTGGCGGCCACTTCGCTGAAAGAGAAATCGAACACGTCGTGCAGCAGGAAAGCTGCCCGCTCGAGCGGCGACATCTGGTCGAGGATCAGAAGCAGCGCGATCGACAGGTCCTCAGCCAATTCCGAGCGGCTGTCGGGCGCGAGCGCTGCCGTGTCCAGAATTGGCTCCGGCAGCCACGGGCCGACGTACTGCTCGCGCCGGGCGCGAGCCGACGTCAGCATGTCGAGACAGATCCGTGTCGTGGTGGTCATGAGAAACGCCCTCGGGTCCGACACTCGGTCGCGGTCGGCGGCCCCATGCCAGCGTAAGTACGTTTCCTGCACTGCGTCCTCGGCGTCAGCCATGGAGCCGAGCATGCGATACGCAAGACCGAGCAAGCGGCGGCGATACGGCTCGAAGCTCTCGACAGGACTCGACACGCTTGTGCAGCTCACGTCATTCGCTCGGACTCTGAGGCGGTGCGACCGGATCGAGACAGGGCCAGCCCGCCGAGGGCCAAGGCTATTATCCCCAACACGAACGCCGCTGCGCCACCGACTACTCCGTTGCCGGTGCCGGGACCGCCTTTGGCGAGCGCCAAATTCAGCCAGCCATTACTCACGGCGACTAGCCCCGCCACCAGGACCACGACGGCTCCGAGTCGCCCGGACTCGGTGCCGAAGCGACTGGCGGGGCGAGCCAGAGCCAGACCACCGACAGCCACGCCGATCAGCGCGACCCCAACGATCGTGGTGGCCCAGAGTCTCCGGGCAGTAAGGCCAAAAACCGTGGTGGAGGCTGGCTCGGAAACGTGTGCGGCGACCAGCACGGCGTACACAAGCGCCGCGAACAGGGCGGTTGCAATCAGGGCGGCGAGAGCAATAGCGAAGGTTCGTTTCATGGATTTTCAGTCCTCGACCATCCAATAGTGAGACGGGGTAGGGGTCCGAAATGTGACATGGCTCGCGGCGAAAACCTTATTGATTCGATGCAAGCCGTCGGAGAATCTCGGCTACAACCCGCTCGCGGCGATAGCCGGTTAACTCGACCAGACGTTGAGAACGAATGCGGAGTGAACTTCAGCGCGAACCAGGCGTCAGCTCGGGCAAGTTGTGATCGAAGTCTCGCTCGTTCGCGTGGCGTCTAGCGCTCGCGTCATCTTCGAAATTCTGCACCGAAGTGAGGATCGATTGCCGAATCCGCTCGAGCGGCATATGGCCCCATCGGTCGGCGGCGCGGTCCAGTTGCTCTCGGCGACGACCTCGCGCTGAGACGGCGACGTACGTATCGAGGACCGCGCGCCACAATTTGGGCATCCCGGCCATCGTGTAGTTATGCTCGCGAACTAATTTCCCGCCGAATTGCAGCTTGAACCGATTGACTCCCACGTTGTCGTCAAGGCCGCCGATACCGCCAAAATCATAGGTCTGGAAGCCTTCCTCGCGATACTTCTCGATTTCGTACCAATGAAGATAAACGTTGAGGATGCCGGCGAGGCGGGTCGTAGCGTGATCTTCGAATCGGCGGCTCGCGGACCAGAGCATACGACTCACGCCCGATTCATGATCAAGCAAATTCAGGTGACCGCAGATAGGCTGGCCGTCCAGGTCGACCATGACTATTTCCGCGTGTGGAAAGTAGTTCGCGATCAGAGCCTTCGAGATTGAAAACAGGGAGGCGGTTTTGCCCGCGGTGAAATCGTTGTAGAGCAGCACGAACTTGTCGATCAGGTTTTCCTGGCTGGGGAGGCCGGCATATCGGCGGACCGTCACCCGGTCGCCAAGCTTCTGCGCCTTGTGAATCCGGATGCGCGCGTTGGTTATAAGGTCTTTGTCGATTTGCTCGAGGCCGCGCCGCAGATCGATCGCGAGCGTCAGACTCAAGGTGCGATCTACCACGCATCTGCCGTTCGGCAATTCAATGCCCGCGATATCGAGTCGCGCGAGGTGCGTCTTCGGCAAGTTCTCAGCCATCGCGCGCACAACGTGCTCGGATGGCCATAGAATGATTGTGTAGGGAATAATTCCCTTTAGCCTTCTTGAGATCGTTATCATCGCTCGGTGGCGCGCTGCGATGCTTCATTCGTTGTCGTCACCACAATCAAGCCTCGCTGCTCACATCTTGCGCGCGACGCCACGCTCGAACGCGCGCAGAATCACCGTAAGTTTCAGACGCTCCACAGGGAGTCCATCTCCTGCGCGTGGCAATTTTTACATGAGCACTACGCGCCGCATTACAGAGCAGGCGTCGTGCCAGAAATACGGCTCAAGAAAATGGCTCTTTCCGATTGCTCTGTACGAAAATAGTAAATGGTTCAGACCGAAGAGGGGTTAACGGTCAGTCGGGGTCCATCCTCACATTGGAAAATGGCGCAAATCCCGTCGGCAGACCAGGGGCGTCGCCCGCAAAACCATCGACCATTCCCATGCCATACTGATTGTAGGGTTTTGGTACTAGCCACGGGCTGATCACTTACTCGATGTAGGTAAATTTTACTTTTAGCTTGTTCTATAAGACTTTTCTGTGTATCTTATAGACGCTATAAGACTCTATTTATCTCTTGTCACGTTATGTCTTGTTTTAGTTCGTATTCGGCGGCAGAATACGCCCCAATGAAAAGCGATCTCTCATGGGGTTCAGCAGCTTTCTACTTACACCGCGCCAGTGCGGCTGACTCAACTCATATCTATCAACGGGGACAATGGCCAATTTCGGCCAAAATAAACTGACTGAAGGAGGATACGGGAAATGGACAAGATCACGGGAATGTTGGTGAAGGTGCGCGAGTATCAACGCGGCCAGACGATGGCTGAATACGCACTGATCCTCGCCGCTGTCGCGGTAGTCGTTTTCATCGGCTACCAGTTGATGGGCACGACCATCACCACGCTGCTCACCAGCGTGGACAGTAAGCTCTAAGGGAAAAGGGTGGGGCAACCCAGGGGGTGGCGGGCGATCTAGCCGCCACCCCTCCCTAGCAACCACCAACTCAAAGGGAAGGAATTTTCGATGACGGTCGAAGATGCGCTGCGGAAGATCACACTGTTGCGCAGGCTGAGCTCTGACAAGGGAGCCGTGCCGGCAGAGCGAGAGGCGGCGTACCGCCTGCAGAAAGTGCTGATGGAACGCTACGAGATAAAGTCGCAGGAGGTCCCCGAAGGTTCGCCGACGAACGTCTTTCGCCTGAACTGGAGCTACTGGCGGGAACTGTTCGAAGAGTTTGGCCTGCGTTTGAACCACTTTGGCAGCCGCGGCAGCGCCGAGGTCGGCAGAAACAGTATGGCCTACATCACGCTGGGCACCAGCCAATGGCGGGTCGAAGAGCGGTCGCCAGGCGGTTGGCAAATCAAGGCTTCCGACCAGGGGATCGAATCGCTGCGCTTGTACCTGAAAGAGCATGCGCCAAAGAGCTACTCGTTTCTGAGGCGCTGATCGCGGGCGCCCGAATTTTGCCGACGCACGAGTTTTCGCCGTTGCAATTGCGATCCGGCGGAAATATCGTGCGTTATGAAAACCGCGCGGACAAGAATCCGCAAAGATCAGGCCGCACTACTCGTCGTCGATATCCAGCCCGACTTTTTCCCCGGCGGCGCCTTGCCGGTAGCGCGAGCGAACGAGATTCTGCCGCCGCTGCGCAAGCTGATGAATTCGCGGTCGTTCCACGTGATTGTCGCGGCGCAGGACTGGCATCCGCGCGGCCACATCTCGTTCGCCAGCAGCCATCGCGGCCGCAAGCCGCTGGAGACGATCGACCTCTACGGACACGAGCAGACGCTGTGGCCCGACCACTGCGTGCAGGGAACGCCCGGCGCCGAGCTGCATCGCGGCCTGCCCTGGGAAAAAGCCACAACGATCATCAGGAAGGCGACGGATTCAGCGACCGACTCGTACAGCGCCTTTCGCAACAACTGGAATTCCCGCGGCAACAGACCGCCGACCGGGCTCAGCGGTTACCTGAAGGATCGCGGCGTCGATGAGGTCTTTCTGTGCGGCCTCGCGCTCGACTTCTGCGTTCGCTGGAGTGCCGAAGACGCTCTCCAGGAAGACTTTCGGACGTTTGTGATTTGGGATTTGTGCCGCTCGATCGATCCTTCGTCGGACGCCGCCGTTCGCAGCGATCTAGTTCGTCGCGGCGCAAAGATCATTTCGACGCGCTCGCTCCTGCCCTCGTAGCAATCGAAGCCTGCGTATCAACGAATTCCCGGCGCCTACGCGCCAATCACGCGGCGGTCGGCTCTTTGCGCTCGAGCTTGATCACCTCGGCGCGACGATGCGCCTGACTGCGCGCGAGTCGCTCGTATTTGCTCAGATCGGCGCGCCGCGTTCTCCACCAGTAACTGATCGTGCTGCGCGACCAGTTGTTCGTGATTCTCCCCGAATCGGTCTTGTACCAACTCTTATCTGTTGTCGCCCAAACCGTGTCCGCAAGCTCGCGTTGCACGCGCGCGTCGAACTCATCCATCACGTCGCGGCGCAAATCGATTGCGTCAATCGAGTTTCGGTCCATGCGTCGCAGGCAATCGATGATGTAGTTGGCCTGGCACTCAATCATAAAGATGATCGAGTTGTGGCCGAGGTTGGTGTTCGGCCCGTACATCATGAAGAAGTTCGGATAGCCGGCGACGCCCAGGCCGAGGTACGCGCGGGGCGAGGACTTCCACTCTTCTTGGAGCTGGCGGCCGCCGCGGCCAGTAATCGCCATCGGCGCCAGGAAGGCCGTCGATTCAAACCCGGTCGCATATATAAGGATATCGACCGGAACGTTGCGGCCGTCCTTCGTCACAACCGCATTGTCCGAGATGTGGTCGATGCCGGCAGTAATAACTTCGACGTTCTCGCGATTCAGTGCGGCGTAGTAGTCGTCCGAGATCAGTATCCGCTTGCCGCCGAGCTTGTAGTCCGGCGTGAGAATCGGATGAAGCCTCGCGTCCTTGACGGTTGTGCGCATGTACTCGTCGGCCGCTTTCGCGACCCTCGAAGCGAGAAACGTATAGCCGCGAAACGTCGGCCAGTTCATTTCGTGCTGAAAGTAGATGAGCCAGCGGTAGAGCCTGGTCCGCAGCGGACTGCGCGCGAAGCGTCGTTTGCTTTCCTCCGAGTAGGCGAAATCCCCCCGCTGAATCATCCAATTGGCGCTGCGCTGGAAGATGTGGAGCTTCGCGACCTTGGGCGCGATCTGCGGCACGAATTGAATCGCGCTGGCGGCGTTGCCGATCACGCCGACGCTCTTGCCGCTCAGATCGACATCATGACGCCAGCGCGCGGAGTGAAACGCGACGACCTTAAAGTTTTCGGCGCCGCTGATTTTCGGCATGTGCGGACGGTTCAGCTGCCCGACGCCGCTTACCAGAACCTCAGCCTCGATTTCTTCGCCCGCGACAGTGCGAATCCGCCATACGCATGCGTCGTCGTCCCACTTTGCGCTCGCGACTTCGGTGTTGAAGCGGATATGCGGAATGAGATCGTACTTGCGTGCGCACTCCTCCATGTAGTCGAAGATTTCCGATTGCGGCGCCCATTTCCGCGACCAATCGGTCTTCTGTTCGAACGAAAAGCAGTAGGCGAATGACGGCACGTCGCACGCCGCGCCCGGATAGGTGTTGTCGCGCCAGGTGCCGCCGACCCGGCCGGCTTTCTCAAAAATCGTGAATGAATCGATCCCAAGTTGCTTGAGCTTGATTCCGAGGCAGAGGCCCGAAAAGCCCGACCCGATGATCGCGATGCGGCGCGACGCGGTATTTGATTTGGCGGGCATACAGTGGGTGAATCCTGTTCCCTCTTACACGACTGGTTCTACAAAATCACCTGCGCCGAAGCCGCTAGAATCGATGCGACGGGATCTGGTCGTCGATCCATTCCTGAGCGTCGGCCTCGAGCGCAAAATCGACGTCCTGCTTGCGCTCGCGCCAGTACACCTCCCATCGTCCAGTCTGCGCATTCAGCT
>Ga0126371_10002775_pt1 | contig 15177 bp, 17 predicted proteins | sample PanSoiMetaPlot_4_FD_110145 | JGI IMG/M metagenome (GOLD analysis project Ga0126371, IMG submission 110145) | Tropical forest soil microbial communities from Panama - MetaG Plot_4 | ecosystem: Environmental > Terrestrial > Soil > Tropical forest > Bulk soil | place: Panama | collected 2016-02-17 | reverse complement strand
TCCGCGTATGAGCGGGCGGGCATCGCCGGGCAGGATATGGTGCACGGTTACTCGGAGCTTCCCCGCGTGCCGTACATCGAAGGAGACGTTTCGCTCCTGCCCAATCTGTCAATGGAGAACCTGGAGGCGATCGTCAACGCCACTGTTACCGCGGAACTTGCCAACGGCAACGTGTACGTCTTGCACGAGGCCTGGTGCAAGTCGGCCCTCGAGATGAACTCACGGGAGGGCCAGACTCGCGTCAGGTTCGAGGGCAGTTTCTGCGAGGAGATCATGGGAGCAGCGGGCCAGTCGTTCCCGTTGGTTCCGATCTAATCGTCGGGGACGTGGTAGGAAGGGAGTGATACCATGGTTGATGAAGCGAACGATGCCAAGCCGGCACCGAAGGCGAACGGTGGTGGTCCGTGGGAGGGCAAGTTGCCCTTGCGGAAGGAAGTGCATAATGGGTCCGGGGACAAGGTCAGCGAGATCAAGTTTCGCGAGCCAACGGCTGGGGACATCGAGCGGATCGGGAATCCGGTCCTGATCGAACTGTACTCGGCCAAACCCAAGATGCACTTCGATGCCCAGGTGATGACAGCGATGCTGGCCCACCTGGCCAACGTACCACCATCGACCATCCGGATGATGGATCCGAAGGATTGGAACAACGCAGCCTGGATGGTTGCGAATTTTTTTATGCCAGACCTGTAGCGGATGTGATCCTCGACTGCTACAGGTTGGCGCGTGAGTACAAAGTCGATCCTCAGGTGTTCCTTAACAAGCCGATGAGCGAGATCCGTCGTCACATGAACTGGACGACGCGCTTGATCGAGTCCATCGAGCGGGAACAAGAGTGGGCGAGCCGCGGTGGCTGATCAGAACGAAACCTACACCATTACCCTGACCTTGAACGATCAGGTTAGCGATAGCCTGACGAAGGTCGCGTCTGCGTGGGACAACCTTCAGAAGAAGATGAAGGAATCCCAGGGCGAGGGTGAGAAGGGTTTCGCCGGCATCCGTGGTGAAGCGGATCGGCTCAATATGGCGATGGGTGGACTCAACGCCGCCCTGATGTCGTTTGGAACGTCGGTCTCTTCCCACCTCGGCAAGTCATTGGGTGAGCTGAAGAAGCACGGCGGCGGCATCGAAGAAATCCAGAAGAAACTGGGTGGCCTGGGCAAGGCGTTCGAGGAGGTCGGCAAGACCGGTAATCTGGCGGGCCTCGGCAGGGCCCTGATGGGCGTTGGTGAGGCTGCTGCCGGGATGGCAACGAGGGTGGCAACTGCAGCCACCTCCTTCCCGGCCCTGGCGGCTGCCGGTAGTTCGGCCTTGATCTCCTTGTCCCGCAGTTACGCGGAAGCATTTCGGGCATCGGAAAACTTCAAGGCATCCATCGGGGCCAGCGGACCCGGCATCGCACAGTTCAAGCGCGTCGCCGAGATGTTGGGTGACTCGACCGAGGAGGCCAACCAGCACCTTCAGCGGTTCGCCGGCCTGGTTCGTGACCTCCCGCGCGGTGAGTACTCGCAGCTCTACCAAGCCCTGTCCAAGCACGGGCAGGAGGGGATGCGGGTTGCCAATGCCCTGCGTGAGATGCAGCTGGCCGGTGCCGACACCACCGACACGATCCGGGAACTGCTGAAGGAGACGGCCCATTGGAGCAAGCAGGCACAATGGGAACTGGCGCAACAGCTCGGCATTCCACTCAAGTTCATTCAGGAAGGTGAAGAAGCCCAGAAGAAGGCGATCGCCATCTACAAGTTGTCGGCGGAAGCGCACAAGAAGCTGAAGGAAGACAACAAGGCATTGGAGGACCAGGTCAACAAGTTTAACCAGACCTGGCAGAACTTCACCGACCGCGTTCAGAAGAACGTCGATACCGTCGTGGTGCCTGCCCTCGGCCGGTTCATGACGGCAATCAACAACTCCGGGTTCGACAAGTTCCTGGACAGTCTGCCGATTGAGAATTGGGCCAAGACCGCCGGTGCGGCCCTTGACACGGTCGGGGCACACTTCAAGGAGATGAACGACGCGGTCAAGACTGCTTCTGACAAGTTCATGGAATTGCAGACTTGGATCAGAGAGCACTCTTTGGGAGCCGCGCTCACCGGGTCGAAAGAACCGGTCAATCAGCAGATCACGGGATACCTTGAGAAGTGGTGGGCAGAGAAGCAGAAGACCATCGTCGAGCCGGAGGGTTCACCGGCCTACAACAACCCCGAGCAGGTGGCGTTGCGTGAACGGTTGAAGGCAGAGGAGGCTGCCAGGAAGGCGCAGGAGACTGCCATTCGTTCACGCGCGGAGACGGTCAATCCGATTGCCGAAGCCGCTGGTGGGGAAGGTGCGGGTGGTGGGTTACCTCCCGGGCTCCAGGGTGGTGGTCCGGTCACGGCGGGTAAGCATTACCTGGTCGGTGAGAATGGCCCCGAGCTATTCATGTCGCATGAGGGTGGTGCTATTCATCCACTTCAGTCTGCTGCCGAGGAGTCGGCGTCGCAACGTGCTCCGTTTGCTGCTCGAGCGACTGAACAGTTGCCCATCCTGTTGCAGGAAGGACTTTCGTTCGATCGTGATCAGACCGGGTTCCTGCGCGAGATCCGCGATGTGATGACCTGGTTGCGCGAGCAGATCGAAGGCAAGCAACGGGGCGTCCCAGGCACCACTTGAGGTGGCGGAGGAGGAGGTGGCGACGGTCACCCCGGTCCAGGCCCAGGCCCAGGTCCAGGTCCAGGCCCAGGTCCCGGTCCCGGTCCCGGCCCAACGAATGCCAATCCGCAAGGCCCGGCGACGCAGTCCAACCCATTTTCTGGTCCGGCAACACAAAATTGGACGATGCCGGGTGGTGGCGGAGTTGTAGGTGCCGGTGGTACATTACCGGGTGGTGGTATGACACCCGGTGGTGCAGCTGGCCCGGCACCTGTAGCGGGGCCTGGGCTTGCTGGTGCCGGTGGGATGCCGGGCGGTATGATCAAGCCAGCGGCAGGGCCGGAAGGCTGGGGTGCACCGGCAAGTACGACGCAGGGTACTGGTGGTGTTGAAGGCTCGACGATGGGTCCGTCACAAGCGTTGGCGTTTGCGCGTCAGCACCTTGGTGAGCATGAGATTGCTGACCGCAGCAAATTGCAGAGTTTCTTTGCCGGCAAAGGCATCAAGATTGATCCAGCTAGTACGGCATGGTGTGCAGCATTCGTCAATGCTAATTTGAAGCAGGCTGGTTTGAAGGGCACCGGTAGTCTGGCGGCCGGCTCGTTCGTGCCACAGCGCGGGTTCAAGGGTTGGGGTGAGGCAGTTGATCCAAGCAAGGGCATACAGGCCGGTGACGTCGGTGTGGTGAGAGGGATTTCCCCTCGTACTGGTATTGAGGGCAAGCACGTCGGCATGTTGACTGGCCAGACCAGGATGGTCAATGGTCAGCTGCAAGTTGAAATGCTTGCGGGCAACGAACGGGATAGAGTGGCAACCAGTTGGCGCCCGGCGTCGTCGTTGCATATTCGTCGCGCAACGGCAGCTGAGGGTGCTGGTGGTGGTGGGCAGGCACAGCCCCCTTCTGGTGGTGCAGCTGGTGAGGCACGTGTTCCGTTCACAACTGGTGTTCCTACTGAACAGCATGCTCAACCATCCGGAGGGATTGCCGGTGAGTCGGTCCCTGCAACGCCGGCCGGTTCTGGTGGCAACGAGTATCTGCGCCAGCAACGTGCTGAAATCTTCAAGCAGTTGGAGGGTGACCCGCAAGCGCTGAAGCATTTCCAGGGAGTGATTGCGCGTGAAAGTTCGGCAAGTGGTAAGGGGCTGGCTGGTACGAGGGCGACGATTGAAGCGTTGGTCAACCGCGTGGCGATGGTCCGGGAGAAGACCGGTACGAATTACTCCATCGAGCAGGAGTTGAGCAGCAAGTTCTACAGTACGCGTGAGTCGGGACGAGCGGGAGCACGAAGTGCACAAGAAGCCAAGGCGATCATGGATCAGGCGGCCGAGGTGAAGGCTGGCAGCGACCTGATCAAGAGTCGCATGAACCAAGGTAGCCCGACCGATCCTGGGGCGAAGTTGGGCGGGCAGGTGCCTGTTGCTGGCACGAGCGAGGTTTTCAATTGGTGGGAAGGTCAACGTGCCGGCAAGGGCTTCTCCGTGTCGTCGTCTCGAAAATGGGCGGAGGAAAATGAACGCAAGGCGGCTGCCAGTCGGCAGGCTGGTGGTCAGTCAACGCTACCAAGTGGTGGTGCACAACGAGAGGCAGAACAACCGCCGGGTGCTCCACCAACACCAACACCAACACCAGGTACCAGTGCTGGTGGAGCTGCCTGGCATGCTGAGATGGAGAGAGTGCGGGCGGCGTCGCGACCAGGACTTAAACTTGGTGGTGGTGCTGAAGGTGAAGCGGCCCCGCACAAAAGTGGTGGTGGGCTACTGACACGGACGGACCAGGCGACAGAAGGTCGGGACGATGCACGCACGGTGGATCGTGACCTGGCCAATCAGCGGGCCAACAGCCTCGGCGGTGCGGATGTCAACGTGCACTTCAGCAACGTTCCGAGGCACGTCAAGACCAGTGCCAAGGGCCGGGGTGCGTTCAAGGATCTGCGCGTTCACCAGACCCCGGCGATGGGAACGACCGGTAGTGACGGTTCGTCTGAGTTCAATCAGAATCTGGCAGCAGGATGAGTAACGGAGCGCAACCACCGCCTTCACCGTCGCGTTGGACTGCTGCTAAGAACTCACCGGCGCCGGATGCTCCGGTACAGATCAAGCAGTTCCCGTACCTTACCCGTGCCGTTCTCGAGGTCAATGGGTCCTTGTATTGGGAATGGGAGTCGGTGCAGGTTCGTCACGCGATCCAGGAGACACCGGCGTACACGGCACGGTTCACCTGCTCGGAGATGGAACCGGCGTATCCGGCGGCACGGTGGGCGTTTCGGATCAAGCCTGGTGATCATTGCTCGATCTACCTGGATGGTTACCTCGCTCTCAGTGGCTTCGTCGTCACCAGGCAGGCGTTCTACGACGCCAACCAACACACCGTTGAAATTCAAGCGGTGGCGGGTTCGGCAACACTGAACGCCGGGTCGGCGGTGCACGAGACCGGCGAGTTCAAAAACATGAAGCCGGATGCCATCATCCGGGAACTGGCCAAGCCGTTCGGGGTCAATGTGCAGGTCCTCGGGCAAGGAGGGCTGGGTCAGGCACTGGACCGGTTTCACCTGCGGCCGGGTGAGACCGGGTGGCAGGGGATCGAACGGTTGGCCCGGGCCGGCGGAATGTTCCTGACCTCGAACGAGAACGGGGATGTCGTTCTGATGGACAGTCCCATCGGGGCGAACGACACGGTTACCGAGGGTGTCAACATCCTGGACGGGCGGGAGATCATTCACAGCCTGGCGGCCAGCGGAAACTACACGGCGCAGAACCAGGGGACGGGTAGTGATGATCTGTCCAAGATTGCTGAGTGGACGCATCAGCGATTTTCCGACCAGGCGGGTTCGACCAACTTCTCACCCGGCTATATGCCGCAGGTCATCTTGTCCGAGATGCCGGCCTTTGCCAAGGGCATGATGAAGACACGGGCGCAACTGGAGAGCAACGTCAACGATATGTACCAGATCTGGGTCACGGTCTCGGTGCTCGGTTGGCAGCGAACCAGTGCCGGTGGGTTGTGGATCCGCGGGCAGAATGTGCACGTCAACAGTCCGATGCTGATCATGGATCGAGACCTGGTGTTGAAAGCGGTGACGTTTTCACAGGACAACAGTCAGGGAACCCGCTCGACTCTGGAACTGGTCAACCAGGCGGCCATGGGTGGTTACGCCGATGCCGGTGGTGGCGGCGGAGGTGGCGGCGGAGATAGTAGTGATCTAGCGGCCGGATGAGAGATGGGAGACTTTGCGTGACGCTGAAAACGACAACCATGACCGCCGCCCGGCAGGCGATGACGAGCAACTCGCGCGCCACGATGCGAGAGATTGACGACAAGCATCTCATGTGTCAGATCAAGGGTGGCGATATTCACCACTCCGAGTCACACACGGACTTCGAACGGTTTCAGCCCGTGGGCATGACCGGTCATCCCCTCAAGCAGGATGAGGAACAACAACAGCAAGGGGGTGGTAGTTCGGGTGGAAGTTCCGGTAGCGGTGGAGGTGGTGGAGGTGATGGTTACGGTCCCCGCAACAACAACCAACCGAAGGGTCCGGCGTCGGAAGCGTGCATGGTGTACATGAACGGGGATCGGTCCCATCCGATTGCCGTGAACGTGGATGATCGAAGAGTTCGGCCCTACGACATCCAGGAGGGTGAGGGTTCTCATTACTCATGTGACGGCTCTGGGCAGATGATGCTGCATCGTCAGGAGGCCGTCTATGTCCTGACCAGGGACGGCAAGTCGTACCGGAAGAACAGCGATCAGCAAAAGCGGTTCTCGTCGCTTCGCCACGTCACCAAGGACTATCAGGAGCGCAAAGTTGATGGTGGTGGTCAACCTGGCAGCGGCAGTACTGCTCTCGGTCTCGCCGGGTTCAAGCCCAAGGCGGGCAACGGGTCCGGTGGCGGGTCGAGTCAGAAGAAGGCCGACCACGTCGGGAAGCTGAACACGGGAATCAACTGCTTCGTCGACAAGATCGAGTTTCGCAAGAAGAACAGTGGTAGCCAGTGGGATCGAGACCTGGCAGCCAGGGAGGAGAACCGTCATCCGGAGGTCAGGCTCCAGGATCCAGACGAGGAGGTGGAACCTCGCGACGACAGTCCCGACAAGGAAGGTGTCCTGCACGGGCTGTGGGACAGCATCAAGCAGAACTGGTGGTGGAACGCGGCCAAGGACTTTCAGGTCCAGTGCGGTGCGAACACGTTCTTCCAGGCCATGCAGCACCTGCGCATCGGTGACCACCTGGTGCAGGGTAACACGTTCACCAGCGGAGTTGAGCATGCTGCCGACCACGTCGCCGGTGGTGGTGCCTCGATCTCACCGGGAGACAAAAGCGGAGGGTCGGGGATACCGGGCGCTATTTCGCTGATCGCCGTCGATGGCCGGGTCACGGCACTGGAACAGGCTCCACCACCTTCTGTATTGAGTAGGCTTGCCGCAGCGATCACATTCGATGCGTCCGGTCGAATGGTTATCAACAATGACGTTACGATTGCTGGTGATGTGACGGTCATCGGTGACCTGGAGGTTCGTGGTGTGATACACGCACGCAACCTCGATATGGGAGAGTAGCATGGCACGATTGGCACTTCCAATGCTGGCGCCTCCGGGACAGTTTCCGCAGGCCGATGCTGGACCCTTGCCCCCGCCATATGCTACGGGTAAGTTCAGGTTCGGGGATCCGAAGGATCCGCGCAGTCCACTGTGGCGCAAGAACCTTCGGACCGCGACCTTCAAGAACGTTCCGTTCTTCGTCGATCAGCAGGGGCAAAGCTCCGGTCGTCGCACCGTGACACATGAATACCCCAAGCGGGATCTGCCGTACGCCGAGGACATGGGACGGGCGGCATACCGTTATCAGATGACCGGCTACCTGATCCAATTCCCGGGTGAGGCACATACCGTGCGACCGAACGGGATGTACTGCGACTACTCGCTCAATCGTGACCGTCTTCGCACTGCTTTGGATTCCCTCGGCCCCGGTGTTTTGCAGGATCCCTACAATCCTGACCTCAGTCATCTGACCGATTACAACGGTGGGACGCTGACGTTCCAATGCGAGCGGTACACCTGTCAAGAGTCGCGCGAGCGCGGTGGTTACGCAGCATTCGAGATGACGTTCGTGGAGGCGGGTGCAGTCGCCAATTACGTGCAGCAGGTCAGCACCCCGCAGCAGTTGCAGCAGGCGTCGGAAAATTCCCTTGATGCCGCCTCCAACAGTCTCAATCAGTATCTGCAAAGTCTTGCTACTGGGTGATCAGGAGGAGCGGAGATGGCAGGGAAGTGCAATGATTGGGTGCTCGACAACGGGCTGACCGCGTTCAAGAACGCGGCAACTGATATCTACCTGTGCTCGCAGGAGCCAACGAGCTTCGCTGACGCAACGACGACCTATGCCCTCGGGCATAAGACGTTCGGCGCCGGCAATACCTTGACCGGGCCGTTCGCTCGCAGCCCCAACGGGCGCAAGGTGACTACCACCGCGATCACCGATGGTACGGTGACGGGAGGTGGTACGGCTTCACGCTGGGCCATCGTCGATACGGTGAACTCGAGGCTATTGGTCGACAATGACCTGGCCTCGGCGCAGGCAGTCACCGCGGGGAATGTGTTCAGCTTGCCCGCATTCGACTTCGGTATTCCCGGATCGTAAGTGTCGTGCCGACACCGGCGTTCCAACAGAATGCGTTTCAGGGAAACGCATTTCAGACTGGCCATCAGTACCTGGTCGCTGGTGACTACTCACTTGGTTCGCCCAGTTTCGCGACACCGGCGGTCGGGCAGGTCGTAACTGCAGCTGCCTATTCCCTCGGTTCACCCAGCTTTGCGACCCCGGTCGTTGGCGTTCCGACGCTGGTCTTCCATGTCAATCCCTATTCCCTGGGTTCACCGACATTCGGGACTTCGAACCTTCGGCAGACGCACAACTTCACGACCCTGTCCTATTCGGTTGCGTCACCGACGTTCGCAACGCCGGTCTACTCACGCAATGTTCAATTCTCGACGCCGGCCTATGATTTGGGTGGCCTGTCGTTTGCCACTCCGAAACTGGCGGGGTTGCACAAGCTCTCAGCCGCTTCGTATTCGCTGTCGCTTGCGTTCGACTCTATTCCCAGTACTGGGTTGATCGACGTTCACTGTCCGGTCAATGCGTACAGCCTGGGTGGACTGATTTGGCATTACCCGCGGTTGCAACAGACGGCGCAGGTAGATCGTTGGCCGTCGTTCTACCGCAACAAGATTGAGGAGACCATGGGTCTCCTCAATCAAATCCTGACGAAGCTGATGTCTACGGTGCCACCGCAGAGTCCCGATGCCTACAAGGTCCGACGATTGTGTGGCGATCTCGCCGTCAATGCTCGGATGATGATCATCAATGGTACCGGGTTCGGTGAAGCGTTTCGTGCGTGTTTCGATGCTGCCGTCGCTGCCGGCTCGAGCCTGGATGCGATGGACATGGTGCGAACCTTCATCCTCGGGCTGCAACCGAAGACCGACATGGCCATTGCGGTAGTGCAGAGCGCCTTGTTCTTCACGCTGGCAGAGGAGGCTTCGATCGTGTCCACCATGACATTCTCCAGCCGCGATGATGTGGCGACGATGATCCAACGCATGGGCGCCGCCTACGAGGAGGTGCAGCTCACGATGATGGATCTGTACTCGGACGTGCTGTACCAGAACTTCGCAGCACTGTCGGCGGCCTTGACGCAGCACCTGTACCTGACCGAACTGACGCTGCCGATGATCGTCACCTATCAGACCGCGGGGGTCAGGACCGCCCTGACTCTTGCCCAATTGATCTACACCGACGCCAGTCGTACGGATGAGATCATCGCCGAGAACAAGGTGGTGCATCCTGCCTTTCCTCCGCGCACGATCCGGGTGCTCAGTCAATGAACGTACTGGCACCCATAGTCGCCTGCGAGGGGACGGAGTACGGGTGGCGTGGTCTGACCGCCAAGGGTGAACTGTTGGAAGTGCACAACGGCAGCCTTCCAACCGGTGAGGTCCTGGTGACCCGCAACGGTGAGGTGGTCGGGACGCGTGAGGTGATGCCCAGCGGGTTCGATCTGTCCGCCTATCTGTGGCATACCAAGCGTGCGGTCGATCTGTATCAGCTCAACCGCAGCCCCGAGGCGCTGCATGAGATCGAAATGGCATTGGCGGTACGGGATACGGCGCAGGCCCGTTTGAACCGTTCGATCATCCTGTTGTCGTTGGGTCGGTGGCGGGAAGGGTTTGCTGCACACGAAGCCCGGTTCGAGATGTATATGACCCCGCGTCACACTGCGGTTGCCGATCGGATACCGCGTTGGTTCGGTGGGTCCGACATCAGCGGCAAGCGGTTGATGCTGGTGCATGACGCGGGTTTGGGTGACAGCATCATGTGTGCTCGTTACATCCCGCTGTTGCAGGAGGCTGGTGCGGAGGTATTGTTGAATGTTCCCCAGTCACTGACGCGCTTCCTCGGGCAACTGGCCCCCGCGGTCGATGAAGATGTGGGGGCCGACCTTTTCTGCCCGTTGTATTCGTTGCCGCTGACCCTTCGTCAGGATATGGAAACGATTCCGACCGAACCATATCTGAAGCCTGACCCGGGATTGTTGGGCAAGTGGCGGGCGCGGCTAGATCCCACAGTGCACAAGATCGGGATCGCCTGGAACGTCGGGGCAATAATCGAGGGTGACTACCCGCGTGAGGCACCGTTGGAGCTGTTCGTTGAACGACTGGCCCCGCGCGGTCGGTTGTACAGCATCCAGGCGCAAGGGCACGGTGAAGCGTTGGCGCACGGTGTCACAGCTTACCCGTTCGAAGACTTCGCCGACTGCGCTGCGTTCGTGTCATTGTTGGACGAGATCATCACGATTGACACTGCGGCCTTGCATGTGGCCGGGGCGATCGGGCATCCGCGGGTCACGGTGTTGTTGAGTCACTGGGCATCATGGCGGTTCTTGGGAAATCGGTTCTACCCGACGATGCAGTTGTGTTACCAGACCGAACCGGGTGATTGGTCCAGTGCGTTCGAGCAGATAGGAGACAGTCATGATTGACTTGGCAATCGCAATCCTGTGGCTGGTCATCGGGGTCTTGGTCCTACTCGGTGTGGTCTGGCTGGCCCTGTACGCCGTTAAGATCTTCGTGCCGGTTCCGACTAGGATCGAGCAGTTGATCTGGGTGGTGGTGCTGATCATCTGCTTGATCGGGGTGTTGTCACTCCTCGCCGGTCACGGTGGAGGGTTTCTTCACGCCCCCATCCGGTGAGTCGCAAGTCGCACCGTTGCCACCTTACCCAGCACCACCACCGTCGATCTGCGAAGGTTGTTGATGAATGAGAAGCGCTCGGAAGCCACAATTGTCCGGCACGAACGGGCGCTGGATGAACTACTCTGGCATATCCCTGTCTATCTAGTCGATCCGCACGCGGTCATCACCGTCGGTGAGCCGTTGGACAAACCGCTGACAAGCAAAGAGGAGTTTCCCTATGGCTGAAACTTTGACCACCGAGCAAGAGTTGCCGTTCTTGTTCGAAGTCCTCGACGGCCGCGGGCGTCGGGTCCCGATTGACGGCGAGCCGACCGTCGCTTCCAGCGACGAGACCGTGGCCACGGTGTCAATTGAGGCCGGCACCGACGACACCTGGAACGGCAAGATCACCTCGGTCACCGAGTCACCGGCTGGGACGACGCAGCGGGTTACGGTGACCGCCGACGCTGACTTGGGTGCGGGTGTGCAGGAGGTCGTCGGCTATATCGACTTCACTGTGACACTGGACCCGAGGACGGCGCAACGGGTGGTCAGTCTGTCACCCGGCACGGCAGTGGATAAGCCGGTGGTGCCACCGGCATAGTGGTAAGAACGCATAGGAGGAGGAAATGGCAGAACCACAGATCATTCCTGTGGCGATCATGGCCGGTGAGTCACTGAGTGACTCATTCGACATCACGGTCGGGGAAGCCACTTATGTGCTCATGCCAGGGGAGTGGGACGGAGCGAACCTGACGTTTCAGGTCTCGTTCGACAACAGCACATTCTGGGACTTGTTTGATGAGCTCGGCAGCGAGATCATGGCGGCGTGTAGGCCGGGTGTTGCGGTACGCATCCCTCCAGGTATGCGAGCAATTGGTTACTGCAAGATAAGAAGTGGAACACGAGACCATCCGATTGAGCAAAGCGAGAACCGCAATTTCAAGATTGTATTTGATAGTGGGCCACTGCCGACGAGTACCAAGAAGAAGGCTAGACCCTGGTGAGGTAGTCGGTCATGGACGTCAGGATTGTTACCAAGGTCCCGTTCGTTCCGCCGTCGCGGCCGCTGGATGTTGTTGCCGTTCAGCCGCAGTTGATGGAACAGACCATCGCCGATTGGCTGCTGTTGCCGGACGGGACCTTGGACGAGTCCCAGGAACTGGCCAACCTGGTCAAGGTTGCCCTGATGACCGACGCCCTGGCCGGACCGGATGACGTTCTGCCCGACCCTGACTCGACCGACCGGCGCGGGTGGTGGGGTGATTACCAGGCAGATCAGATCTGGGACGGTTGGCCGGTCGGGACCAAGAATTGGCTGCTACTCAGGGCCAAGATCTCCGACCCCTACTCGCTCGAGGGTGACACAGTGCTGCGGGCCGAGCAGTACACGCGGCAGGCATTGCAGCCCCTGGTCGGCAAGAGAATCTGTTCCCGCATTGACGTTCAGGCACAGCGGGTCGGAGTGGAAAGGATTGACGTGCTGGTGGTGGTCTATCGGGGTCCACAGCCGGAGATTGCCCTGCAGTTCCAGGACTTGTGGAACGACGCGATAAGGGGTGAGTAGATGCCGTGGTCAACGCCGACCCTTCGTCAGACCCGTGAGATGGTGAGGAATGACATCACCATGGCCTTGCGCGGGGCGACGGCCTACGGCAACAAGGCCCTCCGCATCATGTCGGATACGATGGCCGGCCTGGCGGCCCTGGTGCTCAAGTACATAGATTGGCTGGCCCTGCAACTCATGCCGGACACTGCCGAGACCGAGTGGTTGGATCGGCACGGTCAGATCTGGTTGGTCAATGCCGATGGGTCGAAGGGGCGCAAGATGGCGACCCTGGCACAAGGGACCGTCACGGCCACCGGGACCGAGGGTGTGATCGTTCCGAAGGCGATCACCCTGACCGGGTATGGGGAGAACTATGAGTCGTTGGAGGAGTTCACCATCGGGCCAGGTCCGACCGAGTTCACACTTCGGGCCTTGACCCCTGGCGTTGCCGGCAACCAACTGCCGGGTGCTACCTTGACGTTCTCCGGTCAGCCACCGGGGGTCGACGGCGCTACCACTGTCGTCTTCGTCGGCGGGGGTACCGACACCGAGACCGATGATGAATTGCGTGCTCGTATCCTCGATCGTATTCAGAAGCCACCGATGGGTGGTGACGCCGATGACTACGTGCAGTGGGCAGAACGCTATCCCGCAGTTACGCGGGCCTGGTGTGCCCCACAGGAAATGGGTCCCGGCACTTGCACCGTGCGGTTCATGGAGGATGCGTTGCGGGCAGATCAGGGAGGCTTCCCGACGCCCGAGGATGTGGCGATGGTTGCTGCCTATCTGGATACGGTGCGTCCGGTCACGGTCAAGGACTTGTTCGTCGAGGCTCCGATCCCGGAACCCATCGACTACACCCTGGAACTGGTCGATGACTCGATGAGCCTGCGTGCTGAGACCGAGGCGTCGGTCGCCGACATGCTGCAGAAGAACGGGGCCCCGGCCAGGTCAGAGGCCGGAGTGTTGATCCCGGCGCAAACGATCTACTCCGCCTGGGTCAGTGAGGCGATCAGTCGTGTGACCAGGGAGTTCACCTTGACGATGGACGATCACCCGATGCCAAACAACGGATGCCTCGCAGTCCTCGGAACGGTGACCTACATCACGCCCCCACCGACGACGAAAGCCACGGGGCTACCGGAGCCCGGGAAGGATGCGGTCACGGTGTTGAAGTCGTCCCCGCTCGGGACCACCAGGTATCGTAAGCCATGAGCGTCCTGGAGCCTCTGCCACCTGACCGGCACGTTCGGCGCGGGCAACAAGACTATGCTTATGCCCTGTCCGATCTGTTGCCGCAGGGGATTGCCTGGCCCCGTTACGCCGAGACCGTTCTGCAGAAGGTGATCTACGGGCTGGCCGGGATATGGGGTTTCGTCGACGGACGGGCCGCTGACCTGTTGGAACGTGAGTCGGACCCGCGTCAGACCGTTGAGTTGCTGCCGGACTGGGAACGTAACTGGGGTCTGCCCGATCCGTGCTACAAGGGTCCGTCGACCATCGGTGAGCGCCAGATCGCCCTCGTTCAGCGGATGACGATTGAGGGTGCCCAGTCCAGGCAGTTCTTCATCGACGTTGCCGCTTTCCTCGGGTATGAGATCTCGATCACCGAGTGGCGACCGTTCATGGTGGGGTTGGATCGGGTCGGTGACAATCGTACGATCCAGGCAGATGGTTCGTTCAGCGAATGGCCGGCAATGATCGGGCCACCGGAGCTCCGATACGTTTGGTTCGTGCATGTTCACAAGACCCGGCTGACCTGGTTTCGTGTGACCAAGGGGCAGTGCGGGATCGACCATCACCTGGAGATTTCCCTGGCCCTGGACCTGGAGTGTGTGATCCGGCGTTGGAAGCCGGCACATACGAACCTGTTCTTCGACTACTCGGGTGAGAATCCAACCGACCCGATGGCGGGAACGCCATAGTGAAGAGGTGAACCGTGCGATACAATCAACCTTACGGACTGCCTGACGCGCCCTCAATCCCGTCTCCCAACCCGCCGGATGGGAGCGCCTTTCAGCGCTACGTCAACGGCAACCCGGTGACCGGTACCGCCGGGTCGATCCCGCCGGCCGGTTCGATCGACGAGGATCAGATCGAAATCCTGAACGTGATCATTGCCTCGGGATTGATCCCGACGCATGGTGACCTGACGCAGTTGCTGCAGGCACTCAACATCATGTTCGCCCAACGCTTCATCACCACGCACCTGGACAAGACGGTGCACGGGTCCGGTGCTGACTTTCCTGATTTGCACGCAGCGCTGGAGTGGTTGGCACGTTACGTCATCACGCAGACGGGTTCGGTCACTTTCCATATTGCCGGTGGACCATCGTCCGGGATTTGTCAATCATGGGTCTACACGCAAGAAGTCGTGATCGACCATCCCAATGCCAATCGTGTCGTGATCACCGGTGCACCGCTGTGGGGTGCTGCACCCATCAGCACGGATTTCAGGTACACCGGTTTTTCGTCAACGAACCGGCAGAGTGATGCCCAGTACGATTTGAACAACATATTGCGCACCCGCTATTCGAGCGAGCTGATCTTCCAGGGTGGCTCACCGGCCGGGTCACACCCCAACGGTTTCGTCATCAAGTCACGTGGCGTCATGATCCAGGACCTGCTGATCAGCAGTGACCAGGGTTTCGCCGGCGATCGTAACAGTGCCAACGGCATCTATGCTCAAGCCGACTTCAACGCCGATACGATCGCCATTTGGGGCTTCGGTCAGTACGGCATGTTGATTGACAATGCATGGTTCGAGTAT
>Ga0126371_10002772_pt1 | contig 15183 bp, 9 predicted proteins | sample PanSoiMetaPlot_4_FD_110145 | JGI IMG/M metagenome (GOLD analysis project Ga0126371, IMG submission 110145) | Tropical forest soil microbial communities from Panama - MetaG Plot_4 | ecosystem: Environmental > Terrestrial > Soil > Tropical forest > Bulk soil | place: Panama | collected 2016-02-17 | reverse complement strand
TTCTCGAAAATTGAAGCCCGAAAGCTAGACCTGGAGTCAACGAGCTTTTGCCTGCCGGACAACCTGGAGGAGACCATCCGGATTTTGGCGCTGCGGGCCCAGGAGAAAGGTCTGAAGCTGCGTTGCGACGTAAAGCCGGATGTGCCAGCGTGGGTAGTCGGCGATCCGCACCGGCTGCGGCAGGTGATTGTAAATCTTATCGGGAACGCGATCAAGTTCACTGAACGAGGCGTGGTGAGCCTGACTGTGGACGTGGAAACGCAAGATCCCCCGGTTTTGCACTTCGCGGTGCGAGACACCGGCATCGGCATCGAGAAAGAGAAAATGATGGCGATCTTCCAGCCGTTTTCCCAAGCTGACGGATCGACGACGCGGAAGTATGGCGGGACCGGCCTGGGACTCAGCATCTCTTCGCACCTGGTGGAAGCGATGCAGGGAAAGATGTGGGTGGAAAGTGAGATCGGAAGAGGGAGCTGTTTTCACTTCACGGCCCGGTTTGGCGCGGCACACATAGCCGCTGAGCGCAAAGGCGAGTTTGCAGAGGAGAAGACGCCAAAGCCGCATTCCCTGCACTCGGCCGGCGCGCTGAAATTGCGCCTCCTGTTAACGGAGGACAACCCAGTCAATCAGCGGGTCGCGGTCCACATGCTCGAGAAGCTGGGACACACCGTGACAGTGGCGGAAAACGGCCGCGAGGCACTGGAGCAACTGGCATCCCAGGAGTTCGACGTGGTCCTGATGGATGTACAGATGCCGGAGATGGACGGGTTGGAGACGACCGAAGCGATCCGCCGGCAGGAAGAGGGCACGGACCGCCACATCCCAATCATCGGCATGACGGCCTATGCGATGAGCGGCGACCGGGAGCGCTGCCTGGCCTCGGGGATGGACGCCTATCTATCGAAGCCAATCCGCACCAGTGACCTTCGGCGGCAATTGGAGAAATACAGCAGCGAGCCGGCTTCGCGGTGAGCGAACGCGAAGCGGCTCTCTTTGGTTCTAATGTTACTTGTGTTCCTGCTCCATTTTGCGCGCAATGGTCTCGGTGGCGACCGCGATACGCTCGAGCAATTGAATCATTTCGGCTGTCTGATCCTGCGGCTTCTGTGCCCGCGCGGGTGGCTCGGTAGACGGGGCGGCAACAACCGGGGGCTTCAGCACGGACACCTGGCCAGCCTGATTGCGGAGTTTGAGATTCTGGATCGCCTGCAGGTCTTGGGCCGGCTCCGAGCCGTCGGTGGATGCAACGGTCTGACGGTTCGACGGAACCGGCGCAGCAGCTTTGGTACTGGTCTGCTTCGCCCGGCTCAGACACGCCCAAGTCCAGGTACAGCTTCCGGCACTGTCACAATCACACGCCGGTCTCATTTCGGAGCAACCGGCAGGAGTGGCGGGTCTCGCCGGCACCGAGCCAGTGCACTGCTGGCCGAAAGCGGCCGCGCAAAAAGACAAGGCAAGAATCAACTTTTTCATTCCGAAATTTCCCTCTCCCGGCATATCGACTGCGGGATAAATCTTTCGGTGATTTCTTTGATGGGCGCTGCTGACGAAATATAGTAGAGCCGGTCAGCTGACAGTTACCGGCTCGGCCTCGTCGGCGGTGAAGTAGGCGCAGTCGGGGTGGTGGAAGACGAGCGCGCTGACGCTGGCCTCCGGCTCCATCATCATGCCTTCGGTCAGGGACACGCCGATCTCGGCGGGCATCAACAAGCCGAAGATGCCCTGCTGATCGTCCAGGTTGGGACAGGCCGGGTACCCGAAGCTGTAGCGCTTGCCGCGATAGCGCGAGGTGAAACGCTCCTGCATGGTCATCGAGGGCGGGTCGGGGAAGCCCCAATCTTCGCGCAGGCGCCGGTGCAGCCATTCCGCACACGCTTCAGCCGTCTCCAGGGCCAGCGCCTGAACGGCATGAGCCTTGAAAAATTCACCGGCCTGCTTCCACTCTTCTGCCTTCTCGCGGATGCCGGCGCCGGCCGTCACCACAAATAACGCCAGATGGTCGCGCCGGCCTTCTTCTGCATCCAGAATGTAGTCACTCAGACAGAGCCCGTTTTCGCGGCGTTGGCGGCCGAAACGGAACGTGTGGATCGGTGCGCTGCCGGACGGTGCAAACAGATGAATGTCGTTGCCCGCGCGCTCGGCCTGGAAAAATTGCCACACCGCCTTCACCTTCATGAACTCCTGCGCTTCCTGCTGCACCGCGTTGACTTTCTGGAACAGCTCCAGCGCTTTCGGTTCGTGCTCGGCCAGGTTCTTTTCGAAATTGCCCTTGTAACCCAGGTGGCGGCCGTAGAGCATGTACGGGTTGATATAACTCCATACTTCGGCCAAATGCGGCACGGCGCGAATCTTGCGCTGCAGGTACGGCACTGCGGGGATCGGGATGTCCAGGCGCACCTTGGCGCTGCGCCGCGTGCTGAGCGGCGCCGCGGCTTCTGCCACAGCGGCGGCGTGCGCCGGCACTTCAGCGGTGCGGTTGGCGGCCAACACTGTCTCCCGCTCGGAAGGATCCATCAGCCGGTTCATCAGCCGCAGCCCGGCCATCGCATCCTTGGCGTAACAGACGGCTTCCTGGTAAGCCGGCACAATGCGCGTGCGGGTGAACTTTTCCGAAAGCGCCGCGCCGCCTACCAGCAGTGGAATGCGAATCCCGGCGGCCTGGAAATCGCTCGCGGTCGTCACCATCTGCTGCGTGCTCTTCACCAGCAAGCCGGATAAGCCGATGGCATCGGGTTTATGCTCCTGATACGCCGCAATTAAAACTTCCGGCGGCACTTTGATGCCGAGGTTGACGACCCTGTAGCCGTTATTGGCCAGGATGATCTCGACCAGGTTCTTGCCAATATCGTGGACATCGCCCTTGACGGTGGCCAGGATCACTTTGCCCCGCGTGGCCGACTCCTCTTTCTCCATGAACTGCTCGAGATAGCTGACCGCCGCTTTCATGGCTTCGGCCGATTGCAACACTTCGGCCACAATCAGCTCGTTGTTGTTGAACAGGCGCCCGACTTCGGCCATCCCCGCCATCAGCGGCCCATTGATGATGGCCAGCGGGCTTGCTCCTTCGGCCAGCTTGCGGTCGAGGTCACCCACCAGACCGTCCTTGGTGCCTTCGACGATGTAATGCGCCAGCCGCTCGTCGAGCGGCAGGTCCGCGGCGCGGCGCTTCTCCTGCGTTCCGGTCTTCCGGAAATATTCCGTGATGGCGGCGATGTGGAACTGGTTGACGGCGGCACGCTGCTCGGGTGTCTGCGCGCGCCAGTCTTCGGGCGCCGCGCGCAGCGCCATATCCTCGGCCGCCACCGGCGGCCGGTTGAACAGCAGGTTTTCCGCCAGCCGCCGCTGCTCTTCGGGGATCGAGGCAAATCGCTCCAGCTTCTGCGCGTTGACGATCGCCAGATCGAGACCCGCTTTGGTGCAATAGTACAGGAACACCGAGTTGATCACCTCGCGCGCCGCCGCCGGCAGACCGAACGACACGTTCGATATCCCGAGCACGGTTTTGACGTGCGGGAGATGTTCCTTCACCAGCCGGATGGCTTCAATCGTTTCCACGGCGCCGCCAATATAGTTGGCGTCCCCGGTCGAGCACGGAAACACCAGCGGGTCGATGATGATGTCTTCAGGCGCAATGCCGTAGTTTTCCGTCAGCAGCCGGCACGACCGCTCCGCCACCGCCAGCTTGCGCTCCCGCGTGAAGGCCTGCGCCTGCACCTTATCCTCATCAATACAACCCACTACCAGCGCCGCGCCGTAACGGCGCGCAATCGGGCAGACGCGCTCGAACTTCTCTTCGCCGTCTTCCAGATTGATGGAGTTGATGATGCTTTTGCCCTGGCAGTAGGTGAGGGCGAGCTCGATGGCCTGGGCATCGGTCGTGTCGATCATCACCGGAGCCTTGATCTTGCGGATCAGGCTGTCATAGAAAGGCGGGATGTCTTTGAGTTCGTCGCGGTCGGAGCTCTGCAGGCAGACGTCGATGATGTGCGCGCCGTTTTTCACCTGCCAGCGCGCGATTTCGGTGGCCTCGTCCCATTTCTCCTCCGCCACCAAGTTCTTGAACAACCGCGAGCCGATGACATTGGTGCGCTCGCCGACTATGAGAGTGCCGCTGGCTGGATCGGCTTCCACCAGATCGATGCCGGAATAATACGACCGCCGCGCGCGGTCCGGAGCCTGCCGTGGGCGCTTCCGCTCCGCCATCTGCGCGATCGCCTGGATATGCGCGTCCGTGGTGCCGCAGCAGCCTCCGACGATATTCAACCAGCCGTTGTCTAAGAACCGCTCCAGCGCCGCCGCCAGGGAAGTTGGGGTCTCCAGATAGTGGCCCTCTTCATTCGGAAGCCCGGCATTGGGGTGGCAGGAGACGCGCGTCGACGTCATCTCGCTGATGGTGCGCAGATGGTCGGTCATGAACTCCGGCCCGGTGGCGCAATTGAGCCCGATCGCCAGCAGTTGCGCGTGCATCACCGAAGCACAGAAGGCGTCGGCCGTCTGGCCGGCCAACATGGTACCCATCGGCTCAATCGTGCCCGAAACCATGACGGGAATGCGCCAGCCGAGTTCCTGGCTGAGCCGGTCGATCCCCAGCAGCGCCGCTTTGACGTTGCGGGTATCCTGGCAGGTCTCGACCAGGAGAAAATCCGCGCCGCCTTCGATGAGGGATTTGGCCTGCGCGTAATAGTTGTCGCGCAACTCTGGAAACGTAGCGCCGCCGGTCACCGTGATGGCCTTGGTAGTCGGCCCCATGCAGCCAGCAACGAAACGCGGCCGGGAAGAAGTCGAGAACTCGCCGGCCGCCTGGCGGGCCAGGCTCGCGGCCGTGCGGTTCAGCTCATGCGCATCGTTCTGCAGGCCGTACTCGCGGAGCACCAGGGCCGTGCCGCCGAAGGAGTTGGTCTCGACCACATCGGCGCCGGCGCGAAGATAGGCGCGGTGAATGTCGAGGATGAGATCCGGGCGCGTGCGCACCAGGTTCTCGTTGCAGCCTTCCAGCGCGGCGCCACCGAAATCCTCAGCCGTCAGATTCTTCTGCTGCAGCATCGTTCCCATTGCCCCGTCCAGCACGAGAACGCGCTGATCCAGGATCTCGCCGAGTTGCTGCTGCCGATCCTGAGAATCTTGCATATAAGGGATCTTTTGATCAGTTTAACAATCTATGGGGCTGTTCCCCACCCCTGGGTGCTTACTTTATGCATACCACTAACGTCTATGGCTCGTTAGAGTTATGCTGAGACCATGAGACCTCGAATTGTGGGTCGGCTCTGTATTTCGGTTCTGTTGGTGTCGGCGGTTGTTCCGATCCAGGCAGACACGCAATTCCGCGCCAGGAAAATGACGCGCAACGACGTCCCGCTGGGCAAAGGACAGTGTGACGTACGGCTTCAGGTGGACAACGAAGTCGAAGTTTCGGTGCGGGGCGATTTGGTATCGATACGGACCATTTCGGGGCGCGATGCTCGCGATGATGGGTCCGAATGCAACGAGCCGCTTCCGACGCGCGACATTCAGGGGTTCAATTACGAAGTTAAAGACAGCCGGGGCGAGATTCGGCTGTTGGCGGAGCCATCGCGGCGCAACGACTTTCAGGCGATTGTGCGGATCCGCGATACGCCCGGCGGCGAGGGGCGGTACCATTTCCGGCTTTCGTGGATGATGACGGGAGGGCGCCCCGATATCACGAGACGGGATCCGGATGATTTGCGCCGGGATGGCGATGATCCCGGGAGGCGCCGGCGTGACGATGATCTCGACGATCGGCGGGGCGGCCTAGCCTGGAATAATGCGACCCACTTTGCCGGGCCGGGACGCGGTTCGTCCACTTTGACCGGCTACGGTGCGCAGCGACTGATGGACGTGAGCGTCGACATCGATCGCGGCAACCGGATTCAGGTTTCGTTCCGAACGGACAGCGGGCGTCCTCTCAGCTTTTCCGGGCAAGTCATTGGAGTAGACGGAGATACGATCAAGGCAGACGTCGCAACCGACGATCGCGCCCGGTTGCGTGGCTCGATGTACCTGTCGCGCACAGCGCGTGGCGAAGTCTACCGAATCAGCCTGGACGCGACCGACGGGCAGGACCGGTTGAACCTGGACTGGAACCGCCGCTAAAACCGGACCAGAATGGTCCGGTTGTAGAAAAATTCCCTGTCGAAAAATCCCCTTCCCATTTAAGACGAATGGTATTAGGATTGAGTCATGCGGATATTCAGACTCCAATATCTCATGATTGGTTTGGCACTGGTGTTCGGTATGAGTGCGGCTCCGGCTCAGGAGAACCAAGCGCCAAGCAAAACCATCAAACGGGTCCCTGTGACGGACGTCCACTCAGTAGACGGACAGGTACTGTTCGAGCACTACTGCGCGGTGTGCCATGGAAAAGATGCCAAGGGGACCGGGCCGGCGGCGGATGCGCTCAAGAAGACGCCGGCAGATCTGACACAAGTCGCGCGTAAGAATGGCGGCAAGTTTCCGGAAGTCCATGTAATGCGTGTCATCAAAGGGGACGATACGGTGGGCGCGCATGGCTCTCGCGACATGCCGATTTGGGGAGAGTTGTTCGCGTCGCTCAGCAGCAAGGAGAGCAGCGAGCTACGCGTGAACGGGCTGATGAAATATGTAGAGTCGATCCAGGCGAAGTAGGCTAGCGGATCGAGCCTTTTCTGGCGGCATCGAATGAGATGCGATTTTCGTCCAGGATCGTACCAATGGCCCGCTGGAGGGCGGCTCGCGCTTTGACGTAAGCACTGCGGGCGGCGACTTCGGTGGAGCGTGCCTGCGCCAGCAGAGTTTCATACTGAATGACGAAGAAACTGGTGGAGGCGCCGACTTCGAATTTCGCCTGCTCGACATCGAGCGACTGTTGCTGAAAGGCCCGCGCCTGAGCGGCGGCATCGGAAGAGGCGCGGGCGCGGCGCATGGCGATCAAGGCGTCTTCGACCTCCAGGCGGGCTTGGTTTTCCAACTGGCGGAGGCGGATCTGGGACTGCTTGACCTGGATCTCATCGCGAGCCAGGTCAGCTTCCGCGATGCGGTTGTGAATCGGGAGAGTGAACTGCAGCCCGACGCCGTAGGTGGGATAGCGGCGGGCGAAGATTTGATCGAGAACGCCGCCGTAGCCGCCAGCCAATGTAGGGTCGGCGGTTGGCTGAAGGGGATTGAGAGCTCCTGTCAGGCCGTTGTTCTGAAGGACGCCGACGAGATCGATCTCGGGGCGTGTGGCATTGTGCGAGCCCTGCAGCCCAACTTTTGAAATATCGATCTGGAGGCGCGCCTGGCCTAAATCGGGACGGTTGCCGAGAGCCTCGGTAATGAGGTCCTGGATGGGTTGAATGTTGTCCTGCGCGGGGATCTCGAGCGGATCGGTAGGAATGATGCTGGCGCCGCGGACGGCCTCATCCTCATTGCCGAGGCGGGTCAGCACATTCTTCAGAATCGCTTCCTGTTCTTCCAGAAGACCCTGGGAGTTGACGAGATCCTGGCGAGTGGAGAAAACCTGGGCGTTGGCGCGAGTCTCCTCGACAGGCGCCAGAGTGCCTTCCTCGACTTGCGCTTTGACGTCGGCGAGCAGCTTCTCGGCGGCGGTGACGGATTCCTGTTTCACTTTGACGTCTTCGTAGAGCGCGACGAAATCGGTGTAGAGGCGCACGACACCGTAGACGGTGGCGATGAGCTGCTGGCGGAAAAGCAGGCTGCCGATTTTCTGCTCGTCGCCGGCAATGCGGATGAATCGGCGGTTGAGGCTGGCGCCGAATCCGCGCAAGAGGGGCTGCGTGACGTTCAGGCCGAGGCTGGAGCCGGTGTAGGGGTTGTAAGCCGTACGGAGAGAATTCAGCGCCTGGTGGTTGTTGTTGAAGGTGAGGCTCGCCAGGCCACCGGTAGAAAACCCTTGCTGGATGCCGGCATTGGCGAGGAAGCTGTTGCTGACCAACGCTGGGGTTCCGGTGACGACGCTGTTGCTTTGCGGCGTGGTCTGGTGGGTCCAGTTCAGCTGGCCGACGATAGCGGGATCGTAAATGGGGACGAGCGAGCCGGTGGATTGGGGAACGGTTCCCTGAATCGAGAGGTTGGTCTGCGGCGCGGACAAGACGCCGAGTTCGAGCGCGTTGGTAGTCACCGACGAGCCGCCGGTAGCGCTGGTACTGACGGCCGGGTTGGTCAGCACGGGGCTGAGCGGGCCGCCGACGCCCGTGGGCACTTCGGCGAGCGTAAAATTCAAACCGCGCACGGTGCCGCCACCTTTGGCGCGGAGGAGGTCGGCGTCGGCCGCGGGAACAGTGAACCGCTGTAACTCGACGTCGAGGTTGTTCTCGATGGCGAGAGCGAGCGCGTCCTGCAGCGAGAGGTAGAGACTTCCGGCGCGAATCAATCCGTGCACGCGCGGCGAGTTTTGAAACACGACCTGGCGCGACATGGGCGGAATTTCGGTCTGGGCGACACCCGGACCGGCGCAGAGCATGCCCGCCAGCAGGAAACTAAGACCTGATTTGTACATGGTGATGCTTTCTTTCTAAGAGCGACGCCGGGGAGGACCGTCTTGCGGGACTGGTTTCACCGTGACGCCTTCGCGCACGGCATCGCTAGGATTGACGGCGACCAGTTGACCTTCCTGCAGGCCGGAGAGCACTTCGATGCGATCGCCGAAATCGCGGCCCACTTGAATCCGGGTGTAGTGCACTTGGCCGGATGGGCTGACAACGGCCACCTGAGTGCCATCGGCGCGGACCACGAGGGTGTCGCCCGGAACCAATAGCGGCGGACTCTTGCGGAGCATCTGCAGATCGACCTGGGTGAACATACCCGGAAGGAGCACGCCATCGGAGTTGGGCACCTCGACTTCAGTAAGGAGCGTACGGCTCGCGGGGTCCAGAGCGTTAGCAGTGCGTGTGACGATGCCAGAAAATTTCCGGTTCAGGATTTCGGAAAACTCCAACGTGGCGGTCTGGCCCACGCGAACGGATTCGGCCTCGGATTGCGGAACATTGATGTACGTCCGCATGCGCCCGGTTTGCGCGATGCGGTAGAGCAAGGTGCTGCTTTCGTTGATCAGGGCGCCGACATCAACGTTGCGCACGGTGATGACGCCCGCGAACGGCGCGCGCACGGTTTGATAACTCTTCAGTTCGGTGAGCCGGGCCAGGTTGGCTTGAGAGGCGCCGACGCTGCTCCGCGCGGCCGCGACGGCTTTGCCGAGAGCTTCGACGTTCGCCTCTTGGGCGGCGTATTGGGCCTGATAGACGTCGTTATCTTGTTTGGACACGGCACCACGGGTCACGAGATTGGCCCAGCGCCCGGCGGTGAGACGCGCGAGATTCTCATTGCTGCGGCCTTGGTCGAGCGCGGCTTCGGCCTGCTGCACGGAACTCTGAGCCTGTTCAAGAGTGGCTTGCGCCTGGCGGATCTGTTGATCCAGCTCAGGAGCTTCAATTTCGGCGAGAATCTGACCTTCTTTTACGCGATCGCCAATATCAGCGTTGCGGGTACGCAGATATCCGCTGGCGCGGGCAAGCACGGGCGCCTCGGTAACCGGCTGAATGTTGCCGGGCAGGATGAGCTGGGCGCGAGCGGGGCCGCGCACGACGGCAGTGACCGTGGCGAGGGGAAGGCTTTCGGCTTCGGCCTGGGCCTCGGCCGCCAAAACCTGCTGGCGCTGCCGTCGCGGCCAATACCCGGTGAGAAAGGCCGCGCCAAGCAGAACCACCAACACGGATCCCAGCAACCAGATCAGGCGCCGAGATGGAGTCGCATGGGGAGGCGCACCGACGTGCTTCTGCTGCGCCAGGCGGCGCTTCAGCTCCTCGATTTCCGCGCGTAACTGCTGTTCCGTGGCGTTGACCTCGTTCATTCGCAATCCTCACGCGACATCATAGTGGCGTGCGAGTATCCTTTCTTATTTCGCGGCGTCTGTGGATCTTTGAAGGCGAAGTAACTTCATGATAACGGACGGTCTGGGGAGGAGTCGAGCCACGGCGGGAGGGGGCCGTGATGGCCCTTTTGGGCTAGTGCGGCCGGATCCGAGAGCGCACGCGCGGATGTGTTATGTTCGTCGAAGCAAGCGGAGGCCCGGTGGTGGAACATTTCGATGTCTTGATCATGGGGGCGGGGTTATCGGGCATCGACGCTGCCTATCACTTACAGAAATTCTGCCCTAGCAAAAGCTACGTCATCCTGGAGCAGCGGGAACGGATCGGGGGCACCTGGGACCTATTCCGCTATCCCGGGATTCGTTCGGACTCCGATATGCTCACAATGGGCTATTCGTTCCGGCCATGGACGAGTCCGAAGGCGATTTCGGCGGGAGACGCGATCCGCGAGTACATCACGGCGACGGCGCGGGAGGACGGCATCGACGGGCACATCCGGTTCCAGCATCGGATGCAACGCGCGGCGTGGTCTTCGGACGAGGCGCGGTGGACAGTGGAGGTGGTACGGACTGGGACCGGACGCGACGAGCCGGTGACGCTGACGTGCAACTTTTTGTTTTCGTGTGCGGGATATTACCGGTATTCAGCAGGATACCTGCCGGAGTTTCCGGATGCCGCGCGGTTCCGCGGGCGGATCGTGCACCCGCAATTCTGGCCCGAGGATTTGGATTACGCGGGCAAGCGCGTGGTGATCATCGGCAGCGGCGCGACGGCGGTGACGCTGCTGCCCGCGATGGCGAGGACCGCGGCCCACGTGACGATGCTGCAGAGGTCGCCAACTTATATTGTGTCGGCGCCGGAGGAAGACAAGATTGCGAATTGGCTGCGCGGCCAGCTGCCCGCGCGGTGGGCGTACCGGCTGAGCCGATGGAAGAACATCGCGTTGATGATCTTCCTGTACCGGCTGGCGCGGCGCTACCCGAATTTCGTGAAGAACGGGCTCGTGAAGAAAGTGCGCCAGGAATTGGGCCCCGATTTCGACGTGGTGGCGCATTTCACGCCGCGCTATAACCCGTGGGAGCAGCGCCTGTGCCTGGTGCCGGATGCGGATCTGTTTCGGGCGATGCGATCGGGTCGCGCGAGCGTGGTGACCGAGGAAATCGAACGTTTTGAGGAAGGCGGCATTTTGCTCCGATCGGGCCGGCGCCTCGAGGCGGATGTCATCGTCACCGCAACAGGCTTGGTGCTGCAGGCGTTCGGCGGGGTGGATCTCTCGGTGGACGGGCGGCGCGTGGATCCGGGAGCGACGCTGACGTATAAAGGCGTCATGATGTCGGGCGTGCCCAACCTGGCTTCGGTGTTCGGCTATATTAACGCCTCGTGGACGCTCAAAGCCGATCTAATCTGCGGGTATGTGTGCCGGCTACTGAACGCCATGGACCGGAAGGGCGCGCGCCAGGTGACGCCGAAGAGCGGTGGCGCGGCGGCAGCGCCGTTCGTGGAGCATTTCAGCCCGGGGTACATGCAGCGCGTGATTGCGAACTGGCCCAAGCAAGGCTCGCAGGCGCCATGGCGTGTGTATCAGAATTATCTGCGCGACGTCATCAGCCTGAAATGGAGCCGAATGGACGACGACGCGCTGGAGTTCTCGAAACCGGCGGAGAGGCGCGCGCCGGCGGTGGGGGCGGAGGCAAAGGTGGTTGGGTAGCCAGTCCCCGAATTGGGAAGCTATTGCAGGTGGACGATGCCACGCTGGATCGCGGCGGTGGCGGCTTGCGTGCGGTCCTGCACACCGAGTTTGCTAAGGATGTTTTTGACGTGGTTCTTTACGGTGTGCTCGGCGATGTTCAGCGAATACGCGATTTGCTTGTTGGCCAAGCCGCGCACGATCAGCTCCAGAACCTGCACTTCGCGGGCACTCAAGTCGGGGCGAGGCATCTGGGCGGCTAATGCGGCGGCTACGCCGGAGGGTAAGTACGTTTGGCCAGCATGCACGGCGCGGATGGCTTTTATCAACTCGTCGTGTAAGACGTCTTTGGTCAGATAGGACTGGACGCCGGCAGCCAAGGCGCGGCGGATGTCTTCGTCGCCGCCGTAGGTGGTGAGCGCGATCATGCGCGCATGAGGAAACTCGGCGCGGATGGCGGTGGCGGCCTCGACTCCAGACATTATCGGCATGCGCATGTCCAGGAGCGCGACATCGGGCAGGTGCTTGCGATACATTTCGACCGCCTGCTGGCCGTTGGATGCTTCAGCGATGACGGTCATGTCGGGCTGCATGTTGACGATGGTGCTGACCCCGACGCGCGCCACCAGGTGATCTTCAGCAACGAGAATGCGAATAGGATGACTCACGGGAGCGGAACAGTGACCTCCACTTCAGTGCCTTCTCCGGGATGGCTGGCCAGGCGCAGTTCGCCGCCCAGGCGTTCGGCTCGTTCACGCATGCCGATCAAGCCGAAGTGGCCACCGAGCGACGAGAAGGCGTCCTGCTGTTCGAAGCCGCGGCCGTTGTCCACGATTCGCAAGTCCAACCGGCGGCCCTGGGTGTTGAGCTTGACCCAGACTTCGCTGGCGCCGGCGTGCTTCAAGGCATTGGTGACGGCTTCCTGGGCAATACGCAACAAGTGCTGCTCGAATTCCTGCGGAAGACCGTTCTTCGCGCCACTTACATCGACGTGCACCTGAAGGCCGGATCCGGCGGTCCAAATCTGAGCTCCGGAGTGCAGAGCGGCAGCGAGGTCCTGGCCTTCGAGGACCGAGGCGCGCAGATCCATCACCGAGCGGCGGGCCTCGGTGATGCTGTGGCGCGCCATCTTGCGGGCGAGATCGAGATATTGGCGGGCCTTGCTACGCTCGTCAGGCATGGCCATCGCAACCGCGTCCAACTGGGAGCTGATGCCGACAAAGCCTTGCGCCAGCGTGTCGTGAATTTCGCGGGCCATGCGCGCACGCTCATCGAGCACGAGGGCGAAGCGGGAGGCGAGCTGACGGAGGCGGAGCTGGTACAGGCCCCAGCCGGCCGCCAGTAGAATCAGCGCCGATACCAGGCGGAACCAGGCTGTCTCGTAGAAGTGCGGCAGCACTTCAAAGGCGTACGTGCGCTCGGTGGCGGGACCGCCGGGCAATTCGGCGCGCACATGGAAGACATACTTACCGTGAGTTAAGGTGTTGTAGTTGATGACGCGGCGATTCCCTGCCCTGACCCAATCGAGATCGAGCCCTTCGAGCCTGTGGGAGTAACGGATGCGCTCGGGGGCGCCGAGGTGGATCGCAGTATAGCGAATTTGAATTCTCTGGCTGCCGGCGGGCAAACGCGGAGTGCTGGCGAAGTCGACGGCCGTTCCGTCGGCGGTCATATCGACCATGTGCAACTCAGGCGGAGTGCCGGCCTGGGCCCGCGCCTGCGGATCGATGACGGCGAGGCCCTGGCTGGTAGGAAACCATAAGCGGCCGTCGGTGGTGCGCCGGCCACCGCCGGGAATCGGGAAGCCGGGAGCGGACTGCGCACTGCGCAAACCGTCGTCGACTCCGTAGTTAGTCGGTTCAAGCTGGCGAATTTTGCGCTGTTCGAAATCGCGAAGCTGTTTCTTGGAAACGCGGCAAATGCCGCGAGTGGTGCTCAACCAAAGGGAGTCACCATCGTCGGCAACGTCGGAGATGTTATCGCTGAGCAGACCGTCTTTTGCGGTGAAGTGCGTAAACAGGTTATTGCGAAGAGCGTTCAGGCCTCCGCCGAAGGTGGCGATCCACAAGGTGCCGTCAGGATCTTCGCGCACGGCGCGAATCTGGTCGCTGGAGAGGCCGTTGGCTTCTGTGTAGTGGATCTTGTCTTCGCCGCTCACGCGCCAGAGGCCTTTGCCGTAAGTGCCTGCCCATAGGACGCCTTTGCGGCCCTCGGCGAGCGACACGACGGCGTCGTTCAGGACCTGGCCACCGGGGACGAGAATGGTCAAACGGTTTCCGTTAAGCTGTCCCAGGCCACCGGGAAGCGCCAGCCACAGCCTACCGGCAGAATCTTCGAGGGAATCGAAAACCAGCTCGCGATTGAGCTCATCGGGAGGCACGTAGGTGCTGAGATGCTTGTCGTGCATGCGGACGAAGCCGCCGCGAGTGCCGAGCAGGAGATCGCCGTCGTGGCTCTCACGGATAGAGAATACCTCGTTGTTGGGCAAGCCGTTCCAGGTGGTGAAGAGCTGGTAGTGCTCTGGGGCGAACAGGAGCAGACCGCTTTCGTGGTAGCCGACCCAGATGCGGCCGCTGTGATCCTGGTAGACGGTGTTGGGGTCATCGCTGGGCAGCCCTTCGGGCTTGCCATAGACGGTAAAGACGTCGTCGCGAAGGCGGGTGAGCCCGTTATTGGCGCCGACCCACAAATTGCCCTCACGGTCCTCGAAGAGGGAACGCACCTGATCACGGTCCTGGCCGCCGGGGCCAGTCATGGTGACAAAGCGGTTGTTGCGGAGGCGGGCCAAGCCCGAATTGGTGCCGACCCAGACGTTGCCGTCACGGTCGACCTGGAGCGCGCGGACGAAGATGTCGGGGAGACCGTCGCGGGTGTCGTATTTGTGGATGTTGCCATCGGGCGATCTGAGGACGAGGCCTTGGCCGCCGCCGATCCAGAGATTGTCCTGGCGATCGCGAACGATTTTGGTGACGCTGCCGGAATTGAGCGCCTCGGCATCGAGGACGGGCACGAAGCGGGAGCCGGAGCGCTTGACGACACCGCCGAAGCCGCCGACCCACAGTTCGTGACGCCGGTCTTCGAAGACACGCTGCACGGTGGTGACCGGGATATCTTTGGTCGCCTTGAAAACGTGGAACCGGGCACCATCGAAGCGAACCAGGTCGACGCCGACGACTGCCCAAAGAGTGCCAGTGTGATCCACCGTGAGGTCAGCGATGGAGTCGTCGGGGAGCCCGTCCTTGGTGGTATAGGTGTAAAACCTCTTGTCGCGATAGCGGGTCAGGCCGTTGGTGGTGCCGATCCAGAGCGAGCCATCTGCTCCGGCAGCGAGGGCAGCGATCGAGTTAGCGGGCAGGTTGTTGTGGTCTTTATCGAAGACTACGAAATCGTAGCCATCGAAGCGGGCCAGGCCCTCATCGGTGCCGAGCCACAGGTAGCCGTCGGTGGTCTGGGTAATGGCGCGGATCGTGTCTTGAGGCAGACCGTGTTCCTGGGTCCAGACCTTCTCCGCGTACTGCGTGAGGGCCTTGCGGGGATCGAGGGCCAGGGCGTCGCGGACGAGCAGCAAGACGAAGGCCAGGAAGAGGGAACGGCGGGCGGTCCTGGGAGCCATGGCTTCTTACAGTATAGAAC
>Ga0126371_10002771_pt1 | contig 15183 bp, 10 predicted proteins | sample PanSoiMetaPlot_4_FD_110145 | JGI IMG/M metagenome (GOLD analysis project Ga0126371, IMG submission 110145) | Tropical forest soil microbial communities from Panama - MetaG Plot_4 | ecosystem: Environmental > Terrestrial > Soil > Tropical forest > Bulk soil | place: Panama | collected 2016-02-17 | reverse complement strand
GCGCCAAGCTCTTTTGCGATGTGAATATCGTGCTGCATCGACGCGAATTCCGAGTCGGTATAAAGAAAATCGCCGCCACGTGGACGAATCATCACATTGATGGCGATCTTTGCATTTTCACGCGCGGCGCGAATGGTTCCGGCGCTTGGCGTTGTTCCGCCTTCCAGCAGGTTGGCGCAAAGCTCTACGCGCTCGGCACCTGCGCGATCAGCGGCGATCACGGAATCAACCGATTCGAGGCAAATTTCGAGTGTGACGGGATTTTTCATAAAGTTGGGCAGATCTTTCCCTTATTTTGCCTGAGCAAATGACACGTAGTCGCGTCCGAAATATAGGCGATAGTGGTCGCCGTCCGCATCGAGTTGCAATGGCGTGGGGCGCTTCAATACCGCATCGTGAGTGACTGGCGCTGTGAACAGATCGTGGGCCGCAATGTCCATCACGATGAAATGGTCTTTCACGATGCCGACGCCGTAAGCGCCCGGCTTCAAAGTTTTCCCGCTGAAATCCAGCGGGACCTCGGTGATGAAGTAAGCCTGATACTTCTGCTGAATGCCGCTGGAGTATCCGGAATTATCTACCAGCGCGGTAAGCACGAACATGTCATTCGCAAAGTGGATGCCGGCGGAGTTGCGCCCCTGTATCGTAGCTGACTGACCGCGGAAGAATACGGCGTCTGGCAGTATTTTCGCTGCTTCGGCAGCATGAAGAATTGTGGGCGCCGACTGGGCAAAAATCGGCGTTAACGCGAACAGCGTAGTCGCCCGGAGAATTGCTAGCGTAGAAAGCCGTCGAGAGTGTTTCATTCCTCGTTGAGTATAACCCTGCGATGCGCGGCCACTAGCGTTTGCGCGGCATCCGTTTCGGATTCGGCGGGCATGTCGATTCGCGGATGATGAGCTCTGGAACAATCGCGATATACTCCGGATAGTCCTTTTTCCCCTGAATGCGCTGCAGGAGAATACGCGCCGCGTGCGTTCCCATGCTGTGCAGAGGCTGACGGATCGTCGTCAGGCTGGGATTATGGTATGCCGCGCCCTGAATGTCGTCGAAGCCGAAGATGGATACGTCTTCCGGCACGCGCAATCCTTGGTCGCGGAAGGCGCGGATCGCGCCGATGGCAGCAATGTCGTTGAAAGAAACCAGCGCGGTAAATGGCCTGTTCTGCGCCAGCAACCGTTGCACCACCGGATAGCCGAGTTCGGGTGATGAGACATTTACCTCAAGCTGAATGGTCAGCTCCGGATGCACTTCAAGCCGCAGCTTTTTGGCTACAGACATGAAACTGTTCCAGCGGTCCTCGGAATCCGAGCTGAACGGCTGTCCACGCATAAAGGCGATCTGCCGGTGTCCGAGTTGATAGAGGTGATTCAGCGCCAGCTCCGCTGCCCGCTTGTGGTCGAGAGTGATGCTGGTTACGCCTTCAATCTTTTTGTGTCCGGCTACGGCAACTACAGGCAATGGCAGGCTGTGCTGCAAGGCGGTGTCGATGGCGATGAATCCCTCGACGGAGCGGTCCATCAACAGGCGTGGATATTCCTCGATCAGGTCTGCCTTGCGGCGATGGCTCGCCGTCAGATAGAAGTAACCCTCTTCAAGCAGCACCTCTTCAATGCCGTCCATCACCAGAACGGAATAGCCGTCGCTTAACTCCGGCACAAGCACGCCGATGGAGAAAGACTGTCTCCGGCGCAGAGAACGCGCATAAAAGCTGGGCCGGTAATCGAATTTCTTCGCAGCGGCGAGCACGCGGTCGCGCGTCTCCTGCGGGATGGAGCGCACTCCCGGCGCATTGTTCAGCACTAAGGAGATGGTGGCGGGTGAAAGGTCGAGGTAATCTCCCAGAGTTCTCAGACTGATAGGCCGGCCCGGAAGAAACTCACTCTTAGTTTCCGTGGCCGCAGACTTGCGTTTTGGCATACAAGTCTTTGTAGATGTTCAGGATGAATTATTCAATAGCGAAGGGGCTTGCTAATCAGGCCTCTTCGCGGATGGAACGAAGCGCCGGGTACAGCCGCCGGAAGATTTTGTATCCATCCGCGTAGCTTTTAACTGCCGCTGGATCCGGCGCAATCTGCTCGGCTACCTGGATGGCCGATGCGCATGCCGCATCCGTATCGGGCCATGCGCCCGCGCCTACTCCGGCGAGGAGGGCCGCGCCGAAGGCTGCTCCCTCTTCTGCCACCAGAACGTCCGAGACATAGCCATAGATGTCGGCCTGGATCGACCGCCAGAGCGGCCCGCGCGCGCCGCCGCCGCCGAGGCGCACGCCTGTTACCGGAATGCCCAGTTCGACGAACAGAGTGAATGTATCTTTCAGCGAATAGGCGACGCCTTCGAGGACAGCGCGCACCAGATGTCCGCGCGTATGCGATGCGGTGATGCCGTAAAACGCCGCTGTCGCCTGCGAATCGAGATGCGGCGTGCGCTCGCCGAGCAGATATGGCGCCCACACGAGGCCGTCGCTGCCTGCCGGAACCTTTGCGGCTTCGGCGGTGAGCGCGTCGTAATCCGTGCCGGGAGCGATGACGTCGCGCAGCCAGCGCAACGATAGACCTGCAGCCTGGGTCACGCCCATCACATGCCAGCGTCCGGGAACAGCATGGCAGAAGGTGTGCAGGCGTCCAAGGGGATCCTTTGTTGGCTCTGCTGTCGCGGCGAAGACGACGCCCGAGGTGCCGATAGTTGCCGACACCGATCCAGGCTGCAGAATGCCCATGCCGACTGCGCCCGCTCCCTGATCGCCCGCGCCCGCGACGACTGGCGTTTCGGTCTTCAGGCCGGTGGCTGCTGATGCTTCAGCGGAGATGTGGGCGCAGACCTCAGGCGATTCGAAAAGCTGCGGCAGCCACGCTTCGTCTATTCCGGCAATGCGCGCTACTTCCGACGACCAGCGACGGTGGGTCACGTCAAGCAGTAGTGTGCCGGATGCCTCTTGCACATCCATGGCGTATGTGCCTGTGAGACGGTAGCGCACATAGTCTTTTGGGCAGAGAACGTGGGCGATGCGGGCGAAGACTTCCGGTTCGTTGTCACGCACCCAAAGCAGCTTGGTGAGAGTGAAATTTGGCAGGGCAGGGTTGCAGGTCAACTCGATGAGGCGCTCGCGTCCGATGTGCTCATGCAGCCAGTCACATTGAGCGTCGGTCCGCTGGTCGCACCAGATCAGCGATGGCCGCAGCACGCGTCCTTCGGTGTCGAGCATGACTGCGCCGTGCATTTGCCCGGTCAACCCGATCGCTCCGATGCCTGAAGGCGCTGTGCCGCTGATTGCCAGCACTTCGCGAATTGCTGCTTGCGCCGCGCGCCACCAGTCTTCCGGGTCCTGCTCGGCCCATCCTGGATGCGGGCTGCGGAAAGACGCATGTTCGCTTGCCGCCGATGCGACGACCTGTCCCTGATCGTTAATCAGCACCGCGCGAGTGCCGCCCGTGCCTACATCCATGCCAAGAAGATTCACTGAAAGTCCTTAACTAAAGCGAATTAGTCAATGCAATCTCAATGTATCAGGCTCTCAGGCTCGGGCTGTAATTATTCCGCTCGCAATGCCGTCAATGGATCCACGCTTGCAGCTCGCCGCGCTGGAAGCATACTGGCCGCAAGCGCGACGATTGCTACTCCTAACGCAGCTCCTGTGAAGCTCAGCGCGTCATAAGGCGCGACCCCATAAAGAGCCGAAGTCAACGCCCGCGCTACCAGTATCGCGAGAGGAATGCCAACCACAATGCCGGCAGCGGTAAGAAACAGGCTGTCGCGCAACACCATCCACACCACCTGTCGGCGCTGTGCGCCTACGGCCATGCGCACACCGATTTCAACCGTGCGATTGTTCACGCGGTATGCCAGAGTGCCATACAGCCCAGTGGCAACCAGCACCACCGCAAGCAATCCAAAGAATCCGGCAAGTCGAGCAAACATCAACTGCCGTGAGATGGTCTCTTCGTACTGCGCCTGTTGCGTCATTGGTTTCAGCAGAGGCAGGTTCGGATCCATCTGCTGCACAGCCTTGCGCACATCAGGCAGAATCGCCAGCGGCTCTCCGCGAACACGCAACTCAAAGTGCATCTCGCCCAGCTCGGGGATTTGTTCATACATGACCCAGGCCATCGGAATGGGAGCCTCATCGATGCTCCGGTATTTGTGGTCTTTGACCACGCCCACGATGGTGAACTGGTCCTTCGGCTCTTTTCCGCCGATGGTATGGCCAAGGGGGTTCTGGTTCGGGAGGAAGCGCTTGGCAAGAAGTTCATTAATCACGGCGACATGCGGTGCGTTGGCCGTGTCCATCGCTGTGAACTCTCGTCCAGCAAGAACCGGCACACCCAGCGTATGAAAGAAGTCAGGTCCCACAACATTGTTTCGAACTGTTCCCTGATCGCCATCGGAATTTGGCGGCTTGTGGCCATCTACTAACATGGAATCGTTGTTTGACCAGCCGGAACCGATGCGTTCCTCCATAAGAGTTACCGATTCCACACCTGGCAATACGCGCAGCTTATCTGTCAACTGGTGATAGAAGAGGACTTTTTCTGCTACTGTTGGAACGCTCTGCGGATTGACTCCGAAGACCAGCAGGCCTTCTGTCCGGATGCCGAGAGGAATGTTCTGAAGGTTGCGCAGCGTCCGCAGTAGCAATCCTCCACCAACAAGCAAGACAAGGCACAGAGACATCTGCAGAGCAACAATGATTCTGCCTGTGCGAGATTTCCCGGCATCCGCATTCGAGGTTGCAGAAGATGTCTTCAGTGCTAATCCCGGGCCGCTGGCCAAGGCAACACGCAGTGGGGCCAATCCAAAAACCAGAGCGGCACTCACCAGAACGCCCAGCGTGAAGAGCAGCACAGTCTTATCCGGAGCGAAGCTGGTCTCAATCTGCGACCATGCAGCCAGTGAGTGCGAGGCCGCCTGCGCAAAAAACCATGCCAGCGCTCCACCTACTGAAACCAGAAGCAGGCTCTCCGTCAATAGTTGGCGGAACAGTTCCTTGCGGCCCGCTCCCAGCGCCAGCCGCAGGCTGAATTCCCGCTGACGTGGGGCATTGCGCGCCATCAGCAGCATGGCCACATTGCTCAGAGCGATCAGGAGCACCAGCCCAACCATGGCCATCAGAGTCTTGAGTGGCTTGCCATAATCTTCCTCATAGCCGGGAAAACTTTTTGCGTCCTGGAAACTGAGCACCGGCGGCTTTTCACCCGTCTCGGGGGAGCCAATGCCGATATATGCAGCTCGCTGAAAGACAGGCTGCAGCTGGGCAATTGCCTGCGATTTGGAAACGCCGGGAGCCAATCGCCCAAGCAGTCGCAGGAACCACCAGTTCGGTCGTTCCATGTAACTGTTTTCCTTATATACATTGCCCCAGGGAGTCAGTTCCGGACGGGTTTGCATCGGAATCCAGAAATCTATGGAATCACCGGGATCTGTGCCTTCAAAACCCTCGGCGGTGACGCCGGCAATCGTGAATGGAACGCCTTTGACGAAGAGCGTCTGTCCCAGAATGTCAGGATTACGCGCAAATCGCCGCGTCCAGTAGCTGTAGCTGATCACCGCAATCGATGCATGCCTGCTTTCATCCTCTGGGGTGAAGCCGTTGCCGCGCGCAAGTTTTACCCCAAGTCCGCTGAAGTAGTTGCCGCTCACCATATCGCCTTCAGCCTCTTCCGGAGTATTGCCATAGCGCACCGCAACTTTTCCCACAGCCAACGGCACATACGCCATCACTTGCGAGAGAGCAGTTTTCTGCTGGCGCAGCGTGTCATAAACCGGATAGGAAAACGAAGTGTTCCAGTCGCCCGTGTTGTTGCCCTTGTGTGGAGCGCCCGAAGTATTGAGATAGACGATGCGGTCCGGATCGGCCCCAGGCAGCGATTTCAGCAGCACCGCGTTCATCACGCTGAACACGGCTGTGTTTGCGCCGACGCCAAGCGCCAGCGTCAATATGCAGACAGTGGTGAATCCAGGCGTCTTTCGCAATTGGCGAATCGCGTATCGCAGGTCATTCAAAAATGTAGCCATTCACCTACCTCTTCAAATTTGGGTGCTCCATCCTGTGCCGAGGCGAAGGATGGGTTACAAATTTACTCAGCCCGCAGGGCCGCAAGCGGATCAACATTTGCCGCGCGTTGGGCAGGCAACAGGCTGGCGGCGACGGCCACCATAGTCACGCCAATTACGGCAAAGGCGTAGATAAGGATGTCGAAGGGTTTCACGCCGAAGAGAGAGGCGGTGAGGGCCTTGCCCACGAGCGCGGCCAGTGGGATACCGACAACTACACCAGCAACAGTGAGGAGCAGGCTATCGCGCAGCACCATCCAGACGACCTGCCCGCGACGCGCGCCTACTGCCATGCGTACGCCGATCTCAACCGTGCGATTGTTCACGCGATACGCCAATGTGCCATAGAGTCCCGTCGCAACCAGGACTACAGCCAACAAGCCGAAGAAACCCGCCAGCCGCGCGAACATCAACTGCCGCGAGATGGTCGTCTCATACTGCGCGCGCTGCGTCATCGGCTCGATCAGCGGCAGGTTCGGGTCCATCTGCTGCAAGACTTTGCGCGCGGCGGGAAGAATGGATAGAGGCTCGCCGTGGACGCGCAGTTCGACATTCATCCTGCCGACCGGCGGGCCTTGCGCATACGAGACCCAGGCCATTGGAATCGGTTCTTCATCAATGCTGCGGTACTTATGGTTCTTCACCACGCCGACGACGGTGAACTGAAATTTTCCATCATCGGAGCCAATGCGATGTCCAAGGGGGTTCTGGTTGGGTAGAAAACGTTGCGCGAAGAGTTGATTGATGATGGCGACCGGCGGCGAGGCAGACGTATCGGAGTCAATAAAGTCGCGGCCTTCGAGGATCGGCACGCCAAGCGTATGGAAGAAATCCGATCCCACGATATTGTTGCGGACGGTCCGCGATCCACCGTTGGGCACATCGGGCAGCTTGCCATCCACGGTCATGGCGAAATTATCCGACCCCCAGGAGCCAAGGCGTTCCTCCACGATGGTCGCGGATTCAACGCCGGGCAGCGCGCGCAGCCTGCCTATCAGCGTTTGATAGAACCGTATTGCCTCAGTCGTTGAGTGCGTATTCGGATTTACGCCGAAAACGACCAGGCCATCGACGCGCATACCCAGCGGGAGGTTTTCAAGATTGCGCAGCGTGCTGACCAGCAGGCCCGCACCGACGAGCAGCACGACGCACAACGCCATTTGCAAGGAGACAATCAGCTTGCCCATGCGCGTTTTGCCTGCGTCTGTGCTTGCCGTTGCAGAAGATGTTTTTAACACCAGTCCCGGCCCGGATGAGAGAGCCGCCCGCAGAGGAGCAAGCCCAAACAAGAGCGCGGCCAGAATGAGAATGCTCAACGTAAAGAAGAGAACGGTGCGATCAGGCGCGAGACTCGACTCGATCTGCGCCCATGCGCCGAGAGCTTTTGTGGCCGCGACAGCAAAGAACCAGGCGAGTGCGCCGCCGATGGTAACCAGCAACATGCTTTCAGTCAGCAGTTGCCGAAACAGCTCTTTGCGGCGAGCGCCAAGCGCCAGACGCAGCGAAAATTCGCGCTGGCGGGTGGCATTGCGCGCCAGCAGAAGCATGACCACGTTGCTCAGTGCGATCAGTAGCACAAAGCCGACCATCGCCATGAGCATTCCGAGCGGCCTGCCATACATGCTGTCATATCCGGAAAAGTTTTTTGCATCTTCAAAGCTGAGGACAGGACGTTTTTCTCCCGGTTCGGGGCCTCCAAGGCCAACGTATGCCGCCGATTGAAAAACCGGCTGCAGCTGCGCTGCTGCCTGCGCTCTGGTTACGCCGGGAGCAAGCCGTCCCAGCAGGCGGATGCACCACCATGTCGAGTTCGCGATGAAGGTCTTGCCGTCTTCGGGAGGGTTGCCCAAAGCATTTAGTTCGCTGCGGGTTTGGAGGGGAATCCAGAAGTCGGTGGAATCGCCGGCTTCTACGCCCTCAAAACCTTCCGCCGCAATGCCGACAATGGTGATGGGCACTGCGTTCACATACAGTGTTTTTCCCAGCATGTCAGGATTGCGGGAAAAGCGGCGTGTCCAGTAGTTGTAGCTGATGACCGCGACGGGAGCGCGAGCAGCCTCATCCTGCTCCGTAAAGCCGTGACCACGCACCAACTGCACACCCAAACCGGAAAAGAAATTGCCGCTTACCATCTCGCCTTCCGCCTCTTCTGGTTCCGCTCCATAGCGAACGGCGACCTTGCCGGTAGAAAGTGGTACATAGGCCATGACTGCGCTCAGAGCACCTGTCTGGTGACGAAGCGCGTCATATACCGGGTAGGAGAATGTCGCATTCGAATCGACGGTGCCGGTCCGGCGCGGAGCATTGGAAGTGCGCAGGTCCACGACCTGCTGCGGATCAGCCACCTGCAGCGATTTCAGCAGCACCGCATTCATTACGCTGAAAACAGCGGTATTCGCGCCGATTCCCAGCGCCAGCGTGAGCACGCAGACCATTGCGAATCCGGGGGTTTTTCGCAACTGGCGAATTGCATAGCGCAGGTCGTTCAGCAGGCTGGTCATGAGGTATGTTAGAGGCAGGTTTTACGCCAAACCGCGCGGTCTTTAAGTTCTTGAAAAATCAAGATGCTTCGTGCTGCGGCGGTCTTGATGCTGTCCGGAACCGGATGCGAGCGTCCGCTTCCGGACAGCTTAGGCTCATGGCATTTTCAATCCGAGCGCATTCACAATCGCCGGATCGGGCACGGCTTTGCCGTCTTTCTTGGACACAACGCCGAAATTTTCCTGGTAGTCCCACATCGCCCAGCCAATGTGGTGCTTCTCGAAACCCACGCGCATGTCATGCACCCATTGCGCGCGCATTTCAGGCTTGACGTAGTCGCGCAGTGCGCCGAATTCGCCGCAATACACCGGCGCATGGTGCAGATCAGACCACTTCTCGGCGAATGCAAGCGTTGCGTCAATGCGCGAGGCGTCCCAGCGGTCAAGGCCGTATTGCTCCACCCAGTATTGGCTGGCAAGCGTCGGTTCCTGGGCCACATTTGGCTGAACCGCTTCGGGTGTCGAGGGGTAGGGAACAGCGCGCAGAGGCAGTACCTGTGGACTGGTCCAGGTCGCCCCCTGATGCGTGAATGGGAACGGCTCGTAATCATGAAAGGTGTAGATGATATTCGGCAACGCAATCGGCTCCAGCATCATCAGGTCTCCAAGCCCGGACCAGTGCGCGCCCGCTGCAATGATGGTGTGATTGGGCGCGACCTGGCGAATCTGCTCGGCCACAAAGCTCTCAATACCCTGCCAGCGGTAGGGATCGTCCTGCTCGGGTTCATTCATGATCTCGAAGAAGACCATGTCGGGATCTGTCGAGGAAAAATGCTTTGCCAGAGCGCGCCACAATCCGGCAAAGTGGTCTACGCTTTCAGTTCCCTTGAATAATTGGGCCTTATAGCTGCTCTCCGGATGAATGTCGATGATGACAGCGAGATGCTGTTCGAGCATGTTTTTCACCACGTGGTCCAGCTCGGTCACGAACGGCGTTGTGCCTTCCGGATTACGCAGCCAGGACAGTAGCGGTTCGGGGTCGATGCTCAGACGCACATGGTCGAATCCCATCTGATGGATGAGAGCAATATCGTCGGCAGTAGTAAAGCTGCGCAGACGCTCCACAGAATAGTTGCCGGGCGACTGCGCGAACCACATGCTTGCGTTGATTCCGCGCTGCAGGTGCTGCGCTCTCTTGAAGGCAAGTGAATCATCGGAGGATTGCGCCAGGGCGGAAATAGTGAAAAGTATGGCAAAGGATAACGTTATCAATACGCGGGTGGGGGGGCTTTTCATCGAAGAATATTTTCTCCTTTTCGGGGTCCAAGAATGGAAGTGTTACTGGACGGCAAAAGGGATCATGTCGCCCTCGCATGGCAGAATATAGTTGAGGCGCAATGAGCATCAAGACACTGAACAGTCGCGAAATCTATCGCAACCCATGGCTTCGCCTTCGCGAAGATGAGATTGAGCGCAGCAACGGCACTCGCGGGCTATACAGCGTTGTCGATAAGGACGACTGCGCCATCATCATTCCGATCGAGGGCGACCGCATCTTCCTCGTTGAGCAGTTTCGCTACACGATCCAGCAGCGCAGCCTCGAACTGCCGCAGGGAGGCTGGGAGACGGCTGACGTCGATCCGGAAGAGCTTGCGCGCGGCGAGTTGCGCGAGGAGACGGGTTTTGCAGCGTCAACCATGACGAACCTTGGCATGATGTACGTCGCCTATGGATTCGCCAACCAGAAGCAGTATGTCTTTCTGGCCTCGGGGCTTACTCATGTGGGAACGGACTTCGACGCGGAAGAGCACGACCTGACTTTGCACTCGTTTACCATCGCCGAATTTGAACAGATGCTGCTCGACGGAACGATTCGCGACACCTGCACGCTGGCCGCTTGGGGGCTTTACAAAGTGTGGAAAGAAAAACCGGACCCGGCATAGCCAGGTCCGGCTCTGAAGACAGTTCGTTACCAGACCTTCGTTTCCTGAGGCATGGCGCGCTGCTCGGAGCCGCCATTTTCCAGCCAGTGATAGATTTCGCGCACGGTCCGTTGGATCGCGGCCCACTCCCCGTCTACCCTGCCCATTCTCTGTTCAAGAAAGTCGCGCGAAAGGTCCATGTGAGGGTCATGAGATCTGGCCGGCCGCTCTAAATGGGCGAGCACCATTTTCTGCTGCTGCTGGAACCAGTCTTCCACTTCCTTGCCTGTCGATTCGATGCGTTGCCAACTCGCATTCAGCGCGTATAGCTGATCGCGGAATGTAGTTCCGGGAGCGCTCGGCCGCTCCGGAGAAGAAGGCGGCGCTGCCATCGGCTGATACGCTGCCGGTTGCCCCATTGGCTGGGGTGCGGCCATAGGTTGAGGCGTGTACTGCTGCGACATCATCGGTTCTGGTGGCGCCTGATGCGCGGCAAAAGGCTGCGGCGCGAAAGGCGGCGCTGCCTCAGGCTGTGATTGCGGAGTGGATGCTGGTGGCTGCGAATTCGTGCTCAAAACATCTACGTTGTTATTGTTATCCATTACGATTGCCTCATTTGCGATTGCTTCGGTGCTTAACTCGATTGGTTCAGGAAGTGGTGTCTCCAACATCGCTGTTGGCTGATTCACAGGCGGCGTCTCAGTGAACGATGCAGCGATGATGCTTTCTACAGGGGGCGTTACCGCAGGAACTTCAACCACGGTGCTTTCTATCGGCATAGCGATATGAGCTTCAACCGCGACGATTTCCTTCATTTCGGCGATAAGAGGAGCGGCTACAGGGGCCAATGGCGGAGGAGTGTAATCCTCCAGGCCGAGTATGGTCCGCGAAATATGCGAGCTGGAAATCGAGTCGTCATCCTCGTAACGCTTCGTTTTGGGTTTCGGTTTGTTCCAGTGGAACCACAGAATGGCCGGCACAGAAAATGCCACGCCTATGCCAAACACATCCGCCATCGTTCCCGCCATTGCGAATCTTCGTGCCATTGCGCTGTGTGTCCCCCATCGATATAAGATGGCGCTGCAAACCAGCAGCGCTTCAAAGCTGACCATCCAGATCACATCGTGATGGTCCCATTCTGAATCGTGTTGCCGTTTTTCTGCGATGACCCACAAGAGACCTGCGAATCCCAGGGCGGCAAATACTCCCACATACAAACCGGACGTGTGCATCTGCGCGCGGAACTCGTGGAAAATTGAAAGCAGATAGTGCGAGAAGGGCCTGGGACCAATGTCGGGAGCTAGAGGAATGCCAAGAAAACGACAGAGCAAAAGAGACATCCCAGCGCTTCCCGCCCACAGGGACAAACAGCACGCTGTCAACGACGCGATTCTCTTGTTCATTCGTGAGGCAGAATCTCCCCGACCTCTGTTTCTGCGTGAATATGCCCGAATCTTATCCAGTCCCAACGCAAAAAAGGCAAAATTGTTGAAACGAGCTTAATCTTTGGGCACCAATTAGTTAACAGCGTGGGAAATGCTTAGTAGCGTATCGAACAGAGTAATTGCAGACTGTTCGGGGCGGTAAAAAATCGCCCATGTGAAATGCGGTTCACAACTCCCGGTTCTTCGAGGAGCCGTTATGCGCAAGTCATCGCCCTCGCCTCGCGCCAGCTACTGGCTTGTGCTGGCCATGTTCTGCATGCTGGCCGTTCCGGCGGCCATCACGCTGCACACGGTTCATACCTCCACGCAGAATCCCACGCCGCATGGATATACGGTAAGTCTACTCCTCTTCATCATTCCCATCATTGTCATCGCGGGCTGGTTTATTCCGCGAGAGGGAATCCAGGTATCGCGAAAAGCCTTCTGGTGGACCATCGCTCTGCTCTTTCCGCTCGGCGCTGCGCTCGATTTCTTCTTCGCGCAATACTTCTTCTATTTTCCGAACGCGCAGGCCACGCTTGGCGTGAAAGCGCCAGCGCTGGGCGGTGGCGTGCCGCTGGAGGAGTACATTTTTTACCTCACCGGCTTTCTCGCCGTGCTGCTGCTGTACATCTGGCTGGATGAATACTGGCTCGCGGCCTACTCCGTTCCAAATGACGACGCGGACAGAATCAACTTCGTGCGGCTTCTGCAATTTCATCCGGAGTCTGTGGTGCTCGCCATTTTCCTGATACTGGCGGCAATTCTCTACAAGCGAAACTTCGGCGGCCCCGGCTTTCCCGGCTACTTCACGTTTCTCGTGCTCGGGGCATTGCTGCCTTCATCGATGTTTCTGCCTACTGCCCGTCCGGTCATCAACTGGCGGGCGGTCAGCCTCGCTATGTTCATGATGGTGCTCGTTAGCCTGCTATGGGAGGTGACGCTGGCTCTTCCGTACGGCTGGTGGAACTTCCGCGATGGGCAGATGATCGGCATTCGCATCACTGCGTGGTCGCGGCTTCCCGTAGAAGAAGTATTTGTATGGGTGGCGGTTACATATGCGACGGTGATCGTCTATGAAATTTTCAGGCGCTGGAAGGCGTCCGGACGAAAGCTGCGCCATGCACTGATGGGCCGCTAGTCCTACGGATATATTCAGGATGATTCAGCCGCAAGGTCGCTGATCTCGCCAAGCGAAAATGTTTCTGCCGCGAAGGTGAATGTCCCGTTTTCTTTGATTTCGCGTGATGCGCGGATGAAGGCGGACAGGGCTGCGCGGCTCAGGGCCGATCCGAGGCTGATGCGGCGCACACCGAGCGCAGCGAGTTCTGCCACGCTGAGATGTGGCGCTCCTTTCAATGCTGCCAGTACGTTGACGGGCTTGCTGACGGCAGCGCAGACAGCCTTGATATCTTCAGCACGAGTAAGGCCGGGAGCATAAAGGACTTCAGCGCCGGCTTTCTCGAAGGCTTGCAATCGGCGAATTGTGTCTTCGAGATCGGGCCTCCCGTGGAGGTAATTTTCGGCGCGGGCCACAAACATGAATGGAAAGGGCAGGGCACAGGCTGCTTCGGCAGCGGCGGCAACGCGCTCGACGGCATGGGTGAAGTCGTAAATGGGATGCGCTAAGTCAGTCGAGGTGTCTTCAATGGAGCCTCCGACCAAACCTGCGGCGGCGGCGAGCCGGATGGTTTCTGCTGCGGCTTCAGGCGAGTGACCGTAACCATTTTCGAGGTCGGCGGCTACAGGAAGATGAGTGGCGTCAACGATGGTTTTCGCATTGGCAAGCGCTTCATCGCGAGAGACGCTGGCCGTTCCATCACGACGTCCCAATGTGATGGCGAGGCCGCCGCTCGTCGTCGAGAATGCTTCAAAGCCGATCGCGGTGAGAATGCGCGCTGTACCAGCGTCCCACGGATTGGCAACAATGAGCGGTTCGGGCTGGTAGTGAAGCGCGTGGAAGACGGCGGCTTTTTCGGCTTGCGTTGGCATGGGTCAAGTTTACCGCTCAATGATGACGCAGGCTGCAGAGATCTATGCCCGCAACCAGTGCTACTGCATAAAGTCCGGTGGACGTTCTGATACTGGCGCTCCGCGCTGTTTGTTAGGCCCTGGGCTTAGTTTGAAATCCAATTTTGTCGTGCCTTGGACTATATCTGATAGCGGAAGCCATGAAGTCGTGTTTTCTTTGCCATTAATCAATACTTGCTGCACATAGCGGCCGGTTCCGGTTGCGTGGATGGAGAGCGTGCGGCCATCTCCGAAATGGATGGTTGCCGAGGGAAACATGGGTGTTCCGAGGAGCATCCCGCCGATTCCTGGTATGCCGGGATAAAGGCCGAGCGCATTCCAGACATAGACACTGGAGGTCGCGCCGAGATCGTCGTTGCCGGGGATGCCGTCGGGCTTGATGCTGAAGGTCTGCTGCTCGATGCGAGTGACGACATCCTGCGTCTTCCATGGTTCTCCGGCAAAAACGTAGGCGTAAGGCGTTACGAAATCGGGCTCATTCGCCATGTTGAAGCAGGGTTCGCCCCAGCAAATGAGCTTCGAGAAAAATCTGTCCAGACGTGGCGTCGTTGCATTGTCACCGCCAATGCGCTGGATGAGTTCGGGGTAATCGAACGGAATCATGAAGGTGTACTGATAGGTATTTCCTTCTTCAAAGCCATCCTGATCTGTGGATTCAGGAGCATTGGGCCGCTTGGGCAATGATTTCTCGGCATCGAAGCCCTGGAGCCATGTGCCATTCGAGTTTTTGGGGCGAATCCAGCGGGTTTCAGGATCGAAGAGGTTCTTCCAGTTCTGCGACTGTTTCAAGAATTTATCGTAGCTGACCGTGTCACCCAGATTGCGGGCCAGTTGCGCGATGGCGAAGTCGGCATTTGCGTATTCTAGGGTGCGCGATGCGGCGATGTCGTCCTTGTCGGCGGGAGCATAGCCGAGTTTGAGGTAGTCGGCGAGAAATGGGCGCTCTTCATTGTTGTGCGGACCTTCGCCAGGCACGGAGGCGGCTTTGATCATGTACTGGAGCGCGGTTTTCGTGTCGAAGTTCCGCGCGCCAAAGGCATACGCGCTGGAGAGCAGGATGGAGGGCGAGTCGCCGCCCATCACATAGGTCACATCGTTGGCGGCGGGCCAGCGCGGCAGCCAGCCGCTCTGTTCGGCGTCATTGACGAGAGACTGCATCATGTCTCCGACTCGGGTCGGCACAAGCAGCGATTGCATCTGGATGGTGTTGCGGTAGATGTCCCAGTCAGAGAAGTTCGCATACTGTGCCTTCTGATTTGTGGATGCGAGCGAGCG
>Ga0126371_10002770_pt1 | contig 15183 bp, 14 predicted proteins | sample PanSoiMetaPlot_4_FD_110145 | JGI IMG/M metagenome (GOLD analysis project Ga0126371, IMG submission 110145) | Tropical forest soil microbial communities from Panama - MetaG Plot_4 | ecosystem: Environmental > Terrestrial > Soil > Tropical forest > Bulk soil | place: Panama | collected 2016-02-17 | reverse complement strand
CCGCTTACTGTGGCGGCGTGTGCCGCAACCGCGAGCACCGCCGCCAGCATCGCCAATCCGAGAATCCTCATCTGTGGCCGCATAGTTCCTCCTGGCATCCACTCAGATGCCTTTTCAAGGTCCCCACTGGCCCTGTACCTATTCCCTCGGTTCCCGTTTCGGCTCACGCAACTACGTTCGAATCGGCGCGCGCCAACAAGAGATACCGATTTTTCTCTTCGACTTACAGCAACCCTGGTCCGAGACGGATGTGTCAATTCAAACCACTTCATCGCCTTGGACGCGCCTGGCTGCTCTTCCGAGTACACCAGCCTATGTCGGCCGCAACCTACTTTCGGATCGCCCTCAATGCGGCGCATTCCCCAACCGCTTACGCTAGCACAACATGCCAGGGATGCAAGCGCGGGATTCCGGTAGAAAAGGGCGTCGTCGTCCTTCGCCTTTACCGCGAAAAGGGATACATCAGCCAGGCAATCGCCAGCGCCGTCCCGATGAAAAGCACAAACGACCACGTTGCATAAATCATACGCGCCCTGGCCGTTTGCTGCGACAAACACCCCAGCGCCACCGAAACCAGCAGCGCGAACGTCACCATGCCGGCAAAATGGCTCAAGTGAAATATGCCGTCCAAGACTAGCTTCTCCGTCCCAGCGCGATCCCGCAGGCGTCCAGCACGGCCAGCAAATTCAGCAGCCCCGCCGCGGCCACGAACCGCGTTCCATAATCTCCCGCCGCGCGCGAAACGTCCGGGCCGGTCTTTTCGATCAGGTGGGCGATCGCGAAGAACACTCCCGTGCACACGTCGGCCAGAAATCCCAGCGTTCCGAACGGATCGTCCGAAGTTGGCGGGAACACCTGGCCGCGCGCGTAAAAACCGATGAGCGCCAGGCCCGCCACGGCGCAAAAAATAAGCAGCCCGCGCCCCCACCGGCGCAGCAGCAAATGTCCCAGTCCCGGCACGAGCCAGGCCGCCACGCAGATGAATGGCGTGAGGAATTGCCGCGCCCCTGCCGCCGCCACAGAGCCGCCTGCCTCGGCGGCCGCGACCTGCTGGTCCGGATGATCGTCGTGGATTTCCGTTTCGTTCACGCGGGCGTCAGGCGAGCAGCGGGAGAATTTCCTTCTGGATGGCGCCGGTGACGCGCGCTTCGCGCTCGCCCACGTACACATTCACTTCGCTGCGCACCCCGAACTCCGGGAGATAGATGCCCGGCTCGATGGAAAAACAGGTGCGCGGCGCGATCTTGCGGTCGTCGCGCGTCTCAAGCCCGTCCATATTCGCCCCGTTTCCGTGGACTTCCTGCCCGATGCTGTGCCCGGTGCGATGCACGAAATATTTCCCGTAGCCCGCTTTGTGGATCGTCTCGCGGGCCACGCGATCCACTTCCCAGCCGTGAATGGCGCGCCCTTTGGCAGCCGAAGTTTTCACAAAATCCACCGCGCGGTCCCGCGCTTCCCGCACGATCCCGAAGATTTTCGCGTACGAGCCCGGCACGCGCTGGCCCAGATATCCCATCCAGGTAATGTCGTAATAGACGCTGCCCGGATTGGTTGTTTTCGCCCAGATGTCGAGAAGCAGCAGATCGCCCGCGCGAATCGGCCGCGACCCGCCCGGTTTCGGCTCATAGTGCGGGTTGCCGTTGTTCGGCTGCACCGCGGCAATGGGCGGCTCGGCGGTCGTGAGCCCGCTCGCGCGAAAGCGTTCGAGCATCCATTGCTGCAGCTCGTATTCGGTGAGCGGCTTGCCGTCGGCCACGCATCCGGCCGCTTCCTCGAACGCCTGTTGCCGGATGCGATCGATCGCCTGCCCCGCTTCCAGATGCGATCCGAGTTGCTCCTCCGACCAGCTCGCCTCGAATTTCTGCACCAAGTCCGCCGAACTCACCACTTTTTTCTTCAGCTTACGAATCAATTCGACGGTGCCCGCGTCCACCAGCCCGATGTAGGGGATGTTGTTTTCCGGCGAATATTGCATGGCGATGCGCTTGCCGCCCGCGAGCAGCTTCGGCAGCAGCTTGTGCAGCTCTTCCCAGCCGGAGTAAACGTATTTGCGGCCTTCGAGCGAATCGAGCATGCCCGCTTCGATGCGATGCACCAGCTTGCGCGGCTCGCCGCGCGCGGGAATGAAATAGAACCACCGCCGCGTGGCCATGCCGTTTTCACCCAGGCCCAGCACGTTCGCCGCGATGGGATCGCGCCGGTGATGGTCGAAAAACAGCCAGCCGTCAAGCTTGCTGGCTTTCAACTCCGCTTGTATCGCGCGAATGTCCGGCATTTTCCTGACGTCCGGCTACACTGCCGCCAGCGCCGCGATTTGCGCCGCCGTTACGCCCGCAATCGCCACGCGCTTGCTGCGGCTCTTCTCTCCGGCGACGATTCTAACAGCCGCCAGCGGCACGTTCAAACGCGCCGCCAGCAGCCGGCAAAGCGCTTCGTTCGCCCGGTTATCCACCGGAGGCGCAGTCAGCCGCACCTTCAGCGCGCCTCCATATTCGCCTTCGATCGCGTCGCGGCTCGCGCGTGGCGCCAGCCGCACCCCAAATATGACGGTCTCATTCCGCTCTTGGATCTCCATGGCCATGGCCGCAGACTCAAGGTCCACGATAATATCGGCACCAGACAGGTGAAAACAGATTATCAATAGAAAAAAATCGCCCCGCAGAGCCGTATCTTCTTCTACAATCTTCCCCTTTGCCACCCACCAACAAAGTCCGGCTGACGCCGAATCAGATTCGGGGGTTCTGGGCCTCGTGGGGCGGTTGGACCCTCGACGGCATGGACTCGTTCATCTATTCGCTGGTGCTCGTGCCGGCGCTGCGCGAACTTCTGCCGCGCTCCGGGATTCCCGGCAACACCGCCAATGTCGGTTACTACGGCGGGCTGCTGTTCGCTCTGTTCCTGGTGGGATGGGGCTGCGCCATCGTCTGGGGGCCGGTGGCCGACAAGTTCGGCCGCGTGCGCACGCTGGTTCTGACCATTCTTTGCTTTTCGATTTTCACCTTTCTGGCGGCCGTCGCCACCAACGTGTGGCAACTGGCCATCTACCGCTTTCTCGCCGGCGTGGGTATCGGTGGCGAGTGGGCCATGGGTGGAACGCTCGTGGCGGAAGCCTGGCCTGAGGAACGCCGCAAAATGGGCGCCGGTTTGATGCATACCGGCTACTATTTCGGAATTTTTCTGGCGGGCATCGTGAACCACTACATCGGCGAAAAATATGGCTGGCGCGCCATGTTCGCCGCCGGCGGCAGCCCGGCCATCCTGGTCGGATTCATTCTCTACGGCGTGCGCGAGCCGGAGCGTTGGAAAGCGCACGTGGCCGAAGTGAAAAAGTGGTCCATTTTGCAGCCGCTGGAAGCAATCTTCGCGCCCGAATATCGCCGGCGCACCATCCTGAATTCGATCTACGTGCTGATCTCGATCATCGGGCTCTGGGCCGGCTCGGTCTACATTCCCGCCGCGGTCACCGAAATTGCCGGGCGCGAAGGCCTTTCGGGCGCGCTGGCGGCTCGCTACGCCTCCTACGCCACCATGCTGCTCGGCATCGGGACGATCATCGGTTGCGTGCTGCTTCCCCCGCTCGCTGAACGGATCGGGAGGCTCAAGTGCATGGCCGTCTTTTTCTTTATCATGATGGCCTCGATTGCCATCGGTTTTGGCCCGGCCTTCTACCTGAACCAGCGCGCGCTGGAGTGGTTCTTCCTGGTCGTGTTCCTTCTGGGAATCGGCGGCGCCAATTTCGCCATGTACACGCTTTGGGTGCCCGAGCAGTATCCCACCGAGATTCGCGGCAGCGCCTTCGCCTTCAACACATCGGTGGGCCGTTTCGTGGGCGCCGGATTTACTTTCCTGGTGGGCGCGGGCGTGGCGCATTTCCGAACCATCGGCATTCCCGTTTCGCTCACCTCCATCGCCTTTGTCGTCGGACTGCTGCTGCTGCCCTTCGGCCTGGAAACCAAGGGCCAGCCCCTGCCCAACTGAGCTTGCGTGCAGGTGTGGATGTAGGGGCGGGGCCTTTTGCGCGGCGATCTTGCTTTTTGAATCGTGGAGTTCACATTCGATCAGGCCCGTGGCGGGAGCCGAAAATGTCGGTGCCGACGCGAATTTCGGTGGCGCCCTCCTCGATGGCAACTTCGAAGTCGTGGCTCATGCCCATCGATAGAACTGGCAAGGGCGCCCCGAGCGATCGGGACAGCTCGTCGCGCAGGTTCCGCAGCTTGAGAAAATAGGGGCGCGTGCGCGCGGGATCATCGAAGTAGGGCGGAACGGACATCAAGCCGCGCAGTTCGAGATGCGGCAATTTCATTGTGGTTTCCGCGAGAACGCGCAGATCGGTTTCGGCCGCGCCGGTTTTTGCGGTTTCGTCGCTGAGGCGCACTTCGATCAGCACCGGCAAACGCTTTTTCTCCTCGGCGGCGGCCGCGGCGAGTCTCTGCGCGAGCGAAACACTGTCGAGCGAATCGACGCGATTGAACAGGCGCGCGGCGCGGCGCGCTTTATTGCTTTGCAGATGTCCGACGAAATGCCAGGCCACCCCGCCGAGGCGCGCGAGTTGCGGTTGTTTTGCTTCCCACTCCTGAATGCGGTTCTCGCCGAAGTGTCGCAAGCCGGCCTGGTGAGCCAGCTGGATCAGTTCGGCTGGAAAGGTTTTGGAGACCGCGACGATGGTAATGTCTTCAGGTTTGTTTCGCGATCGGTGCGCAGCGCGCGCGATGCGCTCGCGCACGCGCTGGACGTTTTCTGCAATAAAATCGCGTGGATCGCGCACGGGCGCGATTCTAACACGCCACAATTTGCCGTTTTTTGGATGGCAAGGGGTGCGGTTTTTCCCGTTCAATTTCGCGCATTTTTCGGCATTCTGCGGGCGCTTTCGCGCCAATTTTCCGCACTTTTGCGCAGCGCGAAGAAGGGCGAAAGGCAAGCGAAACAGGGTGGAAGGCGAAACGAAAGCGAATAATTTGGCGGCGTCACAATCAGCCCTTCGAGCGAAGGGCAGGCGAAGGTATTTTCTTGGCCTTCAGCTCCACCGCACGGTTTGAGGCCGAAGGCTGGTTTCGCTCCCAGACGATGCGCAGTCCTTCGAGCGTGAGGTACTCGTCGGTGTGCTCGATGTGCTTCGAGCCTCCGGCGAGAAGCGCGGCGAATCCACCGGTGGCGATGACCTTCGCGGGAGCGCCGAGTTCGGCTTTCATGCGCGAGAGTACGCCATCGATCATGTCGACCGTGCCGTAATATAACCCGGACTGAATGTGCGCCACGGTGTTGGTGCCGATTACTTTGCCAGGATCCTTGATCTCGACGCGGGGCAGGCGGGCCGCGCGCGAAAATAACGCCTCCGCGGAAATTCCCAAACCGGGCGCGATGGCGCCGCCCAGATATTCGCCGCGCACAGAGATCACGTCGAACGTGGTGGCGGTGCCGAAATCCACCACGATGCACGGGCCGCCATAGCGCTCGAAGGCGGCCACGCCGTTGACGATGCGGTCGGCTCCCACTTCGAAGGGATTATCGACCAGCACGGCCATGCCGGTTTTCACGCCGGGCTCGATGAACAGCGGCTTCTTGTCGAAATAGCGGCGGGACATTTCCGCCAGCACGCGGTTGAGAGGAGGCACCACTGAACTGATGATGATGCCGCCGATTTCTTCGGGCTGGAGGCCGGCGAGGGTGAACAGGTTGCGGGTGAGAATGCCGTATTCGTCAACGGTCTGGTCGCGCGCGGTGGAGAGCCGCCAGTTCGCGGCCAGTTCCTTGCCGCGAAACACGCCGAGCACGGTGTTGGTGTTGCCCACATCGAGCGTCAAAAGCATGGTTCGGCCTCCGCATCATCATGCCCGAAATTGCCCACGCTGGCGTGAAAATTGCATCGGCGGGCGCACCGAAGTGAATCATGAGGCGGACCTGAAAATTCGCAAAAGGAAGAATTGACGTGAAAAGGACCCACCCCTTCGCAAAAACCGCGAAGGATGGAGCACCCACCTTCGCACAAAAAAGTCACGGGCTCTCAGGCTGACAACGTGAAGCAGGCGCAAAAATCCCACGCTTCGCAAAGGGCGCCAAGCATGGGGCGCCGGCAAAGCAACAAAACGCTCGCGGGAAATCCGGGGCCAAGCGTAAGGCAGCGGGGATGGATGGCAGAGCTAGGCGAGATGGCCGAGTTGTAGACGCGTTTGAAGAGCGCGCAAAATGGTGTCGCGCCCGATAATGCCGACAATCTGACCGTTGGAAACCACGGGAATCTGGCCCAGTTCATCGTGCTGCATACGCTCGAGAATGCTGGTGGCGGGCTCGGTGGGCGAAGCGGCGGGAATTTTATCGAGCGGCTGCATGGCGGCCTGTACGGAAGTGTTGGTTCATTCGGAGGGGGGAAGGGCGCGAAGGGCGTGGAGACTGATTAGGCCGACCGGAACGCCGACGCCGGTAACAATGTGGTATTGATGACCGGTGCGCAGGACTTCGTGCACGTATTCTTCGAGCGAAATATCGCGGGCGACGGTAGGAATGTCGCGGTTCATGATGTCGCCGGCCAGCACACCATTGAGCGAAGAACGGATGGCAACCTGCGCGAAACTTTCCTGCGCGGCGCTTAACAGGAACCAGCCGATAAAGACGGTCCAGAGCCCGCCCACCCAGTTGCCGTTCAAGGCCTGCCAGATGCCGATAAAGATCATGAGATAGCCGATCAGTTTCCCGGCGTTGGAGGCCATCCGGGTGGACCGCGTGAAATCTTTCGTGACGGCCCAGGCAATGCCGCGGAAGATGCGGCCTCCGTCGAGCGGAAATCCGGGGAGCAGGTTGAAAACGGCCAAAATGAAATTGATTTCGGCAAGCCATTGAGCCGCCGCGACCACCAATTCGTTGCCGTGATACTGCCTGGCGATCAGCCAAAAACAACCCGCAAGAAAGAGGCTCGAGAGCGGGCCGGCGATGGCGATGTTGAATTCCTGGCTGGCTTTGTCCGGCTCCTTCTGGATTCGCGCGAGCCCGCCAAAGACAAACAGGGTGATGGACTCAACGGGGATGCGGTAGCGCTTGGCCACGAGGCTGTGGCTCAGTTCATGAAAAACGACAGAAGCGAAAAAGAGCAGGCTGGTAACCAGCCCGAGTGTCCAGTGCTGAGCCGGAGTCCAGTGCGGGTGCATCGAACTGAACTGAGTTCTGAGGGAAAGCGTGATCAGCAGGAAGATGATGAACCAACTGGGGTGCAGATAGATCGGGATGCCAAACGCCCGCCCAAGAGGGAGCCCAGGACTATGCGCAGGTTGTGCCATCGAAATCTTCCCGAAGCGAGGCTTTGCGCTTTGACGGCCGCCAGTTGCCTTACCCCTTCATACTAGAGTTCCGCACCGCCGGAAGGCAAGCGACGAATCCGCACATTGGGCCCGGTGGCTGTGTGCTGGGTTCCACGGCGAGGCACGTGACCCACAATCGAATTTCGCCGGCTCCGCGGTGAAAGCGACCGCCCCGCTCGCAGGCAATTGAAAAAGCGCCACATTTAGTTTTGCACCGGACCAGGACGATCTGGCTATCGATGTGCGAAATCGGACTTCGAAAGGAGTCAGCCATGAACGACTTTATCGGATTTATCGAGGTGGTTGGCGCAATCCTGGCAGCGTTTGGACTGGCGATGGGCCTGGAATGGTGGGCGTTGAATGGAATGCTGCGGATGATGCCGGCGCGGCGAGAACGGGTGCAGAGGTAGGCCAGTGGCCCGGCGGGACGATGGGAGCGTTTCGAGTTTGTCGAGGAGCTTTCGGAAAGGAGCACGACCATGCTGTTTCTGAGATTCGCGTTGTTGGCCGCGGGGTTTTCGCTGCTGATCGGGGCAGCGGGACTAGTGCTTTATGACGTGTATCTGGCGTTTGAATTGAGCCGCCTTTTGCGTCGAAGAGAAGAACCTGGAGCGGCTATATCTCCCGAGGCGGGGGCACCCTCGCCGACCAGGGCGAATCGCCGAGCGGTGGAAATCCGCTGGCAAACGGCGGCGAAGCTCGCGGGGTTAGCCGCGGTTGCGCTGCTGTGCGGAGAGAGCATCGTGGTGGTGCCCGACGGGCGGGCCGGGGTGCGGGTCAGCCAGATCTCCGGCGTGATTCCCGGAACCTTGTACGCAGGAACGCACCTGGTGGCGCCGCTGACCGAACGGGTGGAAATGTTCGATGTGCGCGACCGCGTTTTCGCCACGTCGGCGACCGAGGGGTCGCGTGAAAAGCTGGAGACGCTAACGGTGGAAGCGCGAGAGGGCCTTTCGGTGGGGCTGGCGGTGACGGTGCGGTACCGAATCGACCCGCGGCGGCTGGATTACGTGCAGGCGAATCTGCCGCAACCGGTCGATGAGCAGATCGTGGCGCCGGTGGTGACCAGCGCGTTCCGGGAACTGGCGCCGAACTACGTGGTGCGCGATCTTTTCTCGACCAAGCGCGAAGAGTTCCGCGGACGCGCGGCGCAGGTAATTACCGCGCGGCTGGGCGGCGACGCCATCGTAGTGAAGGAAGTGCTGCTGAGGAAGGTGCTGCTGCCCGAGGATTACGCAAAAGGATTGCAGGATCTGCTTCTGAAAGAGGAGCAAGACGAGCAGACCGCGGTGGAAGCGGAAATCGAGAAGAAGCGCGTGAAGATCGCCGAATCGGAAGCGGAGGCGATGAAAGTACGCCAGGTGAAGCGAGCCGAGGGGGACGCGCAAACGCGAGTGATCATGGCCAAAGCGGAATCCGACGCCATGCAGTACACGCTGCCGCTCAAGCAGAAACAGATCGAGCAGTCGCGGCTGGAGGCCGAGGCGCGCAAAGCAGCGACCATCCAGAATGCGGATGCGGAGGCGCAGGCCAAGGTGATCGACAGCAAGGCGGAGCAGGAACGGCAGAACCTACTTGCGGAGGCCGAGGCGAATCGCATCCGGGTGACGGCTAGAGCGCAGGCGGAGGAGCTGCAGGTGGAGGCCGAAGCGCTGAAGAGCAATCCACTGCTGGTGCAGTACACGGTTGCCCAGAAACTTTCCGACAAGGTGAAAATCATGCTGGTGCCGAGCGACGGAAGATTTTTCTTCACCAACGACGTGCTGGGATCGGCCCTGGGCGCGGAGGAAGCGCAGGCAGGACAAACAGCGAAGCGATAGTTTTCGCCCGCGCTGTGGAGCGGTCGTTTTGGGCGAGGCGGATTGCGATACCGCCGGCTAAAACCCCCTGCGGGTAGCTTCGGACGAGCCGAAAAGCGAACGAAGCTACCCAGCCGGCGCAATGGCAAGAGTGAAAACAGGCGGTTGCGGGTTGTTACATAGTTGGTCATTCGCATGGAGCGGCTGCTGAAAGCCCGCCATTCAGGATGTGCTATGATGATTCGACAGGAAAGCAGCACGGCCTTCAACAGCGATGCGGCTACGCGGCCGAATCACCCTTCCATTCTTGTGGGTTTTCCTAGCTTTTGCGACCGCCCTACCAGCGCAAGCTCCCGCCGTTTCCACAGCATCCGCCTCCGACCCATGGAGCAGCACCGTGCGCGCGTTCGCTGAAAAGATCGCTGCCGCGATGGGAGCGCCACGGACGATTTCGCTTGCGGTGAAAAATATCTCAGACCTCGATGCAGCTCGGGTGAGTTGGGTCGATAGCGATTTGCGCGCGGAGTTGAGCCGGGCCGGTTTTCAGGTGAGTGCGGCAGGGGCGGAAGAAATTGAAGTGAACGTGACGCTATCGAAGAATGTGGACGGGTATGTGTGGGTCGCCGAGATTCGCAGCCAGGCCGGCGAGCAAGTGGTGATCGAAGCGGTGAACCAGCCCCGGGCCGCGCAGGAGAGCGCGCGAACCGCCCCGGTACTGCGCAAGAGTGTGGTTGTGCAGCGTACGGAGTCCCTGCTCGATTTCGCGGAAACAGCGGGCCCGGAAGGAGCGCGATCGCTGCTTCTGCTCGAGCCGGATCGCATGGTGATTTTGCGGGGACAAGGCGACAACTGGGCGGAGCACGAGGCAGCGCCGATTTCTCATTCGCATCCGTGGCCGCGGGATGCGCGCGGCGAGCTGATCGCGGGTGAGAGCGGCGAGTTCAGAGCGCTTTTGCCGGGCGTTCTGTGCACCGGCAAATCGTCTCCGGCGTTGACCTTGTCGTGCCGGGAAGGACCGGAGGCGAGATGGCCCCTCGATGAGAACGGCGGGGCATTGTGGTTTGCGGCCGATCGCAACTATTTTTCGAGTTCAACGCTTCGAGACGGGGCGGTGAGCAGCGTTGCGCCCGCCTGGTATTCGATGGCCGCCGATCCGGCGAACGGAGATGCGCGGTGGATTGGGGCAGGGGCGGACGGCAACGCGCGGCTATTCGAAAAGGGGCAAACTGGTTCGCTCGTTCTGGGGCGCTGGGGTGATGACGTTGTCTCGCTTCCGGCTGCGTGCGGGGCGAACTGGGAGGTTCTGACAACAGGAAGCGGCGATTGGACGCAAGCGGATCAACTTCAGATCCACGAGATCACGGGCCAGAGCGCCCCTCTATCCGGGCAGCCGCTGGAATTTCCGGGACCAATCCTGGCATTGTGGCCCGGGAAGAATGGCGAACCGGCGCGAGCGATCTCGCGTGACCTGCAAACAGGGATGTATGAAGCTGCGACCGTGTCTGTTACTTGCGGCAACTAGCATTTTACTGGCAGTGGCGCCGGCGCGGACGGCGCGGCGTCCCCGCTATGGCGGAATTCTGCGCTGGGACATGGCCGCTTCGGTCGACTCTCCGAATTTCGACGCTTCAGTCTCGGCACCAGCGGGATCCGAAGCGCTGCAGCTTCGCAACCTGATCTTTTCGGCGAGTGGCGGGGGGAATTCGTCCAAAGGCACAGCTTCCGGGCCGTTTCGCGTGGTCGAGTGGCAGGCGGGCAAGCGGGCCCGGCTTGCCGCCAATGAAGATTATGCAGGCGGACGGGCGTACATCGACTCGATAGAAATCGAAATGGGGCGGAGCGCGAAGGAGCGGCTTCTCGATCTGGAGCTTGGAAAGACGGATCTGGCGGAAATCCCCGCGGAAGAGATGCGACACGCGGCCGAGCGCGGGGTGCGGCTGACCCATTCGCAGCCGGACGAACTGATCGCGATTGTTTTCGTAAAGGGCCGGCCGCTGGCGGAGGACATTCGGGCGCGAGAGGCGCTGGCGCGGGTGATCGACCGCGTCTCTATCGCGGATTTTATCGTTCAGAAGGAGGGACAAGCGGCGGGAGGCTTATTGCCGCAATGGTCGAGCGGAATCGAGTTTCTGTTTTCGGCCGCGGCAAACCCGGCGGGGGCGAAGGAACTGTGGTCGCAAATCCCTGGATCGCCAAAGATTTCAGTGGGATATGATGCGGGCGATGCGCTGGAGCAGGCCATCGCCGAGCGGATTGCGGTGAACGCTCACGAGTCGGGCATTGCCGTGGGAACGATAGCCACGGCAGGGTCTGGCACAACTTCGGCGAGAGTTGACGCCCGGCTGCTCCGCTTGCGCATGGGATCTGCGAGTCCGCGAGAGACGCTGACTGGATTTATCGGGGCACTCGGACCGGTTACAGGAATTCGCGAGGACGTACCGCCGGAGAAAGCGCCAGCCGAGGACATTTACGCGTGTGAACGGTCTGTGCTGAGCACTTACCGCGTCGTGCCTGTGGTATGGCTGCCGCAGGTATACGGAGTGAGCGAACGCGTCCGAAATTGGAAGGCTCCCGGGCCGGGAGAGAGCTGGGGGCTGACAGATGTTTGGCTGAACGATTCCGAGGGCCGGGGCACGTCGAAATAGACAGAGGGAAAGACAGAAGGAAATGAGCGGATTTTCTCAGGCGGGAAGAAAAATCCAGTGACCTTCCGCAGCAAACTTTTCGTAGTCTTCACCCTGGCGCTGCTACTGTCGGTGGGCCTGGTGGCGGTGGGGGTGACCGCGGTGACCCGGCGCGCATTCGATCAACTCAACCACCAGCACAGCGACGCGGCGGTGATGCAGTTTGCACGGGAATTCGCGCGGCGCGAAGTGGACGTGTTCCACCAAGTGCAAGGCATTGCGGATGCGGAAAGCACGGTGCGCATGGCCATCGACCTGAGCCGGCCGCAATCGGACGTGTCCATCTACGTGAACGACGCGCACGGAGTGGCGCAATCGCATCAGCTGGACTTCCTGGATTTTGTGAGCGCGGACGGATCGATTGTTTCGTCGGCGGAGTGGTCGGCGCGGTTCGGCTACAAACTGGCGTGGGTCACCCAGCCGGTCGATTGGGTCACGCAAGGCTCGTTTCTGGCGAAGGCCGATACACCCGGCGGACCCGAACTGGGAGTGATGGCGGTTTCAACGGTGCGGGTGGGCGACAAGAACCTCTACATCGTCGGCGGACAGCACCTGGGGAAGGAGTTTCTGGCGTCGCTGGTACTGCCCACGGGGATGCGCGCGCTGCTGTATCAGAATTTGACCGCGGGATTTCAGCCGCAGAACCTTCTGGACGAGTCCGGCACGGTGGCACAGGCCGAGCGATTCGCGCCGTTCATCCAGCGCGAAGAGCAGCAGATGACACAGCAACGGTTCGAAATTTTGTGGAACAAGAATGCCTCCAGCGCGGAGGACTTTCACGCGCTTCCGTTATTGGGCCGGCAGAAGGATTTGCTTGGGGTGATTTTGGTGGGGAGCTCGCAATACGAAGCGGTGACCCTGGCGCAGCGGATTCGCTTGCTGGCCTTTGGCGTGGTGGGAGTGGGCATTTGCCTGGGCATTTTCCTGAGCTGGTGGGGAGCGGCGGGAGTCACCAAGCCGGTGTCGCGGTTGGCGGAGGGAGCGCGCCGGGTTTCCGGCGGCGATTGGAAAGTACACGTGCCGGTGAGCGGGCGGAACGAGATCAGCGACCTGACCCGCACGTTTAACCGGATGACCGCGCAATTGGGCGAGCAACGCGAAAAGCTGGTGCAGGCCGAGCGGGTGGCGGCGTGGCGCGAACTGGCGCGGCGCCTGGCACACGAGCTGAAGAATCCGCTGTTTCCGCTGCAAACCACGGTGGAAAATCTGCAACGCGCCAAAAGCAGAAGCCCCGAGCAGTTTGAAGAAGTTTTTCGAGAGTCGACGGCCATCCTGCTTTCGGAAATCGAGACACTGAAGAAGATCGTGACGCAGTTCAGCGACTTCGCCAAGATGCCGCAGCCGGAACTGGCGCGGGTCAACCTGAACGAGGTCGTGCGAAGCGTGCTGAAGCTGTTCGAGGCGCAGTTCAGCGCGGTGGGGCATCCGCCGATCACGCCGGAGGTTCATCTGGACGAGGGGCTGCCGGGTATCCTGGGCGATGCGATGCTGCTGAATCGCGCCATTGAGAACCTGATACTGAACGCCATGGATGCCATGCCCGCGGGAGGAGTGGTGATGGTTCGCACGAGCCACGACGCGGAATCAGTACACCTGGAAATCTCGGACACGGGCACGGGGTTGACCAAGGAAGAGTGCGAGCGGCTCTTCACGCCCTACTACACGACCAAGCAGCATGGGACCGGGCTGGGACTGGCGATCGTGCAATCGGTGGTGAGCGATCATGGAGGGCGCATCTCGGTGGAAAGCGAAAGCGGGGTGGGCACGTCTTTTCACCTGAGTTTTCCGCGAGCCGGAGCGGCCAAATCGACTGCTGAAGTGCCAGCGCTGGCCGGAGCGGAAAGGACGTAACGGCTCGTGCCGGCAAAGGCGAACATCCTGATTATCGATGACGATGCAAACACACTGGCGTCCTTGGCGCGCGCTTTTCGGTTGGCCGGCCACGAGGCTTCTGTTTGCGATAGCGCCGCCCGGGCGCTTGAGCTGGTCCGTTCGCAGCGATTCGATCTGATCCTTTCCGACGTGGTGATGCCCGGCAAAGACGGCATTGCTCTGCTTGAAGAATTCAAGAGCCTCGGCGTGTCAACGCCGGCGGTCATGATGTCGGGCCAAGCAACCATCGACATGGCGGTGCGCGCCACGCGGTTGGGAGCCATCGACTTTCTGGAGAAGCCGATCTCGACGGACAAGCTGCTGCTGACCGTGGATAACGCGATGCGGCTCACTCACCTGGAGGAGGAAAACCGGGAGCTGAAGCGGCGGCTGGGGCGGCACCAGATGGTCTGGGCGAGCGCGGCGATGCGGGAAGTGATGGCCCGAGTGGAGCAGGTGGCGGCCAGCGAAACGCGCGTGTGCATCCGGGGCGAAACCGGGACGGGGAAGGAATTGATCGCGCGGACGCTGCACGAAAAAAGCCCGCGGCAAAGCGGGCCGTTCATTTCGCTGAATTGCGCGGCGATCCCGGCGGAACTCATGGAATCCGAGCTATTCGGGCACGAAAAGGGTTCGTTTACGGGAGCCGCCAGCCGCCACATTGGAAAATTCGAACAAGCGCATCGCGGGACTCTGTTTCTGGACGAAATCGGCGATATGCCGCTGCCCATGCAGGCAAAACTGTTGCGGGTTCTGGAGGAGGGCGAGATCGAGCGCGTCGGAGGCGACCGGCTTTTTTCCGTCGACGTACGCGTGGTGGTGGCCACGCACCGGAACCTGGAGGACCAGGTGCGCCAAGGCGCGTTTCGCGAAGATTTGTATCATCGCGTATTTGTTTTTCCGATCGTGCTCCCGCCACTGCGAGAGAGGCCGGATGACATCCCCGTGCTGGCCGAGCATCTGGTGCGGCAGCTAACGGCACAGAACAACTGGAAGGCGAGAAAGCTTTCGGACGACGCGCTGGAACGAATGAAGCAATATTCCTGGCCGGGGAATGTGCGCGAACTTCGCAACGTGATCGAACGCGTTCTGCTGCTGGCGGCAGGCGACACCATCGATGCGGCGACGGTTGAGGGCGCGCTGCCTCGGGACGCGGGAGGGAAACCAGCCAATTCCGACCATTCTCGAGCAGACGAAAATGGCTCGCTGGCCATTCGCGTGGAGGCATTCGAGCGCGAAACTCTGGTGGCGGAGCTAAAGCGCAACCACCATCACATGACTAATACGGCGAAGGCCCTGGGACTTGAGCGCAGCCATCTTTACAAGAAGTGCCAGCAACTGGGAATCGATCTTCGTCTTCTGCGTTCGGAGAATTAGAACGCATTACCTGCCTCATTAACAAATACTGAGCGATTGACTCTAATTGGGAATCGAGGTCTTTGCCGGATGGTCCTTGTCGGGTGGCGGCGGCAAGGGGGCGAGCTTTTCATAGCCTCGCTGACCATCGGGACCGATGGGGCCGGGGCCGGGCTGCAGGTG
>Ga0126371_10002769_pt1 | contig 15184 bp, 17 predicted proteins | sample PanSoiMetaPlot_4_FD_110145 | JGI IMG/M metagenome (GOLD analysis project Ga0126371, IMG submission 110145) | Tropical forest soil microbial communities from Panama - MetaG Plot_4 | ecosystem: Environmental > Terrestrial > Soil > Tropical forest > Bulk soil | place: Panama | collected 2016-02-17 | reverse complement strand
TCGCCGAGCCACGGGATCAAGAAGCTGATGTAGCCGATCGTGAACCACGCGAAAAGCGCGATGTCGATCGTGAAGTCGAGGAGCACGGCCCAACCGGCGATGAAGCCCATGAAATCGCCGAGCGCGCGATTGACGAAGAACTGTCCGCCGCCCGCCACCGGATACGCCGCGGCAAGTTCCGTATAGGCGAGTCCGATGCAGACATAGACGATGCCCGCGAAGGTGAACGCGATGTTCGCATAACCCATCGCGATGCCCATGACAAGACCGAGCGCGACGTAGATGTCGGCGCCCACGTCTGCATAACCCCAGGCGTATGAACCCCAGATTGTCACCGAGCGGCGAAGTTCGGCTTCGCCTCCGGCGATAGCGCCCGATGCGGTTGCCATTGCGCGCTTGCGTTCGTGCCGGGCAAGGCGTTTCCATGTAGCAGGAGGACGCGTCGATGCGCGGGAGGTGCGAGAAAACGCTTTTCGTAAGCAAGGCTCGTGGAGGAAGAATTCTGATGTATCGTTCGATGGTTGTGGTGGCCTGCTCGGCAGCGCTCATGCTCGCCGGATGCAGCGGGAGCGGATCAGGCTCGGCGTCCGCATCACCCTCGCCGCCCGATCATACGGCGCTGCCGGCGACGTCGAAGACGCTCGTGACATTCCAATTCAACGACGTCGCGATCGCGTCCGGCGGTTCGAACACGTTACGGCTCGGCTTTGCGATCACGAACGCGTCCGACGACCCGCTCTTGTGCGACCCATCGGAGTTCAACATCCAGCTGAGCGATGGAACGGTCATCGCGGCGGATGGAAGCGCCGATGACACGTGCGATCCGGGATCCGTCGACCCGCACGCCGACGGCAAGGCGACGATGTACTTCGACCTGCCGCATGCGTATACCGGACCGGTGATCATGTTCTTGGTCGTCAACGACGCTGTGGTAGGCCAGAGCACGACGTCGCTGCACTAACCTTCGTCGACCGCTGACGATAGGACGCGACAAACGCCTCGCCGAAAATCCGTCGTCGCTCTGGGGGATTAGCTCAGCTGGTAGAGCGCTTGCATGGCATGCAAGAGGTCATCGGTTCGAGACCGATATCCTCCAACTTCTCAAAGCCGCACCGCGCAAAGGATAGCGGCTTTTTTAGTCCGCTGCACTGAGGCCCTCGTCGGCCGTTCGACCACCGATCTGACCGCCCTCACTGACCGGCCGCGGCCATCTGGTGCGGCAATTTGGCTACGTTGCGCGGTCGGTCAGCAGAATGATATGAAACGCCGCCACGCGAGAAAGAGCCGTTTCCGGCTCCGTACCGAAGATAGGCGTATGCTCCCTAAGGGCTTTGTTGCGCTCTTCTTATGCGCGTTCTTGATGGGCTGCACTGCTCGCATCGTGTCGGCGCCGTCGCTGCAATCGAGCGGCATGAGCGCCGGCCACTGGATCGTTCAAAGCGGGCAGCCGCCGCATAATTGGGTCTTTCTCCCAGAACTTCCGAACCCCGCGAGCCTGCCCATGGATATCGCCTACGGTCACGACGGCGCCGTTTGGTTCGCGGAAGAAAACGGTCAGCGGATCGGGCGCTACGCGATGGACGGCTCTCTCACCGAGTATCCGACCCCTGGTATTTACCCGGCGTACGTGCGGCCAGGACCGGATAACGATATGTGGTTCAACGACGGTTCCCACATGATCGGCCGCGTCACGAGCTCGGGCGCTGTCCAGATCTACTCGTTGGGTTTGCACTATGTCGTCGATAGCATGAACACCGGCCCCGACAAGCGGATGTGGTTCGACGCGGATCTTTGTTTTCAGACCTGCAAGTACTACATCGCAGAGTTCCTCTCGTCGACCGGATCCTACAGAATTCTAAACACGAGTTGCGCGCCTCAGTTCATCGGCTTAGGCGCGGACGGGAACTTGTGGGCGATGGGTCCGGACTCGAGCCACATGGAGACCGTGTCCGCATCGGGTTGTCAAGAACAGGTCCAGTTGCCGGGCAACCAGTTCTGCTGCGATTACGGCACGCAAATCGTGAACGCTCACGGCAACATCTGGCTATCCGTCATCGACAATCCGCCCGTTCCCACCGTGCTCGACTACTTCGACACGCGGTCGCGCAGTTTTACGATCTACCCTATCACGATTCAGGTCACGCGAGGTCCATGTTCAGCCTTTGCAGAGAGGTATAGACAGATCGCCGAAGGACCTGACGGTGTCGTCTACGTCACGAACTGTACGACGCACATCGTCCGCTTGGACACGCTAACCGGTACGCAGCTTCCGGACTTGATCGTCCAGCGCGGTCCCGATGGGATGATCCACGGTGCTCAGGATGAGGTGATCGGGCCAGACGGCAACCTCTGGTTCACCCAATCCGACTTCTACCAACCGCAAAACGCGAATGCGCTCGACGTCTATCTCATTCGTCGCATGTCGGTCAGTCCGTCGACGATCGATTTTCAAAGCGTTGGTCAGTCACAGGTAGCGACCGTCAGTGAGACCAACTACAACGGAGCGTGGACGGGCGCGAGCTCCGACCTAGAAGTTGCGAGCGTGAGCCAAGGCACCGGCGGTGCTTTTCAGGTGACGGCAGTCGGCCCCGGTAGCGCGACCATCACGTTTGCTGATTCAGTCGGCAATTCGTTCCCGGTGAGCGTCACCGTGCCTTGAGGCTCGACTCGACGACCTGCTCACCTAGACGCTGTAAACACCAACGATGCAGTGGCCAGCGTTAAATAGAAACCTGGAAAGTAGATATTGTGGAAAGCCCGGGATCGGATGTGCGTTATCAACGCGCCGACAAAGAAGACCACCAAACCCGCAGCCGCGAGAGTGCCGATGATGGGGAACACGAGGAGCCCGACCAATAGCCCAACGGCGCCCGCGGCCTTGAGGGCCGCAAGTACGGGAAGCCATGACCGATCGACACCTACTTCATCGGACGTCTTGAGGATGAAATCGGCTTTTGTTAGGTCACCGATCGCAGCGCCGGCATTCGCGACGATAGCCAGGACGATTACGACGATTCCAACGGTATTCATACTCAACTCGAAGGCTAGTCGCTCGGTGACTCTACGACGTTTTTCAAGCCCTTGAGCACCAGCGACCAATTCTTTTCGTACTGTCGACGCGTCTTGACGTCGACAGGTTCGCCGTCCTGATCATCCTGCCTCAACGTCACGCGCGTGCCGTCACCGAGCTGATTGAGTTTAATCGTGACCAGATGATAGTTCTCAGGCACATCCGGTTTGCCGGCCAGAGCACTCCAGTGAGTAAAGCTCAACTCGGCGTTGGGATGTGAAGAACGAATCGAACCTTTGTCCTGATACTTCTTGCCGTCATACTCGCCGGAAAACGTGATTGGATCGCCGACCTTCCATGTGCTCTTGATGTCCGAACCGAAGAAGTACTTCTTCAGAATTGACGGCGTAGTCAGGGCGTGCCAGACCTCTTCATCGCTTGCATCGACGGTTTCGGTAACTTCTGCTGCAGTGACGAGCTTCATGTTATCAAGCCTCCGCGTTGCCTGTACCCCAACAGCTGCGTTTTCATCTCCGGGCCAAGCGCGCGAGGGAAAGCTTAACCCTTTGTACTCCTTTTCAACGATTCGTCTTGCTCGTGGTGTGCGTTGGTGAGATAATCACCAACACGTCGTCCTTGAGGAGATTGGCGATGCGATTTACATCTTTTTTGCCACTCATAGCGTCTTGCATGGCCGCGCTCACGATAGCCGGTTGTTCTGCAAGCACGCTTGCGTCGAGTGGCCAGCAACTGGTCAGCCCGCGAACGGTCACGAATAGCGTAGCTTCCAACGCCCAGAGCAACCCCGAGCTGCTTGCGATCAACTCCACGACGGGCGCGCTTGAATTCTGGCCGCTGAGTTCTAGCGGCGGGAAGCATCCGCAGGCTCTCAGCCAACCCGGCGTGTTCGATGGCTTTGGCCTCGCGGCATTCGGCAGCGTCGTCGCTTTCGCCAATCAGTACCCGGCCGAAGTCATCGAGTTCAACGTTCAGACGAAAACTGAGCGCACGTTACCGGATCCGTACGGAAAGCCGGTCGACATCGCGATCGGCGCGGACCGGTCGATCTCCGTCGCCGACTTCGTCAGTGGAAGCTCAGGTAATGTAGCCTACTATCCGCCAGGCTCGCAGCGAGCGACGGAGTTGAGCTGCCAATTCGTCGGCGACCCGACGCAAGTGGCGGTGGACAACGAAGGCGACATCTTCGTCAATGGTTATAGCCCGGGGCAAAACAACGCAGGCGTCGTCGAGATCCCCGACGGTCCCAACGGGCCGGAACCAAAAAACTGCTTCCGCCTGAACCTTCGAGCCGAAGGAGGCCCGGCGGGACTCATCGTCGATCCGAAGACAGACGATCTCGTCACGCTAGACAATCCGGGTGGTTGCGCCGGCGGCATCAACGGTCGCATGACCATCTATCCCAAACCGTATGAGCGCCGAACCGGCATCACGCATCACGTGGGCATCAACTGCTCGCTCGGCCTGCGGCTCAACGCCGATTCTACCGTCGTGTTCGTCGTCGATACAGACTTTTCACTTGGAAACAGCTTCGTCTTGCAGCGGACGTTCCCCGACGGCATCCCGATGGGGAGGTACGAGGGCGGCGAACCTTCGTCGATAACGACAATCCCAAACACGCTCCCGGACTAGTCGTCTCAAAAATATATGCTGCCGAGCTATTGCGCTCGGCAGCACCTGAGATCGTTCGGAGTGATGCGACGTTGTTCTCGGATCAGATCGTTGGTTTAGCGACGAAGCTGAACGTGGGCGGCGTCGCACCGTCGTAGGCGCTGCCGAGAAGCGGGTACTGCGTGGCAGTTCCGGCGATCGTACCGGTCTTGTTCACCGAGCCGTCGATACGCAGCGAACCCATAGAACCGATCTCAAGCCAAAGTTCGCTTCCGTGCTTGCTGCCTGTCACTTCGACCGGCGGGCCCGCGTCTTCCGGGATGTACCAGCCGTTGATCAGGCCGTCATTTGCCACGCTCAACGTCATCTTGCCGACGATAGCGCCCGCGGACGGAAGCGGCAGCGTCTGCGTCATCATCGTATTATAGCTGCGCGTTTGCGCCGGCGCAGATGCGAGGGATGCCGAAGGAATCGAGGCGATGGCAACGCCTGAAAGTGCGGCTGCCGCCGCCAGAATCGCGATTGTGCGTCTCATGTTCGTATGACTCAACTTCCTAACTTGGGACCATTGATTCGTCCTACTTAGGAAACGATAAACGGCGCCGTATCGTTGCGCCGTTTTGTGGCGTTTTCCGTGATGTCACTGCACTAACTTCCTACTTGGTGTACGCCTCTTCTTCTTTGACGATCGGCGGAGCCGCAGGATCTCCCGCGATCTTCGCGCGGTTACGGGCGGAGAACATCGGACCACGAGCTGTCCTCAGGGGTGCGAATGTGCCAAAGCCTAGTCCCTTGACCATATCGTCGTAGATCGCTTCCATGCCGCCGCGCATGAAGTATGCCTCGTGCCAGAATCCGGTGCCGCCGGAGTCACCCAAGAACTCCTTCCACCACGATTGGTGCGGGAGCGTCCGCGCCCACGCCTCGAGCGACTCGAAGTCGCGCCAGTACTGGCGCATGCCCGCGTGCAAGGGGAACAGGCCGAAAATCAAGTTCTCGTGTTTGAGCAACCCGTCGGGTTTGGCATCGACTGACATCTGGATCTGCGGACCGAGTTTGAAAAGGCGGCCGAGACCTCGGAGGGCGTTCACGCGCATGCCTAGGTAGATGACCACAAGATCCGGATATCCCGACAGGTCCACAGTTTGCCGATCGACTCGAGTGGTCATCGCAACCTTCTTCGAAGAATTCAACGCCTTCGGCTTCGCTTATGGTCCGGCCTCGAACACCGATGTGTTTTTCGTCCGAGTGATTGCCTGGATTGCATGCAAGAAGTCGCCGATGCGCGAATCGAGGAAGATGAGGCGACAACCGCGTCGACGCATCGGCTGGGCGTTGCGCCTTCCGGGCATCTATCTCGTGCTTTTCGCGCTCACGTCGCTTTACGCGCTCAATGCGCTGTCAGAACCGTGCCAAGATCCGGATTGTCTGAGCTCTTTCAACGGATCGCTTGCGCCCGGTGTCCTCCTGCTTCCGTGGATCGACTGGATCCACGTGCCGAACATCTGGATCGTCTACTGCGTGCCGCTCGCACTCAACGCGGTCATCCTCGCCGCCATCGGCATCTTCATCGACGGCCGGCTCGCGAAGTAGCTTCGTTCGCGCGCATGCGGAACTTGACGATTCGTGTCACGAGCGGCAAAGGCAGCGGCTCGTCGAATGGGAATTGGATCGACCCTTTTGCGAACTTGTATCGCGACAGCTCTTTCTTGAATCTTGCGACGACGCCGGCCCCCGGATAGAATCCGATGTGGTTCGCGAACGCGCCGTACCAAACGAGCATCTTGCTCGTCTTGAATGCGGGAATACCGTAGCTGATCGTCTCGCTCGCGCCCGGCGCGGCTTTGCGAATCGTCGAGCGCATCTGCTTGAGCCTGCGCTGGATGTCTTTGGGGTACCGGTCGATGTACGCGTCGACCGGATGTGCTTGCCTCACAGCCATCTCAAATCGTTCCTCGTCACTGCGACTTCGCGCGACGAACGACCGACACCCGGGAGCTCGAGCTAAACCCGGCAAACACGTCGAGCATGATAAGGATGCTCGCCCTTTGCACTTTCCTGGCTTGTCTAACGCCGATGGCATCGCCCGCCGCTACTCCAACGCCGAAGCAGACTGAGCCGCCCGGGCTTACGTCAGGCCAGCTTGCTAACCGCTCGTTTCTCGTGTCGACGCCGCAAGGGAGCGGATTCGCACGCTACTTCGGAAACGGCTCGCTCGAGGGATCCCCGACGGCGACACGCGCCACCATCATCGTCCACGGCGTCCTTCGCAACGCCGACACGTATTTCGCGACGGGCGAACTCGTGTTGAAGTCTGCTCATGCCGCAGACACGCTGCTTATCGCGCCGCAATTCGTCGAACCCGGCGACCTGAAGGGCCACGACGTGCCGGCCTCAACGCTGCGCTGGAGCGACGATTGGGCAGGCGGATCGCCCGCGCTCGCGCCGGCGCCGATCAGCACGTATTCCGTGTTCGACGCGATGCTCGAGCGGCTCGCAGATCGCAAACGCTTTCCGAGTCTCACATCGATCGTCGTCGTCGGCCACTCGGCGGGCGGTCAGATCGTCCAGCGCTACGCTGTCGTGGGGAACGGACCGAGTCTCGTCGCGAACAGCGGCGTGCGCGTCCACCTCATCGTCGCCAATCCTTCCTCATACTTGTACTTCGGCGATGAGCGGCCGTATCCGATCAAAGGCTGCGCCGGCTTCGCGCACTGGCGCTACGGTTTCGTCGGCGTGCCGCCGTACGTCGACCTCACACCCACCGCATACGAACGGCGTTTTGTAACGCGTGATGTCACGTACTTGCTCGGCACCGCCGACACGAATCCCCGCGAATGGGATCTCGACACGTCGTGCGCCGCCGAGGCGCAAGGACCGTATCGCTTCGCACGCGGTAGAGCGTATGCGGCATACCTCAAGGCGCGACATCCGCAGGGGACAGCGCAAGATATGGCGTTCGTGCCGGGCGTGGGGCACGACAATCAGAAGATGTTCACGTCGGCGTGCGGGGTCGCCGTGATCTTCGATCGACCGCGATCCGGGTGTTCGTTCACTCAGAAGATCTAAATCGTCCTTGGCGGAGAAAGTCGAAGGTCCGGCAGCCGTTGTCAGGCTGACGGACCTTTCGATTTCGCTTTATGTTTGCGTCTTAGTTAGCGCTCACAGCCGCAGGCACCGGCGAATGGAGCCCGATCACGTTGCCTTCGGAGTCCTTGAACATCGCCCAACCGCCCCAAGGCTCGTTGCGCGCGTCATCGGTGAACTCGACGCCGGCCTTCGAGAGCTTGTCTTGCGCCGAGAAGACGTCGTCGACTTCGAGGATGACGCCCGGCGAACTCGCCGCGGGCAGCGCCGACTCGCCTTCTTTTGTCAGCGTGAAGCTTGTCTTTTCGCCGCTTGGAGCAACCGTCACCCAACGGGAACCGTCGCCCATGTCGACGTCCATCGTCTTTTCCCAACCGAGTTTTTTCACGTAGAAGTCCACCGCGCGATCGACGTCGACGACGGCGAGCTTCAATACCGAGATATACATCGAAACCTCTCCTTCTCCACGAAGCGGGGCGCGAAGGATTCCACTCCGGCCGAGCGACTCCCCCGCGTTCACTCGTTGTCCGGCGCCTCCGGCCGCCAGGCGTGGATCAACTGCTCTTTCGTGAAAAGCGTCGACACGGGTTTGTAAGGCAGCGGCGTCTGCGTGAAGTTGAAGCAGTCGGCCAAGTCATCGGCCCGTTGGTCGGTTTGGTCGAGCGACCCGAGGCCCCAATTCTCTTCGATGAACTTCAAGATGCTGCCGAACTCGTGCGGGACCTTCGAGACGTACCCGGCCTTCGCAAACGGCGAGATGACGATGAGCGGAACCCGAAAGCCGTCTTCGTAGCTGTTGTAGATCGTCGGGGTGACATGGTCGTACCATCCGCCCCAGTCATCCCACGTCACGAAGATGACAGTATCGCTCCAGTATTGGCTCGTGCCGACGACGTTGACGACGTCGCCCACCCACGACGGCCCGGCCTTCGAGTTGGAGGTCGCGTGATCGGAATTCGTGCTCGTTGGAACGACCCACGACACCGCAGGCAACGTGCCGAGCGCGACGTCGTTGAAGATGTTCGTCTCCGGCACCGAGACTTTCGACCAATCCGGACCGAAACGGATGTGCTTGATCGCTTCAGGACCGGTCCACAAGAAGAACGGCTGCGGCGTGTAGTAGCGCCACGAGATGCTATGACTATCGAGCAGATCGAATAGCGTTTCGTGATCGAAGCACGGGAAGACGTTTTGCGTCTCGGCGCCCGTCGACGAGTTGATAAGCGCTACGGTGCTTCCGGGAGGCGAATCACAACCCGAATTCTCTTTGATCACGTGCTGCGGATAGATGACGTTTTCAGCGGCGAGCATATCGCTGCCGGCTGAGGGCTCCGACGTGCCGGAGATGAGGAACTGATGCGCCGGGAAACTCGGCCCTTCGTTCGTCTGGAACATGTGGTCGGCGAACGTGAACTGTTCGGCGAGCTGGAAATAGGGTTTCGTCTCCGACTGCGGCACGAAGCCGTACGCCGGGAACGGCGGCGGCGACGATCCGGCTTCCGGATACGACGGCTCCTTGTCGAACCCGTCCATCTTCCCGCCGTCATACTCGACGACGAAACCGCCAGGCACGCCGTTGACACCCGCGTGGCTGTGGTCGAGATCGTAATGCGCCTCGAGTGGGATCGATCGTAGCGGCACGGTCTTGCCGGTCGATGTCTTGCCGGTCGTCACCGTGTCCGCGCCGGGGAATCCGTTGAATAGATCGTCGACGGTACGGTTTTCTTGGACGATGATGATGACATGCTTGATCGGCGATCGCGCCGCCGGCGTCGATTGCGACGGCGGCGGCGACACCGAGCCTCCGCCGCCACACGCGCTGAGAGCTATGCAGGCGCATAACGCTGCGAACCAGGCGACGTTGCGATGCATGGGTCGAAATACCTCAGACGGTCCTCGTGCTGCCCCGATTGGAAAATCATACCCTCGCCTCCGCGCGACATGATTAAACGCGCGTTAGCGCCCACTGACCCCTCGATGACCGGCCGAGCGCCGGGCTGAGGTAGGACTTGAGCCTGCGGGCTCAAGGACGCTTTACGCGCTCTTTTGAAGGCGCGACATCTACCGTTCATCTGGATCGCCGCGCTGCCTAGCGACGTGGCGCTCGCCCGTTGGAGGTCGTCGTCATGCGTATCGAACGAACTCTCGTCGCTGTTGCGGCATCGGCCGCGATCTCGTTTTTCGCAGGCTGCGCCGCGAACGCGCCGTCGACGAATCCCGTCATCGCTCGTCCTCCAGCCGGCGACCAAGTCAAGCCCGTTGCTTCGCAGACCCTCATCTACGCGTGCGAGTTCACCGCGAACACGTGCGTCTGGTACGTGCATGGAGTGAATCGAGTCGCGGGCTCGATCACGGGCTTATCGCTGCCGAACGGCGTCGGCGTCGATTCGGCAGGCAACGTCTATATCGCGAACTTCGGCGCTCAGAACGTGCCCGTGTATGCGAAGGGCTCGACGAAGCTCGTGCGCACGCTCGACGACTCGGGTCATTTCCCGATCGACGTCAAAGTCGACTCGGACGGCACGGTCTACGTCGCAAACAATCAGGACGCCAACAGCGCAAGCGGCAGCGTATCCGTGTACGCTCCGGGCAACACGTCGATCTCACGCGTCATCAAAGACCCGACATTCGGCAACCCCACCGGCATCGCCGTTGACGAGCACCACGAGCTCATCGTGTGCTTCGACGACAACGCGCCGGGCGGCGACTGCGACGAGTTCGTTCATGCGCGGGGCCCCGGCCTTATCGAAATATCGGACTTCCCGGCCTCGATGGAGGGTGTCGCTTTCGACAATGCCGGCAATATCGCGGTCCAGAACGCGAACTCCGGAACGTTTTATTTCCAGCCGAACTTTTCGATGTGCAGCGCCGACCAGACGAACGGCAGCGAGATGTACATCGCATTCGATCGTTCGAACGGCGACATCTACAAGACGAACGCCGGCGGTTTCATAGAAGAGAACGCATACTCGGCCTGTAACGGCGGAACGCCCGAAAGGAAATACGATGCCGGACTGAACGGTAATGTGCCGTACGGCGTCGCAGTCGACCCAGGACCCGGCCCCTGACAACAGACCGCGAGGGCGTTTTAGACGGCGTGTTCATCCGAACGCGCCGTCATCGCGTATGCAATAGCGACGTCATTTCTGAAAAAAGGAGTCACCGATGACTGACCAGCCGAGCGAGGAATCCGTCGTCACGATCACGCCACTCGATCGGGGGCCGAATCTCGTCAAAGGGACGATTCGCGTCGTCACGCCGAGCGGCCGAGTCCTCGTCACGCAAACGATCACGAAGCTTTGCCGTTGCGGCCATTCGGAGGACAAACCGTTCTGCGATGGGTCGCATAAGCGCGTCGGTTTCAGCTCGGTCGAGAACGGGCCGGATTTTCATAAAGGGGACTAGCTCCGCGGCTTCAGCCGGATTTCAGTAGGTCTCGCTATCCTTTCAGCATCGGCGCCTCGTGTTTGCGGCTCTGATATCGGAGGAGGCTTTATGAAAATCTCGGCTCTCACCCGGCAGCTCGTCATCGGGTCGGCCCTCGCCACGCTGGCTGCAGTCGTCATCCAAGGTTGCGGTGGCGGCGGTTACGGCGGCGGCGGCAGTGCCTACAACCCGCCTCCTCCGCCTCCGCCAAGCCCGACACCGTCGGCCGGCCCGATCGTCCACATCAACTTCTTCGGCAACGGCAACGGCTCGATCAACACGGGTAACCCGTTCGGCACCGTCAGCGGCTACACGCAGCAGGCGCACGCACAGGTCATGGCGTTCGCGCCCGGCGAGCAGATCACGATCACAAATAACGACACGACCGAGCACACGATCAACGTGTTCTCGTCGTACCCGACGCCCGGGCCGCAAAGCACCTCGACCGCGCAGAACGGCGGCATCTTCGGACCGGGTTACATGAGCGGCCCGATCGCCGCTGGCGCGTCCGTCGGTCCGCTGACCGTTACGGGAACAACGGGCAACCTCTTCGTCATCTGCGGCATCCACTTCTCCGACGGTATGCAAGACGGCGTCGTCGTAAACGTCAATGCGACTCCGGGACCGGAAGCGACTATCTCGTCCGGAGGCGGCGGCTGCAAGGGTTACGGCTGCTGATCTTTAGCGTATAACCACCGACGTAGTAGGCCGAGCGAAGCTCGGCAGCCGACCTTCGGTCGGCCTACTACATTACTTCAGCGGAGAGGCCGCGGCGGTCGACCATAAAGGTCGACCGCTCCTTTTCGCGCGAACGGTCGGACGTTAGCGGAGCAGGTCGAGCGCGAGGCGAGCGGCGCCGAGGGCCGGTTCGACGTTTTCATGGAGCGCGATCAGGCCTGTTTCGCTCAGCGCATTTTCGACTGCATCGCGGATCGGTCGAAATACGCCGAGGATCGAGCCCACAAAGATCGCGGCGAGCGGCGCATCCGTCCGGACGAGCGTCGCGACGTACCGAGCATCTTCGGCGAGCGCTCTTGCTTCTGTTTCGACGATTCGCCGAGCCGCATCATCGCCTTGCTCCAAAGCTTGCGCGACCAGCGGCGAAAGCGACGCGACGAGCGCAATGTCGAAGTTCGGCCATCCGATCCGCTCGAGGACCTCGCCGGAGCGACGCAGTCCGAGCCGCACGGAAATCGCGTCGGACAGCGGCCCGCGCGGTGCGTCGCGATCGAGCGCCCTTGCCGTATGCCGGAGCGCCGCCAGCCCGAGTGCCGCGCCGCTGCCCGCATCGCCGATGAGCGCGCCGTGCCCGCCAAGCCGTGTCGCAGAACGATCGCTGCGTTCGCCGTAGACGATGCTGCCGGTGCCGGCGATGACGACAACCGCCGGCCTCTGGGAACCGACGATCCCGAGCGCCGCCACAGCATCGGTGCACACGGAAATCACGACGCCCGGAGGCACGATCGCGCGCAGATCTTCTTCTGCGGCCTCATGCCCGCCGTCGCGGGTTATTCCCGCACTGCCCAAACAAACCGCCTGGACTCGGGCTCCCGAGAGCAACGGCTCGATCACCGATGCGATCGCGAGCCTCGCAGCATCGCGTCCGGAACTCCAGGGATTAGCCCCCTGCGCTCTCGATCGGCCAAGCTCATCGCCCGCCGCATCGACAAGGACGCCGAGCGTCTTAGTGCCGCCGGCGTCTATGCCAATAGCGATGCCGTCGCGCGGTTCACCCACGCGGCGGCGGCTCGATCAGGGGCTGCGTCGTATCGGGTGCCACATCGACGGCGGTTGCTGCGAGAAGTCGAAGTCGTTCGTGAGATCGCCGAGGTTCGGATAATCCTCGCGTACGTCAGGCCGCGAATCCGGCCGTCCGTCCGTATTCGGATCGATCCGAGCCGAATTCAAGAACACGTCCTCGATGAACTTCAGGTACGCGTCGAACGACAGCTCTTGATGATCGATGTAGTTGTGTTTCGCCCATGGACTGATGACGAGGCCGGGAACGCGGAACCCGTAACCGCCCGCGTCGACTTTCGGCGGAACGACCTGATCGAAAAATCCGCCCCAGTCATCCCACGTCACGAAGATCGCGGTCGAACTCCAATCGGGACCGTTCATGACGTCGTTGACGAGTTTCGAGACGAACGCCTGCCCGTCGGCGACCGAGGACGGCGGATGATCGCTGAACTTGAAATTGGGGATCACCCACGAAACCGCCGGCAACGATCCGGCTTGAGCAGCGGCCTCGAAGTTGACGCCCGGCTGGATATTCGACAACTGGTTGTCCGCCTTCACGTCGTCGAAATCGGGAAGCGGGTTCCAATCGCTCCCGATGTTGTAGGCTTGGAACGGCGCCGCACCTTCGTCCGGATCCTCAAACGCCATCTGCTGCCCGCGGTTGTCGGGATACACGTAGTAACCCCACGATACGTTCGCAGCGTGAAGCAGCCACGTGATGTCCGTCCACGGGAATTCGTTCGCTTGGCTCTTGTGGTAGTTGACGTCGAGCGTCGTCGAACACGTCATCGGATTGCTCGGCACGGTGCAATGCGCGGACCAAGCCGAGACCAAGTACAGATGCGCGATCGCGCTCCACGAGCTCGTCGCGGAATACATCTGATCTTGGAGCACATAGTTTTGCGCGTAGCCCCAGTAGACTGGCAGCTCCGCAGCGGTGTGGTACCCCATGACTTCATCGGGATTCGGATCGTGCCCGCCCGTGCGCTCCGCCTCCTTGATGAATCCGTCCATCTTGCCGCCGTCGAGATCGGTGTTGAACGCTTGCTCGCCATGACCCGCGCCGTAGTTGACGAGCGCAGTATCGTGGAACGGATAGACGCACTGACCCGTGTTCGGATCTGGTTCGCATACGGTGAACTGCCCGTTTTTCGTCGGTAGCCCGTCTGCTCCCGGATACGTTCCGAAGTAGCTGTCGAACGAACGATTCTCCATCATGATGACGACGATATGCTGGATGTTCGCCAACCCGACGTTGAATCGGCGGCCGGTCGGTTGCGGGCGCTGCGACGAATGGAACGGTGCCGTCCGTGGCAGCGGGTTCGACGCACTCGCTTGCACGGGTGCGCTCCCCACCGTCACCATCGCCGCCGCCGCGGCGATGGTGATCGCTTCCTTGATTTTCATCATTGATCGGTGTCCACCGGATTCGGATCGCGAGGTTGATGGATGAAGAACTGCGGCTTCAGCGGCGCGTTGATCCCACCGATCGGATGCGGCGACGCAGTGAAGTCGAAGACGTCCGAGAGGTCGTCGGCACGGCCGTCCGACACGCTGAGCTGGTTGAGGCCCCAGTTCTCCTCGGTGAACCGCAAGATGCTCCCGAACTCGTGCTGCACATGCGATACGTAGTCCGGTTTCGTCCAGCCTGAGGCGATGATCAGCGGCACCCGGAATCCGAGGCCGTATTCATCGACCACCGGCGGATAGACGTGATCCCACCAGCCGCCCCATTCGTCCCAGGTCACGAAGATGACGGTGTTCTGCGCGTACTGCGGGTTCGCGCCGACCGCGTTGACGATCGAGGCGATCCATGAAGGTCCGTAGTCACGCCCGTTATCCGCGTGATCCGAGTTCGAGTTCTTGGGCGTCACCCAGGAGACATGCGGGAGCTGGCTGTTCTGGATGTCGGTGAGAATCGTCGTCTCCGGCGTCACGACGTGCGTCGACCAATCCGGGCCGTTGAAGATGTGATTGATCGAGAGGTACGTCGACCAGTCGCTGACCGGATACGGCGGCGTCGGATAGGGCGCATAGAACTTCCACGTGAGGCCCGCCTGATCGAGTTCGTCGGCGAGCGTCGTCCAATCGAAGCACGGATACGGCCCTTCGATCTGCTTGTTGTTGACGAGAATGGGCGTCTTCGTGCCCGCCGGTGCATCGCAACCCCACGGCCGGCCATTCGGTAGGCCGATGATGTCCGAAGCTTGGCCTGCGATCAGATAAAGATGTGCCGGATAGCTCGGACCGGTCACAGAGGCGTACATGTTGTCGGCGACCGCGCTCTGACTC
>Ga0126371_10002768_pt1 | contig 15191 bp, 15 predicted proteins | sample PanSoiMetaPlot_4_FD_110145 | JGI IMG/M metagenome (GOLD analysis project Ga0126371, IMG submission 110145) | Tropical forest soil microbial communities from Panama - MetaG Plot_4 | ecosystem: Environmental > Terrestrial > Soil > Tropical forest > Bulk soil | place: Panama | collected 2016-02-17 | reverse complement strand
TCGTGGTGGTGCAGCGTCGCGCGCAGATCCTCGATCTCGCGCTCGACTTTGCTTTCGTTCTCTACTTTCCGCGAGGCCATCTACTATAATTAGGGTACTATCGCGATCTACGAGCAACCGTTCCTGATTTATAATCCCTTCGCCGGCGGACTCAGACGAAGGTCGCATGCGCTTCGGCGCTCGCTGGAACGGCTGGCCTCTCGCGGCATCGCGATGCAGGTGATGCCGACGACCGGGCGCGGAACGGCGGGCCTGCTGGCACGCGAGGCACTGGACCGCGGCGCGGATCTGATCGTCGCGGCCGGTGGCGACGGCACTATCAACGAAATCATAAACGGCATGGCTGGGTCGAGAGTTCCGCTGGGGATTCTCCCGGCGGGAACGGCTAACGTTCTTGCCAACGAACTCGGCATGGGAAGAGGGATGGAGCGCGCCGCCGAATCACTGACCGAATGCGTTCCGGAACGCATCGGGTTGGGAGTTCTTTCGACGGCCTTGGGCGACTCGCCGCGATATTTTCTCCTGATGGCCGGCGCTGGGCTGGATGCCGAAATCGTCTACCACCTGAATCAGGGCTTGAAGGATGCGCTGGGCAAAGTGGCCTATTGGGTCGGCGGACTGTCGCGAATCGGCCGGCGTCTGGCAGAGTTCACGGTAGAGGCCGACGGCTGTTCGTATCGCGCGAGCTTCGCGCTGGTAAGCCGCGTGCGCAATTATGGCGGCGATCTGGAGATCGCGCCGACCGTTTCGCTGCTCGATGACGATTTCGAGGTGGTGTTATTCGAGGGAAGCAACACCATGCCCTACACAAAGTACTTCCTCGGCGTGCTTACCCGGAGCATCCGCGGCATGCGCGGCGTCACGATTCTCCGGACGCGCAAGGCGTTGTTCTCTGGAGCCGAACGTGGCCAGGTCTACGTGCAAGTAGATGGAGAATCGGCAGGCGTCGTTCCGGCGAGCGTGGAGTTCGCGCCCAACGCACTCACGCTGCTGGTGCCGCCCGGCTTTCGCGAGCGCCGACCCGCGCGCGTCGAGGACGCGGTTTGGACAACCTCACCCACACGCTGACCGGCCTGGCATTGAGCCGCGCCGGTCTCAATCGCTGGCATCCTCAGGCAGCTCTGCTGTTGATGCTTTCAGCGAATGCTCCCGATGCGGACATCGTGACGATCGCGCGCGGGCCGCTCGCCTACTTTCAGGCGCATCGCGGGATTACGCACGCCGTCATCGCTGCGCCCGTGATGGCGCTGTTGTGCGTGCTAGTGGTGGGCGCGTTTACGCGCAGCATGCGCGGTTGGAAAGGGGCTTGGGGGCTTTGCTTGGTCGGCGTTGCGAGCCATCTGCTGCTCGATTGGACCAATACCTACGGCGTCCGCTTTCTGCTGCCATTTTCCTCGAGCTGGTTTCACCTCGATTTGAACGGTCTCGGCGATTTGTGGATTTGGGGCGTTCTGATTCTGGCTTGGGTGGGACCGTGGCTCGGTCGCATGGTCAGTTCGGAGATGGGCGCACCATCGGGATCGGGGAGGGCACTCGCTGTATTCGCGCTGTCGTTTTTCCTGATTTATGATTTCGGCCGGTGGCTCGCGCATCGGCGAGCGGTCGAGGTTCTAAACACACGCGTGTACCAGGGAGGCCCACCGATTCGGGTCGCCGCGTTTCCGGCATCCTCGGCAAATCCGCTGGAGTGGTCGGGATGGATCGAGCGGCCGGAGTTTGTGAAACACTTCGCAGTGAATTTGCGCCAGGACTTTGACCCGACCGCAGGCACGACGATCTTCAAAGCGCAACCGAGTCCGGCGATCGATGCGGCGAGGTCGGCGCATCCGGTGCAGGTGCTGCTGAACTTCGCGCAGTATCCGTTGTGGCGGGTTTCGTCGGCCGAGCAGCCCTCAGGCTCGCTGGAAGTGGATCTGCGCGACTGGCGATTCCCGTTCACGGCTAGTGCGACGGTGGATTCGCTTGATAGAGTGCTCGGGTCGTCGTTCCATTACTAGCGGAGCGGCCCGAGCGGTCATGTATGAAGACGGAGTCGTCGATGCGCGGCTGGCATCCGGATGCTACATACTGGCGCTCGCAGTCTGTTTTTCGAGCACCGGAGCGTAACGACCGCATGGATCGCGCAACGGCGGAACTTTAAATTGCATTATGGATCGCGACCGTTTGCACTCGCCGAAACTTTAAGCTAGATCGTTTCAAGTTCTTCTTCGAGCAACTGCTTCTGATACAGATCGGAGTAGTAGCCGCCGTTCGCCACCAGTTCCGAATGCGTGCCTTGCTCGGCGATCTCGCCGTGCTCGATTACGAAAATGCGCTGCGCGTTACGTACAGTCGAGACGCGATGCGAGATGAGGATGGTCGTCCGGCCGCGCATCACCCCCGCTAGGCTATTGAGGATGCGCTCTTCGGTCAAAGTGTCGACGCTCGATAGAGCATCGTCGAGAATCAGTATGCGCGGATTGCGCAGGATCGCGCGCGCGATCGCGACTCGTTGCTTCTGGCCGCCCGATAGCGTCAAACCGCGCTCGCCGATCATGGTTTCGTAACCCGCCGGAAATCCCGAGATGTCGGGCCCTAGCCCTGCGAGTTCCGCCGCACGGCTGATCTCGTCTGCACTCGCGTGTTCCACACCAAACGCGATGTTTTCGGCGAGCGTCGCGCTGAACAGGAACGTCTCTTGCGGGACGAAGCCGATCTGATGGCGCAGCCAGGCCGGATCAAGATCCCGCACGTTGACGCCATGGAGAAAAACTGCGCCTTCGCTCGGATCGATCAGTCGCGGAATCAAGCTGACCAGCGTGCTCTTCCCGCTGCCGGTGTGTCCGACGATCGCCACCGTGCTGCCGGCTTCAATCTCGAGATCGACGTTGCGTAGCGCGTCGCCGGCCGGATACCGGACCGCAACGCTTTCGAATTGTAGAGCGCCCTCCGTCTCGTTGATCGTACGCAGCCGTGCCGGCTCGGGCGCCGCGATACTCGGCCTCTCGTTCATGAGCTCCATGATTCTGCCCCACGACGCTGTTCCGCGCTGCATCAGGTTCACCACCCAACCGAGCGCGATCATCGGCCACACCAGCATTCCCATGTAGGTGTTGAACATCACGAAGCTGCCGAGCGAAATCTTGCGATCAAGCAACTGGTAGCCGCCCGCGACCAGCACCAGCAGGAACCCGCCACCGATCAGCGCCTGAAGCAGCGGCATGAACATTGCAGAGAGGCGCGCGAGCCGGATGTTTTCGTGCACGTAGCCCTGGTTCAGCATCTCGAATTTCTTCAGCTCGGCGTGCTCCTGCGCGTATGCGCGAATCACACGCACTCCCGAGAGATTCTCCTGCACACGGCTGCTAATGTCGGAGAACATCTTCTGGATCGATTCGAAGCGGTCATGAATGCGGCTGCCGAACAGAATCACAACGACGCTGATCACCGGCGCCGGGATCAGGCAGATCAACGTCAGCTTCCAATCGGTCACGCCCATCACAGCGATGGTGAAGAGCGACAGGAACATAGTTTCGGTCCAATACATCAGTCCCGGCCCGAGCATCATGCGCACGGCATTCAGATCGTTGGTGGCGCGCGCCATCACGTCGCCGGTCCGGTATCGGGCGTAGAAGTCTGACGACAGTCCCACCAGGTGAGCGAACAGGTCGTTTCGCAATTCGTATTCGATGTCGCGCGAGATGCCGATCAGAATCACGCGCATCCAATATTGGAAGATGCCTTTAACGGCCGAGAGGAGAATGAGCAGCGCGGCGAACTCGAAGACCAGGCTGATGCGAAAGCCGCGCGTGAGCGAATCGATGCCGCTCCGGATCACGAGCGGGAGCGCGGCGTGCAGGAGATCGCGCGCCAATAGAGATCCCATGCCGAGCGCCAGGCCGCCGCGATGCCGCCACAAATACGGTCCTGCACTTTTGATGATCGATCGCATCTACATCCCCAGTTTCGTCGCGACGGTCTTCATCCATTCAATCAGAAATGTCTTGCGGGCGTCGCGATTCTTCCACCAGGTGTCGGGTTGATAGAACAAGTCGGGCGCGCTGACCATGTGTATCTCGAGATCGGGCGCTTTCGCTCGATAGATGTTACCGGCGCGGCGCGTATGGTAGTTGCTGGTGACGATGTCGACCCGGTGCGCTCCACTGCGGCGCAGTTCGGCCAGGATCGCGTCGGCTTCGGAAACGGTTGAGCGCGATTCGTTGGGCACAGCGATGAAATAAGACTCGGGGTACCCGTGCTGGGCTGCGAAATGGATGGCGAGATCGGACTCGAGCATGCCGTAAGCGCCCGATGGTCCGCTCACGAGAGCATGCGGAGCGAGCCCGCGGCGTACCAGATCGCCCGCGGTGAGAATGCGATTGCCGGTGAAGTCTCCCGCCAGCACAACAACCACGTCGGCGGGCGCAGGCGCGTCCGCCTTTACCAGGAATCGACCTGACGCGGCGAGCCACCACGGTGCAGTGGCAATAAGAATGATAAGCGCGATCGCCGCGGTGACCAGCCAGCGTAGAACGCTTGGGCCCCGGCGCACTTCCCGACTACTTGTCCTCAGAGGATGGAGCCTGATCGAGATGTCCCGACTTCAGCTTTTGGAACAGGCGCTCCACTTCGGCTTCGTCCTCGGGAAGCAGCAGCGGAACGCGCGCGGGAGGCAACTGCCGACGGGCAGCGGAAGCCGTGATGGCCTCGCCCCAGAATTGGCGATAGGGCACGCCATCGATCAGCGCCTCGCGCGAGTAGCGTCGCAGATTGCGCAGCAGCCCGCTCGACGACTCCGGATCGCCGGGATAGATCACCATGTGTTTGCTCTTGTCGGCCAGCGTGAGGCGGACCATGAGCGGAGTATGCGCGCTGCGATCGAGACGTCGGACTTGCTTCCAAGGGATTGCCGTCCGGCCGATACGAATGTGCGTTTCAAAAATCTCGACTGTCGGACGCGACGCGAGATAGAGCACCAGGGCAGCGGTAATTAGCGAAAGCCCGGTCGCCACCCAGCACAACGGCGACTTCAGCGAGAGCCAGGCTGAGAATCCGCTGATTGCGAGCGCAACCAAGCCGGCCCACGCGTAGTGTCGCGGCACTCGGTAGCGTGAGATCGGCACAGGCACACTTTCAGACTACCTTGCACTCGTCCGCGCGTCAATGCGTCAAAGGGATAGGAGATAGAGGGGCCAGGGCGGGGTGGGCTGTAGTACTTTTTTCTCAGTTGAACGTCGCTAAGAGGAGTTTGAAAATTAGCTGACGGAAATACATGACGAGGCGGGGCCGAAGACTGAATGTAGTCCTTTGCTAATGCGTATAGAGCGCATTTGGATCGAAAGAGATCATCATGAAGAGAATCCTCAAGTGGCTAGCCATCGCGATCGGTGGGTGTCTTGCGCTCCTGCTCGTGGTTGGCGTGGTCTGGGAGCAGGTCGAACGCCGGCAGGTCGCGGCTGCATATCCTGCTCCCGGACGTCTTGTCGATATCGGCGGCAGGCGGATACAGATCGAGTGCCGCGGCAACGGAAGCCCGACGATCGTATTCGAAACCGGGCTCGACTACTTTGGCTCGCTGGCCTGGGCCAAGGTCTACGGTCCCGTGGCGGAATTCACGCATGCCTGCGCCTATAGCCGCGCCGGAATAGTCTGGAGCGACGACAAACCCGGTCCCCATGATGGTCTAGGCGTCGCGCGTGATCTCAATGCGACCCTGACTGCCGCCGGCGAGAATGGTCCCTTCGTGATGGTCGGGCTTTCGCTGGGCGGTCCCTATATCAGCCTCTATACGGGCCTCTATGGCGATCAGGTCGCAGGCCTCGTTTATGTGGATGCCTCGCATCCCGATCAGCTAAAGCGTTTCGAGGCCTTGCTTGGAAAGAAACAGGACATGAAGAGCGCCTTCCAAGCCGCCGGAAAATGGCTGTCATGGACGGGCATACCACGCCTGGTGGCATCCAGGGCGCGTGGTATTGCGGGCGTGCCCCCAAAAACCATGGAGATTTCCTTGGCCTTTTTTCCTACATCCCTCGGGCCGATGGTGTCCGAACGGGATGCGATTCCGACGACATTAGATGCGGCCGCGGCCAATCGCAATCTGGGCGCAAGACCCGTCGTCGTGCTGACGCGTGGAAAACCGACGTCGGACATGTCCAAGGCGGAGGCCGAGAAATTCGATAAGACCTGGCTCGAGATGCAGAAAGACATGGCGACGTGGTCATCCCATGGCACGCAGAGGACTATAAGCGACGCAAGCCACTACATCCCAAATGACGACCCGGATGCGGTCATCGCCGCGATCCGGGAAGTCGTGGACGACGTTCGTTCTGCCAATTAGAGCACATTCCGATTGACCTGAATCGGAAGGGATTTCGATACCGACGCAAAGCAGACTGATAATTAAACATCTTCAGAAGAGAAACTGCCCTCCGGGGGCCACATAGAGGGGTCTGAAACTGCCGGTAGCCGGATTTGGCTACCGAACCGTCTTGGTTCTCACTAGAACGCAAAGGCGAGATTTGGGATAGGAGGATTGCAGTCCCAGTTAATAAATGTAACGGCGACAAATTTCGCATGTTATCCCTCCGTTTTCAAAAAGCAGAGTTCAGAATCGTTCGGGCGGCAAAAAGGATCGAGGGGGCAAGGCAAGGGCGGCGTTGCGCCGTCTATTGCTCGTTCCCCCCGCCATTGTCGTCGCCCTGATTGTTGTCGTTGCCCGATGGAATAAATACCAGGCCGTGCGGCGCGTTCAAGTTCGGCACGATGGCAGTTACGAATCCCGTCGCAAGATCCACCTTCGCGAACTCGTTCAGGCTGCCAATGCAGGCGCAGAGCGTACCCGGCTTCAGATCTTCCGCCGGAATGGTGAGCACCCGATTGTTGTTCGTGTCAGTGAGATAAAACGTTCCCGCCTCCGCCGTCACAATCACCGCTTCGTCCAGGCCAGACACCGCCATGCCGGTACTGGGATTTAGCAGCGTCAGGAACGAAACGGATTGGTTTCGAGCGCCGGGCTGGGACACAAAAATAAGTTGCCCATCGTCGCCGCTGGGTGAGCACCAGACCGCCTCCGGGGGTGGTCTTCAGCGAATCGGGATCGTTTTGCGATGTGGGCTGATTGCTTTGCCCCGTTGCGCGATTTATGACTCTAAGACCCTTGCGGAACTGTCGAAAAAGCTAGAAGAGATAGCAACGTTTTTTTGGTGTCAGGATTATGGTGGACGATTTCAGGAAGGAAATCAGCGACCACCTTTCGTCGGTCATGACTGCCAAAGCCTTATTGCGAGAGCTGGCAGTTGACAGCGGGCAACTGGTCAACTCCTTCGAAATTCCTCTCCGGGAGGCTCGTAAGCCGGAGTACATCACCATTACCGAGCGTCTGACGTACCAAATTCTACCCACAAAAGACAAGCCTGATGTGTGCCGCGATGTTTGGTCTGCTACCTACGTGTTTGACGCGGATATGACTCGGGCCGACTTGGGCGGATTTTACTCTTCCCGATCTATCCCAACGAATTCGCGCTCCCTTCGCATGAGAAAGAGTACTATTTCTACGACCCAACCCTATGTGTCTCTCTCGGAGGGCAGGTTCGTGGTCCTCTATCGAGGCGGCGCAGCAATGGATGATTGGGAAAACAAGATGGGGAAATGTTTGAAAAGCCGCGCTAGCACCCTTGTATCATTGACAGCGCCACGACCGATTGATAGCTTGTGTCTCGCGATCACTGAACTTCAATGAAGTACTTTCCTTGTCCTGAAACAGGTTGTGGTGAGCCGGCGCTTATCGAATCATTGGCGGCCGAGGAATTCATGGTGTGCCGTGACGAGGAACTGACGCGGAAACCGCTGGCGTTGCAGCGCATCTTCTGGGGGACTTGCCCGGTCCATGGGCGGGTTATGGGTCTCCAGAGCAGCCCATATGACCATTCCGCGCGAAACCTGGAAACACCAAGAAGAAAGTAAACGCCCGCCACGAGGAAATGATCGCCGGTCGATACCGACATCGACGTGCTAACCGGAATTCTCGGGGGGCGCGTTGTCCTTTCGCAGAAGGGCAGTTTCAAAGTGTTTTATCTCCTATCCCGTCAATTCGTCAAAGGGGTTAGAAGATGAAGCGTTCTGACCTACATGGGGATGAGAGCGGTTGCCATAGTTTTCTTATGCGGAAACCTTGTTAATCACTCGGCGGAGGGGACGAGTTCAATTCTCATCGAAGTGGACCAGCTTGCGCGATGACGCCATTTCGAGAATCGAATGTGAACCGAGGACCGCCCGGCCATAACGCGGAAGCTGTCGCACGGACTTCTCCAGGCGAACATCTCAACACCACCCAAAAGCGATCGTGCTCTCCTTGATTGCGATCCGTGCCGCCAAAATTGTAGTCGGTACGCCATTCGATTCCGCTTATGGAATGGAGATCAGGGCCGTTGCACGTGTAAGCGTGGTCCGCGCGGCCAGCGGCGTAGGACTGCTCTGAGTCGCGAATCTGCTGGAGGAACGTAACGATGTTGGCGGTTCCCTCAGAACCAGTTGCCGAGTCATGAACGCTGAATACAACGATCACGACGAATGCAGCCAATATCGGCGCGGCTGGGATCCAACGAGGAACGCTCCACCGTCGAATGAACCAGCCGATCAGACCCACGGCCAGTCCGATGCACACGCCGGACAGCAACAAACCGATCAGGACCAGGCCGACCAGATTTCCCGACCGCGCGGCGCCGGCGAAAATATAAAACCAAATGGCAAAACTGGGAGCGAGGCTGGCTGCATAAGAGACCGGATCGAACGACCCGCACAACGCAATTCCCAAAGCAAATAAGAAGGATGCTCCGATTGTCGATATCCAGCCAAGCGGCGGGGATGAAGAAGCAGCGGCTGCGTTCCGCAGAACTTCCAAGAAGAGAAAAAGTGGCACGGGCGTAAGAAAACCCGCAGCGATACTGGCCAGATGCTTGCGGCCGGACATTCGATGGAAGCTTAGCAACTCCCGCGAGCCATTTCATGCCTGACTTCCATCCAAGTACGATGGAGGGATGTACAAGGAATGCAAGTTAGCTTGTGCTGCCGGACATATGGCGGTTTCTGCGCTATTGGCGTCGCTATCGCGCAACCGCCAGCGCCCACGCCCGGCCCAACATGCTGAAATCGGTCGAAGTGTTGCTGGACAACCGCGTTTGTATTCCGAATCCGTGCGCCTAAGGCAACCGAAGTTCTCATCAGCGGTAACTGGGTTACGCATGGACGCGCTGCGAACGGCCCGCTCGAAAAGGATAGTGATGGTGTTTGGTCCATCACGCTAGGTCCGTTGGTACCGGACTTCTACTCCTACTCATTCCAAGTCGACGGCGTGCGCACGCTCGATCCGTTAAATGCCTCCCTTAAGCCGGGCGTCGCCAGCCTGAACAATATGTTAGAAGTTCCTGGAGAAGGCGAGGAGTATGAATCTACGCGCTCCGTTCCCCACGGTGAGGTGCGCACCGTCTGGTATCAATCATCCACGCTTGGGTCTATCCGCAGTATGCGCATCTATACGCCGCCCGGCTACGGCAAGAACGCGGCGAAGTATCCGGTTCTCTACCTTCTCCATGGCGCAGGCGATGACGATTCGGGCTGGAGCACCATCGGCCGCGCTAGATTCATTCTGGACAACCTGTTGGCCGCAAAGAAAGCCAAGCCGATGATTGTCGTGATGCCGAACGGCAGCATGCCGCCCTCAGATAAGGGCCGGCTTACCAAAGCGTTCGGTTTACCGGCGAACTACTGCAAAACGTGATTCCGTACGTGGAAGAGAATTACGCGGTGATCGCCGATCGCGAGAATCGCGCCATCGCGGGGCTTTCCATGGGAGGAGGCCAGACCCTCTACATCCTGCCTCGGAGCCTCGACAAGTTCGCTTATGCCGCGGTCTGGAGTATGGGGATTGGCCGCCCGTCCTCAGCCCAATTTTGAACAGGACAATGTCGCTTTTCTTGACAATGCAGAGAAAACGAACAATGAGCTGAAGCTTTTCTGGATGGCGGTCGGCGAAAAAGACACGCTCGTGGGCGAGAGCGCACATAGCTTGGACCAATTGCTACCCGCCAAAGGAATCAAGCACGAGTTTCACGCCACCGAAGGTGGCCACACATGGATCAACTGGCGTCATTATCTAAATGACTACGCCCAACTGATCTTCCGCTAAGGCGCGATGCCGTCAATCCGCCATTGCCTTAGTGTTTGAATGCCTGTCCACGCGTAATGGATACCGCTCCACGCAGTCGCGGCCACCATCAGCGCCAGCGCCAGGGGGGCGGGCGCGGGGATGCCATCGCGGTCGCCCATCACCACCAACGCGGCGGCAATCTGGAAAAAGGTGCTGATCTTGCCCCAGACCGACGGTGGGAATTTTCGAATCGTTGTGAACGCCAGTCCGTACCCGGCCATGCCAAGGATTAGCAGGTCGCGGCCGAACACGAGCGCGACCATCCAGAGCGGAATCGCGCGGGAGACACCAAGGGCGATGTAGATCGCGACCAGGAGAATTTTGTCGGCGATCGGATCGAAGTACGCACCCGCGCGCGTAGACTCACTAAAATGACGCGCGAGATATCCGTCGATGACGTCGGTGAATCCGGCGGCGAAAAGAACGATGATGGCGCGCCCCCATCGGCCGTGGATGATGTCGAGCGCGATCCATGGCGCCAGCAGCAGCCGGAGTAGCGTGAAGAAATTGGGAACGTTCACCAAGCGTCAGGCTAGCACCCGGACGCCGACTCATGGCGTTTACACGAGTGTAAACGCGGCACGCCACGGGCGTGCGCTAGGAAACCAGGGCGTGGGCGACGCGCGTGGCAAGCTGATCGAAGCTCAACATCTCATACAGCGACGGATCGCTCATGATCTTTGCCACCAATGCGGTATGCATGGCATGACCTGCGCGTTCGGCGATCACATGACCGAGCAGCGGTTTGCCGATCAGCGCCAGATCGCCGATGAGATCGAGCGCCTTGTGCCGGCAGCATTCGTCGTAGAATCGTAAACCTTCTGGGTTTTGCACGCCCTGACGATCGAAGCACACAGCGTTCTCGAGCGCGGCGCCGCGAATGAGCCCCATATTGCGCATCTGATCCAGCTCGTGCGCGAATCCGAACGTGCGCGCCGGCGCGATCTCCTGCGCGTAGCGCTCGGGCGTCACTTCCAGATCGAGCGACTGCCGACCGATCATCGGGTGGTCGTAAAAGACGTCGCAAGTCAGCAGGAACCGGTCGGACGGAAGAATCGAAATGCGTTTGCCGCCGCTCTCCACCATAATCGGCCGGCGCACGCGCAGGAAACGTTTGCGCCTGCGATACGATTTCAATCCAGCCTCGCGCAGCAAATCTACGAATGGTGATCCGCTGCCATCCAGGATCGGAACTTCGAGATTGTTGATCTCGACATATGCATTGTCGACACCGGAACTATAAAACACACTTAGTAAGTGTTCGGTAGTCGAGATCAACACGCCCTGCCGCATCAGGCTGGTCGCATAACTGACGCGCGCGACATACCGCCAGCTTGCGGGCACTTGGAAATTATCGAGGTCGGTACGAACGAAAACGATGCCGGTAGAAGGAGGCGCTGGGAGGATTCGAATCGAAACCGGAACACCGCTGTGGAGCCCGACGCCGCGTGCTTCCACGGGGCGCTGCACCGTTGTCTCAAAACGCAATGCTAGCTCCGAGGGTTCCCCGGTACTTAGTATCCATCTATGATGTCCAACGGATGCCATTCTAACAGCGGATAAACCCGTTGCGCTAGCCTTTTGATTCGAAAAGGTTTGTAAAGTTTCGACTGTTGCGGATTCGCCACACTATCGGAACGGGTTTGTGGCCGGATCAGTTCACTTTTGATTGGATTGGCTGATCGATTTACCAAACGTCCAGCGATAGAGGGCGGGAAGACTAAGCCCTAGCTCACAGTCGCTCGCCAGGATCAGGCCGTGTGAGTCCGGCTCCCAGGCGGGCGAATAGCTGTTGCAGGCGCCGCGCGTGATTTGGCGCGAATCGCCGAAAGCGAGATCGCGAATCCAGACTTGGCGCGTGCCGCCGCGCTCAAGCGTAAAGGCGAGCCAATGGCCGTCCGGCGAAATTGCAGGTTCGGTATGATCGCCCGAATCGCTCGTGAGTTGGGTCGGTGCGCCCGTAGGCGGATTCGTCGAATAGATCTGCGAAGAGCCAAGCGGACCGGCGGAATAAACGATGTGCGCGCTGTCGGGAAACCAGTTCAAATCGTGCACCGGACCGGGAACATCGATCGCGCCGAGCATGGCGCTCGAACGAATAAAAATACGCCCATTGGACAGAAACGCTAGAAGCCGATCGTCCGGCGAGACGGCGGGGTGGCTCGGTTCGACGTCAGGCCTGGTAAGAGTACTCAGCGCGTGCGTGGGCGGATCGTATGCCACGATTCGCGACTGGCCGCCTGCAACCAATTCGAAATAAATCAACCCACCCGAGGGCGCTATTGAAGGATGAAACGCCTCGCCATCGAAGCCGAACGTTTCGTGACTACCGGCATTCCAATGCTCCAGCTCGTATCGCTCGTGGCCGATTGACTCGTATACGACCCCGGCCTTGGAGACAGCGGGCGATGCCGAGTAAACCGCGCCGGAGCTCTGCGCAACAGGCTCGAGCGTCGCGGGCGGCTCCACGCGAAAACTCTGCATGCGGCGATAGGTAGTGTACGCGGATGCGCACAGAATCGCGGCCGCCGCGGCGGCAACCACCGGCAACCGGAGGTCCCGGAAATACCTGAACCCAAGTGCGACGAACCAGGCGAGCAGAATCCAAACCGACGGGAACCAGATCGTCCAGGACTCGGGTACCGGGAGCGACATCGCGAGATACCCGGCCACGAGCGCCACTCGCCCGCCCAGACTGGCCTGATTCCAAACCAGCGCGAGCACCGCCAGCAGCATCACGCTCATGTATTGCACACGATTCGGACTCGCGAACAACAGCATCACCAGGAACAGCGCGACTTCGCGGCGCGGTTCGCCGACTTTACGCGGCAAAGCCAAAATGCAGAACACCGGGACGGCCAGCGTCACAATCGCCTGAACGAAGAACGCCGCCGGCGGAAAGTTGGCCAACGGATTCGGGTTCAACGTTGCCGAGTAGACGAATGCGTGCCGGAGCATGTTCGAGATGGTGCTCAGGCCGGGCGCATAGGGATCGTTCGTCTCAGCGACCAGAGCGCGAGGCAGCACGGATGTGACGTAATACAGATTGTCTTTCCAGCCATAAAGAGCGATCGAAACCAGGCCGAGCGTCGCGCAGGACGCCAGCATTCCAGCGACAGCCCTCCATTGGCGCTTCCAGGCGAAGTAGATCAGGAATGGTCCGGCATAGAGCTTCGTCACGAAGACCGCGCCGAGAACGGTGCCCGCAGAAAATTCCCGCCGACGGAGGAGCAGCCAGAAGCTTACCGACAGCAGGAACAGAATAAAGACGTAATACTGCCCGAAAATAAAGTTGGGCTGAAGCGCAGCATATCCCGCTGTCGCGATCAAAATCAGACCGGAAGCGGGAATTGCCGAAATTTGCGCGAGCAGCACGATCGCGACAAAAAGAAATGCGAGATTCGCCGCCAGCCAGACACGCTTGGCGGTCATCGGCGCAAGGCCTGAGAGCGGAAGAATCGGGAGCATGGTGAGCGGCGAGTGCGGGATGTAGCCGCCCAATTGACGATCCCATCCGGCGTAGTTCATTTGCCGCTGGAACCAGGTCCAATCGTAGAATTTCCGCAGCGGCGCATGCTTACGGGCCAGCACCGCTGCGGTGTAATAGTTGGGAAAATCGGTCTCGACGTGAGTCCAGCCCTGCCGGACGGCTGGGAACAGAACAAAGGTGATTCCAGCCAGCGCGCCACATCGCAACAACCACCCAAGCATTACCTACAGCTTAGCGATGCGGCGGCGGAGGCCGGAACTTAGAACCTGACTATGCCCCTAAGCTCGACAAACCGCGGCGAGCTTCCGGCGCCCACGAAGGAACCGAGCAGACTTGTCGGCGGTCCGACGTTGGCGATGCTGAGTCCGAAGTTCGGATTCGCGATATCGTTCACGGGTTGATCGAAATTGGGATGATTGAATAGGTTGTATGCTTGCGCGCCGACCGAGAACGTCATGCGCTCGTAGATTTTGAACTCCTTCATCAGCCCAATGTCGACATTGAAGAAGTGCGGACCGTAGATCAAATTTCGTCCACCCGTTCCAAAACCGGTCAGTGTGCCGGCCGGGGCGAACTGCGTCGTGTTAAAGCACGGGGTATTTACGGCGCTGCTGCAGCCGCGCGGCAGCGTAGTGAGCGGGCTGGCGAAGATCGTGCCGACGTAGTTGAACGATGCCAAGGCTTGGGTATCGGCGGTGTCGACCATCGTGAAAGGCAGGCCGCTGCGGAGGAACCAATTGGTCGAAAGGTTCCATCCACCGAAAAGCGCGTTCGGTCCCCACTTGAGACCCGCACAACGGAACAGGTCGTTCCACACTAAGCTGGTGCTGAAGTAGTGCCGCACGTCGTAGTCGGCGCTGCCGTAGTTACCGCGAATGTTGAAAGGATTTTGCGGACTCGTGATGCTGGCGTTGGTTACCAACAGACCGAAAGGCAGGTTGGAGATGCCGCCGTTGGAAACGTCATCCAGCGCATGGCTGTAAGTATAGTTCACATTGAAGAACAGGTTGGAGGAAAGCCTTCTCTGCACGCTGATCGTGAGGCCGTTGTAGTTGGAGCTACCGGCCGACAAGTATTGATTGACTACGCCGAGCGCTGCGTTCGGCGGAGCGGCAGGCAGACCGGCGAAACCGTCCGGACATGCCGAGGGCGGGCGAAGGCCGCCACAGGAATGTGAGAGCCGTGCATCCCGGAGTAATTCAAGCTGACGAGTAACTTTGCGGGGAGCTGATGTTGGAGCTCGAAATTCCACTTATAGTAAACCGGCTGGTTGAACGTGTTGGGGAACGAAAAGAAGTTGGGCGGCGAAAACCCCGGAACAGTCGCGGAGATCGAGTTAAAGCTCCCGCCGGAATGGAACTGCGAAAGAAGCGCCTGATTGGCTAGCGCGGCGGTGGCGAATAAGCCACCAGGCACTCCAGGGGCGATGGGTCCGCTACTCACCGTAAAGGCGTTCAGGTTCGGCGTGTTGAAAGCGACGTTCTCGGCCAAGCCACCCGGCAATTCGTCGACAAATAT
>Ga0126371_10002767_pt1 | contig 15195 bp, 17 predicted proteins | sample PanSoiMetaPlot_4_FD_110145 | JGI IMG/M metagenome (GOLD analysis project Ga0126371, IMG submission 110145) | Tropical forest soil microbial communities from Panama - MetaG Plot_4 | ecosystem: Environmental > Terrestrial > Soil > Tropical forest > Bulk soil | place: Panama | collected 2016-02-17 | reverse complement strand
AGGCCATCCTGCAACGGCTGACCGAGACGTCGCTGGCGACCGTCGGTTCGTTCGCCATCTCCAGGGTCATGATCGGCGCCAGCGCCGCCCTGGTGGCAAGGACCGGGTACACCGGCGAGGACGGTTTCGAGATCTTCTGCGCGCCAGAAGACAGCGAGCGCGTCTGGACTGCGCTCACCGGGGCGGTGCCGGCCGGGCTAGCCGCGCGCGATACGCTCCGCCTTGAGGCCGGCATGCCGCTGTACGGCAACGAACTCGGCCCCGATGTGACACCGTACGAGGCAGGCCTTGGACGCGTGGTGAGGCTGGACAAGCCGGCCGACTTCGTTGGCCGGGAGGCACTGGCGGAGCGAGCCGCGGCAGGCCCGCGACAAGTGCTGACCGGCCTGGTGGCCAGGTCGCGGCGGGTGCCGCGGCACGGCTACGCCGTGATGTCCCAGGCCGGCAAGCAGGTTGGCGTGGTGACAAGCGGCGCTCCCTCGCCCACGCTCGGCACGCCGATCGCGATGGCATACCTAGACACAGACGCGACGGGCCCGTTCGGGATAGATATAAGAGGCAAGACCGAATCGGCCGACGTGACAGAGCTGCCGTTTTACGACAGGAGTAAGCAAGGATGAGCGTTCCCGCCGAGCTCCGCTACACGGAGGAGCATGAGTGGGTGGCGATCGACGGCGACACAGCCTCGGTCGGGATCACCGACTACGCCGCGCAGCAGCTCGGCGATGTGGTCTACGTCTCGCTGCCCGCGGTCGGGTCCGCGGTCACCGCGGGCGAGCCGTGCGGCGAGGTCGAGTCGACCAAGTCGGTCAGCGACCTGTACTGCCCCGTCGACGGCGAGGTCACCGAGGTCAACGAGGAACTCGACGGCGACCCCGGCCTCGTCAACGCCGAACCGTACGGCGCGGGCTGGATGTTCCGGGTCAGGGTGTCCGTTGGGGCCGACGGCGAGGCGGCGCTGCCGCCCGGCCTGCTGAGCCCGGCCGAATACGAGGAACTGACCAAGAGCGCCGGCTGAGGCCCCGGATTACTTGCGGAGACGGCGCCAGATAACAAAGCACGTGACGCCGACGACGGCGAGGGCGACGGCGCCGCCGACCAAGGGGTCGATCTGGCTGATCCGCTGGCGGGCACGGTCGGCGGTCCTGCGGGCAACCTTCGACGGGCTCACCCGGTCGGAGATCTCGTCGATAGTCCGCGCGAGTTCGGCGCGGGTCCGCTCGATCTCGCTGACAAGCGCCTGAGGCGCCATCTTCGTGCTGTCGATTTCGGTTTGGGTCTCAGCCATGTGCGTCACTCTATTCCCGTCCGCCGGTGCCGCCGTCACGCCTTGCCGCGCTCTAGATGGGCACGTCAGCCTAGGATGACAGCGGCACCACGCGGATAGCCAGCCGGCCCGGTCACGAGGGCCCTGCGAATCCCCCAAAAGGCCGAAAGGGACATCTTTCTCCGCCCCAGTGGGCTAGTCTCTGCAGACGATGATGGGAGTGTCATGAGGCTTGTCTACAAACTTGGATGTGCCGTTCTCGCGGCCGTTCCCGTTGTCGCCCTGGCCGCCTGCTCGAGCGGGACCAGCAGCGGCGTGGCCACCGGGCCGGCGCCAGAGCAGAGCAGCATCGTCGTGGACGCCGTGCCCACCGCCGACGAGGCCGGGCTGTTCATCGCGCTCGACAACGGCTACTTCAAGCAGCAGGGGCTGAACGTCACGATCAACCCGGTCTTCGGCGGCGAACTGGGGCTGCCCGACCTGCAGAACGGCAAGGCGCAACTGCTGGCAGGAAACTACGTCTCGTTCATCCTCGCCCAGATAAGCGGCAAGTTCGGGCTGACCACGGCCACCACGAAGCCGATCGACCTGCGCATCATCGCGGACGGATCGCAGATGCAGCCAGGCAACCAGGCGATCTACGTGATGCCCGGCTCCAAGTTCAAGACCGTGGCGGATCTCGTCAAGTACCACGCGAGGGTCTCCATCAACTCGTTGAACAACGTCGGGCAGGTGCTACTCGGCTCGCTCTTCCAGGGCAATGGCCTGAACGTCAAGAACATCAGGCAGGTCGTCTATAAGTTCCCGGACGCACTGGGCGCGCTCGCGAAGGGGCAGATCGACGCGGCATGGCTGCCCGAGCCGTTCGGGACGATCGCGGAGGAGGGGTTCGGCGCGGTTCCGCTGGCGGACCTCGACCAGGGATCTCTGCAGAACTTCCCCATCGGGGCCTACATCGGCATGACTTCCTGGGTTAAGAGTCACCCGAACACGGTGGCGGCGTTCTTGCGCGCCTTCCAGGAGGGCCAGCAGGTCGCGGACACCAACCGTGCCGCCGTGGAGCGGGGCGTGGTGCAGAACACCAAGAATCTCGGCAAGGCAGCCACGACACCCCTGCAAGCGGCCACGATGACGATCGACACCTATCCGCTGAACATGGACGTCCCCGTGATGCAGCGCGTGTCTGACGCCATGTTCGAGTTCGGCCTCGAGCCCGGGTACAAGCAGCCGTACGACATCATGAACATGATCCAGCCCGAGCCGGGCATGATCCGCGGCTAGCCATCTTGCCCGCCTTCCTGGCGGGTTGGGCCAGGCAGTGCCTTGTTAAGATCGCGTCTGGGAAGAGGGTTCGCTGGCGGCTGCCCGCGGACGGGGAGGTGTGATGGCTTCCCGTCGGCTGAGATGACAGGGACCGAGCAGTTCGGCATTATCGTGCTGGTGATCGGCCTGGTAGGCACGGTCGCGGTGCTGTCCAACCGGCTCAGCTCCCGGCTGCGCGTCCCCGCGCCCGCATTCTTCCTCGTCTGCGCGTCGATCGCCGCGGAGCTGTGGCCGAAGGCCGTGCTGCCCGTCAATACCGTCGAGCACGTGGTCAGCGTGGCGCTGGCGATCATCTTGTTCGACGGGGGAATGCACATCGGCTGGCGCCGGTTCCGCACCGCCGCCACCGCCATCGTCTGGGTCGGCGTCGCCGGAACCCTCGTCACCGGGGCGGGCGCCGCCCTTGTCGCGCACCTCGTCGCGGGGCTGGACTGGCGATTGTCGCTGCTACTCGGCACGGCGGTCGCCGCCACCGACCCGGCCGTGGTGTTCTCCGTGTTCGGCCGCAGGGAGATCGCCGGGCGCACCGGGGTGCTGCTCGAAGGCGAGTCTGGCGCCAACGACCCGGTCGGCATCGCGCTGCTCGGGGCGCTGCTCGTCGCACATGGCAGCCTGAGCGCTGCCACTTGGCACGTGGTCACCGAGTTCGTGCTGCAGATGGCCGTCGGAACCGCGGTCGGCGCGGCTGGCGGCATCGCACTGCTCGCCTTCATGCGACGCGTCCCGCTGCCAAGCGAAGGGCTGTACTCGCCGCGGGTGCTGGCCGGGGTGCTGTGCATCTTCGGCCTCGCCACCGTCGCCCGCGGGTCGGGGTTCCTTGCGGTCTTCGTCGCCGGCATCCTGATCGGGGACGAGCCAGCCCCGTATAAGGGAGAGATCCGGAGGTTCCACTCCTCGCTCGCCAGCCTGGCGGAGATCGTCGCTTTCGTGATGCTCGGCCTGACCATGCGGCTGTCCGCGCTTGGTGAGGCCGACGCCTGGTCGGCTGGCCTGGCCGTGGCCGCCTTGCTGGCCTTCGTCATCCGCCCGGTTCTCGTCGGGCTGGTCTCGCTCCCGGTGCGACTGTCGCCGCCCGAACGCCTGTTCTTCCTCTGGACCGGCCTCAAGGGCGCGGTACCCATTCTGCTCGGCATGGCCATCGCCGAGTCAGGCACCGCCGGGTCCACCCGGTGCTACGAGATCATCTACGTCATCGTGGCATTCTCCGTGACGGTCCAGGGCGGCCTAGTGCCCACGCTCGCGCACCGGCTGCGCATCCCGCTGCGCACCGTCGAGCCCGAACCCTGGTCGCTCGGCGTCCGGTTTAGCCAGGAACCCGAAGGCCTGCACCGCTACCACGTGGCGACAGGCTCGCCCGCCGACGGCAGCACGATCGGCGAACTGCCGTCCGGCGAGGAGGTATGGGTCAGCCTGGTGATCAGGGACGGCAACCTGCTGACGACGAGCGGCGACACCACCTTGCAAGCTGGCGACGACGTGCTGGTCCTCGCCGATCCCGACTCAGCCCCGGCGCTCGACGAACTCTTCACAGCGCCGCGAACCCCGAGGAAGTAGGCATGCGACTCGCCGCGGAGGGCTGAGGTGTCCGGAAACGCGACAAATGGTGCGGGCGGGGGGATTTGAACCCCCACGGTGTCGCCACCAACAGGACCTAAACCTGCCGCGTATGCCATTTCGCCACGCCCGCGCGCCGAGCCTGGGCGCTAACGCCCGGTCGGCCAGCATATCCAAATCAGACGCCAAGTTCCTTCCGCAGCCGGTCGACGTGCCCGGTGGCTTTGACGCCGTAGTACGCCTTCTCCACCCTGCCGTCCGCACCCACGACGAACGTCGAGCGGATCACGCCCATCGTCTTCTTGCCGTAGTTCATTTTCTCGCCGTACGCGCCGTACGCGGTAAGCACGGTGCGGTCTGGATCGGACAGCAGCGGAAACGTGATGTGCTCCTTCTCGCGGAACCGCGCGAGCTTCGCCGGGGCATCCGGGGAAATCCCTAGCACGGTAAGCCCGACCGCGCTGAGGTCTGGCAGGCTCGCGCTGAAGTCGCACGCCTCCTTGGTGCAGCCAGGGGTCATCGCCGCCGGGTAGAAGTAGACGATTACTTGCTGGCCGCGCAGCGAGGACAGCGTGACGGGGTTGCCGTCGGCGTCAGGCAGCGTGAAATCCGGCGCTTCGTCGCCGGGTTCGAGGCGCTCTCCGCTCACCGGACTTCCTCCTTACCGTGGGCTAAACGCGCAGGACAGCCACGCTATCGCGTCCGGCTCGCGGCACGAAACCGGGCCCGCGCTCTGCTGTCACCCACGCATCAGTAGTGCATTCTGGACGCAGTACCACACATCAACATTTTTTTGCGCAAGTTCGACGGCCCCGCATAGTGTTGCCGCGGGGGGACAACAAACGCCCAGATGCACGGCCCGGAGATGCACCGTGGCCGGACGGGAGGTTCGGGTGTACTCACGTGTCAAGGGCATGTCCCGGCTTGCGGCGGCCGGGGCAATCGCAATCCTCGCCTCGGGCCTGGCGGCCTGCGGCTCCGCTGCCCCCACCGCATCCAAAGCCAATCAGCAGGCAATGACACCGCTTCAGGCGATTCAGCTCGCCGCGACCAAGACGAACAGCGTGAACTCGTTCGTCGGGACGATCGGTATGCACATTAAGGCCGCCGGCGAGACGGGCGACATAGGCGGGACGTTCACCGAGCAGCTCCACCCGACCCTGCTCGCCAGGGTGGACTTCAACACGTTCAACGTCGCGGGGATGTCCATGTCCGGCGGGATCAGCGAGATCATCACCGCCAACACGCTGTACCTCAAGATGAGCATGATCACCCAGGCGCTGCACACCAGCAAGCCGTGGATCGCGATACCGTTCTCGGCGCTGAACAAAATGAGCGGATTGAACTTGGGCTCGCTGCTCAGCCAGACGCAGTCGAGCAGCCCGCTCACCCAGACCAAGATGTTCGCCGGGGCGACTAACGTCCGGGCCGTCGGCACCGGGACCGTCGACGGCGTGCCGGTCACCGAATACTCGGGGACCATCTCGATGAGCGCGGCGCTGGCCAAGCTCCCCGCGAGCGACCGAAAGGCGCTAGACCAGGAGATCTCGCAGGCGGGCATCACCTCCGCGCACTTCACGGCCTGGGTGGATGCCCAGCATCAGGTCAGGAAGTCCGTGATCATCGAGAATGGCAAGAACCTCAGCGAGACCATCACGCTGACCATTACGAGCATTAACCAGCCCGTCAACATCCAGGCGCCGCCAGCCAGCCAGACCACGACGATGCCGGCCAACGCCCTCAACAACTCCAGCGGCACATAACAAAGCCGCCTCGGCCGCCTCAGCCGTCCGGTCGATTCCGGGCGGTTAGGCGGCGGCGGCGTGGGCTGCTATGACGGGGGCGATGGCGCGGAAGGCCCGGCCGCGGTGGCTGATGGCATCCTTTGCTTCTGGCGCGAGTTCCGCCGTCGTCTGCGACGAATTCTCTGGGACGAAGATCGGGTCGTAGCCGAAACCGTTTGACCCGCGCGGCGCGCTCGCCAGCGATCCGGCTAGCACCCCCGTCACCGTCCACTCGCGCCCCGGCTCGCCGTCGGCGCCGGGGGGCAGCGCCAGAGCGGCGACGCAGACGAACTGGGCGCCGCGGGCGGAGACGTCGCTGAGCTGGCCGAGCACGAGGTTCAGATTGGCATCGTCGTCGCCGTGCTTGCCCGCCCAGCGAGCCGAGAACACGCCTGGCATGCCGTGCAGGGCGTCCACGCACAGGCCAGAGTCGTCGGCTACCGCGGGCAGGCCGGTGTAGGCGGCGATGGCGCGGGCCTTGAGCAGCGCGTTGTCGGCGAAAGTCAGGCCGGTCTCGGTAACGTCCGGCGCGCCGGGAAACGACTCGAGACCGACGAGGCCGTCAGCGAAGCCGGCGGCGTCCAGGATGCGGGAAAGTTCGGCGATCTTCCCGGCGTTCCGCGTCGCCAGCACCAGGCGCGGGGCCACCGGATCAGCCATTAAGGGCTTCCTCCTGCAGCCTGGAAAGCTCCCCGCACCCCGCCTCGGCCAGGTTCAGCAGCGAGGTCAGCATCGTGCGGCTAAACGGCTCGCGTTCGGCGGTGCCCTGGATCTCCACGAACTCCCCGGAACCGGTGCAGACCACGTTCATGTCCGTCTCGGCTGCCGAGTCCTCCTCATAGCACAGGTCGAGCCGGGGCTCACCGTCCACGATCCCAACGCTCACCGCCGACACAGAAGAGACCAGCGGTGCCCCCTTGCACCGCCCCTTCGCCTGCAGCCAGGCGACAGCGTCCGCAAGCGCGACGTAGCCTCCGGTCACCGCGGCCGTGCGGGTGCCGCCGTCGGCCTGCAGCACGTCGCAGTCGATGATGATCGTGTTCTCGCCGAGCGCCTTGTAGTCCACGCATGCCCGCAGCGCGCGGCCGACGAGCCGGGAGATCTCCTGAGTCCGGCCGCCGAGCCGTCCCTTGACCGACTCCCGCTCGCCGCGGGTGTTCGTCGCCCTGGGCAGCATCGCGTACTCGGCCGTCACCCAGCCGACCCCGCTGCCGCGCCGCCAGCGCGGCACCTCCTCCGCGACGCTCGCCGCGCACAGCACCCTCGTCGCGCCGAACTCAACGAGCACCGACCCCTCAGCGTGGTCGAGCCACCCACGGGTAAAGCGCACCGGGCGCAGCGCGTCAGCCGCGCGTCCATCTGGTCGAGACATGCGCTCCACCCTATCCCCGGGGGCTAACAGAGAAATGACCTTGCCCGGGTGCGCTAGGGCGAGGTCGCCGCGGAAGGCAGCGGCCTCTCGGTATGCCTGGTCAGCCTGGTTCCATGGCTGCAGGTGGGTCAGCACGAGCTGACCGGCTCCGGCACGCGCCGCGTAACCTGCCGCCTGGCCAGCGGTCAGGTGCAGGTCCTGCGGCAGATCCGGCCCGTCAAGGAACGCCGCCTCGCAGAGGAACACGTCGGCGTCACTCGCCAGGGTCACCAGCTCTTCGGTCTCGCCGCTGTCGCCCGAGTACACAATGGACCGGCCGGCGTGGCTGAACCGGAAACCGAACGTCTCCACCGGGTGGTTCATGTGCGCGGTGGTGATGCGCAATGGCCCGATCTCAAGCGTCCCCGGCGCGAGCGTCTCGAACGTGAACCGCTTCATCAGCCCGTCGCCGTCCCCGCCCGCGCCGTGGATCAGCCCGATCCGCTCGCAGGTGCCCGCCGGGCCATACACAGGGATCGGCGGCTGCGGTCCGCCGGGTGCGTACGTTCTCGCGATTGAATACGAGTACAGGTCGACACAGTGGTCGGCGTGCAGATGGCTGAGGCAGATCGCGTCCACATCGAAGAGCCCGGCGTACTTCTGCAGCGCGCCGAGCGCGCCGTTGCCGAGGTCGACGACAAGGCGGAACCCTTCCGCCTCGAGCAGGTAACAGGATGCGGCGCTGTCCGGCGCGGGAAAACTCCCGGCGCAACCCACCACGGTAAGGCGCATGCGTCTCATTCTGCCCCCCCAGGGGACACTGGGGGGACGGGCAGTCCCCCAGGCGGGGAGGTCGTCCCCCCCGGGGGAAATTAAGCCCAGAGCTGGCCCTCGAGTCGTTCCTCAGCATCTTCGAGCGTGCCGCCGTAGGCGCCCGTGGACAGGTACTTCCAGCCGCCGTCCGCGACCAGGACCGCGATGTCGGCACGCTCCCCCGCCTTCACCGCCTGCTGCGCAACGGCCAGCCCCGCGTGCAGCGCGCACCCCGCCGAGATGCCAGCGAAGATGCCCTCTTCTGTCAGCAGCTCACGGGTGCGGCGCAAGGCGTCCGCCGACGAGACGGAGAACCGAGTGGTCAGCACCGACTCGTCGTAAAGCTCGGGAACGAAGCCCTCGTCCACGTTCCGCAGGCCATACACAAGCTCGCCGTACCTAGGCTCCGCGGCGATGATCCGAACGCCCGGAACGTGCTCGCGCAGGTAACGCCCGGTCCCCATCAGCGTGCCAGTCGTCCCGAGGCCCGCTACGAAATGCGTGATTGTCGGCAGGTCAGCGAGAATCTCCGGCCCTGTCGTCTCGTAGTGCGCCCGGGCATTGGCCTCATTGCCGTACTGGTACAGCATGACCCAGTCGGGGTGCTCGGCGGCCAGCCGCTTCGCGACGCGGACCGCCTCGTTCGACCCGCCTGCGGCCGGCGAGGAGATGATCTTCGCGCCGTACATGTGCAGGATCTGGCGGCGCTCCTCGCTGGTGTTCTCCGGCATTACCACGATCAGCCGGTAGCCCCGCAGTTTGGCGACCATCGCCAGCGAGATACCGGTGTTCCCCGAGGTCGGCTCGAGGATTGTCGAGCCCTGCTTGAGCAGCCCGTCCTTTTCCGCGGCCTGGATCATGAAAAACGCCGCGCGGTCCTTCACCGACCCGGTGGGGTTACGATCCTCGAGCTTGGCCCACAACCGGACGTCCGCAGACGGGGACATCCTGGGCAGCCCCACCAGCGGCGTGTTGCCGAGTGAGTCAAGCAGCGAATCGTAACGCATCGAAATGGGGACCGTTCGGGATGAAAGATTTAAGCGGATACGGACCCGCCAGCCACGGCCGGCAGGACCGTCACCGTGTCACCGTCGGCAACCGGGGTCTCAAGCCCGCCAAGGAAGCGGACGTCCTCGTCGTTCAGGTAAACGTTGACGAACCGGCGCAGGCTCTCACCGTCAACCAGCCGCTCGCGCAGGCCGCCGTGTTCGCCGTCTAGGTTGATCAGCAGTTCGCCCAGAGTGCTCCCGGACCCCTGCACCGACTTGGCGCCGCCGGTGTAGCTGCGCAAGATGGTCGGGATGCGAACCTCAATGGCCATGGATCAAAGCTCCTCAGTCAACTTCTAACGCCTTGCACTCCAACCGCCCGGCGGGCGGCTTAATTCCGGGGGGGCCGCGGGGGTATGGGGGGCGCGGAGCTCCCCATGCGGGGGTCCCCGGGGGTCGTCCCCCGGGGCCAGCAGTTATTCCGTGATCGAAACGGGTTCCTCGGTGACCTCGCCGTCCGTTATGCGGTACGAGCGGAACTCGGTTTCCGACTCATCCCGTGTTGATACTAGGACGTAGTGCGCCTGGGGCTCGCTGGCGTACGAGATGTCCGTGCGCGACGGATACGCCTCCGTGGCGGTGTGCGAGTGGTAGATCACCACCGGCTCCTCGTCCAGGTCGTCCATCTCCCGCCATACCCGCAGCTGTTCGAGGGCGTCGAACCGGTAGAAGGTGGGCGAGCGCTCGGCGTTCTGCATCGCGATGAACCGCTCCGCGCGGTCGCCGCCGGCCGGGCCGGCGATAACCCCGCATGCCTCGTCCGGGTGATCGGCGCGGGCGTGCGCGATGATCTTCTCGTAAAGATCGCGCGAGATCGTCAGCATGATCGGTGAGATTACCTCGTCTTCGCGCAGGCTCAGCGGTGCAGAGCCTGGACCAGCGACTCCTGGACAGCGCCAAGCCAGCCGTACACCTCGAACGCCGCGACCTTAGGGTCCTGCGGGTCCAGCGCGCCGAGCTGCTCCTCAAAGTCCTCGGTCACCTCGAGTCGCACGCCGAACATCAGCCGCACGTCGTTCAGCGCCCGCAGCCAGTCCCTGGCCTGATCTCCGGTCAGCTTCACGCGGCCGCCTTTGGCCGGGAGCGTGTCGAGCAGGGTCTGCGCGAAGTTCTTCTTCGACTCGCGCAGGCTCGACTCGGTGTACTTGCGGAACTCACCCGCGGCCGCCGGATCGTCCTGGTAAGCATCGGGCAGCAGCCGGGCGAGCACCGGATCACCCGGCGTTTCCGGCTGCTCTTCGGCGAACAGGTTCTCCAGGTCATCGAGGACGCCGACGGCACCGCCCGAGTCGTCGCCGAGCAACTCCATGACCGGCACGACCAGCGTGCGCAGCAGCGTCGCCTCGCCGGCGGACAGCCAGACACTGGCGCCGCCATCCTTGGTGGGACGGAACATCTCCACTACTACGTGTCCTGGCGGACCGTGGCCCACAAGCCGTAGCCGTGCAGCACCTCGACATTGTGCTCCATGGCCTCACGGGTGCCGACCGCGACAACCGCCTTGCCCTTGTGGTGCACGTCCAGCATCAGCTTCTCGGCCTTCGGGCGCGGGTAGCCGAAGACGTGCTCAAAGACGTACGTAACGTAGGACATCAGATTGACCGGATCGTTCCACACGATCGTGACCCACGGCTTGTCCGGCACCGTTTCGTCTGCCGACCGGGGCAGATCTACCTCAGCGGGTGCCACGCTCACTCGCACGCACCTCCCTGTACGTAGTCTTCCACTTGTGACCAATGCGGAGAACAGCGAACCCCCCGACTTGGGTGATTTGGGCGGGTTCAGCGGTTCCGCGGCCGCGGTCCACGCGCCGGGGACTGCCCTGCTGACTGACCACTATGAACTCACCATGCTCCAGGCCGCCCTGCACAGCGGGGCCGCGCATCGACGCGCGGTATTCGAGGTGTTCGCCCGGCATCTGCCGCATGGCCGCCGGTACGGGGTCGTCGCCGGCACCGGGCGGCTGCTCGATGCGATCGAGCAGTTCCGCTTCGGCCCGGAGGAGCTGAAATTCCTTGGGGATGCCGGAATCGTGGACGAGACCACGCTCCGTTTCCTGGCATCTTATAGGTTCGGCGGAAACGTCTGGGGTTACGCCGAAGGAGACGTCTACTTCCCCGGCTCGCCCATCGTCGTGGTCGAGGGCACGTTCGCCGAGGCGGTCATCCTCGAGACGCTCGTGCTGTCCATCCTGAACCACGATTGCGCGATCGCCTCGGCGGCATCGCGGATGGTGACCGCGGCCGGCGGACGGCCGCTGATCGAGATGGGCTCGCGGCGTACGCATGAAGTCGCGGCGGTCGCCGCGGCCCGCGCGGCGTACATCGCCGGGTTTGCGTCCACGTCCAACCTGCGCGCCCGGTTCGAGTACGGAGTGCCGTCAAGCGGGACCTCGGCGCATGCGTTCACCCTCGTGCACGACAGCGAGCGGCACGCGTTCACCGCACAGGTCGAATCGCTGGGGGCCGGGACCACCCTGCTGGTCGACACCTACGACGTGCAACGGGCGGTGCGCACCGCGGTCGAGGTGGCCGGTCCTTCGCTCGGAGCGGTGCGGATCGACAGCGGCGACCTGCCCGCCCTCGCGGCCGCGGTGCGCTCAGAGCTTGACTCGCTCGGCGCGACAGACACCAGGATCATCTTGACTGGCGACCTGGATGAGTACTTGATCGCGGGCCTGGCCGTCGCGCCGGTGAACGGGTACGGGGTCGGCACGTCGCTGGTCACTGGGTCGGGGGCGGCGACGGCGGCGCTGGTGTACAAGCTGGTGGCACGCTCCGACGAGGCCGTTTCTGACGACAACCCGGTCGCCGAGCTGCGGCCCGTGGCCAAGCGGTCGGTCGGCAAACCGGGCCGCGGCGGGCGCAAATGGGCGGTCAGGCACCGCACCGACACCGGCGTGGCGCAATCCGAGCGGATCAGCCTGGTACCACCCGACCCTGGTCCCGCCGACCGCTTGCTGCTGCACGAGCTCGTGCGGCACGGGAAGATCGTCGGGCGGGAGCCGCTTGCCGCGGTCCGCGAGCGGCATCAAGAGGTACTGGCAGAATTGCCCGGCTACGCGCTCCAGCTGTCCCGAGGCTACCCCGCGATCCCCACGGTTTGGGAGCCCGACGGTGACGAGGACTGAGCCGCCCGCGCGCAAATCATTCGCGGCCGGGCGCGTCCCGTCGGTAGCGTGGTCGGCATGGCGGTTGACTTTTCCGGGTTCGAGCTGGTGCTCAAGTCGCTGGGCGTCACAGGTCAGGTGCGGGAACTGCCCGAGGCCGCACCGACCGCCGCGGCGGCCGCCGCGCAGCTTGGCTGCGAGATTGGCGCCATCGCCAACAGCCTGGTTTTCGCCGCCGACGGCCGCCCCTTGCTCGTGATGACTAGCGGGGCGCACCGGGTGGACACGTCGCGGGTGGCCGTCCTGGTGGGCGCCTCCGTCGTCAAGCGGGCCGACCCGCAGTCCGTACGCGACTGGACCGGACAGGCGATCGGCGGGGTCGCGCCGGTGGCGCACCCGGCGCCGATCCGAACCCTGGTGGACATCTGGCTGTCGAAATACGACGTCATCTGGGCGGCGGCCGGGCACCCGCATACGGTGTTCCCGACCTCGTTCAATGAGCTGCTGCGGATCACATCCGGCACGCAAGCCGACGTGGGCGACTGATTCCTCAGCGAACGTTATGGTGCCGATAATCGGCAATGGGTGCCACCGCCATCGCACGATACGGTAGTTCTCGTGCGCGCGCTCATCATCGTCGATGTGCAGAACGATTTCTGCGAAGGCGGCTCGCTCGCGGTCGCCGGCGGCGCCGCGGTGGCCGCCGCCATCAGTGTGCTCCTCGCAAAGCCGGACCACGGCTACCGGCACGTGGTCGCGACCACGGATTACCACATCGATCCCGGCAGCCACTTTTCCGAGAACCCGGACTTCTGGCAGTCCTGGCCGGTGCACTGCGTCGCGGGATCACCCGGCGCCAGCTTCCACCCGGCGTTCGACACCAGCAACGTCCAGGCGGTGTTCCGCAAGGGCGCGCACGCCGCCGCCTACAGCGGATTCGAGGGCGTCGATGAGCAGGAAAAACCGCTCGCCGACTGGCTCCGCGAGCACGAGGTCCATGCGGTGGATGTCGTAGGCATCGCCACCGATTACTGCGTACGCGCGACCGCCGCGGACGCCGTGGCCGCCGGCTTCAGCACGCGGGTGCTGCTCGGCCTGACCGTGGGAGTCGACCCACGCACGACCGCCGAGTCGATCGCCGCCCTCCGCGAGGCGGGCGTTGAGCTGGTCCCCGCCTAGCTGCGTTCGACGGCCCACTGGCGGATCATGTCGATGCGGGCGCGGATCTGGTCGGCGGTCGCCTGCGGCAGCGCGGGACCGCCGCAGGCACTGCGCAGTTCGGCGTGGATGACGCCATGCGGCTTACTGCTGCGGTGGCTCCAGGCGCCGACCAGGCCGTTGAGCTCCTTGCGCAGCGAGGCCAGGCCCTCGCGGCTGACCGGCGGCGCGGACGGTGCCATTGTCGGCGCCGCCGCGGATCGCGCGGCTAGCTGCGCCGCCTGCCGCTTGCGCAGCAGCAGCGCCACCTGGTCCGGCTCGAGCAGGCCGGGCAGCCCCAGGTAATCTTCCTCTTCCGGCGACCCCACCGCGGTCGCGGTGCCGAACTCGCCACCGTCAAACAGCACCCGGTCGAACGTCGCCGACGCGGCCAGCGCCTCGAATGAGCGCCCGTCCAGGTCGCCGTCTTGTGTATCGCGCCTGCGAGCTGCTGCTGCCAGCTCGGCTTCCGGGTCTATGAAGAGGTATGGCAGCACATGGTCCCGTTCGGCCTCGAGTTCGGCGGCAAACCCGAGCAGGACAGGAATCGAGGGCAGGAACACCGACGCCGTCTCGCCGCGCCGCCGCGCGCGGACGAACCGGCCCACCGCCTGCGCGAAGAACAGAGCCGTGGACACGCTGGTCGCGTAGACGCCGACCGCCAGCCGCGGCACGTCTACTCCCTCGGACACCATCCGCACCGCGACCATCCAGCGATCGCGGGACGCGGCGAAGGCGGATATCTTCCGGCTCGCGGTCGGATCGTCGGAGAGCACCACGACGGGCCGTGCGCCACTGATGCGGCGCAGCAGCGCGGCGTACGCCCGCGCGGTCTCGTGGTCGCCGGCGATCACCAGGCCGCCGGCGTCCGGCATCCCGCGCCGCACCTCGGTGAGCCGGCGGTCAGCGGCCTCGAGGACGCGGCTGATCCACTCCCCCGCCGGGTCGAGCGCGGTCCGCCACGCCTGAGCGACCTGGTCCTTGGTCATCGGCGTCCCGAGCGTGGCCGTGATCTCGTCGCCCGCCCTGGTCCGCCAGTGCATCTCGCCCGAGTAGGCGAGGAAGATCACCGGCCGCACGACGCCGTCCGCCAGCGCCGGGCCGTATCCGTACACGTAGTCGGACGCGGACCGCTTGGTGCCGTCAGGCTCTGGTTCGTACGCGACGAACGGGATGGGGCTGGTGTCGCTGCGGAACGGGGTACCGGTCAACGCGAGCCGCCGCCGGGCCGGCTCGAAGGCCTCCCGTATCGCATCGCCCCACGACAGCGCGTCGCCGGCGTGGTGGAGCTCATCGAAGATCACCAGCGTGCGACGGCCCTCGGTGCGCTGCCTGTGCAGCGCGGGGTGCGCGGCCACCTGCGCATACGTGACCGCGACTCCCTGGAAGTCAGCCCCCGCGCGGCCCTGCGCGTTCCGGTAGGACGGATCGAGGGCGATCCCGAACCGCGCCGCCGCGCGCGCCCACTGGTACTTCAGGTGCTCGGTGGGGGTGACGACCGTGACCGCCGCCACCTCGCGCAGCGCGAACAGCCGCGCGGCTACCGTGAGCGCGTAGGTCGTCTTTCCCGCACCAGGCGTCGCCACAAGCAAGAAGTCACGCTTAGCTACCCGAAAATACTCTTCGTAAGCAGCCTTCTGCCAGCCACGGAGAAAGCAGAGGTTATTCAGAACGGACCGTGGCGACTCGTCAGGGCCACTCACTCCGCGTCGTCGTCAGGCAGCGACTCGTAGATTTCCTTGCATTCT
>Ga0126371_10002765_pt1 | contig 15197 bp, 11 predicted proteins | sample PanSoiMetaPlot_4_FD_110145 | JGI IMG/M metagenome (GOLD analysis project Ga0126371, IMG submission 110145) | Tropical forest soil microbial communities from Panama - MetaG Plot_4 | ecosystem: Environmental > Terrestrial > Soil > Tropical forest > Bulk soil | place: Panama | collected 2016-02-17 | reverse complement strand
TCTGGAGACGTCCGTCAGAACGCGTACGAGCATAAGCCAGCCAATTATGGAATCGGTATTGACTGGACTGACCTTCGGGTCGAGGAAGTGTCCCAAGGCCTGCCAATTCTGGAGTTCCTCTCCACCCAGAATGCAGGCTGCGCCTACCATTGCGGCTGGTGTGGCGGGTCGAGAGATGCTTTCAAAAGGGTATTCCAAACCAAATCCTCGATGCTGAGGAAGAGCCCTGAGGAACTGGGCTTCGAATTTGAGAGTATGCAGAGCACGCCGCTAAGCAACCGTTTCCATTTCTATTCCGTGGGTTCCTATAATGAGCCCCGCTCTGGGATGGAGCGCTTCCTTGACCTGGTGAGTCAGACCAAGCTCAGGTCCATAAGTTATGAGCAGTTCTTTCTTACTCCGGAACCAATCCTGAAGCGAATGGTAGAGGCTAACAAAAACACCACCATTACGCTTTCGCCCGAAAGCCACGATCTCAGAATTTCGAAACTAGCGGGTCGCGGGACTTACACCAATGACGAACTGGAGCAGTGGCTGGCCCGAGCCCTTGAGCTAGGCATCCGTAACATCGATGTTTGGTACTTTATCGGCATGCCTGAGCAGGATGAGGCATCCGTCATGGGGTCGGTGGAGTACTGTATCCGATTGCTGAAGCTGTTCAAGGGCAAAGGGGTCAATCCGATGCTTTGCCCCATGATTCCCTTCCTCGATCCAGCTTCCACCTTCTTCGAATTCCCAGAGCAGCATGGCTACAGAACCTTCAGCCGGACCGTCGAGGAGCATCGCCGCAGCATGGAGCGCGCTTCGCTGATCAATCGAATCAACTATGAGACCAAGTGGTTGCGGCGCGAGGATCTGGTCTATGTTGGCTTTCGCGCGATTCGACGACTTATGGAGGCCAAGGCGGAAGTTGGCGCACTGCCGAAGCGCATTGTAGCTACGTACAACGGGAAAATTGATGACGCCTTGACCATGATTCCGCTGGTGCATGCAGCCGATTGCCTTGCGCACGCGGTCGACCGATCCCGAGCCTTGGCAGAACTCGGGGACGAGATCCTGCGCCGCAACAACATGATTTTCTTTTCCGGCGTAGCCAACCAATCCTTTCCGTTAAACCGTGCCATCGGCGGACGCTGGTTTGACGAAGTGGGCTGGCCGCTTGAATTGCTGGAGCGAGCCAGCGGACACCCGGGTGACGCTTGCGGTCTTATTGGACAGCAGGGTCAGGTGCAACCTCCATTGGCCCTATGATCCGTTGAGCCGCTACGACAGAGCCATTGATTAGAGCGAGGTATCTTCGAAGAGCGGAAAACAGGTGCCCTTGTCCTTCCGGCGTCCTCTATGCACTTCCGTGTGCCAACTGGACAATGACCAATGTTATCTACAGTATTTCACCGAGTGCCCCTACAGTGATCAAACCAGAGTCGAACGCCTGGATTCGGGCGAATTCAATTTGTGAGGGCGAACATGTTCTTGGAGTCATCCCCCGGCTTCCAAACGAGCAAAACCGCACATCGACGTTTTTATCAGTTCTTAGCCATTTCACTTCTAACCATCGCCACCAGCCTGGCCACCGGATGCGCCGGCATATCATCTGCCGCCCCGATTTCTTCTACGAAGAATCCGTCCGTCCAGATGAATTTGTCGCCCGCAAGCGCTGATGTCGCTTCGGGAGGACAGATTCAGTTTTCCGCGACCCTGACCTCCACCAGAGATACCGGGGTAATGTGGCATGCGAACGGTGGAACGATCACGAAAACGGGGCTCTTCACCGCCCCAACTGTATCCTCCGCGACCAAGGTCACGGTTGTCGCCACGAGTGTCGCTGACAATCAACTGATCGCCACTTCCGAAGTTACCGTGTCGCCACTCACGAAGTTGTCCATACAAACCAGTGGACTCCCGGCAGGCACGGCCGGAGCTTCGTACCTCGCCAACCTGAAGGTCGTGGGAGGCGTCGGTCCCTACAACTGGCAAGTTTCCGGGGGCGCATTGCCACGGGGACTCTCGCTGGACCAAAGCAGCGGAACGATTTCAGGCACAGCTTCCCACAGCGGAGACTTTAGCTTCACGGCTTCCGTCACCGATGCCAACACATCGAGGGTCAGCGGCGACTTGACGCTGAAGATCTCAACGGCGATCAGCAGCAATTTCGACGGTCCGGCCGAGCTTCCACGGGTTTATGTGAAGACCGATATGTCTGACACGCCTGCTCCTGGCAAGGTAATCTCGGTACCCAAGGGCGGCGACTTCCAACAGGCATTGAACAGCGCCAATTGCGGCGACACGATCCAATTGCAAGCAGCCGCAGTCTACACCGGGCAATTCCAACTGCCGGCCAAGAATTGTGACGACAATCATTGGATCATCGTGCGCACCAACGCGTCCGACAGCAGTCTTCCACCGGAAGGCACTCGCGTCTCTCCGTGTTTTGCGGGAGTTCGATCGCTGCCCGGGCGTCCCGCTTTCAATTGCTCTTCCGCCGCCAATGTGCTGGCAAAGATTCAGTTCGATGGCACCGGGAGCGGAGTGATCGTGTTTAAGAATGGCGCGAATCACTATCGCCTCATGGGCCTGGAGATCACCAGGACGGCCGGCACGGGCGTGGTGTACAACATCGCCGTGCGTGAGAAAGGCGGCTCCGCAAATCACATTATCTTTGACCGCTCATGGATCCATGGCACCGCGCACGATGAGACAGAGCGCGGTGTGATGATGAGTGGAACTCAATACACCGCAGTGATCGATTCGTATCTGTCAGATTTCCACTGCACCGCAATCACGGGCGCCTGCATTGACTCCCAGGCAGTCGCAGGAGGACTGGGCAGCGTTGCCATGGGCCCATTCAAGGTTGTGAACAACTTCCTTGAGGCTGCGGCGGAGAACATTGAATTGGGTGGGGATGCCGCCACGACTACTCCTGCGGATATCGAAATTCGCCACAATCACATGTTCAAACCCATGACATGGATGGTTGGGCAGCCGGGCTTCGTTGGTGGCGTCGATGGCAATCCGTTTATTGTTAAGAATATTTTCGAACTGAAAAACGCCCAACGCGTTCTGTTTGAAGGCAATATTCTCGAGAATGCCTGGGGTGGGTTCTCGCAGCGCGGCGCTGGAATTATTATCGGGCCGAAAAATCAGTCCATTGGCACTGCCAACGTTTGCCCAATCTGCCAGGTGACCGACATCACCATCCGCTACGTGAAGATCAGTCATGTGGGCGGCGGTATGGTGCTGGGAAATGGGGTCTCGGTCAATGGCGGCGTGCCTCTGGATGGCGGGCGTTACAGCATTCACGACGTGACCATCGATGACATTGACACCGCCAAATACGACGGTCTCGGCGTCTTTGCACAGGTCTCCACCGGGCCAGGAGCTCCCGTGCTGCATGATGTCACCATCAGCCACGTCACCGCGTTTCAACCAGGAGTCATGCTGAACGTCGGCGACAACATCGCCAGAAACAAGCCCATGAGGAATTTTGTTTACATCAATAACCTGGTCAATGCAGGCACGCTTCCGATCCATACGACCGGTGGAGGCCGAGTGAATTGTGCTTACGAAGGCGTTCCCAGAATAACGCTGCCAAAGTGCTTTCAACCTTACACGTTCACTCGCAATGCCATCATTGACACTCCTGCGAAATCCCCTTCCAGCCATTACCCGGCTGGAAACTTCTTCCCGGTTTCGACAGGGGCCATCCACTTCCTGAACTACGCCAACGGAAATGGCGGCGACTACCGGCTGTTGAATTCCAGCCCGTACAAGAATGCGGGCACCGACGGTAAAGATCTGGGTGCCGACGTTGACGCGATCGCTGCCGCAACGTCAGGCGTAGAGTAGTACGGCTCCGAATCGCTCCTGATCACGCCCGCTCGCGAAGATTGTTATCTTAAGACGCGAGCGGGCCATCTTTCCTCCGGTATCAGCTCCGCCGTACAACATCGCCAACCGCATCAAATCCTCATTCCTTGCAGTAGAATCAAGTAAAATGGGAGTTGAGCATCTGTGGGGAACCAGGAGCATCCTGGCCGAGGAACTAACCTTGTTCCCCGGAACGAAATCTCCCCGATCAAGGGATTCCTAAAACATTCAAAAGAAGGTTTCCATCCGTGACGACAGATCAGATTTTGCCCCCCCAACGCGCGGAATCGTTCATTTGTTTGTTCGTTTGTGCCTTGGTGCTTATCGTGCCGGCACGAGCGATTTCTGACGCCGCTCCTGCAAGCGGAAACTTTGACGGTCCAGCGGAGTTGCCCAGAGTAGTCGTGCACAGCGCGATGAGCGACACCCCTGCTCCCGGAAAAGTGATTCGCGTACGGGCGGGAGAAGACGCCGGAGCGGCAGTCGAGAAGGCCTCCTGCGGAGACACCGTGCAGTTGCAGGCGGGAGCGACCTTTGGCCGCATCACGTTGCCGGCCAAGAAGTGCGACGACGCTCATTGGATCATCATCCGCACGAGTGATCCCGATTCGAAGCTGCCTCCGGAAGGAACCCGGTTGGAGCCTTGCTATGCGGGAGTTACTTCGCTGCCCGGTCGCCCGCCGTTCCACTGCAAATCATCTGAAAATGTACTGGCGAAGATTGAATCCGAAGGAAAGGGCCCGGCTGGACCAATCATCGCCTCGCCGGGAGCAAACCACTATCGTCTAGTCGGGTTGGAACTCACTCGTCCCGTCTCGAACACGATTGTGTATAACCTCGTAGGCCCGCAAAATGGGCCGGCCGATCACATCATCATCGATCGCGTGTGGCTCCACGGTACACCACAAAATGAGACTGTCCGCGGCGTAATGCTCGCTCACGTCCGCTACGCGGCCGTGATTGACTCGTATCTTTCAGACTTTCATTGCATCGCAAAATCGGGCGCGTGCGTAGACTCGCAGGCGATTGCCGGAGGTTCGGGCGACGATCCGATGGGGCCGTTCAAGATTGAGAATAACTTTTTGGAGGCGGCCGCGGAGTCAATCGAACTGGGCGGCAGTGCCGCGACGGCGACTCCACAAGATATCGAGATCAAGCGCAACTACATGTTCAAGCCCATGATCTGGATGAGAGGACAGCCGGGTTTTGTCGGCGGACCGGACGGCAATCCGTTTATCGTCAAAAACCTGTTCGAGATCAAGAACGCCGTACGTGTTCTGCTCGAAGGCAATGTAATGGAAAACAGTTGGGGAGGCTTCTCGCAGCCCGGCGTCGCAGTTGTGCTTGGGCCGAAGAATCAGGCGATTGGCTCCGGCAACGTCTGTCCGGATTGTCAGGTCACAGATGTGACAATCCGCTACTGCGTCATAAGCCATGTCGGAACTGGGTTTGTTTTAGGCAACGGATTGTCCGCCAACGGCGGGGCTCCGAAGGATGGAGGGCGCTACAGCATTCATGATGTGACTGTCGATGACATTCAGACCGACGCCTACGCCGGACGCGGTCTTTTTGCACAGATCTCTACGGCTCCCGGAGTCACTGAGGTCGTTCCGTTGCATGACGTAACTATTGATCATGTCACGGCATTCCCGCCGCGGGTACTGTTCAATATTGGCGGACCGATCGCTAACAAGATGAAGAACTTTTCAATTACAAACAACGTCTTTCTCGCGGCGGAAAAAACCGTAACGACGACGGGCGGCGGTGTGGACCGGAATTGCTCTGCCGGACCTGTTGCCAGATCGCTCGACCTGACCTTGCATTCCTGTTTTTCATCGTTCAAGTTTGAGAACAACGTCATTGTCGGCGGGAGTGGAGATATGCCGAAGGGAACGCACACTCCCTCGAAACTATCAGACGTCGGATTTGTGAATGCGAAAGAGGGCAACGGAGGCGAGTACCGCCTCGCGGCCAATAGCAAGTTCAGGCGGTCGAGTTCCGATGGCAAGGACGCGGGCGCCGACATCGATGCCATCGATCGCGCTACGGCGGGCGTACGCTGAACCGTCGAATTCTCCCATCCGATGTACTTAGGAATACACAACAGCACCTATCGAGCCCCGATCGCGGACCTCCATGTCTGACGCCGCTCCGAGCAGAAAAGACGGCTTTCGTCCCGATATCGAAGGGATGCGCGGAATCGCGGTGTTGCTGGTGGTGCTGTTTCACTCCGGAGTCCCGGGATTCGGCGGCGGCTTTATCGGAGTCGATGTCTTCTTCGCTTTATCCGGCTATCTCATCACCGGAATCATCCTCAATGAAATTACGAAACGCGGGAAATTGAGTTTTCGGAATTTCTACGCGCGCCGTGCCCGCCGACTGCTTCCGGCGGCAGGCTTGGTGGTGGTGTCCACCCTCGTGCTGATGCTCCTGATGTACTCCCCTCTGGAACTGGGAAAGTATGCCAGCTGGGCGTCCTACACCTCCCTCTACGCCAGCAACTATATGTTCATGTGGGACGCGTCGAACTATTTTGCCAGCGACGTGACCAGGAACCCCTACCTGCATACCTGGTCTCTGGCGGTTGAGGAGCAGTTCTATCTGTTCTGGCCGGCGCTAATCGCGCTGACCCTGATCGCAACGAAATCCAGACGCCAACTGGCCGTGGTTCTGACTGTGATGTCGGCAGTTTCGCTGGCGTTTTGCATCTGGCTTACTAACTACCGCGCTCCCTGGGCGTTCTTCGGCCTTCCAACTCGAGCTTGGGAATTCGGACTCGGAGGCCTGGGCTGCATGGTGCCTGCCGAATATCTGGTCCGCCGCAAGAGCCTCACTGCTGCTGTGGGTTGGATTGGCTTTGCTGCGGTTTTGGCGGGCAGTGTCGTATTCACCTCGCAAACGCCGTTTCCCGGTTTAGCGGCGGCGCTTCCGGTACTTGGGACGATCGCCGTTCTTCTGGCATGGTTTTCAGGACTTCGCTGGGGTCCGATCGCGCTGTTGGAAACCAGTCCACTTCAATACCTTGGCAGGCTGTCCTATTCCTGGTACCTGTGGCACTGGCCGATTCTCTTGCTGGCGGGTCTCCAGTTCCCGAATATCTCCTGGCCAGGCAAGTTGCTCGCGGCCCTCGTGGCCCTTGCGCTGGCGCACATCACGTTTATTACTTTGGAGAAACCGGTACGGTTTCACCCATTTCTGGTCGCGCGGCCAGGCCTTTCGTTGGGCTTGGCTCCTCTGGTTGCCGTTCTCGGAGTCACCGTATCTCTGCTCACCCAGGGTATCGCACGGCGCGAACTCGCTTCTGAACCCCAGGCCAGCTTCTGGGCTGCCGCCAACGATCGGCGCGTTCTGTTCGAAGCGCACTGCCTGACGGGAAGCGGCAGCACACGTCTTGCGGAATGCACCTACGGCGATCCGGCCTCCGATACGACGATTCTTCTCTTCGGAGATTCCCATGCGGAACACTGGTTTCCGGCACTGAACCGCATCGCCTTAGAGAATCACTGGCGCCTGCTGACGTTGCTCAAGGCTTCGTGCCCGCCGGCTGAAGTAAAGATTTTCAACACAAACCTCAAACGCGACGACACCGAATGTACGGAGTGGCGAAGTGCCGCTCTCGCCCACATTACAGGTCTGCACCCACACCTCGTTGTTCTTTCTGAGAGCGACCAGCCCGTAGCAGCGCCGGGGCAGATGCAATTACATTCTGTTTCCTCGGAAGACTGGGAGCGGGGGTTGCGGTCGACCGTTTCTTATCTCGATTCTCGTGGTGTGAAGACGGTCGTCATCGCCGACGTGCCCAGACCGGAGTTCGACGTTCCGACCTGCTTATCGCGTGCGGCCGCCAGAAGCCATTCTGCCCAGGACTGTAACGTCTCCAGGTCTACAGCGTTAAATGAGGACGCTCGAAGAGCGGAGCGCGCTGCTGTCACCGGTCTCAGCAACATCCGATTGCTCGATTTTGCCGATCAGCTTTGCCCCAACCAGGTCTGTCAAACGTTGGTGGACGGACAGGTGGTCTTCCGAGATGGCGATCATCTCACCTCAAGCTTCTCCCAGAGTCTCGCACCTGTGTTGAAGCGCGAGATGGAAAGCTTCGACAATGTACTCGCCGAGCGCTTCAGCGTCGCGGGAACTGCGTACACATCGGGCGGACATCGAGGCGAAGTTTCTAAGCAGTAGTTCGGGGCGACCCCTCTTCCAAGCTCAGTCTGATTTAGTCAAAAAACTCAACCGTGTCGATGCAAGTCACTGAAAACGCGATGTTTTGAACGCGTTCAACTTTTTCCTTGACACCTCGAAAGCACAAGACTACAGTGATTTTGAACACGTTCAACATCCACTGGGAGGGGGATTCAAGATGATTACAGCCAACAACATTATCGTCATAACGTACCTCACGTACCTGCTGATCAGCGTTACCTTGACGATTTGGGTCGCGCGCACTCTGTACCGGCGTGGTGCGATCTTTCTGATCGACGCCTTTCACGGCAACCGTGAGCTTGCTGATTCCGTAAATCACCTGCTGGTCGTGGGGTTCTACCTGATCAACATCGGGTTCGTGTCGCTGGCCCTGAAGACGTACGAAGTTATCAACACGTCGCGGGCAGCCATCGAGTTGCTGAGCGACAAGATGGGCATGGTGCTGCTCATTCTGGGCGGAATGCACTTCTTCAATCTGTATGTGTTCTCCCGTATTCGGCGCAGCGCGCGAGTGCCCCGGCCGCCGATGACGCCCGCACCGCCTGTAGCGCCCGACGCGATGCTGAAAGTCGCGGCACGGTAAGGGTCGGCGTCCGGCTCTCGGCTTCCAGCTTCCGGCGGCCGACGGCCTGAACACAGTCGGATCGCTTTCCCCCCGGAAGCCGGAAAGCGGAAGCCGAAAGCCGGAAGCCGAACCGAGGTTCTTATGGAAAAACTCTACGTACTCTACGATCCGAAATGCGAATTATGCTGCCGATTGAAGAACTGGATCCTGGTGCAACGTTCCTGGATCGGCATCGCCGTGGTCGAGCAGGGATCGGAGAAGGCGAAGCGCCTGTTTCCGGACCTGGAGCGCATAACCACCAAGGAGGATCTCGCTGTCATCAGCGATGAAGGAGCGGTATACCTGAATGACCGGGCCTGGATCATGGTGATGTATGCCATGGTCGAGTATCGGGAGTGGGCATCGCGGCTTACGCATCCGCTGCTCATGCCCCTGGCGCGGCAGGCCTTCGCGGCGCTCTCAAAAAACCGGCACTGGCTCTCGAAGATGCTCAGTTCGGAGAATCCAGAGGCCATTGCCGGCGAGCTGCGCAAGGTAGAACTTGAGCCTTGTGCGTTGACACCAACTAGCGCACCGGTTTCGACGGTGCGGGAGTACTTGCAATGACGACAACCACCATCAAGCCCAGAGTCACGGCTCGCGCCGAGGATACGCGCCGCAAGATTTACGAAGCCGCCATGGAGATGTTTCGTGAGAAGGGATTCGAAGAGACGACCATGCGCGATATCGCAGCCAAGGCGGGCGTGGCTCTGGGCGGCACCTATTACTACTTCTCGTCCAAGGATGCGATCGTTCTCGCGTTCTATCACGAAATGCAGCAGGCAAGTACATCGGCGGTGAGCGACGCTCTGGCAGAGAAAAAAAAGCTGAAAGACCGGATTCACGCCGTGCTCGATGAAAGGATCAAGCTCCTGGAACCGAATCGCAAATTCTGCGCTGCGCTCTTCCGCCACGCGCCGGACGGTAGCGATCCGTTGTCGCCGTTCAGTCAAGAGACCCTGCTGATTCGCGATGCCGCCATTGCACAGATGAAGACGGCGATGGACGGCGGCGACGTCAAGATTCCACCCGATCTCAAGCCTCGGTTGCCGTACTTGCTCTGGCTGTATCAGATGGCGCTGATCATGTTCTGGCTCTACGACCGTTCGCCGAACCAGGAAAAAACGCAGAAGCTCAAGGACAAGAGTCTTGGCCTGTTGGTGAATCTGCTGCGCGTCTCTTCCCTGCCGCTAATGAAACCGCTGCGTAAGACCGTGTTGGAGCTGGTGGAGGCGGCGGGGGCTTAGAAATTCCCACGGAGCCGCGCCTTCCGTCAATCATGACTGCCAGTCTCTCTCTTCGGCCCTTGTAAACTATTCACCCTGTGAGACTTCTGCTGACGTTTGTAATTGTATGTACACAATTGTAAGAAAACTGTTCCTTCAGGAACACTGTGGAAAACTTCTGGTTTGTCGGCCCAAGTTCTTCAATCGCGACGATTTCCGAGTTCCACCGCTTCCTCTTACTATTATTAAACCTCGGCGTTGCGCCAGAGCATCTGTAGGGAGTCACCCTGTTCCCGTCCGCAAGGTAGAAAGTCATGCCATCCGCACAAGTGACGCACAACAAGCCGGAAGTGAATCCGTGGCTGATCGCCGCCGCGGTGATGCTGGCAACCTTCATGGAAGTGCTCGACACCTCCATAGCCGCGGTCGCGTTGCCTTACATTGCCGGAAGCTTGTCAGCGTCCAATGACGAAGCGACCTGGGTGTTGACAAGTTATCTGGTGGCCAACGCGATCGTGCTGCCTGCAAGTTCCTGGTTTTCGCTGCGGTTTGGACGCAAGAGGTTTCTGTTGTTTTGCATCGTGTTGTTCACGGCCTCGTCATTTGCATGCGGAGCCGCAACAAGTCTGGGCATGATCCTGCTCGCGCGAGCGCTACAGGGCGCGGGCGGCGGGGCACTGCAGCCTCTCTCGCTGTCGATTCTGCTCGAGACCTTCCCTCCACAAAAGCGTGGAATTGCGACCGCCGTATTTGCGCTCGGTGTGGTAGTGGCGCCAGTGCTGGGACCGACACTGGGCGGATGGCTTACGGACACGTACTCGTGGCGGTGGGCATTCTACATCAACATCCCCGTGGGCTTTTTCGCGGTGTTCATGATCTCGCGATACGTGGAAGATCCACCGTATATCAAGAACGCAGACCCGGGAAAATTTGACGCCATAGGGTTGGGCTTGCTCGCGATATGGCTTAGCTCGTTGCAGATCATCCTCGACAAAGGCCAAGAGGATGACTGGTTCGGCGCGACCTGGATTCGATGGGCCACGGCGGCCCTGGTTGTCAGTTTTATCGCGTTTCTAGTGCGAGAGTTTCGGCACGACAAGCCCTTAGTGGACCTTCGCGTGTTTCGACACCGGAATTTTGCCATCGGGTGTCTGTTGATCGGGCTGTTCGGAGCTGCGATCTACGGACTGATTACACTCCTTCCACTCTTCTACCAAGAACTGATGGGCTATACCGCGCTGGCCGCGGGATGGGCGGTCAGTCCGCGCGGCGTGGGTGCCATTATTGCCATGCCGATGATTGGCTATTTAACCGCGAAGATCGACAACCGCTGGCTGATCGCGTTCGGATTTTGCCTCTTTGGGATTACGAGCTTATGGTTTGGCAAAGTCAACCTTGAAATTGGGCAATGGAGTTTCCTGTGGGCCATCACTCTCAGCGGATTTGGATCGGGCTGCGTATTCGTGCCTCTTTCCACGACGACCATGGCGTTTTTGAAAAACGAGGAGATCGGAAACGCGAGCGGCCTCTACAACCTGCTGCGAAATATCGGGGGAAGCGTCGGGATTTCCGTTGTCAACACCATCGTCGCGCGTCATGAACAGCTCCATAGGAATGAACTGGCCGCTTCGCTCTCTGCAGGACGAGTGGAGGTACAGGGAGCAATCTCGGGAGTACAGCGCTATCTGGGCGCGCAAGGGGCATCACCGACCACCGCACTCGATCAAGCCTATGGCTTAGTCAACCAAACGCTGAATGCGCAGTCACGGCTGTGGTCTTACGTAGACGATTTTCGGTATATGGCGCTGGTCTGCTTTGCGTGTGTGCCGATAGTGTTCTTGCTGAAGAAGTCGGTCGGGCGGGCACCACCCGGCGCCGGGCACTAACGAAGCTCCAGCCCCGTCAGGGGCGAAATGTGTTAGCCCAGGGCGTGAGCCCAGGGTGGCTTGGAAAACGGAGCGAGGCCCGTAGGGACGGCATGATGTTTTCACTCACACGCTTTAGCCTCCTAGGCGAAACGAGTCTTTCGTGATTGTGACCTCACGCGGGATCGTCGACAGAGGCCTACCGCTCTCGGTTTGAACTCTAGATCCGTGGTCTGGCGCTCGGCTTTGCCTTTGCTGGACGGACGAATGCGTCCGTCCCCACACAAGCTTTATCAGTCCTGGGTTCCCGGTCTATTTTCCGGGGCCTTCGCTGTCTCTGATGAGGAGGCCCTGCCTATGGTAGTTGGTGTACGTGTCGTCCTCTTGCGAATGGTGAGGAAAGAGAAAGAGAACCTTCGCTGACGCTTTCATCGAGTAGTGAGTCGTCAGCCAGATATCACCCTCGACCGGGGCCTTGTCCAGTTCGAACCGAGTGCCGGGCTGAACCTGGGCCACGAATCCCTCGATTGTCACCGGACGAGTCACTTCGGCTTCTACCTTGACCCACTGATAGGTGTTCTTGTCGATCCAGAGTCGGCCTTTCATCCCCGGGAGCACCTGAGTATCTCGATTGGGCGGCTTATACCCGTGACGGGGTGTGGCTTTCAGGACGTACACGTCGTAGCGGCCAAGCTTTTGTTCACCTTGCAGGTGAAAATCGAACGCTTTCGTCAATTCATCCAGCATGGCATGGTCGCGGCGGCGGTCGGCCCGGAATTTGGCGATGCGATGCGATCGCTTCTCCGGCGATTCCGATTTTCGCTCTGACAACATTCGATCGTGTTTCCGTTGTTCTTCGGCGTTCTGTGAAGCGCTCAGCGGTTTGCCATTGATGGCAATGAGGTGTTCGTACGGAGTACCAAGCACGTTCGTGACGTTGTACGTTTTCCTGACGCCTTTGCCGTCGAGATCCTGTTCGGTGTAGGCGAATTGCGGGTCGGCGTCCCAGTCGCGGTTGTTAGCCTCCACTGACTTCTGAATGATCGCAGTTACATCGGCTTGGGCTAGGCTGCTCGCTGGCAGTGGGAATGCAGATAGAAGAATTGCCAGGGCGGATGAAGCAAGCGGCTTACGCAAGCGGTACTCCCGTTGCGTCAACATAGGTTCAGGTTCCCACTCGTCCGTCGTATTAGATGGACCATTCCGCGCCGACTGGTTGCCGAAATTCCGTGATGAGCCGGTTTGACAGGCCTTTCGTGGATCCCTAGACTGCAGGGGTACGCGTAATCGAGTCCTACTCACGGGGGATGCATGGGCTGGTTGCAGAACAAGTTTGAGAAGAACTTTCTGATCTCGACGGTTGATTACGTTTTCAACTGGGCGCGGAAGTCGGCGGTTTGGCCGATGACTTTCGGCTTGGCTTGCTGCGCGATTGAAATGATCGCGTCCTCTACGGCGCGGTTTGATATTGCGCGCTTCGGTTCCGAAGTGTTTCGTCCCAGCCCACGGCAGAGCGATCTGATGATCGTCGCTGGAACGGTCACGTTGAAGATGGCACCGGTGGTCAAGCGCATTTACGACCAGATGCCTGACCCGAAGTGGGTGATTTCGATGGGAGCTTGCTCGTCGGTGGGCGGCCCCTTTAATACTTACGCGGTGCTGCAGGGCGTGGACAAGATTGTGCCGGTCGATGTGTATGTCACCGGATGCCCGCCGCGTCCGGAAAATCTGTTTTATGCACTGCTGAAGTTGCAGGACAAGATCGACACGATGACGCTGGCCAAGAAACCCACCGAGGTGCGGCTCGAGCCGAACATGGTGGAGAATTTCAAACGGCAGATCATGATTGCGCAGACATTGCAGCCGAAATAGCTGTCAGCCGTCAACTTTCAGCTGTCAGTCAAAATCTTTTGAACCGAGACTATGGCATTCACCCGCATTATTTCTCAAGCACATCTTCCTACCACTAACGAAGCGCGTGACTTCCCCTGTAACGGAAAAATGATCTGTATTGTCAACGTGTGGGGCAAGCTCACCGCGATGGATAACGAGTGTCTGCATCAGGGCGGGTCGCTCGGCCAAGGTATGGTCGAGGACGGCAAAGTAGTCTGCCCCTGGCACGGCTGGAAGTATGATCCGAAGACAGGCGTGGCCATGGAGCATCCTGATCAGAAGGTGAAGACTTATCCCATTAAGGTTGAGGATGGGGAAGTGTACATCGATATCTAGGCTCCGTTCCGGTTTCTTGTCACCACAAAGAAAACGAGTGTCATTCTGAAGCCCCGCGCATTTTCCAGCGGGGCGAGGGACCTGCCCAAGATCCCACGTTAACTGAGATCCTTCACTCCGCCTGAAGAACGGCTCCGCTCAGGATGACGTCAACGGGGACACCCAACCCATGGTGTTTCGAGAAGGTCACTGGGCCGAGGGGCACTTCAGCGCGGCGGACCAAATTTTGGGATGTAGCGGATCGCGGGGTAGGCAAGTTTTCGAATCGTCGCGATTATCTCTTCCAAGCGCCGTCCGGGCACAGCTAGAGCGTCGAAGGTCTCGAAGCTGGTAAGCATGTGCAGCGTGTCGATAGCGATCGGATTCTCGAGCGGCGTTAACTGCACATAAGAACATTCGTAGCGCTCGACGATCACTCTCAAGCCATTTCTTCGGCGCTCGTTGCGCGTGCGCAGTCCCTGGCCGATCTCCGAATCGATGGCACCCAGGCCGTGCAATCGGCGGATCAGATCACGATCGGACTGCCAGAAATTCACGAAAAAACGAATGAACTCGTGCAGGTGCTGCAGCGGATCGTTGCCGTAGCGAAACACGTTCGCCAGCTCTTGCATGTTTCCGCGCCGCGCAATGTAGTTGTAAAGCTCTTCGAGTAGTCCCGCCTTCGACTTGAACTGGTAGTAAACCGTGGGCCGGATGACTCCTGCCTTGCGCGCAACCGCTTCCATGCTGAACTCAGAAAAATCCTCAGAGAGCAACAAAGACCGCGCTGCCGCCAGAATCCGGTCGCGGTTCTTTTCTGTCGCCGCCTGCCGCTTCACCATCCGGTAAGGACGGGGGCTCGGCGAAATTTGCGACTGTGCTCGTTTATATTTCATCATACAGATTGTATAATTAAATACAGAGTTGATTGCGGGGATTTTTATGGCGGTATCGAAGTCGGCAAGTCGTCTGGTTTGGAGCGGAGTGCTATTTCTGGGTCTGATCGGAGTCGCGGCGGTCACCCGGCGAACTCTGGTGCTGTTGTGGCCGGGGACTTTCGCCAGCAAGGCGTCACCGGCGGCGGCTCTGGACGCGGGATTTGCGAAACACCTTGCGCTGACGCTGGTCCACATCTTGCCCGGAGGATTGTTTCTCGTGCTAGCGCCCCTGCAGTTCATGCCGAGAATTCGTGAGAAGCATCTGAGCATCCATCGCTGGATGGGG
>Ga0126371_10002764_pt1 | contig 15198 bp, 20 predicted proteins | sample PanSoiMetaPlot_4_FD_110145 | JGI IMG/M metagenome (GOLD analysis project Ga0126371, IMG submission 110145) | Tropical forest soil microbial communities from Panama - MetaG Plot_4 | ecosystem: Environmental > Terrestrial > Soil > Tropical forest > Bulk soil | place: Panama | collected 2016-02-17 | reverse complement strand
GTGTCCGCAGCGCCAAAAAAATCGCGGCGGCGGCCGTCGCGCGAGCGCTCGAGCGCCGCGAGCTCGAGCTCGTCCAACAGCGACGGGTGATCGTCGAGCGCGTGGTCGCTGTAGCCGCGGCGAGGCGGCTCGTACTGACGCGAGCGCGCCGGCTCGATCGCAGGCAGAGCGACCGCGCTCGTCGGCGGCGATCGCCTCGCCTTCGACCGTCCGCCTCGCCTCGCGTTGCAGCCAAGGTGAACGAGGCGGAGCTCGTCGAGAGGCGGAAGCGGAGCGCCGCCTCGAGCGAGAGGGACGACGTGATCGACGGACGGCGCGCGGCTCGAGCGCGCCGGCGCGTCGAAGTCGATCGGCGCGCCGCAGAGCTCGCAGAGGTCGGAGCTCCTCGAGCGGAGCGCCGGCATGAGCCGAGCGCAATGAGCGCGCCAGGGTCGACCGTAAGCCGTCGCCATGCCGAGAGGATAGGCCGCGAGGACGACGACCGAGCGCAGGCGAGGTCCTCTCGAACGGTGAACCGTTCGAGCGAGAGCTTGAGACCTTCGGCGACCTAAGGGTCGCCGGGTCTCGGTGGGGGGTCTGGGGGGAGGCGGCGCCTCCGCCCGGAACGTCGCAGGCGGGAGCGAGGCCTCGAGTGAGGCCCAGACGAGCCGTTATGACGTCGACTACCGCGGCGCCGAGCGCTCGGCGATACGCGGGTCGAGTGTTGTGACGAGGCCTCGACCCCGATCGCATGAACCTGCGCCGAGGCCTCGTCTGTCGCCGACGGTTGTCTACGCGCCTCCCGAGGCGGCGTCGGCGAGCTGATAGAGGACGAGCGCATAGTCGGCCTCGCGCGTCGTTCGCAGCGCCTCGCGAGTGTCCGGCGGGATCGTCCTCAGACTGAGACCGTCGCGGATGAGCTCGTCGACGGCGATGAGCGCAACATCCAGCGGTCCGGCCTCGTCGCCGAGCTCGAGGCGGACGCGGAGGTCGGCACGGTAAAGCGCGCGGAGCTCGGCCTGCGCGCGCTCGAGCTCCTCGAGGTCGGCGCGATCGGTCGCGCGCTCGCGGCCGCGAGCGATCCGGCGGCGGACGCCGGCGAGGTCGTCCTCGATCGAGGCGAAGCCTGACCGATAGAGGCAGGCGGTCGGCATCTCGACGACGCTCATCGGACGCGCCTGCGCCGGCGCCGCGGTGTCGGCCGGCCATCGACGACGACGATCTCGAGCTCGAGCTGCTCCGGCTCGATGTGCCGGCGCGCATGGTCGAACGAGACCTCGGTCGCCGTCTGCTCCGACGTCCAACCCTCGCCGAGCTGACCGCAGGCGGCGCAGACGCCGCGGTAGCGCCAGGCGTGAGACGGCGATCGCCGGCGACGTACCAGTCGCACCACAGGCCCGGAGGCCGTTAGACGGCCTCCTGCGGCGCCGTGTAAGCCGATTTGCCGTCTCGGCCGGCTCATCGGCTCAGTAGGCCGTTGTCGGCGGCGTCGACGAGCTCGGCGAGCGAGGCGGCGATCGCGACGAGCGCCTCCGCGGTCGCGAGCTCGACGGTCCATTGACGATCGCGTGAGAGCCGGCCGAGCGAGCCGGTCGCGGCGAGCTGCAAGTGATCGTCCGGCGCGTCGCGCCTCATCCGCTCGAGCTCGTCCTCCTGCGCGTAGACGTTGTCGAGGAGCTCGCGAGCGCGGTCGATCGCGGCCGCCTGCCGACTCATAGGACGCCTCGACGGTAGGCCTCGACGATCGCGGCCGTCGTCGTCGAGACGCCGAGGCGCGCTCGAGCTGCAGCGCGGACGGTGCGGACGGTCGCGCGGCTGACGCCGAGCTCGCGAGCGGTCGCCTCGACGCTCGAGCCTCGAGCGCCGGCGCGGAGGACGTCGAGCATCCGCGGCGTGAGCTCGCCGGCGGAGCTGTAGCCGGCAACGTTCACTTGAGCGCGAGCTGCTCGTTATCGGTCCACCAGCGCTCCGGGATCGTCTCCGGAACGTCCGGCCGCGGTTCCTGCTTACCGCCGGCGAGCCAACCCATCCAGTCGCGCTCGCCGCTCGTCGTGCCGTAGCGCTTACCGATCTTTTCGACCTCGGCGCAGTAATCCCAGGCCCACTGAGGGATCTTGTCCGGGGTGCCGTTCGGCCGCTTTTTCGGGTCGCGGCTCGTCGTGAGATACCAGCGGAGCCAATCCCAGAGCCACTGAGGCGGATTCATGTAGTCGGAGCTCCCTCCTCCGCCTTTGCCGGCGGCGTAGTTTTTGGCGGCCGCGATGACGTCCGACCAGGGGAAGCCGGCGCCCGGATCGTGATGCGAGCCGCCGCGCGCGCCGAGGTCGACGTGACCGCAGACGCCGCGGCCCGAGCCCTGCGCCTGCGAGGCGTTGAGGCGGACGAGCGGGACGCCGGTCGCCTTCGACTCCTCGGCGAGCCAGCGCGCGAGGTTATCGAGCATCGTCGCGTGCTTCGATTTCCACTCGGACGTTGACCACTTCGCAAAGCCGCAGAGCTCGACGGAGTCGGCGACCGGATTGAAGTCGGCCTGAGTCCAGGCTTTCGAGCCGCGCTTGACGTACTCGCCGATAACGCCGGCCTTGTCGTCGATGCCGACCTGACTCGAGACCTGCGCGCTCGGATTCTTGAAGAAGTTTCCGAGCGACTCGATCGTCGTCGCGCCTTCGGCGGTGTGAACGACGAGGAGGCGGATCGAGGCGCCTCCGCGCGAGCTGTAGTTAGGCGACGGTATCCACTTCCGCTTGAGGCTCATCGCTCGAGCTCCTCGCGCCAGTGGTCGAGCTCGCGGCGCGCTCGATCGAGCTGCAGGAGGACGAGCGCCAGGCGCCGGACGAGCTCGAGCTCGCGCTCGACTTGGTAGACGAGCGACGGCCTCATCGGAAGCCGTCCGCAGGATCGTCCGGCGTCGTATCGGGATGAGCGAGCTCGACCTCGGGCTCGTCGGCCTCGAGCGGGACGTCGACGTCGCCGTGCTCGCGCTCGTCCTGCGCGCCTTCGTCCTCCTGCGAGGCCTCGGCCCTGAGGAGCTCGTCGCGGAGCGCGCGAAGCTGCGCCTTGGTCGCGGTCCTCATCGGATCGCCTGCCAGACGAGCCAGGCGGCCCAGACGGCGCCGAACAGAGCGAGCCAGGCGAGGAGGCTGAGCGCGATCGCGACCGTCCAGCCGGCGACCGGCCTGAGCCGCTCCTCGAGCTCGTCGACGTGCTCGAGCTCGCGATCGTAGGGCCGGCGAGGGAGCTCGATAACCTCGGCCGCGCGCGGAGCTACCGAGTGAGCGCGGAGGTCGTCGAGGACGTGGTCGATCCGCGCGGCGTGCTCGGCGTCGCCGCCGGCGGCCGCCAGGAGGCGCGCGCCTCGGTCGGAGCTTGCTAGATGAGCCTCGGCGATCCGCCTTGCCTTGGTCCTCATGGGAATAAAACCCCCTATGTCACGTTGCTATTCTGTGGTTTGACAAAAGGGACACCACGGAAGGGAGCAACGAAGGTGACTAGCAGCGGAACTACTAACAGACGGTCCGGCCGGAGGCAAACCCGCGCCAGGGGACGCCGGCTGTTCGGCGGCTATCTGCGGGTCTCGCAGGTCGGCCGGCGCGAGGAGGACGAGCGTCTCCGCTCGCCTCAGTTTCAGGCCGAGCTCGTCGACCGGCGAGCTCGCGAGGAGGACGTCGACGTCCGCCTGTACGAGGCCGAGCTCGACGTCTCCGGCTCGGCGAAGGCGCGCGCGATCCTCGACGAGCTGATCGAGGCGATCGAGGCCGGCGAGCTGGACGGGATCATCGTCGCGAAGCTCGACCGCCTCTCGAGGCTCGCGCCGCGCGAGCGGATCGAGGTCGTCGAGCGGATCGAGGCGGCCGGCGGCGTGATCCTCTCGGCGAGCGAGTCGTTCGACGCCTCGACGCCCGAGGGTCGGTTCGTGCGCGACCTCTTTTTCATGGTCGCGCGGCTCGAGTGGGAGCGCTACGCGAACAACTGGACCTATGCGAAGGCGAACGCGATCGCGAACGGCGTCTCAATCTCAAAGCGGCCGGCGTTCGGCTACCGCTTCGACGCCGATCATCGGCTCGAGGTCGTGCCGGCCGACGCCGCGATCGTCCGCGAGCTGTTCGAGCTGCGCGCGACCGGCGCGTCATGGTCGAAGCTGCTCGAGCTGTACGAGCGGCGGACGGGTCGGTCGACGGCGCGGCAGACGATGAGCAAGCTCGTCCGCTCGCGGGTCTATCTCGGCGAGGTCGCCTACGGGGACGAGCTCGTCAACGCGAGCGCGCACGAGGCGATCGTCGAGCTCGATCTGTTCGAGACCGTGCAGCGCGTCAATCGCGAGCGCGCCGGCGACGAGGCCGGCCGCCGTCATGCCGGCGCGCCGGTGAGCTTCCTCGGCGGGGTCGCGACGTGCGAGTCATGCCGGCGGCCGCTCGCCGGCCATAAGCGAGCTCACCAGCGCGCCCGGTACGAGTGCCGCTCGCCGCGGTCTCACTGTGCGGCGCCGGCGTCGGTCGTCGCCGACGAGCTCGACGCCTTCGTCTGGGAGGCCCTGCTCGAGTGGGCCGGTGAGGCCGCGGACGAGCTCGTCGAGCTCGGCGCGGAGCTCGACGCTCGCGGCGACCGGATCGTCGCGGAGACGAGGCTCGAGGACGCGCGCAGGGTCGCGCGTGAGTATGAGCTGAACGTCGAGCTCGAGCTCGAGCTCGGCCGCGAGGCCTACGCTGCCGGCCGTCAGGCGCGCCTCGACCTCGTCGAGCTGCGAGAGGCGGAGCTCGAGACAATCGGCGAGGCCTCGGAGCTCGAGCTCATCCGGACGACGCTGCGCCAGGCCGGCGACGAGCTCGAGCCGAACGAGCGGCGCGAGCTACTGAAAATCGCGCTCGCGGGAGGTCGGCTCGTCCTGCGGCGCGCGCCTCGCGCCGCGATCGCCGACCGGGTCGTCGCGCTCGAGCTCGGCGGCCCTGCGGCGACGGACGGCGAGGATGCGCTTGAGCTCCTCGAGGACGTCGCGGCGTAACTCGGAACATTTGCCATTCATCGGGGTCCTCCCGGATAGTGAGGCCGCAGGATGAGTGAGCCGTTAGTGAGACTCCGTTTCGGAGTCTTACTCATTCGCTGCCGTCGCGGTCGTCGCGGTGCGTGCCGAGGTAGGTCGCGAGCGCGCCGACCGCGGCGCCGAGCGCGGTCGCGAGGAGGTTCGCGGCGGCCTCGCTGAGAGCGTTGCCGCGCGAGGCCTCGGCGACGCCGGCCGCGATCGCGAGCGCGACGAGCGCGCAGGCGACGCCGGCGGAGAGGATGAGCGCGACGAGCGCCGCCGGCGAGAGCCTCATCGCTGGAGCTCCTCGGGCCCCGGCTCGCGGTCGCCGGCGAGGATGAAGTCGTAGTCGCCGTTATCGGCGCGCTGCAGGAGCTCGAGAACGTCGTCGTCGAGCTGCTCGACCTCGGGCTCGAGGAGCGGCTCGAGCTGCGGGAGGACCGGCTCGGGTCGAGCGCGCAGGACTGTGGCGGTGTTCGCGACGCGGGTCGGCCAGAGACGGAGCGCGCGATAGCGGGTCTGCGCGTTGGCGCCGGCCGTCGCTTGATAGCGGAGGCGGATCGTCGCGCCGGTGAGCTGGTTGGTGATCGTGGAGGGGACGTTCGAGAGCGTCGTCCCTTGCGCGGCGGGCAGGGTGCCGAGCTGAGTCGCGTTGGCGACGACCGGCTGAACTTGGACGCCGCAGCCGAAGGCGCCGGCGGTGCCGCTGAGGATCGCGGCGTGAAAGTCGGCGAGGTAGTCGCCCGTTTTAGGGACGGTGATCGCCGGCCCGTCGGCGTCCGAGGCCGGCTGATAGGTGCCGTCATTCGTGAAGTTGCCGATCGAGGCGAGGTTGGCGGTGAGCGGCGGACCGCCGAGAAACTCCCAGGGATAGCCTCCGCCGGCGTTCGCGTTGTAGCGGAAGAGCCAGGTGATCGGCGCGGCGACGTTGAGGATCGCGAGCATCCCGTCGACGGGGTTCGCCGGCGGCCACTGTGCCGGCGTCAAGCGCGGGATCGCGAGCGTCTGCCGGATCGTCTGCTCGAGGAGCGTCGCGAGGTTTTGGCCGAGCGCCGGATAGTCGACGAGCGCGTCGGCGGGGAGCGGATAGGGTAGGCGGAGAATCGGGGTCTGACCAGGCATCTAGGCCCTCCTGAGGTTGCCGATGACGTCGGCGTCGGTCCAGCGACAAGCGGGGTTCACTTGCTGCCATTGAAGGCCGGCCGTGACCTCCTGCCAGCGGAGCGCGAGGCCGCTGAAGATCGGGTCGCTGAGGACGACGTCCTGAGTCCAAGTGTCGCCCTCGAGTGTGTCGACCCAGCCCTCGACGATCGGGGTCCAGGAGGCGTAAGGCGCGGACGCGGGGAGCGCGTACAGATTGAGCCTCATACCAATCTCGAGCGGCGCGCGGCCGAGGATCGTGAGGCCCGGCATGTGCCAGCGCGGATAAGCGAGCCGGTCGAGCCAGACGGCCGCTCGAGTCTGTGCCGTCTGTTGGTCGGCGAGGCCGGAGTCGAAGAGGCCGGACCAGCGGACGCCATAGATCGACTGAGAGACCGGCTCGTCGACCGTGACCGAGCCGGCGCCGTAGCCGTAGCCGAGAACGATCCGGTTGACGACGTCGAGCGTCATGCCCCAGGCGGGCGAGTAGAGGACCGAGCCGGCGTCGAGGAGGAGCGCGTCGATCGCGCCTCGCGCGTCGTAGGCCTGAACGACGATGCGGCCGGTCTCGTCGTCGAAGACGGTGTAGCCGACCGCTCCTCGTTCCATCTGCAGCGCCGTCAGAGCGTCCATCGAGGCGTAAGAGCTCGGGTCGAGCGGGTCGGTGGGGACGGTCGCGGCGAGCGGAACGTCGGCGCCGGCGGCGCGGACGACGCCAGTGAGGCCGGCCTCGTTCAAGATGCGCGCCATGCGCTGCGAAAAGAGCTCGGCCGGCCACTGATGGCCGCCGACGTTGCGGCCGCCGGCGAGCGCGAGCGTTGAGGTCGCGGTGACGGTGAGGACGTCGTCGGTCTCGAGCCCGTCGTCGACGAGGACGAGGTCGGAGACTTGTCCGGTGAAGATCGGGGAGCTGTTGACGTCGAGGATGAGGAGGCTCGCGCCGACTTGGTAGGTCGCGAGCTCGTCGCGCGTGATGTTGCGGAGCGGGAGCGTCGCGACGGTCGACTGAGGATCGGAGTCGGGAGCGTCGAGGCCGTGCCGGATCGTGAGCGAGGCGAGACAGCGGTCGAGGTCGAGCGCGACGCCGTTGACGAGGACCGCGGAGACGTAGGCCGGCGCGCGAGGGGTCGGTTCGAGGAGCTCGAGCTCGACGAGCTCAGACACTCCGGCGACCCTGCCGGACGTCGTGCGCGCGCATGACCCGCGCGATCGCGCGAGCTGCGCCCTCGGGGTCGGTCGGCCCGTAGAAGTTGATCGTAACGCCGGCGCCGGCGGCGGCGAGCGGTGTCGCGCGAGGCGACGAGCCGGCGCGAGCTCGTTCGGCCGAGGCGCCGACCGGCTCGAAGTAGAGGAACGGCGCGGTCGAGGCCGCGAACGGGTTCGGAATGTGCGGTAGGTGAATCGAGGGAACGTGAATTTTCGAGAGCCAGTCGATGAGTTTCTTGACGGCGTTGACGACGCTGTTGATCGCCGACTCGATCGCGCCGAAGGCCGCGCGCGCGGCGTTCTTGATGTAGTCGAAGTGATTGACGACCATTGCGAGGCCGGCGATGAGCGGACCGAAGGCGAAGGCGCCCCAGCGCCAGTGTTCGAGGATGAACGAGGCCGCGGCCGCGGCGGCGTTCTTGATCGCGTTGAAGGCGTTGACGATGCCGGCGACGGCGCCTCGAGCGGCGTCTTCGACGGTGTGGAAGTGAGTCGCGATGAGGACGATCGCGGCGCCGACGGGACCGAGCGCGAGCGCGCCGACGATCCAGTGAGACTTGACCCAGGCGAACGCGACCTCGGCCGCGTGCTCGATCGCCTTGAAGCCGGCGACGAGGCCTCGAGCGGCGGTCGCGACGGCGCCGAGGCTCGCGTCGACGACGTTACGGAACGTCTGCGACTTGGTATAGGCGAGGACGAGCGCGGCGACCAAGGCGGCGATCGCGACGACGACGATCCCGATCGGGTTCGCGTCGAGCGCGGCGTTCCAGGCCCAGGTCGCCGCGGTCGCAATGACTTGGTAGGCCTCGTAAGCTTTGAGCGCGGCGTTGGCGAGGAGGATCGCCGAGGCCATAGCGGCGACCGTGCCGATCGCGATCTTGAGCGCCGTCTGATGGTTCGCGGTCGCGTTGGTGAGCTTGATTAGGAGCTGCAGCGCGCTTTCGTAGTAGGGGAGGAGGCCGCGGCCGAGCTGCTCGCTGAGGTTGGCGGTCTCCGCGGCTTGAATCTTCTGCGCGTTCGCGGCGTCATCGGAGTGTCGCGCGAAGTCGCCCTGCGCCTTCGACGTCTGCTGCAGGATGAGCGCCATCGTCGCCGCCGATTTAGCGTGCGCGTCCAGCGCGCCTTTTCCGCTGTAAAGGCCCATCGCGAATGCCTTTTGCTTGAGCGCGTTCGCGTCGATAATGATCCCGTACTTTTTCAGGCCTCTTGTCGCGCCGCCGATGCCGGCCTGCAACGCGGTAAAGACTTGGTCGACGGGGACGTTATTGAACGAGGCGAGGTCGGCCGCGAGCTGAACCATCTGCTCGCTCATTTTCGCCGACTGTTTCGAGCTGTAGCCGAGATTCTCGAACATCTGGCCGAACCTATTTGCGGCCGTAAGTGCCTCGTCGGATGAGAGGCCGAAACTCTTAGCCAATCCTTCCGACCATTTGACTACCGCGTCGGCACTCTGACCGAAAAGCTTATTCGTCTTTTGAATCTGCTTTTCGAGCTCCGAGGCGGCGTCGATCGCGTGTTTAGCGCCGATCGCGATCGCACCGAGAGCGATCGCCGCGGGGATCGCCGCCTTTTTGAGCGCGGCGCCCATCCGCTCAGAGCGGGTCGCGGTCTCGGCCATGCCAGCGTTGACGCGCCCCATCTCGGCGATCGCCTCGGTCCCCTCCGCCCCGATGCGAATGAGGATGTTGCCAGGCCCGAAGCCAGCCACTAGAGGCCATGCCTCCGGATCGAGCCGGCGACGGCGAGGTCGAAGGCCTCGAAGGCGCCAGGCCGGACGCGATCGGTCGCCGGCTTGATCCAGTAGCCGGCCGCGCGAGGCGCGGCGAAGTGGTTGACGTCGGCGTCCGCGGCCGGCCCGTGCTCAGAGCCCCAGGCGAGGAGGTAGGCCGGCGCGCCGGAGCGGCCGACTCGCTCCGAGCCGCCGATCGAGACGGTCGGATGACGGCCGGCGCGGAGGACGATCGTGCGCGCGACCCTGCGCGTGACCGGCGTCGGCGAGGCGAGCGCCGTCGCGCGGAGGAGCTGAACGAGCTGCTCGGCGGTGACGATCGAGGCCTCGGCGACCGGACCGCCGACGCCGGCGAGGTCCTTGGAGACGCCGGCGAGCGCGAGCTCGGTCTCCCTGACGCCGTAGACCTGGACCGACTTAGCCACGGACCCGCTCGGCCTGCTCGCGGACGACGTCGGCGATCGTCGCGAGCTCCTCGTCCTCGAGCGCCAGGAGGTCGGCGACGGCGCGGCCGGTCGCGAGCGAGAGCTCGACCATTAGCCGGCTGACGCTTCCGCGGGGAAAGGGTCGACGACCTCGCCGCCGACGCCGGTCTCGCCGCCGAGCTCGGCGAGCTGCGCCTCGGCCTCCGGGGTCGGCTTCGAGTCGACGTCGACGACCGACTTGAGCCAGACGTCGAAGCCCTCGCGGATGCCGAGCGAGACGAAGGCGAGGAAGGCGGCGAGCGTCTGCGGATGCGAGCCGTCATAGGGAGCGATCCCCTGCCGGCGGCAGTAGGCCTCCCAGGCGACGAGCGCCGCCGAGCCGGCCCTCCACTCGACGAGCTCGCCGCCGTCGTACTCGACCGTGCCGGTAAAGCGGATCATGCGCCCTTCGCCTTCGAGCTCGCCGCGAGCGGCGCGGCCGGCGTGCGAGTCGGCTCGCCGACGACGGGGAGCTCGACGTCGGAGACCGTCTGAACGCCGACGTCGCCGCCGATCTCGATCGGCACGATCTGAAGCGTGCCGGAATAGACGAGGCCGCCGGTGATCGGTTCCCAGGTGAACGCGAGCTCGTCGAGCGCGTGATCCATGAGGAAGTTGACGAAGCCGGCCGCGTCCTCGAAGTCTTGAATCGCGGAGACCTTGAGAGCCCAGGCGACCGTCGTCTCCGGCGCCGGCTGAGGCGTCTCGAGGGTCGGGGTGCCGTCCGAGCTGTTGACGGTCGGCAGGAGCGCGACGGTCGCGGCCTGCGCGGCGAACTCGATCAAGTCCGGCGCGGTCGCGCCGATCGTGAGCTTGCCGGGACCCTGCCGTGAGTCGGTGGTAGCCATGCCGTTAGACCTCCTCGGTCGAGACGTTGACCTCGAGCGTGATCGCCGGCAGAGGCTCGGCGGAGCTGCTCGAGCGGTAGGAGCTCGGCCGATAGGCCGGCGTCGAGAGCGCGCCGGCGACCTCGTCGGCGAGCGCATAGATCGCGTCGACGGCCGCCTCGCTCGAGAGCGGGTCGCCGGAGACGACGAGAACGGGGATCGTGAAGCGGCGCGAGCCGAGCGTGCGGCCGTCATAGGCCGGCAGGCCGACGAGGACGCCGACCGGCTGAGGGTAGAAGGCGCCGGCGTCGCCGGTCGCTTCGATCCCGGAGGCCTCGAGCTCGGCGAGGAGCTCGGCGCGAGCTCGAGAGGCGATCGAGCGGAGGACGCCGGCGGAGCTCAAAAGGCGACCGGCCTCCGCCAGCCGATCAAGCGCAGGACCTCGGCGCGGCGCGCGCCGAGCGCGTCGAACATCGTCGTTTCGTCGCCGTAGCCGGGGAAGCCGGACGGCGCCGAGCGGGTCTGATAGAGGATCGCGGCCCAGACAATCGAGCCGGTGCGGACGTCGTCGGTCGGCGTGAACGTCGGCGGGTCGCCGGCGTTGAGGTCGGACCGTCGCCGCTCGACCGCGGCCTTGACGGCCGCGGTCGAGAGGCTGAGGTTATCGTCGGCGGGATCGACCGAAGGGAGGTCGAGGTAGCCGGCGACGTCCTCGACGGTGAGCCAGTCGGCCATTAGCTCGACTTCGACCTCGAGCTCGAGCTCGGTCCGGCCGCGGCGGGGACGATCGTGCCGGCGAAGTGGAGGAGCTCGCTCGGATAGTCGGTGTCGAACAGGCCCTCGCCGACGACGGCGAGCTCGACGTTGAGCGCGCCGATCGCGTTCGCGGTGAGGCGGACCGGGTCGGTGACGCGCGCGTCGACGGCGCGGCGCGTCGCGAGGACGACCGTGCCGGCCGGCAGGGTGCCGGAGCTGAAGGCGGGAATGCCGGCGAACGAGGTCGCCAGGGTTCCGCCGTCGACGCCGCCCTGACCGATCGCGACCGAGAGCGCGCCGGTGTCCGCAAACTCGCCCCAGACGTCCGGCGCCATAGCGATGAGCTCCGGCGCGCGCTGATTGCCGGAGGCGACGAAAAACTCCGCGATTGCCGCGCCGAGCTTGGTCGCGGTGCCGGCGGCGCCGGCGAGGAGCTCGCCGGCGATCTTGCCCTCGACGTCGTTATAGAAGTCCTGCACGGCCTCGGCGTAGATCGAGTCGATCACGCTCGGGTCGGAGCGCTGGACGACGACCCAGGGGATCGCGCCGGCCCAGTCCCAACGGATGACGTCCGCCGTCTGCGTGCCGATCATGACCTTGGTCGAGGTCGCGTCGGCGTCGACGTTCGCGGCCCAGGCGCCGTCCGGCCGCTGCGTCCACTTCGGCTTCGAGACCATGAGGCCGACTCCGGGGAGCGGCCGCGAGGCGAAGGCGTCGTAGAGCGGCCTGAGCGTCGTCTTGCCGCCGATGACCGTCCGCTCGAACGTCGGCGGCAGGAGGCCGGAGACGTCGGTCGAGATTGACTCAGTGAGCGCCGCCTCGAGGTAGCGGCCGGCCTCGCGGTCGCCGTGCTGCGCGGCGACGATGTAGCGGACGAGCTCGCCGGCGCAGAGGTCGCGCGGCGAGGGGGAGCGCTCGGCCCGAATGACCGGCGCCGGTGCGGTGGCTTCCATCGGTGTTCCCTCCTCGGGATCGGCCGGCGGCGCCGGCGACGGATCGGGCTCGGGCTCGAGCTCCGGCTGTGCGGGATCGGTCTCGAGCGGCTCGGCCGGCTCGAGCGGCTCGGCCGGATCGGGCTCGGCCGGCGGGTCGGCCTCGGCGGCGACGCGATGAACGGCCGCCGACTCGAAGGCGCCGAGCGCCAGGAGCGAGACCTCGGCGACGCGCGAGGCCTCGACGTCGACGACGCCGTCGCGAGCGAGCCTCGAGCGGATGAGCTCGGCGCCGATCGAGAGCGCGCCGCGCGAGCCGGAGGCCGCCTGCGTGAGCGCCTCGTCGCCGGCCGGCGTCTGATCGACGCGGAAGCGCGCGAGGATGCCGTTCGGCTGATCGACGAGCTCGGCGAGGACGCCGATCGGCTGACCGCGATCGTGGTCGACGAGCAGCGGCGTCCGCGAGCCGAGCTCGACCGAGCCGGCGTTGAAGCGGTAGTCACGGCCGCCGATCGTGCCGGTCTCGCCGTAAGGGACGATGAGCCCCTCGATCGTGCGCTCGTTGAGGTCGGCGACGAGGACCTCGCGCTCGAATCTGAGCATGACTAGACCCTCCCAGGGGTTAGGTCCGGCGGCTCGCCGGACGTCGGGATACCGAGCATCGCGCGAGCCTCGACTTGGTCGATGACGCCGGCGCCGAGGAGCGCGATCGCATAGTCGGCGGCCGCCTGCGGGTCCGCCCTGAGGAACTGCTGAACGTCGAAAGCGACGATCTGGCCGCGCGGCGTCGCGAGGTCGGTGAGCGTCGTCTCGATCACGTTGAGGTGCGGCGTGATCGCGGTCGAGAGCAGGCTCGAGAGCTGCTGCGTGAGGTTCGCGTAGAGCATCGTCGAGCCGTGCCCTGACGGCGAGGCGCCGATCATCGCGACGGGGACGCCGAACAGGCGCGCGACCTCGGTCGCGACGTTGTGACGCGCGTCGAGGAGCTGCAGGTCGGCCGGCGAGAGATTCTCGCGCGAGTAATCCATGCCCTGCACGAAGGCGATCCCGTAGGTCTGCCGATTGCGGCTGAACGCCTCGACGACCGCCTGAGCCTCCTCCTCGTTGAGCTCCGAGCCCTCGTTCTTGAGGACGCCGGCGGGGAGCTCGACGCCGGCCAGGCGACGCGCGGCGTCCTCGAGCTCCAGCGCCGCGGCGAGCGTGCGCGCGCCGGTCTCGAGGATCGGCGGCGCCTGACCGTCGAAACGGATGAGGTCCTCGGGTGGGAGCTCGCGGCCCTGCTCGACGCCGGCGACGCGGTAGCCGAGGAGTTGCGCGTAGGTTCCGCCGGTCGAGCGCGTGACCGGCGTGACGTCGCGGTACGGGGTCCAGCGCGCCGCTCGAGGGAAGCCTTCCGGGTCGCGCTCGAGGATGCGCCAGTAGGCGAAGCCGTGAAAGAGGAGGTCGTCGACGGTGCCGGCGATCGTCGCCGTCCAGGAGGTCGAGGGGTCCGGCTTGGTGAGGAGCTGACTCGAAGGGAGACGCTCCTCGCCGCGGAACAGGAAGGGGTCGAGCTGAACGGCGACGCCAACAATGAGGTTGCGGCAGGCGGCGACCGAGGGGATCGTGAGCGCAGCCTCGCGGGAGACGCCCTCGGCGAGCCAGGCGACCTCTGCGACCTCGAGGCTCGTCCCGGTGCGGACGACCGGCAGGCGCGGCCGCGGCGCGGCCGCCTCGAGCGATCGCCGGCGGAGGTTGAGACCCATCCCTCGAGGATGAGCCCCGCCGGCGAGCTCCGCCATAGGCCGAAAGGCTGAGGACTAGGCGGCGACGATGAGCGGCTTCGACTTGCGCGGCCGGAGCTCGGCGCCGATCGCCCAGACGGCCGCTCGAGCGAGGAAGATCGGCCCAGGCGAGCGGCGCGCGCTGAGGGTCGTGCCGACGTCGGGGACCGTGACCGGCGTCGCCGTGAGCATCTGCCGGGTGAGCTCCTCGCCGGCGTCGTGGCGGAGGCGGCCGTCGACGATCGCCGCCAGCGTCGGCCCGTAGCCGGCGCGCTGCTCGGCCGTGCCGACCTTCGTCGTGCGGACGCCGCGGAGGCTCGCGACGTGACGCTCGAACGAGGCCGGATAGAGGAGCTCGAGGCCTCGCCGCTCGCGGACGAGCTCGTCGAGCGCGGCCCAGAGCGCGCGGCGCGAGGCGAAGGCGCGGCCGATGACGGCGACGCGATCGTCCTCGGCGACCGCGAGGACATAGCCGCAGGCGCCAGGCCGGCCGTCGCGGTCGTTGATCGCGATCGTGCCTCCGCGAGCGGGGAGCTCGAGCTCCTCGTCGGCGGCCGCCTTCCACTGAGCGGCCTCGACCCAGGACGACGCCGCAAGGACCCACTGGTTTAGGTACTGCCGGCGCCAATCGGCCTCCGAGCTAGTCGCGTAGGCGTGCTCGAGCGCCTCGAGCCGCGCCGGCGTCCAGTGAGGCGAAGCCGCGCGCCAGGCCTCGCGATCCTCGGCGAAGGCCTCCGGCGCCGCCGACCACTCGAGCAGAAGGATGCGCGCCGCGTCCGGCTCGGCGAGCTGCTCGATCGCGGCGTCGCGGTCCTCGATCAAGAGAGTCGAGCCGCCGTCGCCGGCCGTCGAGACAAGGATCATCTGCGGCGAGCGCCGCTCGAGCATCGTCGGCGCGATCGAGCCGTCGACGACCTCGCGGGAGACGCGCCAGGCCTCATCGACGAAAGCGAGCGAGACGCTCGAGCCGACGCCGCCGTCCAGGGTCGAGGCGGCCAGCCGCCAGGCGGAGCCGTCGACGAGCTCGATCGCCTCCTGACCGTTCGAGCGGCGGACGGTGACGCCGAGAGTCTCCTCGAGCGTGCGCGCCGCCGGCGTCCAGATACGAGCCGCGGTCGCGCGGAGATTCGCAACGTGCAGGACCTCCTGCGGCTCGTCGAACAAGTCGGACGCGCCGACCCGCCAACCACAAAGGCCGCGGCTGAGGATCGACTTACCGCTCTGGCGGCTGACAGTGAGGATGACGCGGCGCCAGCGGAGCGAGCCGTCGGCGCGATGCTCGAGGATGCGCTCGAGCGCGTAGCGCTGCCACGGTCGGAGCTCGTCGCGGAGATAACGCTCGATCCAGCCGGCCGCCTCGGCGCCATACGAGCCGACGACGTCGG
>Ga0126371_10002763_pt1 | contig 15200 bp, 11 predicted proteins | sample PanSoiMetaPlot_4_FD_110145 | JGI IMG/M metagenome (GOLD analysis project Ga0126371, IMG submission 110145) | Tropical forest soil microbial communities from Panama - MetaG Plot_4 | ecosystem: Environmental > Terrestrial > Soil > Tropical forest > Bulk soil | place: Panama | collected 2016-02-17 | reverse complement strand
GCGATCTCTCGCGCACCGTGGTGATGGAGATCGGTCCGGGTCAGGGAGTGCTGACCGACATTCTGGCAAAACGGGCGATGCGGCTGATCGCCATCGAGATCGACCGCCTTCTGGCGACGCAGCTGCGCTACCAGTACGCGCGCTATCCCAACGTGGAGATCCTGGAAGCGGATGTGCTTGCCATCGATTTCGCGACTGTGCTGAACCGCACCATCGGGCCGCTGAACGATCTACGTCCGGAAAAGCCGTCAGGTGTGCGGGTGGTGGGCAATCTGCCGTACTACATTACTTCCGACATCCTGCTCCGGCTCTTCGAATATCATCAACTGCTTGAAACCATTGTGATCATGGTCCAGCGCGAGGTGGCCGATCGCGTTGCCGCCAGGCCGGGATCGCGCGATTACGGCCTGCTCTCGGCCACCGCGCAACTTTATGCTCGAGTAGAGAATCTCTTCACTTTGCCGCCGGGAGCATTTGTTCCGCCTCCCAAGGTTCATTCCAGCGTGCTGCGGCTCACGGTGGCGCCACGGTTCGAAGAACTGCGGCTCCCGGAGAAGGAGTTCATCGAGTTCCTGAAGACGAGTTTTGCCATGAAGCGCAAGACCCTGTTCAACAACCTCAGGGACCGATATGCGGAAGAGCGCATCCGCGCGGCCTTGACCAAAGCCGCGGTTCGCAGCGACGTAAGGGCGGAGGCTCTTCCACTGGAGAAATCAGCAGCGATCTTCCACGCTCTCCACGCATAACTGAGTTGAGCAGATTTTGTAAGTGCTTCGTGCCTCACCGCTTGCTCGGGGTTGAATCGAAAAATCGCCCTCAAGCATCAAAAGGTCTGGCCGCAAGGGCAAGAACAAGAAGAACAGGGGTCCAAATGTCACTTAGACCAGTTAAGCAGATTCTCAGGACACAGACGACGATGGAAGGCGCGGGTGTGAAGCTGGAGCGCGCCTTTGGCTTCGGCAAAACGAAAGAGTTCGACCCGTTTCTGCTGCTCGACGATTTTCGCAACGAACGCCCGCAGGACTACCTTGCAGGGTTCCCGTGGCATCCGCATCGCGGGATCGAGACCATCACTTACGTGCTGGCCGGTTCAGTAGAGCACGGCGACAGTCTTGGCAATAAAGGCAAGATGACGGCCGGCGACGTGCAGTGGATGACCGCAGGCAGCGGCATCCTGCACCAGGAGATGCCACGCGGCGACGCGAACGGGCGCATGCATGGATTCCAGTTGTGGGCCAACTTGCCTGCTTCGCTGAAGATGACCGATCCGCGCTACCAGGACATTCCATCGAGCGCGATCCCGGAGGTCACGGACGATGACGGCACAAAAGCGCGCATCATCTGCGGCGAGTTCTGGGGCAAACGCGGGCCGGTGGAGGGCGTTGCCGCCGATCCGTCCTACATTGACATCTCTGTCGCGCCAGGCACGCGAAAGCGAATCAAGATCGATGTGGAGCGAAATGCATTTGCATATGTGTTCGCCGGATCAGGGACATTCCGCGATGCGTCCGAGCCGCGTGCCGTTTTGACTGAGCACACCGCCAGGCCCGAAGCCGCGCCGACTTACGACGCGACCAACCACTCGCTGGTGCTGTTTGATCGCGGCGATGAAATCGTGGTGCAGGCGGGACCAGAAGGCATTCGTTTCCTGCTGGTCTCAGGCAAGCCGATCGAAGAACCGGTGGCCTGGTACGGTCCAATCGTGATGAATACTCAGAAAGAACTCAGGCAGGCAATGACCGAGCTGCAGGACGGCAGCTTCATCAAACATCCGTGAATGCCTGAATGACGACCGACGGCGCCGTCCGGCCCTGGATCGGACAGGCCGAATACAGCAAAAGAGAAAAGCCGCGCAGTTTGTTCTGTGCGGCTTTTCTTCAGCCATGGGAGGAAGATCAGTGAGGCCGTCCACTGCCGGAAGATGAATGCGAGGATCCCGAGGATCCAGAGCTGCCGCCATGCGACATGGGCGCGCTCTCCATTCTTGGCGCGGATGGCGGAGGTGCATTCGGCCTCGTCTCTCGCGGCGCATGGATCACCGGAGCGCTCGGAGCAGGCGCAGGGTTGGGTTGGGAAGTAACCGGACGTGAAGGCTCTTCTACCGGCCGCGAACTCACCGGCGGATGAATATTCGCCTTATCCGTTCCCGACGTTCCACTCTGCGACTGCTGCTCTGTTGAGCCTGCGTTGCTGCTCGGAACCAGCTTCTCGATATCGTCGTTCGTGAAGACGCGCCGGTCTGGAATCCTGCGCTCCACCTGCGCGGGAGACTCGCCGTTGAAAGTCCGTGTGACTGGCCCGCGCGTGCTCCCGGGGTTGTGGCCTACAATTGGCTCTCGACCGGAGATGACTTGCGCCGGCGGAATCGGCGGATGAAATCCCGGAGGTGCCTGCGCGATGAGCGGCTGTGAATGCCACCCGCCCCAGAATCCCGGTTGCCAGAACCACCCTCGGCCGTTGATGAAGACCCAGCGGCCGTAGCGATACGGCATCCATCCCCACGGATAAGACGAGACCCAGTAGTAGCCGAACTGCGGAGAGAAAGCCCAATATCCATTCATGAATGGATCCCAGCCCAGATTCACTCCGTACGGCTGCCAGCAGTAGCCGTAACCGGCGACATCAACATACTGGCCGTAGTAGTTCAGGTCGCTCGAGCCGTACTGATATGGCGACTGCAAGTAATTCTGATTGCCCGCGTTGCTGCTGAGGTACTCTTCGCGGCCGTGGCTCCATCGATCGAGCTCGTCGGCGTTAACGCCGCGCGCGAGATCGTACTGATCGGGATCGGATGAGTCGAGCGTGAACGTCTCATTTTTGCGGACGGACACTTCGTCGCCGCTGGAAAAATCCTTCACACCGACCTCGCCCTTGGAAACTGCAACCTCAAGGGGATCGGAATTCGTGGAAGTCACGCGGAAGCGCCCGGAATGCTTCAGTACGATCGCCTTGTTCCGGACCGTGACCGCGAAGTCGCTGCCCTCGTGCGCAGCGACCTGAAATTCAACTTCGCCCTGGTCGAGATCGACTGTGGTTATCGTCCCGCCCGAGGAATGCCGTGCCAGCTGCGAAAACTTGATCTGTGTCTCCGGCGCCAGACGGATGGAGCTGCCGTCTTCAAATTGCACTTCCGCCCAGCCATCGGAACGCGTGAGCAGGCGTGCGCCCTGGCTGATGGGAACGTTCATGGTCACGTTTTCGAAGCCGTGGCTGTTATCGAGTTGAACTGTTCCCTCGATGTAGCTGATGCGGACGATGCGCGCATGGGAATTGATGTCCTGATCCTGAGCTTGTTCCTGTGCTGTGAGAGGAAGCGCCAGCGCGATCAGCAGCGAGAAGAAGGAAGCGAGAAGCGGAACTTTGTGGCGAAGCATAGCTGACTCCGGCCTTATATCTATTAGATCACGCGCTTGCCACAGATGGTGCGCTATTTCGGGGTCTTGATAATTCTTAATAGCTGCCCTGGGGCCTGTTTTCAGCGATTTCCCGCTCCCGCGGAGGCCTGTTTCAGCAGGTGCCGCGCCCGCTGCTGGGCAATGTGGAGCACTGCAGGATCGTCGGCCAGTTTCTGCAGAATCGGCGCGATTAGCTCCATTTCCGCCATTCCGTGGTTCTCAGACTCCTCCTCCATATATTTCAGCTCTGTATCGAGCCCCAGCTTGTCATAGCGGCGAAGGAACTGAAGTTTTCGTCCATGCTCCACGGTGTTGGAGATGCCCTGGAAGATGTGGGTCAGCTCATCGATGGCTTTGTCGGTCGACCAGTTGTAGCTGGTTTGAAAGTGGCGTGCCTGATCGGCGTAGGTCAGAGTCTTGGTGCCGGTATTGGCAACCGGCTTCTTGAACTCAAAGTTACCGTTGAAGTAGTTCGCCTGCTGCGCCAGTTTGAAGATACGGTCTCGCGTCGCCGGTGACATGGTGAACTCGAGCGAGTAATCCGGGTCAAGCCTGGCATTATCGATTCCGGATTGCGGCGGAGGCGAAGGCGCAGTGGGGTTGCGCGAACGATAACGCGCTGAGCCGGAAGATTGCACGCTGATGGTGAAGTCTTGCGGCGTCGATGCTTCCCACAAACGGTCGAACGTGACGGTCGGCATCAGCGGGTTTTGCTGCTGGTCCGAGGGCTGCTGCGCATGGAGCGCGAAGGCAAACAGCAATGCTGCAAACACGAGAAGGCGTTTCATGAGCTTACGGCTTGATATCGTTTCATGGTAGAAGAGGTGTGAATGTGGCAGATGGCAATGGCGAGAGCGTCGGCGGCATCATTCGGTTGTGGTGGCGCGGGCAGATTGAGCAAACGCATGACCATCTGCTGGACCTGGTGCTTTTCCGCTTTGCCGTAGCCCACGACTGCTGATTTGATCGACAAGGGCGCGTACTCGGCTACCTGCAGGCCGCACGATGACGCGGCAAGCATGGCGACGCCACGAACCTGGCCGAGCTTGAGCGCCGATTTTACGTTGACCGCGTAGAAAACATCTTCGATCGCCACAACCTGCGGCTGGTGTTCGGCGATCACGGCGGAGAGTTCGGCAAAAACCTGCTGCAGCTTGTGGGCCATGGAATCGCGCGGCCTGAGTTTGATGGCGCCGGCGATGCAGCAGAAGAGGCGGTGATCTTTGCTTTCCTCGACTACACCATAACCGGTGTACTCGCTGCCGCAGTCGATTCCCAACACCCGCATAAATCGAGTGTACTCTAATTTTAGTGTCGCTTCGCTCCAAACCGCTGGACAACTTAACCTGCGATCAACTGACTTCAGCTCCTGAAACTGGCGGCTCGGCGCGCAAGTCGGCCTCGCCGGCTAATCGCCGCTGGAGAGCTGCTAGTTGATTTCCAATCCGATGATCCGGCCCGCGCCGTCCAGTTCAATGCTGGCTTTAGCCTGAACGACGGAATCGCCGTTCATCCCGGGAACCGTGACGAATACACGCTCGTCGATGACGCTGGCAGCGTCAGTCTTCTGCAGATAAAGGAGCGACTTTTCGTTGCAACAATTCTTTGGCAGTGTGAAAGCCACATCCGCCAGCTCGCCGGTTTCGGTGACCGAGAGCGCCACGTCAACTTTGAAGCTGGCCTGGGCCCCGCGTTCTTCCATGGTGGGATCGAGCGCCGGCTTGAAGGAGACGTAGTAGTGGAACCGGTCCTTCTCTGGGTTATAAACGCCGCGTGCGACTCGGAGAGCCATAAGGGAACGCAAGTTTTATCACATTGAGGGCAGTTGTGTGAAGGGAACGAAAGAGCAACCGGAAAAACGAAACGGCAACCACAAAAAGCGATACGTCAACTTCAGCCAGCCTGGTCGTGAGCGCGCACGCGTGCGATACCCGCATATTTACGTTTCTTAACCAGCAAACCTCAGGTCTTAGCAGCTCTGAGCTGAACCGCGAAGTAAGCCCGCGCCATCCAATTCCTAAGGGAATCGAGATGCGATTGTTTATTGGAAGTTGGTTGATGGCGGCGCTGCTGCTGGTTGCGGGCTGCGGAAAAAGCAGCAGTAACAATGCAGCTTCGCCGGCGAACGCCGCCGCTTCGGCTCCGCCGGTCACGGTGGCTGTGGCCCAGCAGCAGCCGGTGCCGATTGAGATTGATGCGATTGGAAACGCGCAGCCCTATCGCACCGTGCAGGTGAAATCGATGGTGGATGGGCAGATTGACCGTGTGGCACTGCAGCAGGGCCAGGATGTCCGCGCCGGCCAGATGCTGTTTGGACTGGATAAGCGTCCGTTCAAGGCTGCTCTCGACCAGGCAGAGGGAAAATTAGCGCAAGATGAAGCCACCGCCGCAAACAACAAGGCGCTGGCAGCGCGCGCCAACATTCTTTTGAAACAAGGTGTGCTCGCCGCGCAGGACGCCCAAACCACGATCGCTCAAGCCCAATCCAGCGCAGCAGCCGTGCAGGCGGACAAGGCAGCTGTGGAGCAGGCCAAAGTCAATCTGGGATACACCGATATCTACGCTCCCATCAGCGCCCGCGCCGGAGCCGTGCTGATCAACCTGGGAAACCTGGTGAAGGCGAACGACACTAATCCATTGACCACGCTGAACGAGATCGAGCCGATCTATGTCTCCTTCAACATTCCCGAAGCACAACTGGCCGCGTTGCACGCCCGCGGCGGGAAAAATCTGAAGGTGATGGCATTTCCTCCCAACCAGCAACAGGGAGCCGAAGGCAGGCTCACGTTCATCGATAACGCGGTGGATGCCACGACCGGCACCATCCGCCTGATGGCGACTTTCCCCAACCACGAGCGGCGGCTTTGGCCGGGGCAGTTTGTGAACGTGACGCTGGTGCTGGGAACCGATTCGCACGCGATCGTGGTGCCCTCGACCGCCGTGCAGGCGGGGCAAGAGGGAAAGTTCGTTTACGTCGTGAAGCAGGATGGGACGGCTGTGACCACACCGGTGAAGAGCTCGCGCAATTATCAGCAACTGGCGGTGATAGACCGTGGCGTTTCCCAGGGCGAGTCCGTCGTGGTCGACGGCCAGGCGCGTGTAGTTCCCAATTCCAAGGTGAACGTGGTTAAGACAGTGCAAATCCCCGCGCTATCGAATCAGCCAGCCAGTGAAGCGGCGCTTTCCGGAGAATCTCAATGACAGGACTATTTATACGCCGCCCGATCATGACGTCGCTGGTCATGGCGGCGATCCTGGTGTTCGGTATTTTTGCTTATCGCACGCTGCCGGTCAGCGACCTGCCCAATGTCGATTTCCCAACGATCCAGGTAAACGCGTCGCTGCCGGGCGCAAGTCCTGAGACCATGGCTTCTTCAGTGGCGACTCCGCTGGAAAAACAGTTCACCACCATCGCAGGCATCAGCCAGATGACCTCGACCAGCCAGCAGGGATCCACCAGCATTACGATCCAGTTCGATCTCTCGCGCAATCTGGATGGCGCAGCAGTCGACGTGCAGTCTGCCATTGCCGCCGCCGGCGGCCAGCTTCCACCCAACTTGCCGAATCCACCCACGTTTAGAAAGGTGAATCCGGCAGACTCGCCCATACTGTATCTGGCACTGAGCTCTCCGAGCCTGCCCATCTACTCAGTGGATGAAGCGGCTGAAACCACCATCGGCCAGCAGCTTTCCATGTTGCCTGGAGTGGCCCAGGTGCAGGTTTTTGGCGCGGCCAAATTTGCAGTGAGAGTCGATGCCGATCCAAACAAGCTCGGCGCGCTGCAGGTGGGAATCAATGATCTCGCCGCAGCCATCCAGAATGGCAACACGAACCTGCCGGTGGGCAGCATCTATTCTCCGGACCGCACCTACACGCTGCAATCGAACGGTCAGCTCACCGACGCCAGCCAATTCCGTCCGTTGATTGTGGCTTTTCGCAACGGAGCGCCTGTCACACTGAACCAGCTTGCCAACGTGTATGACGGAGTGCAGGACGAGTATTCCAAGAGCTGGTTCAATAACCAGCGCGCCGTGGTGCTGGCGATTCAGAAGCAGCCCGGCACCAACACGGTGGAAATCGCCAACTCAATCCACCAGATGATGCCGCGCCTGAAACAGCAGATCCCGACGGCGATCTCCGTCACCACGCTTTACGACCGCTCCGTATCGATCCGGAGCAGCGTAAATGACGTGAAGTTCACGCTGATGCTCACCATCGCGCTGGTTGTGCTGGTGATTTTCCTTTTCCTGAGGAACCTTTCCGCCACCATCATCCCCAGCCTGGCCTTGCCGATGTCGATCATCGGCACGTTCATGGTGATGTATGTGTTGGGCTACACGGTGGACAATCTCTCGCTGATGGCGCTCACGCTATCAGTGGGTTTTGTGGTGGATGACGCGATCGTGATGCTGGAAAACATCGTGCGTCACATGGAAATGGGCAAGACTCCCTTGCAAGCAGCGCTCGATGGCGCCGGCGAGATCGGCTTCACCATTCTCTCTATGACGCTTTCGCTCGCTGCTGTGTTTATTCCCATTCTGTTCATGGGCGGCATTATCGGGCGCTTGCTGCATGAATTTTCGGTCGTGATCACGTCGGCGATTCTGGTTTCGGGTGTGGTCTCCCTCACGCTGACTCCAATGCTTTCCAGCCGCTTCCTGCGCGCCCCTTCGGAAACAAAACACGGGCGCTTCTATAACGCCGCTGAGCGGATGTTTGATTCCGGGCTCCGCTTCTACGAGAGGACACTGAAAGGCGTGCTGCGATGGAAGTTCGCCACACTGCTTGTCAGCTTCGGCGTGATTGCCCTGACTGTCTTTCTCTACACGATTTCCAAAACCGGCTTTATTCCCAATGAAGACCAGGGGCTGGTATTCGGATTTGTGCAGGCGCCGGAAGGCATCGGCTTTGACACGATGGGGGGAAAAGTCCAGCAGATCGCCGACATCGTTGAACATGATCCCAGCGTCCTCTACACCATGGCGTCGTATGGGAATCCGGTGAATCAGGGACGAGTGTTCTTCCACCTGAAAGACGTGAAGGACCGCGCGCACCGCATGAGCGCTGATCAGATCATCGCCGAGCTGCGCCCCAAGCTGGCGCAGGTGCAGGGTGTATTTGTCTTTCTCCAGGTGCCGCCCACCATCAACGTAGGCGGCAAGCTGACTAATGCTCAATATCAGTACACGCTGCAGTCGCCGGACACGAACGAGCTTTACACTGTGGCTCCGAAAATGCTGGACGCGCTGCGCAAACTTCCCATGCTGCGCGACGTCAACACCGATCTGCAGGTGCACAATCCGCAGTTGGTGCTGCAAGTCGACCGCAATAAAGCCTACGCGCTCGGGCTCACCGCGCAGCAGGTGTCGGATGCCTTGTACTCGTCGTTCGGGCAGCGCCAGGTGAGCACCATCTACACGCCGAGCAATCTGTATTACGTGATCCTGGAGCTGGCCCCGGAGTATCGCAACAATCCTCAGGCGCTCTCCATGCTCTATGTGCGCGCGGCCGACAACAAACTGGTGCCGCTCAACACCGTGGCCAGCGTCGCTCCCGATCTGGGACCATTGACCGTCAACCACCTGGGGCAGCTGCCGGCGGTAACGCTGAGCTTCAATCTGAAGGAAGGAGTTGCGCTGGGCGACGCCACCCGAGCCGTTGAACAGGTTGCGCAACAGACTTTGCCGGCCACAGTGCAGCGCAGTTTCCAGGGAACGGCGCAGGCTTTCCAACAATCCTTCTCCGGACTGGGATTCCTGTTGCTTGCGGCCATCGCGGTGATCTACATCGTGCTGGGGATTCTGTATGAAAGCTTCATTCACCCCATTACGATTCTCTCCGGACTGCCTTCCGCGGCAGTCGGAGCGCTGGCGACGCTGCTGATCTTCCATCAGGAACTGAATTTATATTCCTTTGTTGGAATCATCATGCTGATCGGCATCGTGAAAAAGAACGCCATCATGATGATCGACTTTGCGCTGGAGAACGAGCGCACCCGCGGAGAAACTCCGGAGGAATCAATTTTCCAGGGCGCTCTGGTGCGCTTCCGCCCCATCATGATGACGACTATGGCGGCGCTGATGGGCACATTGCCGATCGCCGTCGGATTTGGCGCAGGCGCCGGAGCGCGGCGTGGCCTGGGCCTGGCCGTTGTAGGCGGGCTCATCTTCTCGCAGCTGGTTACGCTTTACATCACTCCGGTTTATTACGTTTACCTCGATCGCGTGCAGAACCGCATGAACGATGTCTGGGGACGGTGGACCGGTCGCGGCAGGCGACGCAAGGTCGCAGAGACGGAAAAAGAGGCAGAGCTGGTTCAGCGATAGCAAGGGCGAGGTAAATCCGTGAAGAGAGGCTGCTCATGCTCCGCGCTGCTCGAATTGATTTCTCCCTCTGGATTTGGCGGCATACATTGCCGCATCGGCGTGCTGGATCATCTCCTTGACAGACGAGAGAGGTGGAGAAAAAGTGACCAGACCAACACTGATTGTGACCGGCCATCGCTTGTTCTGCATCGCCACCTCGAAGTTGTGCCGGACGCGGTGGAGAATCTGCGCTGCATCCTCGCTGGTGGTTGCCGGCAACAGGATCACGAACTCATCGCCGCCGACGCGGGCGACTGTGTCGGTTGGACGAATAAACTTCCGAATGACGGCGGCAGTCAGGGCCAGGAGTTTGTCCCCGATTCTGTGCCCCAATTTGTCATTGAGGACTTTAAATCCGTCCAGATCAAGAAAGGCGATGCTGAGTGGAAGGCCCTGGCGCTCCGAATAACTCCTGGCCCGGTCGGCAGATTCCCGGAGCGCGCGCCGGTTTTCGATCCTGGTCAGCGGGTCAATGCGGGAAAGATGCCGTTCACGCTCGTACAGCTTTCTTAGCTGCACGAGTATGAATACTGTGCCGAAGTAGAGGGCAAGCCAGAGCAGCGCATCCCAGACAGCCGTCAGCCGCTGAATGTGCCGCAGTCGTATGGCAAAGGCCAGGCTCACGCTTGCGGCCGCAAAGAAAATACCAGCGCGCTTCCCTGCGAACCACGCGAAAAATGAGACTGGAATCACGTAAAGAGGCGAGAACTCGAGGATGAGGTTTGTGTGCGTAAGGTAATCACCGGCGGCGACTACGATGAGCAAGAATGCGCCCATCAGGTAAAGCAGCTTCTTGGGCTGGCGGTCGGTGTACTCGGTGATCGTCACACAGGGTTCTGAGATGGAAGGGAACAGCGCTACGTTGTACTTGATCCTCAGCGGCCCTCCCGTCGGTTTCATCAGCAAAGATTGTTCAAAGTGACATTCGTCAGGGTGCGCCGCTAGATGTCTTCAAGAGCGCCAGATATCGTTTGTCCGCCAGGGATGGGCGTGCCATTTTGGGAAGTCCGAGCCATTTTCCGCAGTTAAAACGATTTAACTGCTTGATCTGCCGACGCCGGCCAACTTATACTTGCCTCCTTTTTGAATCGCGCTGGTCTTCCCGAAGGCGTGTAAAAGCAACGTGCTGCCTTGCGCCTCGGCCAGTCCTCAGTTAGAAGGAGGTCCCCATGCGGTCACTGTCTCTGGTTTCAAGAATCCCTGTTCTGTTAGCGGCAAGTCTTTTCCTGACCAGCCTCAACGCGGGCGCCACGCAAATCCAGATCTATGGCGCCTGGCATTGCAGCAACGATGAATGTACCTGGGGAACGGTCCGCGACATGACGGACTTCGATAATAAAAATCACTGGATGATCGACCGCGGCGATGGAGTTCCGTCGGTAAACCTGGTGGTGCTGTCTTTTGTCGATCCTGTCAAGCTGATGAATCAGACCACGGATGCGCAGACGGTGAATGGCATTCCGATCGGAATGAACTCGCAGGTTGTAAGCTACTTCACCAGCCGGAACATCCGGGTGATGCTGGCGATCGGCGGGATCACGTTCGTGACGAACTGGGACAGCGCGCTGGCGTCGAACCCGACGCAACTCGGATTGAATGCGGCCGCGGCGGCCAAGAACCTGGGCGTGGGAATTGAAATCGACTACGAAGAGAACACCACTCCCAACCTGACCGGCCTGCAGGCATTCATCAATGCCTACCGCTCGCAGTTGCCGTACGACGCCACGGGCAGCAATCCCGCGGCACGCTTGACCATCGACTTGGGCGCGGGCGACCGTTTTCTGATCGGCATCGATCAGATGGCGACATCGCAATGGCTCACCACCGCCAATCCCGTCCTTGACTATGGCAATGCACTGGTGCCGAGCAAGCAGCCGACCAGCGCTTCGGCGGCGGAAAGCAACTGGCTCGAGCATGTGGACGGCAAGCCGAATTTTGCGCCGCCGATTCCGCCTCTGGCCCCGGCGAAATTCACCGGCAGCCTTTACATTACCGACAGTAACAAGGTCATTGCTGAATGCACCAACTTCAGCTCATCGCTCGAAGACTCTACAGGAAGCTTTGTCCAGGCGGTGGCTCCGGCGGGAGCGGGAACTACGTCGGGCATGCTGGGATTCATGTTCTGGGCAGCCGAGTGTCCTTCCACGCGCAACGTCTGCACCACGCCGCCCAATAGCTGCCAGGGCGGAGTAGGAACCGGCTCCAAGACCTATAGTATTCCCATACCGATGCCGGCGCTGCGCCAGCAATGATGGGCGACCCTATATAGCCTGATATGGATGCAGTTTTCCAAAAATACAGTTCTCACCTGTCATGCTGAGCAAGCCCGAACGATCCCGCTTCGCGGGAGAGCGAGGTCGCGTCGAAGCATCCCGAGGATGTCTCGCTTTACATACTGCGTCAGGGAGTTTCAACCCAAAACCTGTCCCTCGCAATTTCTTACTTTCCGTGAGGTTGAAATGCGGAGGCGAGATTTTTTAGAGAACTCCCTAAGTCGGCATGGCAGAGGACACATTATCGGGATTCTTCGACTCCTCCTCAGTCTCCCGCACAGCGGGATCCTTCGGAGTCGCTCAGAATGACAATGTGGACACTGTATTTCACGGTCCTGGTGCGGCGAGCGTCTTGATGAATTCATATAGAAATCCACGCCGTCGTAGAAGTCTTTTACTCCAATGCGCTCGTCTTTGCCGTGAGCGCGATCGTCATCAACGTCGGAGAAGACGCCGGGAACACCGTAGGTGGGAATTCCGGCGATGCGGGCGTACTTGCTGTCACTGGCGCCGTTGTCCATCACCGGCACCACAGGAATTCCTCCATAAAGCCGGGAGCTGAGCTGTTCGAGCGCGTGCACGATGACCGGATCGATCGCAGAAGCCGGCGCAGGTATGAATTCGCCGACCACGCTCACCTCAATCCGATCGTCGGCGAGCACGCGCTTCAGCGTGTTTTTTACATTTTCCAGAGTGTCCTGCGGCTGGATGCGGCAGTTGACGTTGGCAGCAGCGGTTTGCGGCAGAGCGTTGTTGGCGTGGCCGCCTTCCAGTCGCGTGGCAACGCACGTAGTGTGCAGCAGAGCGTTGTAATAAGGAGAAGCTGAGAGTCGCGCGGCGGCGGCTTCGGCTTTAGCATGATCGGCTCCAATCACGGCGCGGAAGTCCGCGGGGGTCGCGGGAGACTCCAGGGCCGCGGTGCGCTCGAAGAAGGCGCGCGTAGTCTCGTTGAGGCTGACGGGAAAATCAAACGCCGCAAGGCGCGATAAGCCCTGCGCCAGATGGTAGATGGCGTTCTCGCCCTTCACCGGACGCGAGCTGTGCCCGCCCTTGCTCTTCACCTCCAGCCGGAAGTCGACGTAATTCTTCTCGCTGGTCTGGTAGCCGAGCAGCAGGCGCTTGCCGTTCTTGAGTTCAAAGTTGCCGGCATCGGTGTTGAGGCAGTACGCGGCGTCGATCAGTTCGTGATGGTTTTTCGCCAGCCACTGGACGCCATTGGAATCGCCGCCTTCTTCATCGGCGGTGAGCGCCAGGATGAGATCACGCGCGGGAACCCAACCTTCTTTCCTGAGACGCAGAAAGTTGGCGACCAGCAGGGCGTCGCCGTCTTTGATATCGGAAGTGCCGCGCCCGTAGAAGAAACCATCAATCTCGTTCAGCTTGAAAGGATCAAGGTTCGGCGACCAGTCGGCGCGCAGCGCCTGCACCACGTCGAGATGAGCGAGGAAGAGAATCGGCTTCCCTTGTCCGCGGCCGCGCAGGCGCACCACCAGATTTTTCTTGTTGGGCAGCGGGCCAAGCAGGCTGATGTCACTGTCTGCAAATCCGGCGGCGCGGAAACGAGCCGCCATGGCTTCCGCCGCTGTCGTCACATTGCCGGCAGGCGTATCGGTGGTGTTGATCTCGATGAGTTGCTGGAGGATGTCCCGCGCGACCTGGTGTTGCGGAGCGAGCGACGGCTGTTGGGCGAAAGAAGATGCAAACGTGATAAGAGCAAAGAGCAGGGCACAGAAGAATGATTTCATCGTGCTTGGATTATATGCAGTCGGCCGCCGCGCCGCGCAAAGGGCGCAAGATTTGACACGTGAAAGACAATGCACCAGCATGACAATTGGAGAATCGATATGGCCTCGATAAGAAAACAGATTGTCACCAGCGCGAGCCCAGCGGCGGTTTGGTCGGCGATCCGCGACATTGGCGCTCTGCATACACACGGCTGGTACCCGGGTTTGTGGTGGATACGCACCTGGAGCCAGGCGTGCGGGTCGTAACCTTTGCTAATGGAATGACCGTACGCGAAATCATCGTCACGATCGACGATGAAGCCATGCGGCTAGTCTGGTCGGCCAAGAGTGAACGGCTTACACATCACAACGGCGCGGTACAGGTCGTCTCGGGTGGGGACGGCCACACCACGGTGGTGTGGTCCGCGGACCTACTTCCAGATGAGATGGCACAACCAATTGGCCTCATGATGGACCAGGGCATGATCGCGATGAAGACCGCGCTGGACGGGCTCGCGGGTTGACCGGCTGATCCGGTGATCGGGTGATCTGGTGATCTGCATCCCTGATATAGTATTACTTAGGATGTGCGGCCATGATGTCCCTGCGCAGCTCGTTCTCTCGCGATTCTCTTAAAGTCCTACTTGCCTCTATCGCTCTAGTTAGCCTTCTAGTGTTTGCGACCAGCGCCATCGCGCAGGATACAGACCCTTTCAGCGGGCGGCCAGCTACGGGAGCTGCCGGATTGCCGATCGGAACAGACCTACCTTCCGGCGCAGACGTTAAAGGTCCAAATGCGGTCAACGGAACGCTGAAGTTCAGGACGCAAACGGTGATCGTGGAAGTGCCAGCCGTGATCACGGATAAGTCCGGGCACGTGCTGCATGGGCTTACTAAAGACGACTTTAGAGTCTTTGAGGATGGGAAAGAACGCCGCATTGCCACCTTCGAGGAAGTTCGCGCCGCGAACAGCCGTCCCGCGACGCGAGCGGCGCCTGCCGGCGAATTCAGCAACATCGCCGAGGTGGTCCGCGAGCCAACGTCTGTAGCTGTGATTGTTCTGGACACAATCAATACTCCGTTTCTCGATCAGAGCTACGGCCGCCGCCAAGCCCTCGAATACCTTGCCCGGAATACTTCGGGCCAGCAAACGCTGGGACTTGTGGTGATCGGCGGAAAAGGCGTTCAGGTCCTTTGCGGGCTGGGCAGCGACCCTGCCACCCTCGTTGCCGCACTCAAGAAAGCGACGGGACAGCTTTCTCCGATGGAGCAGTATGGTGTTGCGGGCCAGGCGGTCTCGGCCGATGATCCTGAGTCGAACAAGCTTTGGGCCCAGGGGACGGGGATGGGCCAGGATCCATCCACGAAGCTTGCCAACTGGATCGCGGCGTCGGACGCGGTCGAGGGGCGAAACCAGCAGGCGCGGTCTACCGAAAAGACGCT
>Ga0126371_10002760_pt1 | contig 15203 bp, 9 predicted proteins | sample PanSoiMetaPlot_4_FD_110145 | JGI IMG/M metagenome (GOLD analysis project Ga0126371, IMG submission 110145) | Tropical forest soil microbial communities from Panama - MetaG Plot_4 | ecosystem: Environmental > Terrestrial > Soil > Tropical forest > Bulk soil | place: Panama | collected 2016-02-17 | reverse complement strand
TCGCAGGTCTCCGCGCTCGGCGGCGGCTCGGGCACGAGCCTGCCGGCCGCGATCGTGCTCTCGATCGCGCCGACCCGCGCCATGCGCGAGTTCGTCGTCTACTGGATCGCGCTCGCGCTCGCGGTCGCGATCCTGGCGCTGATCCTCTGGCTGCTGCGCTCGCGCTATGGCCTCGCGCTCACGGCGATCCGCGACAATGAGCTTGCGGCGGCGAGCAACGGCGTCGATGTGGCGCGGGTCAAGCTCGTGGTCTATGTCTTCACGGCCTGCGGCACCGCCATGGTGGGCGCGCTCCTGTTCCTGCAGAAGCTGCGCATCTCGCCGGACGCGGCGTTCAGCGTCAACGACTGGACCGCCTTCGTGATCTTCATCACCGTCATCGGCGGCATCGGCCGCCTCGAAGGCCCGATCGTCGGAACGATCGTGTTTTTCGCCCTGCGCCAGACGCTCGCCGATCGCGGCGCGCTCTACCTGCTCATGCTCGGCGCGGTCGCGATCGCGGTGATGCTCTACGCGCCCAAGGGCATCTGGGGCCTGATCGTCGCCAAGCTCGACTGGCAGATCTTTCCCTTGCAGCGGCGCGTCGTCTTCACGCGAGACAAGCCCGAAGGAGAAGCGACATGAACCCGCCGGTGCGAAAAACGCCATCGATCGCCATCGACATCCACGCCCACATGATGCATCCGGACGTCTATGCGGTCACGGTCGCCCACAGCGCGTTCGGCAAGTCGATCGTCGATCCGACGCTGAGTCCCGAGGCCAAGGCCAAGGCGAAGGAGCGCAGCGACTTCGTCGTCGCCAAGATGAGCGACGCCAAGAGCCGCATCGCCGACATGGACCGGATGGGCGTCGACGTGCAGGTCCTCTCGGCGAGCCTGGTGCATCAGTGCACCTATTGGGCCGAGCCCGCGGAGAGCCTGCGGCTCGAGCAAAGGCTCAACGACCGGGTCGCCGAGATGGTCGCGACCAACCCGCAGCGGCTGATCGGCCTCGGCACCGTGCCGCTGCAGGCGCCCGATCTCGCGGCGCGCGAGGCCGCGCGCTGCATGGGCGAGCTCGAGCTGCGCGGCTTCAACATCTCGACCGCCGCACGCGACATGGAGATCGGCGACCGACGGCTGTGGCCGTTCTGGGAAAAGGCCGCCGAGCACGATGCGGTCGTCTACATCCATCCGGCCGGCAATCCGGACCCGCGCTTCCAGAAGCATTTTCTGTGGAACAGCGTCGGCCAGAATTTCGAGGAATCGATGGCTATCGCCTCGCTGATGTACGAGGGCGTGCTCGAGACGTTTCCCAATGTGAAGATCTGCGTCTCGCATGGTGGCGGCTACATGCCGCTTTGCATGGGCCGCATCGGCCGCAACTATCTCGAAAAGCCGACCACCCGCGTCAACATGAAGAAGAGCCCGGACGAGTATCTGCGCCAGCTCTATTACGACAGCTGCGTCTACGATCACGATGTGCTGCGCCACTTGGTTGAGAAAGTCGGCGCGAGCCAGGTCATCCTCGGCTCCGACTATCCGGTCGGCGAATGGAAGCCGATCGAGTTCGTGCGCGCCGCCCCCGGCATCGCGGAGGCCGACAAGGACAAGATCATCGGCCTCAATGCGGCGGCCATGTTTGGCGTCGCCGTTCCGGCGTGAGCAGAACCCGCATCCAACCGTGGGCTTTTGAGGAGAGGGATATGAGACATCGGCGGCCGTGCCCGGTCATGCTGCTGGCGCTGATCCTGGGAGTCCTGACCGGGCTCGCGCCCGCGGCGGCGGAGGACTGGCCCACGCGGCCGATCAAGTTCATCGTGACGCAAGGGGCGGGCGGCACGCCCGACCTCATCTGCCGGGCCATCGGCGTGCGGCTCTCGCGCGCGCTTGGCCAGCAGATCGTCGTCGAGAACCGCCCGGGCGGCGGCAACATCATCGGCGCGCAGGCGGCCGCGCGCGCGGCGCCCGACGGCTACACATTCCTGTTCGCGACCGCGGCGGCGCTGGTCACCAATCCCTATACGTTCAAGTCGCTGCCCTACGACCCGATCAAGGACTTCGCACCGGTCGGGATGGTGGCGAAGGGCGTCTTTTTCGTGCTCGCCCATCCGAGCGTGCCGGCCAAGAACCTCTCCGAGCTCTTCGCCTATGACAAGCAGAACCCCGGCAAGCTCACCTTCGCGACCGACGGCCCGAAGAATTTTTCCGGCATCCTGGCGGCGTGGCTCAACAAGCTCGGCGGCGGCAGCATCGTCCAGGTGCCCTATGCGAAGATGCCGCAGGGCATCGAGGATGCGCTGGCCGGACGCGTGCAGCTGATCATTCTCGCCGTGCCGTCCGCCGCGCCCTACATCGCGTCGGGCCAGCTGCGCCCGCTGGCGGAGAGCTTCGTCAAGCGGATCGACAACTACCCGGACGTGGCGCCGATCGCCGCTCTCTTCCCGGGCGTCGAGATGGTCGGCTGGTTCGCCATCGTGGCGCCGGCCAATACCCCGCCGGATATCGTGGCGCGCATGAATCGCGAGCTCGACAAGGTCCTCAAGGATCCCGAGGTCGTCCGGCAGCTCGCAGTCGTCGGCTTCTACACCGAGGGCGCCGGTACGCCCGCCTCCACCCGCGACTACGTGCGCGCCCAGTACGACCTGTGGGGCAAGGTCACGCGCGACATCGGGCTCGAGCCGGAATGACGAGTATGGGGCGGTGACAGGGCGTCGTCGGGCTGCCAGGACGGTCGGCTTTGTCGCGCTGACGGCCGCGATCGTCGGCGCGCCGCATGCGGCCGCGGCGGCGGCCCTCGACGGCACCAGCCTGCGATGGCCCTGGGCGCTGCCCCTCCTCGGCCTGCTCCTGTCGATCGCGGCCGGCCCATTGCTGTTTCCGAGGGTATGGCGCGCCCATTACGGCAAGATCGCCTTCGTGTGGAGCACGTTGACGCTCGCCCCGATGGCGGCGCTGCGCGGCATCCCGGTCGCCGTCGCCGAGCTCGTGCACGCCATGCTCGCCCAGTATCTGAGCTTCATCGCGCTCCTGTTCGCCCTTTACGTCGTCGCGGGCGGCATCCTGGTCACCGGCAACCTGCGCGGAACGCCGTGGGTCAACACGGCGATCCTCGCGCTCGGCACCGCCCTGGCGAGCGTCGTCGGTACCACCGGCGCCGCCATGATCCTGATCCGCCCGCTCCTGCGCGCCAATGCGGCTCGACTCGTGAACGCGCATGTCGTCGTGTTCTTCATCGTCCTGGTCGCCAATATCGGCGGCGCGCTGTCGCCGCTCGGCGACCCGCCGCTGCTCGTCGGCTTCCTGCGCGGGGTCGATGTCTTCTGGACCACGCGGCACCTCGCCGTCCCGGCCGCGCTCGCCGCCGGGATCGTGCTCGCCGTCTTCGTCGCGGTCGACGTGTGGCACTATCGCAAGGACCGCCGCGTCGTGCTCCTCGGCGAGGCGCCGGCGCCGGCCGCGATCCGCGTCAGAGGCCTGATCAATGTCGTGCTGATCGGCCTCGTCATCGGCGCGGTCCTGCTGTCGGCGATGTGGAAGCCGGGCATCGTCTTCGACGCGTACGGCACCCCGGTCGAGCTTCAGAACATCGTGCGCGACGGCGCGCTGGTCCTGATCGCACTCGTCTCGCTCGCCGTGACCCGCGAGCAGCACCGCGAGGCCAACGGCTTCACCTGGGAGCCGATCCGCGCGGTCGCCTGTCTGTTCGCCGGCATCTTCATCTGCATCATTCCGGCGCTGGCGGCGCTCGGCGCCGGCGAGAAGGGCCCCTTCGCCTGGCTGCTCGAGGCGGTCACCCGCCCGGGCGGCGGCTCGCACGACGTCGCCTATTTCTGGCTCACCGGCGTGCTCTCCGCGTTCCTCAGCAACGCGCCGGCCTATCTCGTGCTCTTCGGGCTCGCGGGCGGCGATGCCGCGCGGCTGATGGGCGAGCTCGGCACGACGCTGGCGGCGATTTCCATGGGCGCCGTGTTCGGGGGCGCGCTCACCTATGTGGGCAACGCGCCCAACTACATGATCTATGCCATCGCCGCCGAGCGCGGCGTCAAGATGCCGAGCTTCTTCGGCTATCTCGCGTGGTCCTGCGCGGTGCTGGTGCCGGTCCTCGTGCTCATCACTTTCGTTTGCGTCGGGCGGCCTTAGGCTTCGCGGGCCGCACGGCGCTGCGCGCCTTCACGGGCCGGCGCGCGGCACTCGCGGCCTTGGCGGGCGGCAGCACCGCGATCGCCTCGATCTCGAACAACGCGCCCGGCCGCGCCAGCTGGGAGATTGCGACCGTGGTGCTCGCCGGCGGCGCCGCCATGTTGAAGAACTGGTCGCGCACCTCGCGGAAGATCGCGATGTGCGACATGTCGGTCAGGTAGTTGTTGATCTTCACCACGTCCTTGAGCTCGGCGCCGACGGCGGCGAGCGCCGCCTTCAGGTTCTCCATCGCCTTGGTGGCCTGGGCGCGGAAATCACCCGGACCGCCGACCAGCTTGTTGTCGAGGTCGAGCCCGAGCTGGCCCGCGATATAGACGGTGCGCCCCGGGCCGCTCGCCTCGACCACGTAGGTATAGCCGGGCGGCTTGGCGAGCGTATCGGGATTGAGGAAGCGCAGATTGGCAGCCATGGACGTCTCCTTGTCGGGCGCGCTCGGCTCGGTCGCCGTAGCGGCACTATAGACCGCGCGATGCCGGCCGTAAGGGCCGCCATGGATGTCACCCGTCCGCGAGCTTGCCGACCACCTCTTCGGCGAGCGACAGCGCGCTGGTGAGCCCCGGCGACTCGATGCCGAACAGCGCTACCAGCCGCGGCAAGCCATGCTCGGCCGGCCCCTCGATCATGAAATCGGCGGCCGGCTCGCCCGGGCCGGTGAGCTTGGGTCGGATGCCGGCGTAATCGGGAAACAGCGAGTTGTCGGGCAGGCCCGGCCAATAGGTGCGGATCGCGGCATAGAACCTGTCGCCGCGGCGCGCATCCACGTCGAAGTTCATGGTCTCGACCCACTCGACGTCGGGCCCGAAGCGCATGCGGCCGCCGAGATCGAGCGTGATGTGGATGCCGAGCCCGCCCGGCACGGGCGCCGGATAGATCAGCCGGTTGAACGGCGCGCGGCCCGCAAAGCCGAAATAGTTGCCCTTGGCGAGCACCAGCCGCGGGACCCGCTCGGCCGGAAAGCCCTCCGTGGCGCGGGCGAGCTTTTGCGCGCCGTGGCCGGCTGAATTCACCACCGCGTCGACCGCGACGACGCCCGGCTCGGCGCCGCCGAACGCGACCTCCCAGCCGGACGCTTTGCGCGCGATGCGCTCGACCGGCGTGTTGAAGGCGAGCATGCCGCCGCGATCCTCGATGTCGCCCTGCAGCGCCAGCATGAAGCGGTGGCTGTCGATGATACCGGTCTCGGCCGAATGGAACGCGGCGACGCAATTGAGCGCCGGCTCCATGCGGATCGCCTCGGCGGCGTCCAGCATAGTGACGTGTTCCACACCGTTGGCGAGCGCTTGGGCGTAGATTGCGGCGAGCTTGGGAATGTCGGCGTCCTTGGTCACGATGAACAGCTTGCCGAGCTTGCGGAAGGGGATCCCGTGCGACTCGCAATAGGCATAGAGCATGCGGCGCCCGCGCGGGCAGTGCAGGGCGCGCTTGCTGCCGGTCGGATAGTAGAGCCCGGCGTGGATCACCTCGCTGTTGCGCGAGGACGTTCCGGTGCCGATCCCGTCGGCCGCCTCCGCCACGATGACGTCGTGGCCCGCGCGCGCCGCCTCGCGCGCGATCGCGAGCCCGACGACGCCGGTGCCGATCACCATCACCTGCATGGCTCAATCCCTGGCCGAGAGCGTGACGCGGTCGCCCGCGGCGATCGGTCCGGGCGCGATCACCTCGGCATAGATGCCGCAGTCGGTATGGCCGAGGGCCCGCAGCAGGTGTTGCGGTATCTCCATGTCGCGGATGCCGGTGCCCGGCTCGACGTTGGTCGCCGCACAGCGCTGGATGCGTTTGACGATCTTGAGCCTTGCGTGCGGTCCGATCGCCAGCGCGTCGCCGACGCGTTCGAGCTCGCTCCAGGCCGGCCAGCCTTCGACATAGACATTGGCGCGAAACCGCAGCGGATCGACCGGCGCGCCGACCAGGGCCTCCACGGCGGCGACCGAGGCCAGATTGATGATGGAGACCACCTTGCGGGCGACATCCGAGAAGCTGTGGCCCGGCGCGTGGAGGACGCGTGGCGGACCACGCAGCTCGTCGGCGCAGAAGCGGGAGAAGAAATCCTCGATCGCGCGACGACCGTCGGTCGTGCGCAAGTCGCCGCGCGCCGCTTCTGCGCTGTTGTGGCGCACCACCAGCATGTGGCTCGCCTGATCGAATTGCGTCTCGAGCCCGGCGAGGCGCTCGTTGCGCATCAGCATGAGAAACCGCTGCTTGGGAAAATACGCGGGCTTTGCGGTGTCGAACCCGCTCGGTCCGTTTTCGATCGCATAGAGACGGTCGGCCGGCACGGTTTGCCCGACGTCGAGACGCGTCGCGGCGAGTCGCTCGGACGAAAGGCCCTTCACGGGATAGCGGTATATGCTGGTGATGCGCGCTTGCGTTGTCGGCATGGGACGATCATAGCTTTTTCCGCAAGGCTGCACGCCGTCGCCGCGACGCGTGCGATGCCCGTTGAGCGACTCCTTTGGCGGGCGCATAGGTTTCATGACGCGGGCGCGGGGTGGAAACCCTGCCGGCCTTTACGTTACGTCAGCTTTTGTCGTTTGCGCAGTGATTACCGCGAGTTAGGAAGATCGAAAGGGATTTGGCTCCGGCGCGGAGTTCCAGCAGCCGAGCGGCCCTGCGGCGTCTTTGCCATGGACAGACAGTTCAATCGCATTGGCGTCGTGCGGTATCATGTGCGTCGCACCGGGGCGCCATATGACTGAGCCACCGCACATCGTGGTGGTCGAGGATGAAGCGACGCAGCGCCAACTGCTCGTCGACTATCTCGGCCGCCAGAACTTCCGTGTCAGCGGCGTCGACGGCGGCACTGCGTTGCGCCGGCTGGTCGAGCGCGAGCTGCCGGCTCTCGTGCTGCTCGACGTCGGCCTGCCGGGCGAGGACGGCTTTGCGCTGGCGCGCTGGCTGCGCGAGCGCAGCGGACGCATCGGAATCATCATGGTCACGGCCGCGACCGATACGGTCGACCGCGTGGTCGGGCTGGAGACCGGAGCCGACGACTACATCCCCAAGCCGGTCGAGCTGCGCGAGCTCCTGGCGCGGGTGAAAAGTGTGCTGCGGCGCGCGACCGGCGCCGCGGTGGTCACCGTCGGATCGCGGGTGCGCATGGGACGCTTGGTGCTCGACCTCGACAAGCGCGTCCTGGTCGATCCCGCCGACGACAGCGAGCTCGCGCTCACCTCGAGCGAGTTCGACCTGTTGAAGCTGTTCGCCGAAAATCCAAACCGTCCGTTGCAGCGCGACTGGCTGCTCGAGTCGGCCGCGCACCGCGAGATGGAAGCGTTCGACCGCGCGATCGACCTGCGCGTCACCCGCCTGCGGCGCAAGATCGAGCACGACCCGGCGCATCCTGACGCGATCCGCACTGTGCGCGGCGTCGGTTACATGTTCGTCCCGCCGAAGGATTGAGCCAAGCTCGCGGAGCCTGCGCTCCCTCTCCCCACCGAACTCGGGCTTGCCCGAGTTCGGCATCCATCAATGCGCAGGTCAGGCAGGCCCGACCTGCGTGGGGGAGGGAAAGACGATCACCGCGGCGGCAGGCTTCCTTTGAGCTCCGCGAGCGCGCGGCGCAGCTCCGCCGCGAGGCGGCCGAGCCCGTCCTGGCAGCGCGCGCGGTCGCCCGCCTTGCCGGCCTGCTCCAGCGCCGCCGCCGCGTTGCCGACCGCATTGGCGCCGACCGCCTGCGCGGCGCCCTTGAGCTTGTGCGCCGCGGCCGCGACCCGCACCAGGTTGCCGGCGCGCGCCGCATTCTCGATCTCGCGTTCGGTCTCGACCGCGGTATCGCGGAACTTGCCGAACAGCGAGTTGATCGCCGCCGCGTCGTCGCCGAGCCAGGCGGCGAGCACGCTGCGGTCGATCGCGGCACCGGCCTGTAGCTTGTCGGCCGAGCCCGCCGCATCCTGTGGCCCGTGGATCGGCACCCAGCGTTCGAGCGTCGTGCGCAGGCGATCGATGTTCACCGGCTTGGCGATATAGGCGTCCATGCCGGCGGCGAGGCATTTTTCCTCCTCGCCCTTGAGCGCGTTGGCGGTGACGGCGACCATCGGGGTGCGGGTGCCGCTCCCGTCGGCGGCCTCGGCGGCGCGGATCCGGCGGGTCAGCTCATGGCCGTCCATATGCGGCATGTGCACGTCGGCGAGCACCGCCGCGTAGCGGCCGGGCGCCCAGAGCGCGAGCGCGCGCACGCCGTCCTCCGCCGTATCGGATGCGATCGCAAGCAGGCCGAGCTGGCGCACCAGCACCTCCCGGTTCACCGGATGATCGTCGACCACGAGCACGCGCGGCGCATCGCCCTGGCGCGCGCGGACAATGTCCGTCTCGGCGTCGGCGGCCGGCCGCAGCAGCGTCTTGAGGGGCGAGTCGGACGGCGCCGTGCGCAGCACCAGCGTCACGGTGAACTCGGAGCCGACGCCCGGCTTGCTGTCGACCGTGACGCCGCCGCCCATCAGCTCGGCGAGCCGGCGTACGATCGAAAGGCCCAGTCCGGTGCCGCCGAACCGGCGGGTGGTCGAGGAGTCGGCCTGGGCGAACGGGCGAAACAACCGCGCCCGCTGCTCGTCGTCGAGGCCGATGCCGGTGTCGCGCACGCGCAGGCTCACGCGCGTCGAGCCGCCGCCGAGCGGCGCCGTGCTGGCGCTGAGCCGCACGCTCCCGCGCTCGGTGAACTTCAGCGCATTGCCGAGCAGGTTGAACAGGATCTGGCGCACCCGCGTCGGGTCTCCGACCAGCACGTCGTCGGAGCCGGCATCGATCTCGGCGTCGAGCGCGAGCCGCTTGGCCGCCGCCTGCGAATGGAAGGTGCTGATCACCCCGTCGATCAGGCCCGACAGCGAGAACGCGGTGGTCTCGAGCTCGAGCCGCCCGGCCTCGATCTTGGAGAAGTCGAGCACGTCGTCGATGATGCGCAGCAGCGCCTGCGCCGATTCCCGCATCGTTTCCACGCTGTGGCGCTGGGCCTGGTCGAGCCCCTGGCGCTCGAGCACGTCCATCATCCCGAGCACGCCGTTCATCGGCGTCCGAATCTCGTGGCTCATGGTGGCGAGGAAGGTGGATTTCGCCTGGTTGGCGGCCTCGGCTTCCGCGCGCTCGCGCTCGGCAGCGTCCGCGCGCTCCTTGAGCTCGGTGATGTCGCGCTGCACCGACAGGATATTGCCATCGGTGATCGGCATGAAATCAAACTCGACATAGCGCCCGTTCGGGGTCCGCCGCTCATAGTGGCAGCCGTTGGGGCCCAGCACGCGATCGTTATGCTCGTGGACGAACTTCTCGACCTCGGCGGTCGGGCCGAAATCGCCGCGCTTGACCAGGAAGCGCACGATGTCGGTCGACATCATGCCGGGGTGGACCTCCTCGGCGGTGTAGCGATGGATCTCCAGGATCCGCTTGTTGATGAACTTCAGTCGCCTGTCCTTGCCGGGCTGCTCCTCGCCGAACAGCATGACGCCGTCGGTCATGTTGTCGAGCACGATCTGCATCACCTCGCGGGTGCTCTCGACCTCGGCGGTGCGGTCCCGGACCTGCTCGAACAGGCGCACGATCTCGATCGCGATCATGGCCTGGTCGGCGAACAGCTTGCCGAGCGTGATCTGCGCGTCGGTGAACGGCCGTACGATCTTACGTTCGAGCAGCAGGACGCCGGTGGCCTTGCCCGCGTGCATCAGCGGGATGCCGAGCCCGCTGCGGAAGCCGGCGATCTTCTGCGCCTCCCGCAGACCGTAGTCCGGATCGGTCTGCATGTCGGCGACCTGCACGACGTCGCGGGCGAGCAGGGTACGTCCGGTCAGCGTCTCTTTCCCGGGTTTGAACTGCAGCCGCGAGACGATGTACGCGTCGAATTCGGGCGGGAAGCCATAGCCCGCCATCGGGCGGAACGAGCCGTCCTGCTCGATGTTGAGCGCTGCCATGTCGGCATCGCACAGGCGCGCCGCCGTCCGCATGAGCGTATCGAGCACCGCGCGCAGGTCGAAATTGGTGTGGCTGATGAGCTTGAGCACGTCGGCCGCCGCGGTCAGCGCCTCCTCGCGCTTCTTGAGCTCGGTGACCTCACGGGCGACGCACAGCAGGCTCTTATCTGCCAGCCGTGTGAAGGTGAACTCGACCTCGCGTCCGCTCGGGGTTTGGCGCTCGTAACGTAGACCGCTCTCCCTGAGCAGGAAGGCCAATCGCGCGCGCGCCGTCGCCTCGACGTTGGCGGTCGGGCCAAAGTCGCCGCGCTTCGCCATGAACCGGGTGATCTCCTCGAGCGAGACACCCGGACGGCCGAGCTCGGGCGGGAGCTCGTTCAACTTCATCAACTGGCGGTTGGCGAACTGGCAGCGGATATCGGCGTCGAACAGCATGATGCCTTCGCCCATGTTGTCGAGCACGGTCTGCATCACGGCGCGGGTGCGGTCGACGTCGGCCTTGGCGGCGGCGAGCTCGGCCTCGCGGTTCTTGAGCTCGGTGATGTCGTAGTGCCAGGTCAGGAGCGCCTTCTCGCCCTCGTACTCGATCGGGTCCATCGAGTAGAGCGACCACCAGTGCTCGCCGTTGGTGCGGCGGCGCGCGATTTCGATGTTGCGCACGCGTCCTTCGCGGCGCGCGCGCTCGAACAGGCGCCCACGCTCCGACGGATCGACGAACAGCGCGGTGAGATCGACCTGGTCGAGGTGGTCGCGCGAAAACCCGTTCTGGCGTGCGAATTCCGAATTGCAGAACAGCAGGCGCCCGTCCTCGACCGTGATGGCGGCGCCGATCGGGCTGCCCTCCAGGATCGAGCGCATGCGATGCTCGTTCTCCTGGATCTGCCGCTCGAAGTGCTTGCGCTCGGTGACGTCGCTGTAGATCGAGACGAAGCCGCCGCCCGGCACCGGATTGTGCCGGATCTCGATCACGGTCCCGTCGGGGCGGGTCCGCTCGATGGCGTACTGCTCCTCGACGTGCTCGGTGACGCGGGCAAGATGCTTCTCGATGTCGACGGCGCCGAACTCGCCGCGCTGCGCCAGGAACCGGATCAGATCCTCATAGGTCGGATTGCTGGCCAGGAACGATTGCGGCAGCTCGAGCGTCTCCTCGAACCGGCGGTTGCGGGCAGCAAGCCGCAGGTCGCGGTCGAACATCGCGACGCCATGATTCATGTTGTCGAGCATGACCGCCATGACCTCGCGCGTGCGCGCGATCGCCCGGTTCGCGGCCAGCGCCTCCGCCTTGGCGCGGTCGAGCTCCTGGGCGCGCTCGTGCGTCTCGGTGACGTCGCCGGTCGCGCCGATCATGCGGCGGGCGCGCCCGTCGGGGCCGCGCAGCACGATGCCGTGCTGGCGCGCCCAGCGGACGGTGCCGTCCGGCATGCAATAGCGGAATTCCCAGTCGAGGCGCGGAATGTCGCCCTTGAACAGCGAGATCAGCAGCCTGCGGTGGACCGCCCGCTCCTCGGGATGAATGCGCCCGGCCCATTCCTGCAGCGTGGCGCTGGGCGGCAGCGCGAGCATGGCGAGCAGGGAGGGCGACAGATAGACGGTGCCGGCCTCGAGATCCCAGTCGTAGACGTTCTCGTTGATCGCCTGCAGCGCCAGCGCGTAGCGTTCCTCGTCGTGGATGCTCACGTCGCCGAGCAAGAGAGCGGCGCGGTGCGCCGCCACGGCGGCGAGCGCTTCCCGCTCGTGGTTCTTGATCTCGGTGACGTCGCCGGTCGCGCCGACGAGGCGGTAGGCGCGGCCGTCGGGATGGCGCATCGCCACCCCGTGCTGGCGCGCCCAGCGCCAAGTGCCGTCGGAGCTGCGGTAGCGGGTGTCGATCTCGAACTGCGGCGTGTGACCCTTGAGGTGCTCGGTGAGCGTGCGCCGGTAGAGCGGCAGGTCGTCGGGATGCATGCGCGCGACCCAGTCCGCCGGGCTCGCGAGCTCGGCCTCGCTCAGGCCGAGCATGAGCCGCAGGGGCGGCGCGTAATAGACCGTGTCCGCCGCGATGTCCCAGTCATAAAAGCCCACGTTCATCGACTCGAGGGCGAGTGCGTAACGCTCCTCGATCTGGGTCTTGTTCGGCGTCGCGCGGCGCGGCGGGCGGGGCGACGGGGAAACGCGCGGTGACATATGCCAGGGGCTCCAGGCGGGGCTCCAGGAACTATCTTGGCGGGCCTTCGTATCGTGCGTGTTTCGCAGCAGGCCGATTTTGTATCGTTTGTATCGTGGCGGCCAGACCGTGCGGGGAGGCTGCGAGCGGTATGATTCTGAGCGCAATACCAACGATACAAAATAGGCCTCGCGGCGAAATCGCGGCGAAACAGGCGGGGCGTAGTTTCCGCTGCGTGAACGAAGGCGGTGGCCGCCGGAGTTCGGGTTCTGGGGAGAGAACCATGTCGCAGATGCCGCACGCCGCCCCGTCCATTCGCCGCGAGGCCGCCACTCAGACCTTGTCCGACGAGACGCTGATCGCGCAGGTCGTGTCCGGCAATCGGCTGGCCATGCGCGCCCTGTATGCGCGCCATCACCTCAAGGTCTATCGTTTCGTCCTGCGCATCCTGCGCGACGGCGCGCTCGCCGAGGATGTCGTGAGCGAGGTGTTTTTCGATGCCTGGCAGCACGCCGCGCGCTTCGAGGGCCGCTCGACGGTGTCGACCTGGCTGCTCGGCATCGCCCGCCACAAGGCGCTCTCGGCATGCCATCGCCGTCCGACCGAGTCGCTCGACTGCGAGATGGCGCAGAACGTCGCCGATCCGAAGAACAATCCCGAGGTCGAGCTCGACCGACGCGATACCGGCGCGGTGATCCGCCGCTGCTTGAGCGCCTTGTCGCGCGAGCACGCCGAGATCATCGACCTCGTGTACTACCAGGAGAAGTCGATCAAGGAGATCGTCGAGATCCTCGGCATCCCGGACAACACCGTGAAGACCCGCATGTTCTATGCCCGCAAGCGTCTTGCTGCCCTGGTCGCCGCCGAGGGCATCGACCGCGCCGCGGCCTAGAGCGTGATCCTGAAGAGCGAACCCCGGCTTTCAGAACGAGATCATGCTCCAGCAATAGTAAGTGCGTACGCGCAAGTTCGGTAGTCCCGGCGTCGTTTGGGCGTCGGTATCGGAGAGCAGGCCACCTTTTCGGTGGCCTGCTCATTTTTTTCTGCGCGCCCGGGCGGGCCGCGGGCCGTTAACCATCGGCGCAGCCCGGTCGTCCCCCCGTGATTTTTGCCGGTGTCGCCGCCAAATCCCCCTTCCGGCAAGCGGAACCGGCCCCCACATGTTTGAGCGCGGATGCCGCAACGGGTCCGCAGCATGCGCGGTTGGTCCATTGACGCCCGTCAAGGCCGGCCGCCGTATCTCCGTGAACGATGTCCCGATCGCGCCTTGCGGGCGTTCGGAACAGGCCGAGGAGGGAAGTGCCCCATGAATTTCGAGAAATACACCGACCGCGCCCGTGGATTCGTGCAGTCGGCGCAATCACTTGCGCTGCGCGAGGGGCATCAGCAGTTCGCCCCCGAGCACCTGCTCAAGGTGCTGCTCGATGATCCCGAGGGCCTCGCGGCCGGGCTGATCGACCGCGCGGGCGGGCGCTCGCGCGAGGCCTTGCGCGAGGTCGAAGCGGCGCTCGGCAAGCGGCCCAAGGTCGAGGGTTCGGGCGCCGGGCAGCTCTACGTGGACCCGGCGCTGGCGCGCGTGTTCGACGCGGCCGAGAAGGCCGCCGAGAAGGCCGGCGACTCCTTCGTCACGGTCGAGATCCTGCTGCTTGCACTCGCAGCCGCGCGGGACACCGACGTTGGCAAGATTCTGTCCCGCGCCGGCGTGACGCCACAGAACCTCAACGCGGCGATCCAGGCCCTGCGCAAGGGGCGCACCGCCGACAGCGCCTCGGCCGAGAATGCCTACGAGGCGCTCAAGAAATATGCGCGCGATCTCACCCAGGCGGCGAGCGACGGCAAGATCGATCCGGTGATCGGCCGCGACGAGGAGATCCGCCGTACCATCCAGGTCCTGTCGCGCCGCACCAAGAACAATCCCGTGCTGATCGGCGAGCCCGGCGTCGGCAAGACCGCCATCGTGGAGGGGCTCGCCCAGCGCATCGTGAACCGCGACGTCCCCGAAAGCCTGCAGGACAAGCGGCTGCTCGCCCTCGACATGGGCGCGCTGATCGCCGGCGCAAAATACCGCGGCGAGTTCGAGGAGCGCCTCAAGAGCGTGCTGCAGGACGTGACGGCCTCCGAGGGCCGCATCGTCCTGTTCATCGACGAGATGCACACGCTGGTCGGCGCCGGCAAGGCCGAGGGCGCGATGGACGCGTCCAACCTGCTCAAGCCGGCGCTCGCGCGCGGCGAGCTGCATTGCATCGGCGCGACCACGCTCGACGAGTACAAGAAGGACGTCGAGAAGGACGCGGCGCTCGCCCGCCGATTCCAGCCGGTCTATGTCGACGAGCCGACCGTCGAGGATACGATCTCGATCCTGCGCGGGCTCAAGGACCGCTACGAGCAGCACCACGGCGTGCGCATCACCGACAGCGCGATCGTCGCCGCCGCGACGCTCTCCCACCGCTACATCGCCGACCGGTTTCTCCCCGACAAAGCGATCGACCTGATCGACGAGGCGGCGGCGCGCCTCAAGATGCAGGTCGACTCCAAGCCCGAAGCGCTCGATTCGCTCGATCGGGAGATCGTGCGGCTGCGCATCGAGCAGGAGGCGCTCAAGAAGGAGAGCGATCCGGGCTCGCGCGAGCGGCTCAAGCGGCTCGAGGCCGAGCTCCGAGAGCTCGAGAAGCAGGCGGCCGATCTCACCAGCCGCTGGAAGTCCGAGAAGGCGAAGCTTTCCGAGGCGCAGAACCTCAAGACCAGGCTCGATCAGCTCCGCGTCGAGCTCGCCAGCGCGCAGCGCCGCGGCGAGTACGAGCGCGCCGGTCAGCTCGCTTACAAGGACATTCCGGAGATCGAGAAGAAGCTCAAGGAGGCCGAGGCGGGCGACGGCAAGGGCGCCATGGTCGACGAGGCGGTCACCGCCGATCACATCGCGCAGGTCGTGTCGCGCTGGACCGGCATTCCGGTCGACCGCATGCTCGAGGGCGAAAAGGAAAAGCT
>Ga0126371_10002759_pt1 | contig 15203 bp, 6 predicted proteins | sample PanSoiMetaPlot_4_FD_110145 | JGI IMG/M metagenome (GOLD analysis project Ga0126371, IMG submission 110145) | Tropical forest soil microbial communities from Panama - MetaG Plot_4 | ecosystem: Environmental > Terrestrial > Soil > Tropical forest > Bulk soil | place: Panama | collected 2016-02-17 | reverse complement strand
CGTCGAAATCAGAGAGCAATTCCATGGGCTCGCCGTTCTGAACCGGACGCGTATTCAGAAAATCCAAAGCTAGATGGTTCCCGACGAAGAGGAACCCATCTCTCCAGTCGAAAGCAGGAATTGGGCTGTTCTGGCTCATATCTTCATGTCCAAGATTATAACACCGATAATGCATCTTTTTATCGGTTAGCACATCTGATGGCGTGAACGAGCAAAACGTTGCTGGGACGGCACCGACATAGGTTGCCCGCAGCAAATTTCTCTGAGGAGACACACCATGACCAAGTCTCAATACGCCATCGTCGACGGCTCGAAGATCTTCTATCGTGAAGCCGGCCAGAAAAGTGCCCCAACACTTTTATTGCTGCACGGGTTTCCAACGTCGTCGCATATGTTCCGCAACCTCATTCCGAGCTTAGCCGACCGCTACCATGTCATCGCGCCTGATTTACCAGGATTCGGCTTCTCGGATGCGCCCGACCCCAAGCGCTTTCGTTATACGTTTGAACATCTGGCTGCGGTGATCGACAAGTTCGTCCAGACGATCGGCGTCGAACGATACGGGATCTACGTCTTTGATTACGGCGCACCCGTAGGTCTCCGCCTGGCACTCGCACATCCGGAGCGGGTTACGGCGATCGTCTCTCAGAACGGCAACGCCTATGATGAGGGCTTGAGCCAAGGATGGAACCCGATCCAGAAGTACTGGAAGGAGCCAACTGCCGAGAATCGAACCGCGTTACGCGACTTCCTCACTCCGGAGGCGACCAAGTCGCAGTACCTTTATGGCGTCCAAGACGAGACGCTTGTGGCGCCGGAAGGCTACCAACTGGACTCCGCCCTGCTGGCGCGTCCCGGCAATGATGAGATTCAACTCGATCTGTTCCTGGACTATGCCAGCAACGTCGCGCTCTATCCAAAGTTCCAAGAGTACTTCCGTACAAAACGGCCGCCATTGCTTGCGGTTTGGGGTAAGAACGATCCGTTCTTTCTTCCCCCGGGGGCTGAGGCTTTTAAGCGCGACAACCCGAAGGCCGAAGTACATTTCTATGACACTGGTCACTTCGCGCTGGAAACGCATCATCGGGAGATTGCCCACACCATTCTGGAGTTCCTCGGGCGCAACCTAATCACGGAAGCCAACGCTGCATGAGGATGATTCACGAACTCGAGCCCATACGAACGTAGGCTCAGGAACCGACGCTCATCGCGGGGCCGCGGCCCAACGCGGCCCGCGTCTTATTTTGGCATTACCTGGGGGATGCCTTATGCATGTGGTTTCCGTAAATGTGGGATTGCCACGTAATGTCGTCTGGAAGGGCATGACGGTACAGACAGGGATCTTCAAAGAACCAGTAGATGGCCGCGTGTAGATCAGCAAACTGAATCTCACCGGGGATCAGCAGGCGGACCTGACGGTGCACGGTGGAGCCGCGAAGGCATTACACGGCTGGACCTTGCATTCGCAACAAACCTGCGAGAGGGACTCTAGTCGTGAAGAAGAAGTCCAACGTCGCGGTTGTGTCCAATTATGGACTACGTGGTGAATTGCGGCTGTAAGGTGATAAAACGTCCAGGGTCAGTTGACAACGGCGGAGCGGCATAAGAAAATTCAGAACGCTCAGCGAGGGTTGCCGGAAACGGCAATCAAGCCTCCCGATTTCCTGCCTATTCCCAATCCCCCATTGGGTACGAATCGGTGTTCCGTCTCGTGCAACAGGTTGGGCAAGCGCAAGATAAATCAGTTCAAAAATCAGGTCAGTCGGTAGGAGCCGCCATGCTTCGTCGAGCATTCACCGGAGTGAATAGAACGAACCTGCGTCTTTTGACGCGTGCCACACTAGCATTGGTGTTGGGCTTGATGGTCAGTTTTGTGCAGACAAGCCCTGCGCAGTCGGGCACAAACCCGCTCACCATTTTCAAGGACTACCTCGTCACTGGTGACTACGTGGTTGCGGGATGGGTGGAGCAGTCCTCGGATGGCACATACGCAACTGGAACGATCAGTGTTCCGGATCCCAAACAGCAGCCCTATCTGCAGGCTGGGATTCCGACGAGTGTTCCGGTGGGCGCTGATATTGTGGCGGCTTATCTTTACTGGGCGACGGTTGAGGGCAGCCAGACGTCTTTTGCAGGGCAGAATGCTTTCTTTAACGGCTATGCCATCAGCGGAGACATTCTGGGGAACCCCAACGCTCCGGTTTCCTGGAGCTTGGGCGGATGCAGCGGTGCCGCCAATGGGTCCAAGACCATGCGTACGTATCGCGCGGACGTGCGGCCCTACCTGCCTGTGGACAACAATCCTGCTTCCCCGACATATGGAGGATATCTCCCGAACAGCAGGTTCACGGTGAAGATGGCGGACAGCGGAAGCAATGGCAATACTCAGCCGAATGCTTTGGGCGCCAGCCTTGTGATCGTTTATCGGGTTCTGAACCCGCCATCGCCACTGAATGCGGTCGTTCTCTACGACGGAGCCTATGCACCGAGCAATTCCGCTCCGAATGTGAGTCAGACGATGGTTGGGTTCTACCAGCCCAATCTCAATCCGACGGCAAAGATCACTCACATTGTGGCCAACGGGCAGCCCAACAAGGGGGAGACGGTCTATTTTGGTGCGCACAATAACGTGCTTCAACCGCTGTACACCTCCATTTTTGGTGCTAACTCACCACCGTTTCCCGGCGTTTACGGTACCTGGGATAACCCGACCTGGTTGGTTGGGAATTACGTGACCGGAGGCGTCTCGGGTTTTGATACGTCAGAGACCACTTCAGTGGTGCCTACATCGACCAGCAGCGGCTGCGTTTCATGGGGCAGCGTCATCATGAGCTCTACGGTTCAAGATAGCGACGGCGACGGCCTTCCGGACACTTGGGAAACGAACCAAGGCTACACAGACGCAATCAGCGGGAAGTTCACGGCTTTGCCAGGAGCCGACCCGATGAAGAAGGACATCTTCGTCGAACTCGACTACCTGACCGATCTGGACGGTTCCCCGACTCAGCATTCGCACCTGCCCAAGCAAGCGGCTCTGGATGCGGTGGGCAACGCCTTTGCGGTGCAAGAAATCAACGTTCATTTCGATGTAGGAAATGTCTACCAGAGTCCGGCGCCGGGAGGCCCGCAAGCCCTGTGCGGAGGGCAACCCTGCGATCCCTACATTATTTCGAATCCTGCGGGTACGGGTGGAAATGCGGTTTCCGAAAGTGCCGTGCTGTGCACAGATGGAGCCGTTCTTTGCCCATATCCAAGTCAGCCCGCGATTAGCTGGAAGGGCGGATTGGTCGCCCTTCAATACGACCCAAAACTTGGCAATTTCCAGGCTGGCCGCGGTCAAAGTTATCACTATGTTTTGTCGGGTCACGCGTTGGGAGCGCCTAGAGGGTTCTGGAGTACATTCGGCTCGACGTTGGGCGATCCGACAATCCCGCAATTGATTTCAATCGTGAATTCTGGAGGTACGGCAACTGTCACGCTGCAAACTCCACTGGTGCTATCTCCTCAAGGGGGCACAATAAATCCAAAGCCTGGGGATTGTCCGAATCCTTTGGTCGTCGGGTGTACCGATACCAACAACGGACGCGTGACGATCGCGGGTGCCCTCGGTCAGCCTAATCTCAATGGGACCTATGCTTTCAACAAAGCGATATCCACGACGACCCTGATCAATAACGTCACCGTCAACACGACGACGTTCAGGATTTCGACTGCCAACGTTGTCAATGGAACCTATTCCTTCAGCAATGAACCGCAACTCGGAATTGCTTACCTCGGGCCGACGAGCACTTCTGGACACTCCGATTTCGGCGGTGGTGGGGATTCCGTGATCACGCTGGGGCTGTGGGGAGCGGACGATCCAGTAGGCTGTCAGCCCGATCCGTCGCAGTCGCTGGCGCCGGGCCAGGTGTATTGCGACAATCAGGTCGGCAAGTTACCAGTGCAAACCGGTACTCTGCTGCATGAACTTGGTCACGCGCTCGCGCTGACCCACGGTGGTACGTACTATCGGGACGTCAACAATCCGAGCCTGGCCAGTTACGAGATGAACTGCAAGCCGAACTTCATCAGCGTGATGAATTACCTGTTCCAGGTTCGTGGATTTTTGGATGGCGGATTCGACTATTCGGGACAAACTTTGGCGACTCTGAATGAGGCCTTTCCTTTTCTCAGCGAATCAGTCGGGGTCGGGAACGACATATTTACAGGTGCGACCGCGGCACATCTCACGCGGTGGTATTCGGCGCCGAACGCGATTGATACCCAAGTGCAGAACTTAACCGGCGGGCGCTTCGCGAAAGCGCATTGCGACGGGTCGCTACTCACCGCGGCCGATGTGCCGGCTGTTCGAATTGACGGTGTCGTAGCTCCGGGTGGCACCTTCTCAGCGCCGCTTGACTGGAACAATGACGGCACGACGCCGGATACTGTCGTTTCGCCCGGAGTCGACCTAAATTACGACGGCATACTCAGCACAAACCCCGCGAATGGCGATCCGCCGTTTTCCGGGTACGACGATTGGCAGGCGCTTAACCTGCAGCAAATGGGTGCGCGGAGTGGTGCGTTTGGATTGTCCGATGGCGGAGGCGTCAAAGGCATCGCCGGCGGTATCAAAGGGATTGCCGGCGGCGTCGACGGCGAAGGTGGCGGCGTTAAGGGAATCGCCGGCGGCATTAAAGGGATCGCCGGCGGCGTCAAGGGCATAGCCGGTGGCCTCGATCTCGACGAGGACACCGCCACATCAACGGTCGATCCGCCAAGCGGACTGGCTTGCTCGGATTGCGTGAACTCGCAAGAGAACAACAAGAATGTCCCGCTAAACTGGAACGGCCCCAACTTCGGACAAACCCGCATTTATGGCATTTGGCGGGCACTAGGCTCTTTCCCAACGCTCGCTGCCGTCCTTGCGAACACGAATCTGTTCACACAAATTGGCACGGTGTCAGGGGCTCCGCCTACGACCATGTTCACCGACACCACCACTACTTTCACAACGTACACATATTTCGTGACGGACACGAACAAGCAGGGAATACAGAGCGGTCCGTCCTCGCCGCTGGTCGTAACAGTGGTCGAACGCACTAGCACGACTGCGATTGGCGCGTCAGTTACTTCTTCTGTCTTTGGCGAACCGGTAACGCTGACTGCAACGGTGACTGGATCCACAGGGACACCAACCGGGACCGTAACTTTCAACGTTGACGGGAGTCCGTTTGGGTCACCGGTAACTCTGAGCAACAGCGGAATCGCGGTGCTCCAAGTATCCTCACTCGGCGCGGGAAGCCATTCGATAGTGGCCAGCTATTCCGGGGACGCCAATTTCGCGGCTAGCATTTCACCACCTTTGGTGCTGAATGTTAGCCAGGCGTCCACGACAACAACCCTCTCGAGTTCACCAGCGAACATCGTCTTTGGGCAGGCTTCGGCGGTGGTGACCGCTACGGTCGCACCAGTTGCACCCGGCGCGGGAACGCCCACCGGTTCAGCCACGTTCTATGACGGGCAGACGCCGTTGGGTACGATCACATTGAGCGGCGGCGCCGCGAGCTACTCGATTAGCTCAGTAGGAGCTGGGAATCATTCGTTCAATGCATCCTACTCGGGAGACGGCAATTTTTCAGGCAGCACGGCGCCGACTTATCCCCTGACGATCGGCAAAGCAACGGCTACGGTTACACTTGGCAACCTAAGCGCGACCTACGATGGAACACCAAAATCCGCGACCGCAACAACCACCCCGGCCGGTCTTGCGATAAGCATTACCTATAATGGCTCACCAACTGCGCCGACCAACGCAGGCAGCTACGCGGTCGTGGCCACCATCAACAGCCCCAATTATCAGGGCACCGCCAATGGCACTCTCACCATCGCCAAAGGCAATAGTGTTACGACAATCACATCGAACACGCCCAATCCGTCGGTGGTAGGACAGACAGTAACGGTGAATTTCAACGTAACAGCTGCGATTGGAAGCAGCGTGCCTAGTGGCAGCGTCACAGTAACTGCCAGTACCGGTGAAGCGTGCGGTCCTGTGATACTTACGGGCGGCGCTGGAAGCTGCTCAATCACTTTCACCAGTTCCGGTTCGAGGACTCTGACTGCAATCTACCCCGGCGACAGCAACTTCCTTGGCAGTACGTCAGCAGGCGCCGGCCAACCTGTGGGAGATTTCTCCATCACTGCCACGCCAGCCAGTCAGACGATTCCCTCGGGACACAAGGGGTACTACACGATAACGTTAACCCCGATCAATGGCCTGACCGGCACGGTGGCGCTTACTTGCGCTGGGTCCCCTCCTAACTCAACGTGCACCGTCTCTCCGTCCACCGCGAGTCTGCAGGGTTCACCGGTTCAGTCGACGGTGACGCTGTTCGCTAACCAGAACGTGAATCATGGCACGTTCACGTTGACCTTTTCCGCAACGTTAACCGGTCGCAGCTTGGCTCACAGTACGACCGTTCAACTGACGGTAAAGTAGGAGCTCATATCTGATGGAGTTTGATTTCTGCGAGGCAATGCGGGCGGCGAAGCCGCCCCCTATGTCCGGGCCGTATGCTACTGGCTGAGATGGCGGTGAATTTCCGCTAGCAGCGGATCTTCGCTGCTCTGGCCGCGGATACTAAGATAAGTCTTGTAGGAGTCAGCAAAATCAGCACTCTTCAGCCCTTCACGGTCGCGTCCCTGGTAGTAGTAGACGACGGGAAGATAAGAGTAAGTGGGCATGTCGTCCATAAACAGCTCCAACGCCTCGCCGCGGCGCTTGAGGCAACGGTCGAATTCTGAATCAGCTTCCGTAAAGAGTCCGGCGTCCAGGTAGGCTCGGCCCATATCGAAGCGCCCGATCCAGTTATCCATCAGAGCCCTGGCATCAGTAAATAGCCGGATTGCGTCCTTGAATTTGTGTTCCTTAAGGGCGACCTCGCCGAGAATCAGTTTTGCGTAGGCCTGAGGTTCAGCCCTCACTTCGGAAGCGAGGCTCTCTGCAAGCTTTCGTGCCTTCGCGAGATCTCCAAGCTCGACGATGGAACGAGCCGCGAGGAAGCGAGTCTTTGCGGACTGGCTATTGGCGAGCGCGCGATCGGCCGCTTTAAGAGCAGCCTGCTTATCGCCGCGCAATACGTCTGCATAGGACGCCATCACAAACTTGTCTGCGGCTGCGTCCGGATTCTTTGCCGACATGTCTGTCACGGCGCCCGTTTCTAACATCTGCGCTGCTTCACGGAATCTACCCTGTTGCAGAGCGATGTCGCCGAGGCCTGAGGCGGCCAGTGACGATCCCCATGCGCTCAGCTTTGCCAAATTCTGATAGGTCTCGGAGGCTTGCGCCAGCTGATTCTGACCAAGCTGTGCGTATGCAAGTACGAGAAGAGCTTCTTCATAGGCAGGATTGAGTTGAAGCACTTCACGCGCGCCCCGCTCGCAACTCTGGAAATCAGATGCATAGCATGCGTAGAGGGCGAAATTCATGCGGGAAACAACGTCCTTCGGTGCCAACAGCAACCCGCGCTGCGCCTCTTCCATGGCTTTTGGCATATTCAGGATGCGGGCGTAGCAAGCAGCCAGGTTGCTCTGTCCGCTATTGTCGGCTGGATATCGCTTCACCAATTCGCTATTTTCGTCGACGCACTTTTGCCAATTCTCGGTCCTCATGTAGTACTGAGCGCGGAGGCGATACCGTTCGCGCTCTGTCATGCGGTCCACATGCTGCATGGCGAGTTTGGAGTACTTCTCAGCATTCTGCGGCTGGTCCAAATTTCCATAGGTCCCGGCCATGCCGGCATAAGCGCGAGCGAAGTTCGAGTCCAGTTCAACCGCTTTGGAAAATGACTCCAAGGCTGGCTGGAGATTCCCAGCGAACTGCTGTTCCATCGCGATGCTGTAATAGTGAACAGCTTGCAGGTTGCTGGCGGCAAAGGTGCCTTGTGCGTCGGCCAACTGCACCGACGCCGGAGTGGTATCGCCGAGCGCCTTGCGGATGGGCACAGCAAGTTTGGGTACTTCAAGCAACAACTGGTCTTTGTTCGCGGTATCGGAATGTGCGGTGGCGAGAGTTTTCCCGGTGACAGCATCGATCGCTTTTACTGACAAGCCATACCCGCCACCACGGCTGTCGAGAGACCCTGTGATGATCGCCGAGATGCCCTCTTTGACGGCGACGAGTCTGGCGGTTTCCACATCGAGCTTTTCTGTCGGATTGGGAAGTTTCTGCGCCAGCTTGCGCGCCGCCCCGCGCTTGTAAGCGCTGATGAAACTGGCACCTTCCAGGGCGACGTTGAACATCGGTTCCAGTGTGTCATCGAACAGACTGTCGGAGGTATTGTTCTGAAAGTCAGCGACCAGCACCGAGACTGGCGTGTGGGCAATTACGGCGGCGGGATGCGAGTTTCGGCTTACATACCAGTCAACTCCGCCAATCGTCGCGATTAGAAGTACTGCAGTCACAGTGATACGCGGCCAGGGCAGCTCCCGCACGCGGTTCATCCACAGCCCGAACGATGAAACCGAGACTCTGGAAGTCCTGTCTTCCCCTTGCAAGGCGCGCAGGTCGGAGAGCAATTCGCCCGCGTCCTTGTATCGCAATGCCGGGTCCCGCTCGAGGCACTTGCTGACGATGTTGCTGAGTGCGCCGGGAATATTCCTGTCTATTTCCGAGATGGGGATTGCCCGTTGCTGAGTGCGTTTCAACAGGCTCGCAATCACGCTGTCGGCGTGATATGGCATCAGTCCGGTCAGGAGTTCGTAGAAGATTAGGCCGGCGGTGAACAGGTCGGAGCGGGCATCGAGTTCTTTCGCCTGTGCCTGCTCGGGAGACATGTACTCCATCGTTCCGAGCATGGTGCCGGTGCGCGTCATGCCATCGCTGCCCATGGTGCGGGCGAGTCCGAAGTCCATGACGACGACGCGGCCTTGGGCGTCACGCATGATGTTGCCGGGCTTTAAGTCGCGGTGGATGACGCCTTCACGGTGCGCCGCCCACAAGCCGCTCATCATTTGTTTCATTATGTCGAGGGCTTCTTTTACTTCAAGCTTCCCTTGCCGGCGGAGAATCTGGTGAAGGCTCTCGCCTTCCACGTATTCCATGGTGATGAACTTGATGCCGTCCGCATCGCCCATATCGAAAATGCGGATGATGTTACGGTCGGTGACTTGGCGGGCCAGGATCAGCTCTTGTTTAAAGCGCTGGAGAATTTCGCGATTGCTGGCCAGATCAGGTTTAATGACCTTAAGCGCGATGACGCGATCAAGTTCTACGTCCCGAGCCTTATAGACGGCGCCCATGCCTCCTTCGCCGAGCATTTGGACGATCTGGTATCGGTTTCCGAGAACGGTTCCTGGCTGAAGCAGGATGCCTGCCCAAGTGACGCTGCCCGGTAAACTCTGGGGGAGAGGTTTCGGAACCGCAGCCGGAGGAGTCCCGACGGGGCGTGGTGTGTTTTCGATTAGGGTCGGCGCGTCAAAGAACTGGGTGGCGTCGTTGGAGCTTGGGGAGGGGGTCTGAACCGCAGCCACGTTTTGAGGTCCCGTGGGAGGAGGGAGGCCGCTCTCGGGTACAAGAGTGGGTGCTTCGGTTTTGAACTCCCTTTTGTCAGAGTCGCCCATTAACGTGGCCAGCCGCGTGGCAATCTCATCGATTCAACCAGGGAGACACGGGCCCTGGCGCCCAAGCTGACGATTCGTGCCCCGGCAACTAGGGTGAATGTTGTATTGAAGTATATACCGGGACCCAAACGAAAGGCATTGCAGATTTCAGATCATGCAATTGCAGATTGAAGACTCCAGCCAGCGCATTTTAGAGATTGGACTTGATGGCAAAACTGCACTACGCGAATTGATGGAGTTGAGTGTTTATAAGATGGCTGACTGTCGGTAAGTCCGATTAAGCCGCCTACTACCTCGCGTTGCATTCTGTGTGTGCCGCCCGTGTGCTGCTGGTCGATCGCCGCAAGGATAACCCCAATGCCGCCCAGTTTTCGTTTCTCTCCGCCGACTTTGTTGGCCCCAGTGCTAATCAGAGCGTAGGGGAACCCGCCCGCCGTTCGTTTACATATACCTTCTGTGCTAAGAACTAGGTTTGGAGTTGCGGAAGTTAAGGTTTTCGTCGGGAAGAGCGATTGATTCTAAAGCAACTTATTTATTATCAGAAGGTTGAAACGTTCGACCCCTACTCGCTTCCGCCAGATTTCAACAGCTTACAACCCATAAGGCTACGATGAAATCAATTTGCGTTCGCAAATGCGATCTACATCGCTTGGCGTGTTCTTCAGACAGTTGTGCCTACTTCTTGTCTACGCGGTATCGAACGATTGGACATTCTCTTTTCCCCCAGCCTGTACGCTTTCCAAGCCGATGGAGTTTGGATGCTTCACGGAACTTTGGAATCAGCTCGATTAGTTCGTTGATTTTGTCCACGGGCGCCGACCAGACAAGGTCCTGACTTGACTGAAGAGATGGTTCCGTTTTGCCGGTCGCGCTCAATTAGCTTGAGGATCAACCGTAGACGCGACGGCGCCAATTGGAGAGTACTTCGCTGATTCAGTGCTTTTCTGTTGCTTTCCCAAAGGATAATGATAATCTTTTGTGGGAAACCAACATGACTCCTTCGATAAAGCAGAAGACAGATGTGCAACAGGGAACGTTGGCCCTGATGGTGCTAAAGACACTGGATGTTCTTGGACCATTGCACGGATACGGAATTGCGAAGCGCATCGAACAAATCAGTGGCGATTTGCTTTCGGTCAACCAGGGGACGCTGTATCCGGTGCTGCTGCGGCTCGAGCAGGAGGGAGCGATCGAGTCAAGTTGGGGCGCGTCGGAGAACAACCGTCGTGCGCGGTATTACCGTCTGACGCGGGAAGGTAGGCGACTCCTACAGGCTGAAGTGCGGGACTGGCATCAGACAACCGAGATCATCGCGCGGTTTCTAACGGCGAAAGCGGAGCAACTTTCGTGAGAGTTCTGCGGCGTTTGTGGAAGCGCATGTGTAATTTTGCGATGGAGCGGAACGGCCAGCCGCGGCTGCGGGAGGAGATGGAGCAGCATCTTGCGCTACAGACAGAAGAAAATATCTGTGCGGGCATGAAGCCGGAAGAAGCTCGGCGGCAGGCTGTACTGAAGTTCGGGCCGGCGGAGGCGATTCAGGAGAGCTACCATGCCGAAGCGGGACTCCCGCTGATCGAACGCATGCTCCAGGATGTGCGTTACGCTGTCCGCCGATTGCGCAGAGCTCCAGTATTCACGGTCACGGCTACTTTGACGCTAGGCTTGGGAATTGGCGCGACTACATCGATCTTCACCCTCGTGCATGCCGTTTTGCTCAAATCACTGCCGGTATCGAATCCGGATCAGCTCGTTCGTCTAGGAAAACAAGCCGATTGCTGCGTCCAAGGCGGATACTTCCGAGACAAAGATTATTCCCTTGTGTCTTACGAGCTGTACACGCAGTTTCGGGACAAGACGAAGGGCTTTGAGGAAATGGCTGCCTTTCAGGCTGACGGCGCCTTTCTCGGAGTTCGGCGTGCGCACGACGCGCACGCGGCCGAGAGCTATTTTGGCGAATTCGTATCTGGAAACTATTTTGCGATGTTTGGTGTGAGCGCTTACGCGGGACGGGCGCTGACCATGATGGACGACAAACCTGGCGCAGCGCCCGTCGCGATCATGAGCTATCGCGTTTGGCAGCAGAAGTATGGACTCGATCCATCGGTGATAGATAGCGAATTCAACATCAATGGCAAGCCGTTCACGGTTGTCGGGATAACGCCACCCAGCTTCTTTGGCGATACGTTGAAGTCCATGCCGCCCGATTTCTTTTTGCCTCTCGCCACCGAGCCTGTTATTCAGGGCGATAGCTCAATTCTGAAGCATGCCGATGCCGCTTGGTTAGAGATCATCGGCCGCATACAGCCGGGCGCCGACGTTCGATCGATTGAGTCGCAGATGCGACTGGAACTGCGTCAATGGCTGCAATCTCACCTAAGCGAAATGTACTTAGATGCCGCCTTGGATATTCCAAAACAGATGCTTTACCTGAGTCCGGGCGGCGCCGGGATAACAAGCATGCGTCAGCAGTACGAGGACTGGCTGCGCATCTTGATGATCGTCTCGGGCTTTGTGCTGATGATCGTTTGCGCGAACGTTGCGAACTTAACGCTTGTGCGCAGCCTGGAGAGGCGCCAACAGATGGCGTTGAGTATGGCGTTGGGCGCGCAGCCGATGCGTCTTGTTCGAGGGGTTTTGACGGAAAGCCTTGTGCTTTCCTTACTGGGAGGTGCTTCGGGTCTCGCCGTTGCATTTGCCGCGACGCGTTTGATACTGCGTTTCGCATTCGAACCGATGACCGCCGTGCCCATCAGTGCCTCGCCCTGCATACCCGTCTTGCTGTTCGCGTTTGGAATTTCGCTTATAACCGGAGTCGCATTCGGCATCGCTCCGGCGTGGATGGCGACGCAAGCAGATCCAGTCGACGCACTCCGTGGCGCGAACCGGTCGACAGGTCGGGTCGGCTCACTCCCACGTAAAACGCTGGTTGTTCTCCAAGTGTCGCTTTCGCTGGTGTTGCTCTCGGCCGCGGGGTTACTTACTTCAGCCTTGCGTAACATTGAGCATCAGGATTTTGGATTCGAACTTGATCGACGTACCGTAGTCCACATCGATCCGCTGCTTGCAGGTTACAAACCGGAGCAACTCGAGTCACTGTACCGACGGATTCATGATTCGTTTGCGAGTATTCCCGGTGTCGTTTCGGTCGCTTGCGTCCAATACTCACCAATGAGCGGTGATAGCTGGAGCGAGCCAATCTCGGTGGAGGGCAAAGAAGCATTCGGGCAAAATGCGGATACTGAGGCCGGGTGGGCGCGAGTTGTGCCAGGATTCTTTGAAGTCATAGCCGATCGGATCATAAAAGGACGACCAATTGAGGAGCGAGACACTGCCGGAGCCCCGCACGTCGCGGTAATTAATGAGGCATTTGCCCGAAAGTTCTTCAAGAATGAGGACCCGATTGGGAAGCATTTCGGGCAAGGCGGGATCGAATATGCAAAGAACTATGAGATAGTCGGCGTGGCGAAGGATGCAAGATATCTCACGTACAATCTCGAAAAGCCGGTAGGTCCTTTCTTCTTCTTACCAAACACGCAATCGACAAGCTATCGAGATCCTTTTGCCGTATCCACTGATCTCCGGTCCCACTACCTGCACGACATCGTAATTCGCATGGGACCCGGTGCGACATTATCTGAATCGCTGACGCGCCAGACACTCGCGTCGCTGGATCCCAATCTTGCCATCGTACGGATGCAGACGCTGAGTGACCAGGTGGCGAATACTTTCAGCCAGCAAAGATTGATCTCTCGGCTCACTTCGCTGTTTGGCGTCCTGGCTCTGGTTCTTGCGTCGATCGGGATCTACGGGGTAACAGCCTACAACCTCGCTAGTCGAACGAGCGAGATCGGGATGCGTGTGGCTTTGGGGGCTGATCGTAGCGATGTACTTGCCCTGATTTTGCGAGGCTCGTTTGTTTTAGTCGCATTCGGCCTGCTGGTTGGCGTACCCATAGCGTTGGAGGTGGGTAGGTTCTTGGGCAGTCAACTCTATGGGCTCAACCAACACGATCCGATGGTGATTTCAGCAGCGGGCGCCACACTGGCGTTATCAGCCCTCTTTGCCGCATTCATTCCTGCGTATAGGGGAAGTTCGATCTCTCCGATGCAAGCACTACGATCGGAATGAGCTTCGGCGAACGCAAGGAGGGCAAGACCTACCATTCCCTGGGACTTTCTGATACAGGCGTTATCGAAAATAAAATGCCGCATCGCTCCCCGCATCACTTCGAGAATCGTCGGCTACACCGAGCCTACCCCCAATGCCCTGCCGGACCGGAAGATGACTCTCGCGGGTCCTGCTTAAGTTAGCGCTTATCGGGGCGCGACCTAGGGGAAGCGCGAGGCGACCAAAAAACAAATCCGAGCGTTCGACCTACGCGGCAGAGGATCCCCCGATGTGAATCTATGCAGACGGACACCTCAAGGCAAGACAATCAGCAATTCCATCTTGGGATCCGCGATTTCACTTGGCACGAAAACACCGGCGGCTCGAGATTGCGCCAGCGAATCCCAAAGCGCACCACTCTGGGTCAAGGCAAAGTAGTGATTGTCCAGTTTTGTCGGGACGGCCGCTGGTGGCGACGTCAGATATCTGAGTCCCAGGCCGGGCAACGAATTTCGGACGAGGCGGGGAATATCGTTTGGCGACGCAAGTTTTGCCAGCTTTGGGAATTTGGCAATGAGCTCGTCAACCGGCATGTTGGCGCTCACTGACAGAATGAACTGCGAGTCTTTGAGGTGCCGCTCGTCATTGATGGTGCCCGACCAAACGAGCTTGTCTGTCAGCTCCAAGGGAATGGTCACGCACTTCGATGGCAACACTGTCTCGAGCAATTCTCGAATCCGCGCGTCAAGCGATGTGAAGCACTCCCCAAGGTTGTCGTGGTCGTAGTCGGGAAGGTCGCGCACACTTTGAGTCATCGTGAAGGTGGTCAGAGCGCCGGCGAGTCGGAGCATCGCACGATAGAGAACATCGGGATGCCCGCGCCGCACCTTCCAGATGTGCTTGAGTTCCGGCAGGTATGAATTCACAGTGTGCAGTAGCCAGAAATTCGCGACCTCGGTCGTGGTGAAGTCGGCGACATCGCGGCCCCTTTGTTTGCGTGGCAATCCGAGCGAAGTGCTTTTGGCCGTCAACACTTCCACTTGGCGGCGAGCCAGCATCATCAAGTAGTCGCTGGCCACAATATTCAGAAGCGGCGGAATGAACTTTGGGCTTAAGACGTAGGTGCCGGCGGGGCTGCGGCTGATTTGCGCAATCTTCATCGAGCTGAAACCTTCGAGGGCCTCGCCACCGAACAGCAGTCGGAAGGATTTTTTGCCTATCTGGATTGGTTTCTCGTCGGAGCCTAGCGTGGCATCGACTACCGCACGCGTCTCGGCGATGTAGCGAGTTGATCCGTGACCATTTGTGACTTCCTGCGCTTTTACGGCACTTGCGAAATTGCGGGCGGAGGGGCGCACCTGCGGGATGGCGAGGTACACATCGAGGGTCGGTTGCGTGGGAGGGAACATTTCCTCCACCGGTCGGCCGTGCGGGATTTCATCGGAAACCGGCATCTCGAAGGTTACGCCATCGGGCAACACGCCTTCGCAGTGACG
>Ga0126371_10002758_pt1 | contig 15209 bp, 11 predicted proteins | sample PanSoiMetaPlot_4_FD_110145 | JGI IMG/M metagenome (GOLD analysis project Ga0126371, IMG submission 110145) | Tropical forest soil microbial communities from Panama - MetaG Plot_4 | ecosystem: Environmental > Terrestrial > Soil > Tropical forest > Bulk soil | place: Panama | collected 2016-02-17 | reverse complement strand
TGGCGGCGAATACGCTGCGATCAGTTCCGCGATTGACGAATTAATTCCGGCTCAATACCGCGGGCGCGTCGAGCTGATCGTCAATGGCAGCTATTGGATCGGCGCTGCGGTCGGAGCAGCGTCAACGCTACTCTTGCTCGATCCCCACATCTTTCCGCCGTGGATTGGTTGGCGCATCGGATTCGCCATTGGTGCGTTCCTCGGATTGTTCATTCTGCTCATGCGCCGCCACGTCCCCGAAAGCCCTCGTTGGCTGATGACGCACGGCCGAGAAAGCGAAGCCGACGAAACAATCGCTGAGATCGAGCGCCGCGTAGAACAGGAAACAGGCCAACGCCTGTCCGAGCCTCACGGTCCGCCACTCGCCATTCATCCGCGAAAGAGTTTCGGTTTTGGAATCGTCGCCAAAACGATGTTCTCGAAGTATCCGGCCCGCTCGTTTCTTTCCTTGTCGCTGATGGTTTCGCAGGCCTTTCTCTACAACGCAGTATTTTTCACTTATGCGCTCATCCTTACGCGCTTTTATCGCGTTGCTCCAGACAAGACCGGCATTTATCTCGTTCCGTTCGCCATCGGAAACTTTCTCGGCCCTTTGCTTCTTGGCCGTTTCTTCGACACGATTGGCCGCCGCACAATGATTTCCGCCACATATGCGCTCTCTGCGTTCCTGCTGACTTTCACGGGATGGGCTTTCAGCGCGGGCCATCTCTCCTCTTCCACTCAGACAGCTCTATGGACGCTAATTTTCTTCTTCGCGTCTGCTGCGGCCAGCTCTGCCTATCTGACCGTCAGCGAAATTTTCCCTTTGGAGATTCGCGCTCTCGCCATCGCATTTTTCTATTCTCTTGGCACAGCGGCTGGAGGAATCGTCGCGCCGTGGCTATTCGGTTCTTTAATTGGCTCTGGCTCCCGGCAGAAAATCTTTTACGGCTACATTGCCGCCGCTGTGTTGATGTTCGCGGCTTCTTGCATCGAAATCGTTTGGGGAGTGAAGGCGGAAAGAATGAGCCTTGAGCATCTGGCCAGCCCCTTGTCTCTCGATTCACAAAGTTGAAGAGCGGGTCTTAAAGAGGATCCGGCTGCCTTATTCGCTCGCTTACGGTGTTTATCGGATAGACCTTCTTTTTAATCGAAGTAAACTGATTTTAGCTTCGTTCATCTCGGCTGGTGGCCTTGTCCCTTTTGGGAGTGACTGCACACGGAGGCCCTGACGGCCTTTGCAGTTTGCCCGTCTTGGAAGCCTCTCTCGGTCACCAGCCAATTCTCTCTTCCTCTCTTTGTAGTATCGGCTACAGGATTGACCGTATTGTTCGCGGGACTTTTCCCGATTTACAGTGATTTAAGAAGAGCAAAATACCCCAGGGGGAGTTAAATGTCTGATTTATCTCGCAGTACACCAAAGCAGGATGTCCCAAGCAGAGAGCAGATCGCGCACCGCGCCTACGAAATTTATGTGAATCGCGGACGCGGACACGGAAAGGATTTGGAAGATTGGCTTGCTGCCGAAAGCGAATTGCGAAACCAAAACGCGCCGCGCACGCTAACGTCTTCTTCTTCGTCAAATTCGTCGAACGAAAGAGCCCGAACTTCTTTCTCTTCCTCACGTCAACGACAGTCGAAAGCCAAGACGCCTTCACCGTCGTCGTTCGAAAACACGAATCCCGTCGACCACCAGAACAGCTCAAGAGAATTTTAGCCGTATCTTCAGGACTGGCCGCGGAGCGTCCTAAAGCTTTAAATGCTGAAGGCGTTCCGCCGCCGGCTCGATTTCCTGTCGCTGCTTCCAGAAATCCGCCCACAAATCTCCGGTCGTTTCAATTCGCTTCTGCATCGAAGTCAGATTGAATCTCTCCGGATTCAGCTCTTTGCGAGCCTCTTCCGCGCGAATTGGCGCTGATACCGGTGCGTGAGGGAATGCGCGCACGGTGTACACGGTGGCCAGGGATTGTCCCGATGAGTTCTGATGCGCATCCAGATAGATCCGTCTGTCCGGGCGTTTCCGCAAACTTCGCTCAGCGGTCAACAGTCCAGGATGCTCGGCATCCACGATGGACGCCACCGCTTCCACGAATGCGCGCGCCTGCTCGAATCGGTAACGAGGTTCCACCGGCACAAAGATATGAAATCCCGTCGCGCCCGAAGTTTTAGAAAATGCCGGAAGCCGCACTTTATCGAGTATCGAAAGCAGGATTTCGGCGAGTTGCACCACCTTTGCAAACGGCGTGTTCGGCGTCGGATCCAAATCGAAAAAAATATAGTCGGGGTTTTCCAGGCTTCCGATGCGGCTCGACCACGGATTCTGATCAATGCATCCGAGATTTGTCAGATATAGCAGCGTGGCGCGGTCATTCGCGATGAAATAGTGGACCGGCTTGCCTTCGCCCTCTGAAGTAATGGGAACAGTTTGAATCCATTCGGGAGTGTGTTTATCCGCATCCTTCTGGAAAAATGACGGGCCATGAATGCCGTTCGGATACCGCCGCAATACCAGCGGTCGGTCTTTGAGGAATGGCAGCAACAGCGGAGCAACGCGGTTGTAGTAGACCAGCAGATCTCTTTTCGTAATTTTGTCCTCGGGAAAGTACACCTTGTTCAAATTCGTAAACCGCAAACGCTTCCCGTCAACCTCCACAAACATTTCCTCTGAATCCTTCAACAATTCCTTTTCAATTGCTTCCGTTTGCGAATCTTCACCTCGCGCATCGGCCTTGCTCGCCTTTCCCTGAACTCGCTTCGCCCTTCGTCCTGTCTTCTCCTCTTTTTCGTCGCTCACTTCCATCTGCTCCTGATCCACCGGCGGCTTCATCTCTTTTTCCAGCGTGCATTCGTGCGGATCCCGATCTTCCTGCAAGCCAACAAATCGTGGCTGCCGCAAGTGCGTGCCTTCCGTCCAACCGCCGAACCTCGCCCGAGCCACCAATTTTGGTTTCACCCAAGACGCCTTTTCGCGCGTCGCAGGCCGCTCCCCAAAAAAGCAATGGCTTGTTTTCAACGATTGCAGCCGCGGCCACAGAAGTTTTTGCGACTCCACCGTGAACCCGCTTCCGACGCCTCCCACAAATGCGAGCTTTGCTCCGTCGTACAGTCCTAGCAGCAGCGCGCCAAAGTATTCCCGCGACCCGCGCGGTTCCGTCCACCCTCCCACCACCGCATCTACTTCTTTGTCCATTTTGAATTTCAGCCAAGCAGTCGTGCGTCCGCTGGGATAGACACTCGATGCTTGCTTCCCAATGATTCCTTCAAGGTGCTGCGTCCGCGCCAGCTCGAACAGTTTCTCGCCTTCACCCACTTGATGATCCGAGTAGCGCAGCGCCGCGCTCGCGCCGATAATCCCGCGCAAGAACTCTTTTCTCTCAATCAATGGGACTCGCCGCAGGTCGTATCCATCGCAGTACAAAATATCGAACACGAAATACACGACGGGTTCAGTGCTGATGAGCTTCGCCGGCGGATTTCTAACGCCCATGCGCGATTGCAGCCGCTGAAAGTCGCTACGTCCAGTCTCATCCAGCACAACCACTTCCCCATCGAGCAACGCTTCTTTGGCGTTCACAGCCGCTGCGATCGTCGAAAGCTCGGGAAACTCGCTCGTAATTTCCCGTTTCGTGCGCGACCACAATCGAACCGTTCCGTTATCCAAGCGGGAAATAGTGCGAATCCCGTCCCATTTGATTTCGAAAATCCAGTCCGGCTCAGACGACGGATTCTCCGCCAGCGTTGCCAGGGCGACCTGCGGAATCTCCGGCATAGCGGATTTTCGTGCGCCCTCGGGCATTTGTGGCTGCTTGCCAAAGAGCGCGTGCGCATGACCGTCGGCTTTGTGCTTCTTGGTATGCGCCGGAAGCATCGGCTCCGCCACTTTCCCTGCGGGACCACTCGTATCCGCCGCCGCATCGCGATGCTTGATCAGCAGCCACTCCTTCTTGTCTTTGTCTCCATTTCGTCGCCCACGAATCCGCACCAACACAAAACTTCCATTCAGTTTTGTCCCGTGCAAAACGAATTTCAATTCCCCGCGTTCGATCTGCTCCGCAGTTCCCATCTGTCCTTCCGGTTCGAATGTTCCACTGTCCCAAATCGCTACTTCTCCCGCGCCGTAGTGTCCTGCGGGAATCGTCCCTTCAAACGTCCCGTATTCCAGCGGATGATCCTCGGTTTGCACCGCCAGCCGTTTGTCAGCAGGATTCAGCGAAGGCCCTTTCGGCACCGCCCACGATTTCAGCACGCCATTCACTTCCAGCCGAAAATCGTAATGAAGCCGCCGCGCATGATGTTCCTGCACAACAAATCGGTTCCCGCGCTGCCGGCCAACTTTTCCGCTTGGTTCCGGCGTTTCTTTGAAGTGGCGTTTCTTGCGATATTCTTTGAGGGAAGCCATATACTCGCGATTATAGAGAGGCTCTCAAATGCATTCGCATTCAAACTATCGCGTACGGCCTTTCCTGTCTAGCGGTGCGGTTTTTCCTTGATACGTTCAGCGACTAAACCGCTTATGATTCATCCATATCGAAGAAAGTGAGGACGCGCGGACATGGCTTCCTCTGCGTGGAAAGGCTCCATAACCTTCGGACTCGTTTCTCTTCCAATCCGTTTGTACGCGGCGGCCCGCTCCTCGCGCGTCGAGCTTCATCAACTCCATAGCGTCTGCAAAACTCGCCTGCGGCAGCCGCTCTTTTGCCCAACCTGCAATCGCATGGTCGACCGCTCCGAAGTTGTCAAAGGCTACGAATACGAAGACGGCAAGTACGTGCTGCTCGATCCAGAGGAAGTCAAGAAAATCGCGCCGCACTCCGCACGCACAATGGACATCCTGGCTTTCGTGAAGGAGTCGGAAATCGATCCGCTGTTCTTCGATTCATCTTACTTCGTTGTGCCCGAGGAGGAGGGCCGCAAGGCCTATCAGCTCTTACTGAAGACGCTTGAGGCTACCAAGCGCGTCGGCATCGCAAAAGTCGCCATGCACCAACGCGAATACACGGTGTTTATCCGTCCCTATGACCACGGCCTGACGCTTCATACCATGTATTTCGCGAACGAAATTCGCGAAGCCCCGGGATATGGCAACACCGAAGATATAAAGCTCAAGCAGCAAGAGGTGAAACTCGCGGAGCAACTCGTCGAAAATCTTTCTGAGCCCTTCCGCCTCAGCAAATACCATGATGAATTTCAAGATCGCCTGAAGGCTCTCATCGAAGCCAAACAAAAGGGCAGGGAAGTCGCCGTCGCGTCCGAGCCGCATCGCGCTCCCGTCATCGACATGATGGCCGCGCTCAAAAAGAGCCTCGCCGCTTCAGGCGCTTCGCACAGGCATCCCGCGCACGCGCAGCGCCATGCAACAGAACGCCATCGCAAGCCTGCACGCCGCGCCAGCTAATTGCTTTTCTGACTTGGACGATCCTCAGCCGGGTTCTGCCAAATCATTTTCTTGTGCTGATAGTCAAAGGTGACAATGAAATGCGCCAATAGGTAATTCCCGATCGTGCCGTCATATTTATCGCTCGTGTCCTGCCCTCTGGTAGCTAACGAAAAAAAGGTCGGAATATTCGGAAAGGTGCTCTTCCCAATTTTCAAGCCCTTGAGGCGGCCATAAACATCGGGGGTATTTCCTCCCAGTCCAATCCCCTCGGTGGCTGCTATCCCAGCCTGACCCGGAAGACCATTCCGAATGTCGAACGGTCGATTGAGAGAGAGCGGAGCGTCAGCGCCCGTATCAATTGCCAGATTGGCACCCACTGATGTCCCATCCGCTTTCGTAACCATGCCAGTCAGAAAAGACTCGTGGGCTCTAATGCGGATAGAGATAACGTCCTGCTTGCCGGCTAGTTCGTACTTGCGGGGATCAAAGAGCCTTACAACGTGGTTTGGGTAGTCGATTTGGAGCACATAAGCTTCAAACAATGGCGCGCCCAAGATACCGTCAACCGGACGTCCCAGCGTTTTTTCAATTTGGCCCATGTCAGAAACGGCGACCTTATCCCGATATATCTGTGCACCCTGAAGGGCCAAGGACACGCCTTTTGCCCAAGAGAACTCTGTCTTTGACTGGCACTTGCAGAGCCCGTGTCATCATGAAACCAGCCTAAGGAAAGATGTAATTCCCGCGCCTTGCGCAAGCTAAGCTCGTGATCCGAAGCGCCCGAGTCCAACATGAATGAGTAAGGTCCCGAACCGTTTACATTTACTGTAACGAAAATCAATTCTCTATAAAATTCGAAGGGGAGTGTTAGAACCGGAACGCCATCTGAAGGCGGCATTTTCGTCAATAAAAGTGCGGGAGCGGGCCTGTCGCATCCGCTCAACCCTGCAACAAGCCCGCTCACGACTAAAACAATCGACATTGCAACGTGACGATAGATTTGTAGACTCCTGATCGAGATTAATTCTGCGGAGGTCCTACAGGGCACGGCTTATTTGGTGGACAACTGCCACCGCCGGATGGTCCGGGATCGGTGACTCCGACAGAGCCAACAGTTGTAGGTCCTCCTCCCTGCGTCACCTGCTGAATTGTCACAGTGTACGACCCTGGGTTGCCCAGCAAATTCAGTCCAGATAATGATCGAAGAGCTTACGTTTATGCTGGAGCTCGAGTTCGCTGTTACCGTTGCCGCCCAGTTTGTGACCTGAGCCGTGTTGGGCAGCAGGAACGCCGGTCATTGACATGATGGCCGCACTCAAAAAGAGTCTCGCCGCGTCAAATGCCTCGCACAAACAACCGGTGCACGCGCAACGCCGAGCAGCACGTCATCGCAAACCCGCCCGCCGCGCCAGCTAATTGCTTTTCTGACTTGGACGATCCTCAGCCGGGTTCTGCAAAATCATTTTCTTGTGCTGATAGTCAAACGTGACGATGAAATGCTCCAATAGGTAATTCCCGACCGCGCCGTCATACTTATCGCTCGTATTCTTCCCTCTGGTGGCTAACGAAAAGAAGGTCGGAATATTGGGAAAGGCGCTCTCCCCGATTCTCAAGCTTTTGAGGCGGCCATAAACATCTGCGCTGCTTCCTCCCAGTCCCACTCCGTCCATCGCCGCTATACCAGCCTGACCCGGAAGACCATTTCGAACGTCGAACGGACGGTTGAGAGATAGCGGCGCATCTGCGCCAGTGTCAATCTCCAGATTAGCGCCGAGCGACGTCCCATCCATTTTCGTAATAATTCCTTCTAGAAAGGGCTCATGAGCCTTCACGCGAATGGGAATAACGTCCTCTTTGCCCTTTACTTCATATTTGCGGGGGTCAAAGAGTCTGACGACGTGGTTTGCATAATCGATTTGGAGCACATAAGCTTCAAATAATGGCCCGCCCAAAATGCCATCAACTGGATGGTTGAGCCATTTCTCAACAGAGCTCATGTCGCACGCTGTGATTGTGCCTCGGTATATTTGTCTATCTCCAAGGGCCAGCGAAACACCTCGTGCCGACGAGTAGCTGGTTCTCGCCTCTCCAATTGCAACTCCCGTATCGTCATGAAACCAGCCAAGCGAAAGATGTAATTCGCGAGCAGCTCGCAGACTAACCTCGTAATCGGATGTCCCCGAATCGAGCAAGAAGGATCGAGGGCTAGATCCGTTTACGCTTACTGTGATAAAAATGAATTCTCTATAGAATTTGAAGGGGAGCATTAGAACCGGACTGCCATCTGAAGGAGGCGATTTTGCCAGAAGAAGTGCGGGAGCGGGCCTGTCGCATCCGCTCAATCCTGCAACAAGTCCGCTCACGACTAACACAATCAACATTCCAACGCGACGATAGATTTGTAGTCTCCTAAACAAATATTAGTTTTGTGGAGGTCCTACGGGACAAGGCTTATTTGGTGGACAACTACCTGATGGTCCGGGATCGCTGACCCCGGAAGACCCAACTGTTGTGAGGCCGGCCTGCTCTGTGATGTTTTGAATAGTCACCGTATACGATCCTGGAGTACCTAGCAAATTCACACCGACGAGGATGGAAGAGCTCACATTTATGCTCGAGTTTGCATTGGCTGCCACGGTAGAAGCCCAGTCCGTAACCTGGGTTGTATTTGGCAGGAGAAACGTATATACGGTATCCCCCGGGGCGACGGGCTGAGTTGTTGATGTGGTAGGCTGCAGAGTGACCGTAATTGTCGAGGTATAGCCCTTATCAGTCGTTGCACTCAGGGTTGCTTGCACGGGACTTTGTGTGTTGATCACGGCGTCCGACGGAAGGTTGACAATGAGCCTGTAGGCGGAGATGGAGCTACTGGTTGCCACGGATGTTAGGTTTTGAGGGGATGCCTGATTTTGCGACTGATTATCGTGTACAGTACACACGGTTGCCCCGTTGCCAGTCTGGCACTGCCCGTCAACACCTTGGCCTGATGGTTCAGAACTACAGCCAGCCAATATAACAGCGAGCATTACCGCCCACCTTACAAAACCTATCCATCCATTTGCTCTTGTTCTTCCGTGTATTTTCATAGGGATTCTCCTTATTTCTAATCGATTTGCGAGGAATCGCGAAATCTTCCAGAACACAAAGCCATGCTATGTATTTCACAGCGCGACGTTACCGATTTTAAGATTCAAGGCGTGGCTGCATGTGTGATCAGACACACCGCTACGCTATGAACAGCACAGCCGATCCATAGGCAGTTCGTTTTCTAGAAGAGTTCGAGGGCCCACTCGCTGACGGGATAAATAAACCCCATCCCTAGTATATGTCAATACAGTGATGTAATTAGTACTAACTTACTTTTGAAGTATTAGAACGGGCTGGTCGACGGAGCCGGCAACGGCTTCCGCGGAATCATCTCATCGCGATTCGCCGTTAAGTACACCCACGACGCGATAATCACCGCCATCTGCTTCATGTCCGGTTCCTGCAAACGCTCATAGACGTCCATGTTTGAATGGTGCGTCCGCGTCTCGTACTCGATCGGGTCCTGAATGAACTGAAACCCCGGTATGCCGACCGCATTAAACGACAAATGGTCTGTCCCTCCCGTGTTGCGAATCGTAAGCGTCGTCATGCCCAGATCGTGAAACGGAACCATCCACTTGTCGAACAATGATGCCACCGCCTCATTGCCTTGCAGATAGACTCCGCGAATCTTGCCGGTGCCATTGTCAATGTTGTAGTACGCGTCCAACTTTTTCTGCTCAGGTTTGAGCTGCATCGTCGTCGGATCGCCAAAATGATCTTTCACGTATGCGCGCGATCCAAGCAATCCTTCTTCTTCTCCGGTCCACAATCCGATCCGCACGGTGCGCCGCATCTTCAACCCGCTGGCTTTCAGGATGCGCATCGCTTCCAGCATCACGCCGGAGCCCGCACCGTTATCCGTCGCTCCCGTTCCGGCGTGCCACGAATCGAAGTGCGCTCCAATCATCACCACTTCGTCGGCTTTGTCCGTTCCGGGAATTTCGCCAATAATGTTAAACGAATTCAAATCGTCATCATAAAACTTGTTCTCGTCATTGATTCGCAGCGTGACCGGGATTTTCTTTTCCAGCAGACGGTAGATGCGTCCGTAGCACTCGCTCGCCATCGCAATTCCCGGAGCCGTCGCTGGCCCGTTCGGTTCATACGAGCCGCCCGATTGAACGTACACAGTCCCGTCGTCTCCGCGTGACGGCTGAATCCATCCCGCCACGCCTTCCGCCACCATGAACGCTTGAATCTTGTCGCGCAGCGCCCGCAAAGCGCGAAACTGCGCAAACCGGTCCGCATTTCGTGCGCCCGGAATTTCCTCGGTGGACATTTCTTCCAGCTCCGCGTCGGTGTACCGATGAGCCTGCGCCTCGTAGTGTGCCGGATCGTCCGGAGGCGCCTGCGTCAGCACAAATTTCCCTTTGAGCTGCCCGCGGTACTTGTCCAAATCCGCTTCAGTCGCAATCGGCGCCAGCACCGCCTCCGCCGTAACCGGCCCGTTCGTTCCGGGTGTCCACGCCAGCGGATACGCGACCAAAATATATGGCCGCGGCGCCGTCATCATTGCGGAGAACTGTTCGTTCGACCAGCCCCGCCCGAATTTCCACGGCTCGGTGTGAACATTTGTCAGGCCCCACTGCTTCATCTCATCTTCCGTCCATTTTGCAGCCGCGCGCATGTCCGGCGAATTCGTCAGCCGCGGGCCGTAGACATCCGTGAGGTAACTCATGATGTCCATCACTTGCGAATGGTTGAAGCCAATATCTTTTATCGTGTAGATCGCGTTTAGGTCCGATTCGCTCTGCGCGTGCGCCGCGACCGGCAGAACTACGGCTACCGCCAGCAACACTCCGAGTGCCATTCCAAGCTTTCGCACAATCTTCCTCCCTGATTTCTTCGCAATCATTGCTGTGGGACGCATCCCCGATGAACAAGCTGTCGCCGAGTGAGACGCGCAGATGTTGCCGCACGTTTCAGCGGCCAGTCAATAGGCAATCAATTGAGGGAATGTTGCAGGAAGGTTCTTAAGCCGTTTCTGCTGTCGTAGGTTCGTCAGGGCGCACGGTTCGCGCCGCCGGTTGCTGTTGCCATCTCTTCCTCATCCACACGCCAATTCGCCACAGCAGCAAAACTCCGACCATCGCCGCATATTGCAGCGGCTTGTGCTCATCCGACTTCACCAGCCACGCATAGTGAATGACGCCGAGAATTGCGCTAATATAAATCGCCCGGTGCAGCCATTGCCACTCTTTTCCGCCCAGTCGCCGAATCCAACCCTTCGTCGACGTCACCGCGAGCGGAATCAGCAGAACAAATCCCGCGAAACCCACGGTAATGAACTTTCTCTTCTCCACGTCTGCCCACATATCTGCAAGATTGAAAAACCGGTCGAGCCCAACCCATGTTGAAAAGTGCAGGCAAGCATAGAAAAACGCAAAAAGCCCCAGCATCCTCCGGAACCGGATCAGTTGCGGCATTCTGACAATTTTCCGCAGCGGCGTGATACACAGAGTGATAATCAAGAACCGTATCGTCCAATCCCCGGTCCAATGCTCGACAAACTCAATCGGATTCGCCGTCGATTCGCCGTGCGTCACGCGCCAGATCAAAATCCCCGCTGGAACCAGGCACGCCAGAAACACGACCACCTTGGTCCACTTGCTCGTGAGCACCGAATTCAATACGGAGCTTCCCATCAGAAATTCTTTCGCAGGTCCATTCCCGTATAGAGACTCGCCACTTGCTCGCCATAGCCGTTGAACATCAGCGTCGGCCGCCGGAAAAATTCTCCAAGTCGCCTCTCCTTCGCCTGGCTCCATCTCGGATGATCTACGTTTGGATTCACATTCGAATAAAAACCATATTCATTCGGCGCAGCGATGTTCCATGTCGTTGGTGGCTCGCTTTTCACAAAGCGAATCTTCACCAGCGACTTGATGCTCTTGAATCCGTACTTCCACGGAATCACCATCCGCACCGGCGCTCCGTCCTGATTCGGCAGCGTCTCGCCGTACATTCCCACACACAGCAGCGTCAGCGGATTCATCGCTTCGTCCATCCGCAAGCCTTCGACGTACGGCAACTCAATCCCCGCCTCCGGGCCCAGCGGCATCTGCCGCGTATCGTAATAGCTCTGGAACGCCACATACTTCGCTTTCGGCGTCGGCTCGGCTTTCCGGATCAAATGGCTGAACGAATATCCAATCCACGGCACCACAATTGACCATGCTTCCACGCAGCGATGCCTGTAAATTCGCTCCTCCAGCGGCGCAATCTTCATGATGTCGTCCATGCTCAACTTGAACGGCTTCTTCACTTCGCCTTCCACCGAAACTTCCCACGGCGAAGTCCGGAAATTCTTCGCATTCTGCGAAGGGTCTCCCTTTCCCGTTCCGAACTCATAGAAATTGTTGTACGTTGTCACGTCATTCTCGGGAGTGATCTTCTCGTCCGTGTTGAACGGCCCCTTCACGACGCCATTCAGTTTCTGCGGTACCGAGCCCGTCGCCGGCCCCGCCATCCAGTTCGAAAAATGTTTCCAGCCGCTCACCGCGCCGCCCGTCGCCAGCAATCCAAACAGAAAATTCCGCCGATTTGTGTACGTGCCTTTCGGCGTGATGTCGGAATAGGTCAAATCTGATTCCTGTTTCACCGTCATCTCACTGTCTCCATAAGAAGTACTCTGCTAGTGCATCCCTCGGATGTAAAAAGCTTCAGCGATTGGATGCGATTCCCTCGCGCCGCGATTGCGCAGCGTCAGCAATGAATATCGTATCCAGTACCTACGGGCTGGCCGCTCGGGCAGTTGCTCTTGGCACACCTTCCATTCTGTGGTTTCTTGACTCTTTCTCCCGCCACCCTTAGCCTGATTGCATCGGGGTCCCCTTCGTTTTCACTGGCTTGCTACCGGAGTGTAGATGAACACTCGAGAATGTCCGTTTTGCGGTAAGAAGATCGCTGACGTGCACAGGGATTGCCCGCACTGTCGTGAAGCCATGCCCGAACGTCGCATCCCAGTCGCAGCTGCGTCACGCCGTGCCGCACGCTCGGGTCGTCAAACAACGTTTCGCCGCGGCCTCTTGTACATGATGGCCGTTGCCTTCATTTACTACATCATGTCGCCAAGCAGCCCCTACCAGATCAAAATGCCCTATCCATCCGTTCTCACTGCTTACTTGTTGCCCCTGTTTTTCATCATGGGTCTGTTCTTTGCCCTGTACGGCATTTACCAGCACGTCCGCGGCTAGCATCTGCTCTCACCAATGCATCGATTACGCATCGCCGACAATTCAGAAATCATCAACCAATTGGGGGCTGCCGACCAAATTGTCGAAGGGAGGCGCATGCTGGCGTCAAGGGAGATCGTGAAAACCGGTGTTACAGCAACGATGCTCGTTCTCTTAGTTTCAATTTCCTTGCCGGCCCAGAAAGGCACCGGCAATGTCTGCGTTGCCGCGAGGGTCGATGATCCGTTTTGGAAAGAGCCCGCCACTCTGCCAAATGGCAAGATAAATTCTCACGGACTTAAGGTCCGGATCGATAAGAAACCAATGCAGGAATGGCCTCAGCAAAAGAGTCTCAAGATCGATGGGCTTGATATCGGCGAACGACATCTTCTTGTTGTACTCGATGCTACTGGAAAGCCGATCGAGTCCATCCGCTTCAAGTTCTCAGGTTACAAAAGCACCAACTTGTGCATGACGTACGACGGCTATCAAGGTATAGGCTTGCAAGAAGTTTCGCAGCATACCCCTTGGTGCAAATGTAACTGAATGTCGGCAACTATCCGATAGATCTGGCGGCGTTATTCGGAAATTGAACGGGCAGCGTTAACTAGCGCCCATCCCGCAAAATCCGCTACAATCATCTTTACAGCATCTCAATAAGAGAGGCATTTTCACGCACACTCACATGGAACCCGCAATCGCGCAGCGTCACAAAACGGTCGGCGTAAAAGTCGGCAAAGTCCAGGTTGGCGGCGGCGCGCCCGTCGTCGTTCAGTCCATGACCAACACGGACACCGCCGACGCCGCCTCCACCACCAAGCAATATCTCGAACTCGCTCAGGCCGGCTCCGAACTCGTCCGCGTCACCGTCAACATCCCCGAAGCCGCCGCCGCCGTTCCCGAAATCAAGCGCCGCGTCCTCGACGCTGGCTGCGACACGCCGCTCATTGGCGACTTCCACTACAACGGCCACGTTCTTCTCACCAAGTATCCCGAATGCGCCAAGGCCCTCGACAAATACCGCATCAATCCCGGCAACGTCGGCAAAGGCGCGCGCCGCGACGAACAATTCTCCACCATCTGCAAAGTCGCCGTCGACAACGGCAAACCTGTCCGCATCGGCGTCAATGGCGGCTCGCTCAATCAAGAGCTCGTCATGCAGAAAATGCAGGAGAATACCGATCGCAACCTCGGCCTCACCTCCGAGGAAATCATCAACGAGTGCATGGTTATCTCCGCGCTCCAGTCCACCGAGCTTGCTCTCGCCTCCGGCCTGCGCAAAGATCAAATCATCATTTCCTGCAAAGTTTCCCGTCCGCGCGACCTCATCAGCATCTATCGCGAACTCGCGCGCAAGACCGAGCAGCCTTTGCACCTCGGCCTCACCGAAGCAGGCATGGCCGCCAAAGGCCTCGTCTGGTCCGCTTCATCCATGGGCGTTCTTCTCGCCGAAGGCATCGGCGACACCGTCCGCGTCTCTCTTACTCCGCGCCCGGGAGGCGACCGCCGCGACGAAGTCTACGCCGCCTGCGAACTTCTCCAGGCCCTCGGCCTGCGTTCTTTCGCCCCCAGCGTCACCGCATGTCCCGGCTGCGGACGCACCACCAGCTCCACGTTTCAGGAACTCGCCGAACGCATCCAGAATTACATTCGCGAAAAAATGCCCGAATGGAAAACGCAGTTCGAAGGCGTCGAGGAACTGAAGCTCGCCGTCATGGGCTGCATCGTCAACGGCCCGGGCGAATCCCGCGCCGCCAACATTGGCATCAGCCTCCCCGGCACCGGCGAAGAGCCCAGCTGCCCCGTCTACATCGACGGCGAAAAATTCGTCACCCTCAAAGGAACCTACGACGAGCTCTCCGCCGCCTTCCAAAAACTCGTCGACGACTACGTCTCCACCAAGTACCCCCGCCGCACCGCGACGCCCGCCTCCGTCGCTTAACCTTTTGCCGAACGCTCCGAGAAGATCGTGTCATCCCGAACCCGTTCGCGTGGCCGCGGCAAGCGGCAAACGTAAAAATGTCGCGAACGGTGTGAGGGATCTGCTTCTGCTTTTCGCTTCACCTGCCGCGCGCCGTCGCCCATTCCCTAAAGAACTTCTCAGCTTTTCCATCTTGAACGGCTTTGTTGATCGACCTTTGCAGATTCTCCCTGCGAACGGTAAACGCCCTGAGCCATCCGTTGGAACCCAAAGGGCCTTCAAACGCCCTCCATGCTTCCGGCACCAATTCTCTCAGAGCAATGTTTTTGTAAATGAGCGTAGCGAACTGATAGGACACCCACGAAACCGCGTCCACACACTGCAAGCCAGGTGTGCCACCACTCTTTCTAAACTGCAGGGCAGAATAATCCCCGAAAGTGCCGTTCTGTTCCGAAACGAATTGCATCTGGTCCATAATGTCTTCAATTTCCAACCTGGCTGGTTCTTTACGATTCAACCATTGGAATACAAATTCTCGCGGACGTCCTGGCGTTGGCGAATGAAGCAGAGCAAGATTTGCAAGCAACTGTCGCACGGCCCATCCGTAGTGAGTTTTGCCAAGATAATTGCGAAGCCTGTCGCGGACTATGTCGTCGTAGTCCTTTTT
>Ga0126371_10002757_pt1 | contig 15213 bp, 10 predicted proteins | sample PanSoiMetaPlot_4_FD_110145 | JGI IMG/M metagenome (GOLD analysis project Ga0126371, IMG submission 110145) | Tropical forest soil microbial communities from Panama - MetaG Plot_4 | ecosystem: Environmental > Terrestrial > Soil > Tropical forest > Bulk soil | place: Panama | collected 2016-02-17 | reverse complement strand
TCGAGGCTGCCGACGAAGCGGACATCGAGCTTCGGTCCAGGCCGGGTGCGCAGGAATTCGCGCAGCTCCGCAAGCACGAGATCGTGGCTTGCGAACATCGTCAGCGCCGGGTTCGGCTCGTTGAGGATTTCGCTGAGCTCCTGCTCGACCTCCGAGGCCGCGCTTTCCAGATGCGGCGTCAGCCGCGCGTTGATGCGCTCGCGGACCCACAACAGGCGTTCGCCCAGCGCGGTAAGCTGTGTGCCGCGGCCCTGTTCCTTAGTGACGAGCGGCTTACCTATGCGCTCGGACCAAGCGGTGATGAGACCCCAGGCTTGCCGATAGGGCATACCGACCTGCTCGGTCGCCTCCGTCAGCTTGCCGGTGTTCTTGATGGCGTCCAGGAGCGCGAACAATTCCGGTTCAACCGTTTTTCTCGGCTGCATCCCGGCCTTCCAGACCAAATCGAGATCAAGCGTGGGTCGCGTGTCGGTCATATGCGAATTTTAGCATATTGAAACGAGGGCTCAATAAATCTAACTCTTAGAATAATCTATCCAGCTACATATGCCAAGTTGCGCCTATTAAAAACGAGCGGTCTGAAAAAGAGAGCACCCGTGACTTCGTACGCGCCCTGGGACGCCGATGCCGCCCGCACCATCATCGCCGAGAAGCAAGCGATGCCTGGCGCACTGCTCCCGATCCTGCACGCCTTGCAAGAGGAGTTCGGTTACATCGACCGGGCAGCCGAGCCGCTGATCGCCGAAATCCTGAATCTAACGCGGGCCGAAGTGCACGGCGTCGTCACGTTTTACCATGACTTTCGCCACACTCCGCCGGGCCGGCACGTACTTAAGCTTTGCCGCGCTGAGGCCTGCCAAGCGATGGGCGCCGACGCGCTTTCCCTCTACGCCGAGCAAAAGACCGGGGTCGCGCTCGGCAACACTACCGCCGACGGCGGTATCAGCCTGGAGCCGGTCTATTGCCTCGGCCTGTGCGCCGTTGCGCCGTCTGCGATGTTCGACGGCCGCGTCATCGGCCGGCTCGACACAAACAAGCTTGACGCGCTGGTAGCGGAGCCCGACCGATGAAGCTTCGCGTGTTCGTTCCAGGAGATGCCGGAGCCGTCGCGCTGGGCGCCGACGAGGTTGCAAGGGCGCTCCAGGCCGCTGCGGTTCGCCGCAATGCTCAGATCGAAATCGTGCGGACCGGTTCGCGCGGCCTTTATTGGCTTGAACCGATGGTCGAAATTGCGACCGAAGCCGGGCGCGTCGCCTACGGTCCGGTCGCGCTAGTAGATGCCGAGACCGTGCTGGACGCGGCGCTTGGCGGCAACCGCGGCCACTCGCTTTACCTTGGCACGCCGGAGGATATTCCATTCCTCAGCACCCAGACGCGGCTGACCTTTGCTCGCTGCGGCATTGTCGACCCGCGCTCACTCGACGATTACCGCACGCATGATGGCTACAAGGGTCTCGCACACGCGCTGCAGATGGCGCCCGCGGCTGTGGTCGAAGAGGTCACGCAGTCCGGCTTGCGCGGCCGGGGCGGCGCCGGCTTCCCGACCGGCATCAAGTGGAAGACCGTGGCCGATACGGTTGCGGACTGCAAATACATCGTCTGCAACGCCGATGAAGGTGACAGCGGCACCTTTGCCGACCGCATGATCATCGAGGGCGATCCGTTCGTGCTGATCGAGGGCATGACGATTGCCGGCATCGCCGTCGGCGCACCGTACGGCTACATTTACGTCCGTTCCGAATATCCCCACGCGATTGCCGTCCTAAACGACGCCATCCGAGCGGCGCGGCGCGGCGGTATGCTCGGCCGTAGCATCGCCGGATCACCGTTGGCGTTCGACCTTGAAGTGCGGGTCGGCGCTGGCGCTTATGTGTGCGGCGAGGAAACCTCGCTGCTCGACAGTCTCGAAGGCAAACGCGGAGTTGTGCGTGCCAAGCCCCCACTGCCGGCGCACAAGGGCCTGTTCGGCAAGCCGACCGTCATCAACAACGTACTGTCGCTCGCTTCGGTCCCGATCATTCTGGAGAAGGGCGGCGTGTTCTACCGCGACTTCGGCATGGGTCGGTCGCGCGGCACCATGCCGATCCAGCTTGCGGGCAACATCAAATATCCCGGCCTCTACGAGACGGCGTTCGGCGTAACGCTCGGCGAGCTTGTCGAGAAGATCGGCGGCGGCACGGCGACTGGCCGTCCGGTGCGCGCGGTGCAAGTCGGCGGTCCACTCGGCGCCTACTTCCCGCGCTCGATGTTTGATCTGCCATTCGACTATGAGGCCTTCACAAAGGCCGACGGCTTGATCGGCCATGGCGGCATCGTCGTGTTCGATGACTCGGTCGACATGGCGAAGCAGGCGCGCTTCGCGATGGAGTTTTGCGCCATCGAATCTTGCGGCAAGTGCACGCCGTGCCGCGTCGGTTCGATGCGCGGTGTCGAAGTCATCGACCGGATCATCCGCGACGACAACCGGGCCGCCAACACGGCGCTGCTCGAAGACCTCTGCCACACCATGAAATTCGGCTCGCTCTGCGCGCTCGGCGGTTTCACCCCTTATCCCGTGATGAGCGCACTCACTCATTTCCCCGAGGACTTCGGCGCGCCGACGCGTCTTGCAGCGGCAGAATAAGGAGGCTCGCGATGTCTTCCGACCAAACATCGTTCGTTTACGAGGCCGACTACGGCACACCCCGATCGAAGGCAGAAAAGACTGTCACCCTGACCATCGACGGTCGACAGGTCACGGTGCCCGACGGCACCTCGATCATGCGCGCGGCGATGCAGGCCGGGACCGAGATTCCAAAACTGTGCGCCACCGACATGCTTGAAGCGTTCGGCTCCTGCCGGCTCTGCCTCGTCGAGATCGAAGGCCGTAACGGCACGCCGGCGTCGTGCACCACTCCGGTCGCCGAAGGCATCGTCGTCCATACCAAGACCGACCGGCTCGACCGCATCCGCAAGGGCGTCATGGAACTCTACGCCTCGGACCATTCCTTGACGTCGCTCGATCGCAACGCCAAGGAGAACAAGTACGTCGAACTACTCGATACAGCGGAACAGGTCGGCCTCACCGAGGTCCGTTACGGCTTTGACGGGGCGCGCCATCCCGACGCCGGCGTCGACGATTCTAACCCCTACTTCATTTATGATCCGGCGAAGTGCATCGTCTGCTCGCGCTGCGTGCGCGCGTGCGAGGAAGTGCAGGGCACCTTCGCGTTGACCATTTCCGGCCGCGGCTTCGATTCGATCGTCTCGGCGGGCATGAATGAGCCGTTCCTGGAGTCCGAATGCGTATCGTGCGGGGCCTGCGTGCAGGCATGCCCAACCGGGTCGCTGATCGAAAAGAGCGTGGCCGCGGCGCAATGCGCCAATAAACCCGCGGACCGCTCGGTGGTGACGACCTGCGCCTATTGCGGCGTCGGCTGCTCGTTCAAAGCCGAGATGCACGGCGAAGAGGTCGTGCGCATGGTGCCATACAAGGAGGGCAAGGCGAATCGCGGCCACTCCTGTATCAAGGGCCGTTTCGCCTGGGGTTACGCCAACCACCGGGAGCGCATCCTCAAGCCAATGCTCCGCGACAAGGTCACCGAACCGTGGCGCGAGGTGTCATGGGAGCAAGCGATCGGGCATGTCGCCTCCGAATTCAAGCGCATTCAGAACATATACGGTCGCGGCTCGATAGGCGGCATCACCTCGTCGCGCTGTACCGACGAGGAGACCTTCCTGGTGCAGAAATTGGTGCGCGGCGGCTTCGGCAACAACAACGTCGACACCTGCGCCCGAGTCTGTCACTCGCCGACCGGTTACGGTCTCGCCAATACGTTCGGTACCTCGGCCGGCACCCAGGACTTCGACTCGGTCGAGCACTCCGATGTCATCATCTTGATTGGAGCCAACCCCACCGACGCGCACCCGGTCTTTGCTTCGCGTATGAAGAAGAGGCTGCGCCAGGGAGCCAAGCTCATTGTCATCGATCCGCGCGCCATCGACCTCGTTCGCACGCCCCATGTCGAGGCGGCCTACCACCTGCCGCTTCTCCCCGGAACCAATGTCGCGATGCTCACCGCGTTCGCCCACGTCGTCGTCACCGAAGGTTTGGTCAATGAGACGTTCGTGCGCGAACGCTGCGAATGGGACGCCTTTGAACATTGGGCGGAATTCGTCACCGATGCCAAGAACAGTCCCGAAGGGGTTGCCAAAATTACAGGCGTGCCGGCGGAAAATATCCGCAAGGCGGCGCGGCTCTACGCCACCGGCGGCAGCGGAGCGATCTACTACGGCCTTGGCGTCACCGAGCACAGCCAGGGTTCCACTGCCGTGATGGGCATCGCCAACCTCGCCATGGCGACCGGCAACATCGGCCGGCCCGGCGTCGGCGTGAACCCGCTGCGCGGACAGAACAATGTGCAGGGTTCGTGCGACATGGGCTCGTTCCCGCACGAACTGTCCGGCTACCGCCACATCTCGATCGATGCGACGCGACAGCTGTTCGAAGCTGATTGGGGCGTCAAGCTCGAAAAGGAGCCGGGCCTGCGCATTCCCAACATGCTCGATGCTGCTGTCGACGGCACATTCAAGGCCATCTACATCCAAGGCGAGGACATCTTGCAGTCTGATCCAGACACCAAGCATGTCGCCGCTGGTCTCGCCGCGATGGAGTGCGTCGTGGTACAGGACCTGTTCCTCAACGAGACGGCGAATTACGCCCACGTCTTCCTGCCCGGCTCGACCTTCCTGGAGAAGGACGGCACCTTCATCAATGCCGAGCGCCGCATCCAGCTCGTGCGCAAGGTGATGGAGCCGAAGAACGGCTATGCCGACTGGGAGATCACCTGCCTCATCGCCAACGCGATGGGCTATCCGATGCGCTACAACCACCCATCCGAGATCATGGACGAGATCGCCCGGCTGACGCCGACATTCGCCGGTGTCTCGTTCAAGCGGATCGAGGAGCTGGGCTCGATCCAGTGGCCCTGCAACGAGACGGCGCCGGAGGGCACGCCGGTGATGCACATCGGCGCGTTCGTCCGCGGCAAAGGTAAATTTTTAATAACGGAATACGTTGCCACCGACGAGAGGGTTGGCCCGCGCTTCCCGCTCTTGCTGACCACCGGCCGCATCCTCTCCCAGTATAATGTCGGCGCGCAAACCCGACGCACCGATAATGTCATCTGGCACGAAGAGGATCGTCTCGAAATCCATCCGCATGACGCCGAAGAGCGCGGCGTTCGCGATGGTGATTGGGTGAGGCTCGTCAGCCGCGCCGGCGAGACCACGTTGCGCGCGCTGATCACGGAGCGCGTGGCGCCGGGCGTGGTCTACACAACGTTCCACCATCCCAACACGCAAGCCAACGTAGTTACCACCGATTTCTCCGATTGGGCGACCAACTGCCCCGAGTACAAAGTGACGGCGGTGCAGGTTTCGCCGTCGAATGGTCCGTCGCAATGGCAGGAGGACTACAACGAACTCGCGCGACGGAGCCGCCAGATCGCTCCTGCGGAGGCAGCGGAGTAGCGTAGTGCTTGATCCAATCCGCCGCGTTGAACGCAAGGCTTGGCGCGTCGGCGGGTTTGCCGGCGGCAAACGTGCGATCCCGGAGGAGGCCGCCGTCGCCTTCACCTACAACGGTTCATCCTATGCAGTGATGATGGCGACGCCCCAGGATTTGGAGGACTTCGCCTACGGCTTCAGCTTGACCGAAGGTATCATCGCGTCGCCAGACGAGATCGAGTCGCTTGAGATCATCGAGGAACCGATCGGCATCGAGCTGCGGATGCGGCTGGCGGAACCTCACGCCACGGCGTTTCGCGAGCGCCGCCGCTTTCTTGCCGGCCCGACCGGATGCGGCTTGTGTGGAATCGAATCGCTGGGCGAGGCAATGCGCACGCCAGCTACGGTCGCCGACCCCAGCAGCGCCACGCCGCAGGACATCGCGGCGGCACTGGACGCGCTTGATGGAAGGCAGGCGATCAATCAGACCACGCACGCAACGCACGCAGCGGCGTATTATCGTCGCGGCGACGGATTGGTCGCGCTGCGCGAGGACGTCGGTCGCCACAATGCGCTGGACAAGCTTGCAGGCGCGTTCGCACGTAAGGGCATCACCGGCTCCGGCGGGCTCGGCATCGTGACGAGCCGCCTATCTGTGGAATTGGTGCAGAAGGCGGCCGCGATCGGGATACCAATTTTGGTGGCGGTGTCGGCGCCAACAGCTCTCGCCGTGCGTACCGCGGAGGCGTGCGGCATAACGGTGATCGCGATCGCGCGCGACGACGGTTTTGAGGTCTTCACACATCCAAAACGCATCAAGGAACAGCACGGCGCCCATGTCCCAGCCTGATAATTCCGCGCACGCCACGCCGCAGAGGTTGGTCTACATGGCCAACCAGATTGGCAAGTTCTTCTCGGCGCAGGACACGGCAACAGCGTCTGCAAAGATCGCCGAACACATCACCAAGTTTTGGGACCCCCGTATGCGCACGGCCATCATCGCGCATCTCGACGCTGGTGGCGCCGGGCTCGACCCGGCGGCGCGCCAAGCGGTTACGGCTCTGCGAGCCGTAGCAGGTTATTCCTAACCAAATCTTTTATGCTCTCAAGCTTTTCGGTGAGATTTTTGTCTCTCGTCGGCTTGGTCCAGGCTGCGCCAAAACCAGAGCAGTCACGATCTGGGTGGCGAGGATCGTTTGCGCTAAAACAACGTGCTTTGCCCTCCCCAGAACTCAGCGAGGAAAACCTATGAAATTCGTCCCACCGAATAGCTTGGTTGTCATCCTATTGGCCCCGCCGACCACAACTCACCTGTGAGCCCCCAACGCGGTGGTGATGCCATTGAACACCATTATGGTGCTGGGGACTCAGGCTCGCCGTGGCGCGGGCCGCCGGTATCCCGGCTCACGCCGGAATTTCTGTCAAGTCCTCTCCTTTAAGCAGGGCAAACACCTCTTGCTGCAAAAGCGGCTCGGGGCCGTTCAAATTCTTGACCAGAACGTTGATGTGATCGGTGATGGCACGCCTTGCCGTCTCATCCGTCGCCAAGTGACGTCGGCTTCGCAGTTCATCGATCTTCTTGAAGATCGCGCGCGAGAGGGCGCGGTCTTCCGGCGTGTCTATTGTGTCTCTTTCGGTCATTTCTTTGATTTCCCCTTTGTGCCCAATCGCACGCTAGCCGCGACCGCTTGGCGTCAGCCATAAGTTTTTTCTTGATCTCTTTCCCGTGTGATCTCCACCGCCGTCAAAGTCGCGCTCACGCAGGTACCTAGCATAATCCAACACCGTTATGATCAAAGCGTCCATGCTGCCCCCCTCGACTGGATATGGGTAAACGATATCGATTACGGATTCGCCGCTGCAACGCGCAGCGAGATAGAATCGCCACCGAGCCTTGCCTAATTTTCAAGCAACTGCGCCAATCCGACAGCAATCATCCGCGTGGGTATTCGGCCGGCGACGACGCCGTTGAGAAATTAAGCGTTGGAGATTGAGTTACTCGGAAACCCGCGCGATCACTGCCCCTGGACCGCCTCCAGGTGGGGCCTTGATGCTCGGCGCCACCGGATACGAAAGCCGCCGGGCAGCCGATTAGGCTCGCAATCATGCCGCCGACGGCGGCGCGGACATGACGGGTTGCAGAAATGTCAGTGTCGTCAAGCATGGTAATGGCGAAAACCACCCAACATCCCATCTGGCGACGGGTCAGCCTTTGCCAGCACCTGGGCGATGCATGAGATGTCTATCGGGCTCCCGATTGGCGGGGGTAGGCGAGCGCCCTGGCCTTCAGTCCACCCAGGCCGTGGTTTTCGATTGTCCGTTCGGTGGCTCAAATCATAGCGTTTTTGAGCTGTTGACGGCGTTCTGGAGTCTTCGGCATGGCTCGTTCACGAAATTGTGTGAACGATGTTCAAAAACATGTTTGAACGTCGTTCATGTTTCTGGTACAGCCGTGAACGTCGTTCATAGTCGGGGAGGCGTAATGTTCAAGAACCTTGTCAACGCGCGGCGGCGGCAATCCCGTTGAGAGAGAGAGAGAGTCCTCGACTTGGACCAGCAAACCATCCGAGCGAGCCTGCTTGCTAGCACGATTTTCAACGCAGCCGGGATGGCGACTGCCGCGCTCGCGACGAGCGCCGATCCGGTCGCTGCTTTCGCCGAGTCAGCCGGGCACATTTGGTGGAGAGGGCGCAAATGAAGATCACGCTAGACATTTCAAGGCTTGTCGAAGCGGGCAATCTCACGCGCGAGGAGGCTGACAAGCTCAGAGGGCTCGCTGCGCACGATACCGGCTCGCTAGGCATAAACATCCTGACCGGGTTCGGCGTGGCCGCTACCGCGGCCGGCACGGTGAAACTGGTTCCAACGCCGACGACGGCTGTGACCTTAGGGCTCGCACTATTGCCCGTTGGGTGCGCGGTTGTGCTCAGCCGCGTGCAACGATGGAGCCTGCTCGGACAGATTTGCCTGCTCGTCGGCGCGCTCATGTTCGGCGGCGGGGTGATCACCTACGGAGCCGGCTCGCTAGCGTCTATGCTGATCGTCACGGTCGCCTTCGCACTCGCGGCCGTCGCGGCGCGCTCGGGCCTTTTGATGGCGCTGTCAGTGCTGGCGGCTTCCGCCTGCCTGGGTGCCCGCACCGGTTACGGCCACGCCGTCTACTCGCTGGCAATCTTCGAACCGACGCTGACCGTTATGCTATTTTCCGCGTTGGCGCTGATCGCTTATCAGGCCTCGAAGCGCCTGCCGGCAGACTATGAGCGCCTCGCGATCATCACCGCGCGCACCTCGCTGTTGCTAATTAATTTCGGCTTCTGGATCGGCTCACTCTGGGGCGACCCGTTGATGCTGCTGCACTCGATGAACGCCAAGGATACATCATTGGTGTTCTTGACCAACGCTATAATTCCTGCCGCAGCATTTAGCATCCTCTGGGCAATTGTCCTGCTCGGTGCCGGCGTTTGGGCCGTGCAGATGAACCGGCGCTGGTTAGTCAACCTTGTTGCAGTCTTTGCTGGCATTCATTTTTACACCCAATGGTTCGAACGTCTCGGCGCCACGCCGTCATCAGTGCTGCTCGGCGGGGTGGTGATGTTGGCTAGCGCCGTCGTGCTCTGGATGTTGGGTCGGCGCGTCTCTTGGAGGTGATCACGCGACGATAGCCCGCGATTTGCCATCCACGAGCAGAGGCATGAGGTTGATGAATTGAGCTTCAGGGAGAACTGCCATGCACTGGGTGATTCTGTCCGCCGCCGCGCTGCTGGCCGCCGTCGCGGTTCGGCCCGCCGCTGCCGATGACCGCAGCGCATGCGCACGCGGGACGGCCGACGAGGTGATCGCCGCATGCACCAGCGTGCTCGCGAGCAATCCGGGGGAGGCCGCCGCCTACAGCAATCGCGGGGAGGCGTACAGCCGCAAGGGCGAGTTCGACCGCGCGATCGCCGACCTGGACCAGGCGATCAGGCTCGATCAGAAGTATACGGCCGCCTACTACAACCGCGGCAACGCCCACGTCTTCAAGAGCGATTACGACCGGGCGATCGCGGACTACGACGAGGCCATCCGGCTCGATCCGAAATTCGCTGCCGCCTACACCAACCGCGGGGAGGCGTACAGGCGTAAGAGCGATTACGACCGGGCAATCGGCGACTTCAACCAGGCGATCTCTCTGCTTCCGACACTTGCTCCCGCCTACAACCTTCGCGGCAATGCCTACGCGATCAAGGGCGATCACGACCGAGCGATCGGCGACTTCAGCAAGGCGATCCTGCTTGATCAATTGGATGCGGCCGCCCACTTCAACCGCGGCAACTCCTACCTGGCCAAGGGCGATCACGACCGGGCGATCGCCGACTACGATGAGGCGATCCGGGTCAACCCGAAACTTGCAGCCGCCTACTACAACCGCGGCCGCGCCTACAATGACAAGGGCAATGACGTCCGCGCCATCGCTGACCTGGACCAGGCGATCAGGCTCGATCCGAAACTCGTTGCTGCCTACGCCGACCGCGGCATGATGTACGGCCGCAAGCGCGATTACTACCGGGCGATCTCAGACTTCGACGAAGCGATCCGGCTCAATCCAGGATATGCCGTCGCCTACGCCGGCCGCGGCGACGTTTACAGGTCTAAGGGTGATTACGGCCGGGCGATCTCAGACTACGACCAAGCGATCCGGCTTAATCCGAAATATGTCTTCGCCTACGCTGGCCGCGGCAGTGCCTACGACGACAAGGGCGACCACGACCGGGCGATCGCCGACTACGACGAAGCGATCCGGCTCAATCCGATGCTTGCTTCCGCCTATTACGACCGCGCCGGGGCTTACAGGAACAAGCGCGACTATGACCGGGCAATCGGCGACTTCGACCAGGCCATCCGGCTCGATCCGAAACTGGTCCGTGCCTACGTCAACCGCGGCGAGGCTTACGGCAGCAAGGGAGATCACGACCGGGCGATCGCGGACTTCAACGTGGCCATTCGGCTCGATCCGAAATTTGCTTTCGCCTACAACAACCGGGGCTTCTCCTACGCCCGCAAGGGCGATCTCGACCGCGCGATCTCAGACTTCGGCGAAGCGATCCGGCTCGATCCGCGATATGTTCTAGCCTACATCAACCGCGGCGGCACCTGGTATGACAAGGGCGATTACTACCGGGCGATCGCCGACTTTGACCAGGCGCTCCAGCTCAATCCGGCGCTGACGGTGGTTCGCCAAGCGCGGGACCGCGCCCAGGCTACGCTCGCGGCACGGTCACGCCGCCAACCTTGAGCGCACACCCCGTAGCCCGGATAAAGCTTGCTCTTGCGCCGTAATCCGGGCTCCTCGTGCTGCAATGTTGCGAGCGGAGAACGCCAGATCTGGCACACGCGAACTGATCGTCGTGCCGCCGCCAGTCCATCAACAATCTTTGAGGGATACATCAGCTCCCGTCGCCGCGTCGTGCCTGCTAGAAGCGATACTCCTGCAGCCAGTTGGTCAGCGTGCGGAACACTTCATTCGACCGAATTCTTTGTGTGCTCCGCGGCTCGCGTTCAAAGTTTCCTCGGTGGGAGCCTGGGGCACGATTGCCGGAACTGTCAAACTTTTGCTGCCTCCCCGGCAGAGCCGAGGGATCTCCCAGGTTATTAGAACTGCACTAGCGCGTGCGGAATCGGCCTTTTCACCTTCGCGATCGACGATGGGTCGATCGACCGTGTCCAACTTCCTTCCTGGCCATGACCATCGAAAACGATAGGGCCACCCACCGTTTTCGAAGCGGCGACAGCGACGTTAACATCGCTCGTATGAAGTTCCGTCAGATCGAAAGACATGCTGCGTCCCGCATCGACGACGATTCCCTTGCCGTTTGCAGCCTCGCCGCCGATGCTTCCCTGCAGGTGGATACCGAAAGGCGAGTGCGGCAAATCCACTGCCGTAAAGTGGATCGCTGCGGACCCCGCGGGAGGGTTGAGCAGCACCGTCCGCTCAAAATCGATATTGCCGTTGACGCCTAGCGTTGTGGGGCCCACTTCGACGAGTGTTGCCGTTCCGCCGCCCTGACCGTCGACGTGAAGCCCGACAAATCTCATCGAACCCGGTCCGGATAGTCCGCCATTGCTGTGAAGAATAAGCCCGACGCCGCCGGGAGCAATGATGTCCAGTCCATCGACGCTGATTTCGTTGGTACCAGGACCATTGCCCTGTGAGTTGAAATCGACCGCGGCAGCGTCGGCGCTCCCGCACCGGACGAACCGCAGGTTGCTAAAATGCGATTCCCGCATGAAGGCCTGAGGTTCCTTGCGCGACACGCCGGAATACAGCGCCCGGCCGGTCAGGTCGAAAACATCTACGTCCTGCATGAAGATGAAATCGGCGCGGTCGTAGAACACGAACGCATTCTGGACGTTCGTTGACGTGCGAGTGCCCGCGATCCGGATTCCCTTGACTTCAAGGCCGGCCTTTTGCCCCGTAGGCGGTGAAATGGTGTCGCTCTCGTAATTGTTGGCCGCCCACACCTCCGACCATGAGAAGACATCCCCCGAAAAGGCGCTATCGACACGAATCACCGACCGCTCCTGGCCGTCTCCAAACACCGATATCGGAACGCTCCACATTGGCAACGCCTTCACCAGCCGGTAGGTGCCCGTAGGAAAATAGAGCGCCGACGGCTGACCGCGGAGGCTGTTGGCGACCGCAGCCGCTGCGGCCGAAGCGATGGCTGCGCTGTCGTCAGTCTGGTCGTCTCCGGCAGCGCCGAAACTGCGCACGTTGAAGAGGTCCGGATCGTTATAGGTCTGCCCGACGCCGCTGGGCTCGTGAATGGCCTGCCCGAAGGTGCTGCAGCACAGCCCGAGCCATAGTCCAAGCGCAAGTGTCATGGAGCGCATCTTTTATTCCCCTGCAATTACGGTTTGGGTGAAAACGGCTGCAGCACAGGTATCGTCACGTTCGCGGCCGACGATGGCTCGATTGAACGGGTCCAGCTGCGTTCCAGTCCGTACCCGTTCAGAACGATGGGCCCACCGACCGTTGCCGAGGACGCAACGGTGACGTTGATGTCCGTCGTGTGCATGCCGCTGATCTTGAGGAACAGGCTCCGTCCGGCATCGATAACGATACCCTTCCCGTTCGGCAATCCGCCGTTGATAAACCCGTCAAAGCGCACCTCGGCGGGTGCCGACGACATGCCGGGCGCCGTGAAGCGGATCGCCGCAAACCCGAAATAGGGGTCGATCAGGTATGTTTGCGCGAATTCGATATCGCTGACCTTGCCGCTGAGCGAAGCATCTCCGACCTGCAGCAGGTCGGACGATATCGTACCGTTCTCAAGCCCTTCGATACGAAGCTCGGAGAACCTGATCGCGTGGATCGGTGGGCCGTCGCTGTGGATGACGGCGCCGGGTCCATGAGGAGCGTATATGTCCAATGCGTTGACGCTCACCTCACTGGTCCCGGCGCCGCCGCCATGGGAGTTGAAATCGACGGTCGCTATTCCGGCGCTTCCGCAGTTGAAGAACCGCAGGCTGTCGAACCGGGACGCAGTCATGTACGCCTGCGACGTTCGCTGGGAAACGCCCGAATACAGCACGCGGCCGGTCATGTAGAACACGTCGACATTTTGCATGAGGACATGATCGGCGCGGTCATAGAAGACAAAGGCATTCTGCAGATTGGCTGTCGTGCGATCGCCGACGATCCGAATGCCTTCGATCTCGACGCGGGCGCCGTCAGCCGGCTCACGCAACGGCTCAGCGTGTTCATCGCTTGTGTTCGACCACGAGAACACGTCTCCTGAAAAGGAGGTGTCAACCAGAATCACCGATTGGGCGTGGCCATCTCCCAACACTGACACCGGCGCCGTAAAAGTCGGCAGCGCGGCGACCAGCCGGTATACGCCCGATGGAAAATAGAGGCTCGCTGGTCGACCGTTGGCGGCAGTGGCAGCTGCGGCTGCCGCCGCGGATGCAATCGCGACGCTGTCGTCTGTGGCAGCGTCGCCCTTTGCGCCATAGTTACGGACATTGAAGATGGCACTACGATCGCTTGTCTGACCTGGAGCGTTCACTGAGAGTGCAAGCAGCATCCCGAATACGAAGGGCGTGCGCCATATCTGTTCGGCTTGGTGCCGTAAAAAGTGAATCATCTTCGCCGAAGCTCCACTGCGAGGGAACCAAAACGGAACGGTGGTCGATCGCGCGTAAGGGCGCGCCGACGGCGCGCCTCAGCAGCGGGCAAACCCCACCCGCTCTGCGCAGGGGTATCGCGCCCGTGCGGCCCGTTGTAAATGGATTGGAGGTGAACCGGTATATTATCGGTATTCAAAACATTTTTTGGCGCATATGAACACCTGGCATGCGGCGGATTCGGGCCGTAGGCTGCGTGCCTGCTTGTCCTGGCCTTCACTGCTGTTGCGAGTTCGCCTGACGCGGCACGGCTCCGGCCGACGCGCGCCGGTGGTGCGCTGCGGATCCCGGTTGCGCTTAACGAAAACGGGCGATTTGGACGAATCCGGACCCAGGCCGGTAGAGCACGAGATGGTCGAGCTATCCAGCTTGCCGCTGTGATCCAGCCCCGGAGCTTCTTGATCGCCGCATTCAGACCAAGGTCGGGATCGACAAGAGAGTGCGCGCCCGAGATTTGCTCCTGCAACTCCCCCGCAATCCCCCCTGACGTGGACGAGGCGGTGGTTGCCTATATCCATCCAAGATAAGGCACCCTGGAAAAGAGGGACCGCAACCTTTCCGCTCATATCCCTGAAGCTGCTTGAACCCTGACGCGGGCGACGGCGCGCCAGGCACCTATTTTCAACAATTAACCAGGCATTCGCCGTCCCAGTTTTCCAACTGGAAGCTTCAGGAAGTACCGCGTATGCCGCAACTCACCCGTTTTGGCGAGCGCGCCCTTCTCGACCAGGTCTTGCAGGTCGCGGGTCGCGGTCGCTTCCGCAAGGCGTTCCTGGCTGGCTCATGGTCCCGCTTATTGCGGCGCTGACGATCATCCGCATGACCTCCTATCCCCGGTGCGACCGCACCAAGCGCGTCTTGCCCGATGGCACCTGCGTCGCGACGGACCAAAGATAGGCGAAACAACAAACTGGCCGGTGCGGCTGTGAGCATCCCGAGCCGGAATCTTACGCAGTTGCGGGGCTCAGAGGAGTGCCGGCATGATCCCCGGAAGCGCGAGCGTTGGGGGTTTGCCCTGATACCGCTCGGCACGAACGTCACGTACAACCTGATTGCCTGAGCTCCCTCCCCAGAGTGACTTAGGCAAGGACCGCCGTGGCGTTCCAGACACGCGCGTTAACACGGCGGTCCACTTGGGGGTGATGGCGGGGGCCTTCCGCGTGCACCGGGAGGCCCAAGCCGCCCGGCTCAGCAAGCCGCGGAATAAGGCTTTGCGGCTGCATCGAATTTTCAACAACCGTCCTCCTGCGCTTGCGCCGACCAGAAAATGCGCGCCGTCTGGAGAACGACCAAGAAAATACCATAGGCTCCCTCCGGAACGGGAATTCCCCACGCGGCCGCTTGGCTGCGCGCCTAGCAAATGCTCCGCGGAATCAGTTCGGGCATGTCCACCTTTTCAACCGTTACGCTCCATCAGCAATGACGGTACGTGGTCTCCGACAGCTTCCGTGCTGTCAGATACCGAAGGCGGAAGGAGTGGGCACCGGCTGTGTGAAAATTTTCACACAGCCGGTGCCCACTCCTTCCGCCTTCGGTATCTGACAGCACGGAAGCTGTCGG
>Ga0126371_10002756_pt1 | contig 15213 bp, 14 predicted proteins | sample PanSoiMetaPlot_4_FD_110145 | JGI IMG/M metagenome (GOLD analysis project Ga0126371, IMG submission 110145) | Tropical forest soil microbial communities from Panama - MetaG Plot_4 | ecosystem: Environmental > Terrestrial > Soil > Tropical forest > Bulk soil | place: Panama | collected 2016-02-17 | reverse complement strand
TGCGGAGCGTGTCGTCAAAATCCAGTGCCTCTACCATCAACTTCTGAGATTCCTGCTCCGAAAGAGCATTACGATTCTTCTCATCGTAGAAAACCATCAACAGATATTTCATAGTCCTCTCCTTGGCGACGACCCGCCTCATCAGATAGTCGTTTGACCTCCCGCGAATTGGACACCCATCTCCAAGGGAGCAATCGCGCGTGCCGACAATCGCCCCGCGGGGAAGGGCCCGCAGCCACCCCACGTATAATGCTCGCTCGAATCCAAACCCCGTGGCCACCGCAACCACCGTCAAATCCACAATCCGCAAAGCCGGCCTCTTCTATTTCGTGTGGGTCATGTTTTCCTACTGTACCGGCGGGCCATTCGGGCTCGAGGACATGATCACCAAGTCCGGCCCGGGAATGACCCTTATCTACCTGCTGATCATCCCCTTCTTCTGGTCGATTCCGGTCTCGCTCGTGTCGGCGGAACTCACCACCGCCATGCCGGTGGAAGGAGGATTCTATCGCTGGGCTCGCGCCGGGTTCGGCGACTTCGTGGGATTTCTTGCCGGATGGTGGAACTGGTGCGCGTCGTTTCTGCTGGGCGCCGTCTACGCGGTGAACTTCGCCGATTATCTGAGCTTCTACTTCCCTCAACTCGCTCCGCGATGGCACTACGCCGTGTCGCTGCTGATCGTGGCGCTTGTGACCTGGATCAACATCCGCGGCATCGAAGCCGTGGGAAAATTCGCGACCGCCCTCGAGATCTTCATTCTCCTGCCAGTCCTAGTGATGGTGATCATCGGGCTCGCAAAGTGGCACCACAATCCCTTCGTCCCGATGGTGCCCCCGCATCAGCCTGTTTCAAGCGTCTTCGGAGTGGGACTCGCCATCGGACTCTGGCTTTACTCCGGATACGAACAATCGTCTACGGTCGCCGAAGAAGTCGAGAATCCACAGCGTACCTATCCGTTAGCGCTCGCGATCGTCGTACCGCTTTCCGTCGCTGTTTACTTTCTACCGACGTTCGCGTCACTGGCAGCGCTGGGCAACTGGCAGGTCTGGCACACCGGATATTTCTCGGACGCGGCTCAACTCATTGGCGGCCCGTGGCTGGGCTTCTGGATGACGTTGGCCGCGATGATCACGAATCTCTCCCTGCTCAACGCGACCGTACTGACTTCAACGCGCATGCCATTCGCTATGGCGGAAGACGGCTATCTGCCAAAACTCCTTACAGGAAGACATCGCCGCTATGGCACGCCGTGGATCGGCATCATTCTGTCAGCGGTTGTATACGGCCTGCTCTCTCTTCACTCGTTGCCGCAGCTGATCGTGATCTACAACTGGCTGCGCGCGGCAACCACGGTCATTACGGTCCTCGCAGCTTGGCAGCTCCGCCGCAAGCGCCCTGACCTTCCGCGCTCGTTCGTTGTTCCCGGAGGAATGCTCGGCTTGATCGGCGCGGTGGCAGCAGTCATCGTCATGACCGCCGTGGCGTTGACCTTCAGCGACCCATACGGCTTGGAATGGGGGCCGGCAGCTCTTGCCGCTGGACTGATTCTTTATCTGCCGGTCTGGATGATGCGACGACGTCGCGCCGCTGCACCCGCCCAATCATGACGGAATCTACCGCGCCAGGTTCGATACCAGCGCCATGATGATTGCGCCCAGCGTGGCAGCCGCTACGAAGTAAAGTGCAACCCGCGCTTCGGAACTCATCGTCTCCGCTTCAATCATTGTTGTTGTCCTGGACTCCAGATTCAGAAGCTAAAACCTGTGCTGAATAGCGCGGGATTATAGCATTCGCGCACTCCACCAGTAGCGAACCCGAAGTAACCACGCTCAACTTACCCAGTCGAGAAACTTGTAATAAGCCCCTGCGAACGGCAGAAACCACGGTCTGCCGTTGTACATCCCAAGCGGCGCACCCGGGAACGGGATCCCGTCAAAAGGATTGTCCACCGCTTCGCCCGCGATCCGCTGTGCCATAAGCTGGCCTTGATACGTTGCCATTGCCACACCGTGTCCCGCATAGCCGAGGGCGTAGTAGATACCGTCCATCTCGCCTGCGTGCGGCATGATGTCGAACGCAAAATCGAGCGTGCCTCCCCAGACGAATTCGACTTTCGTGTCACGCAGCTGTGGATAAACCTCAATCATCCCTCGCCGCAAAATCTCGGCGCTTTTGCGAATCGAGTCGCCGCTCTCGGGGAAAAATGCTGCCCGTCCGCCAAAGAGCATCCGATTATCAGGAGTGAGCCGGTAGTAATAGATGTAATTTTTCGAGTCGTAAATCATTCGGTTGCGGGGACTCAACTCGCGCGCCAGCGCATCCGGAAGCACCTCGGTCGTAATGATGTACGAACCGATCGGGATAATCTTCTTCCGCAGAGTCGGCGTGGCCGATCCCGTGTAGCCACTGGTTCCCACAAACACATCCTTCGCCCAGATCGATCCGCGCGAGGTCGTCACCTTCCAACCCCGGCCTCCCTGTCGCGACTCTCGCTCGATTTTTTGCACTCGCGTCTGCTCGAACACACAGGCTCCCGCACGCATCGCCGCGGCCCCCAGCCCCGCAACGTAGCGCGCTGGATTGACACCAACACTGGTCTCATCGACCATTCCGCCAAAGTAAATCTTCGACCCGATCTCCGCACCCAGTTGCTGGCGCGGAACGATCTTCAACTCATGATTGAATTCCCGCGCAATCACCTCTACCTGTCGCGCGTAGTCGTCGAAGTGGGCCTGCTTGCACGCAACCTCCAGATGTCCGCATCGTCCGAAGTCGCAGGCGATCTTCTCTTCGTTCACGATCTGTTCGACGCAATCAATCGACTTCAGCGACGCCGCATACATCCGCTGCGTACGCTCGCGGCCATACATGGAAATCAGCTTGTTCACGCCCAGCTTCATCCCCGTGAGCACCATGCCGCCATTGCGCGAACTTGCACCCCATCCCACCGTTTCGGCCTCGAGCGCTACGACCGAGATCCCCTTTCGCGCCAGCGTTCTCGCCGCAGACAAGCCCGTAAATCCCGCGCCTATCACCGCCACATCGGCCGTCTCCGGCACAGCCCGCGCGCGATCCGTCCTCGGCATATCCAGCGTGGTCAGCCAGTAGTTCTCCTGTTTGAGCGTCATCCGTTTAGAAATCTCCACCAAGTCAACTTGTGTGGCGGGCACCCTCCTGTGCGCGAATCAACTGCGTAGACTTTACGCGTGAGCCACTCGCGCACCGGACCCGAGATTACCGGTCTCGTCGCGCCTCACCCGAGCAAGCAGAGAATTACGCCCGCCCGCAAAAAGGCCAGGAATCATTCAGTTTTCCATGAATCGCGAGGTCAGCGGAGTAGATCCTCTCCACACCGTGCCTACTGTGGCTGCAACACCAGCGGCTTCTCCAGCCGGAACTGCAACACCGTCTCCGCTGGAACCTTGACCTGTTTCCCGCGCGTGAACAATTGCGTCACGAAGCCGCCACCCCCGCCGGCAGCCGCTCCTATCGCCGCCCCCTGTCCTCCTCCGAAAATCGCTCCAAGAAGGCCGCCGATCGCAGCGCCTCCACCCAGGAACTCTGCCGTACGCTTGTTCTTTCCGAAGCCCCGATCGTTCGACTGCTTTAGCTCCGACGTAAAAACGCGATGCACCTTGCCGCTGATCGTCACAGTGTCGAGATCGAGATACAAATACGGCGACCCTCCGCCCCCGCCGGACTCAGAAAGAATAAGCAGCTTCGCCGGAGAGTGTGCCGGGATCGCAACTCCGCCGGAAAGATCATCGACCGCCTCTGTGACCTCCGCAGAAAACCGCTGCCCCGCAGACGCGTTGTTTGAATCGATGTTCTCGCTTGTTCGAATGTGAATCTCCGTCCCCGTAGGAATCACCTTCGCATTGGCCGGCGGCGTCGCCGTCTTCTTCACTTCGGCGCTGCTGAAGACGAGCGACTCCACGTCTTTCTTCGGAAATTCGTAAAGAATCCCAAGGCTGTCCTTGAATGCCAGTGGATCCTTACCCAGGAACTTGCCGGCGTAGACTTTGCCGTTGCGCAGCGTCACTGCATCGTTCGTCGACGTAAACACCACCGACTGCACATCGCCCACCGGAAACGTGTACTGGATTCCGCTCGTATCCGTGAACCCGATCGTTCCGCCGGTCTCGCCCAGGTACTCCCCTGTGTAGCTTTCTCCCACGCGCGTAATGATCGTATCGGCAAGCGCCGAGCCAACTAGTGCAAATAAGAGGCCCACCAACAACACCACTTTCTTCATCGCCCATCTCCGAATGCAAATTACCCGTTCGTCATCGGAACAGAGTTCTGGAATCAGAGGCAGCATCATACTCTTCTTTTCATCCACTTGGCCCGACGCGAAATGACACGATCATGCCTTCAGAACCCGCCTTGAACCAGCCCTGCAGAGCCCGTAAACTTAACAAACATGCATGTGCACGCCAGCCACGGCGGGGGTGAGAAGACCTCCCGAGTTTTACGCTTCTCCCTGCTCGTAACGCTGGTGTACATCCTGCTGTTGGTCTTCGCCGGAGTACGTGCGCATTCCCTCGCGCTGCTTTCCGAAGCTGGACACAATCTCTCCGATTTCCTGGCGCTTCTGCTCTCGCTCGTCGCGGTCTACCTGCAGGCGCGGCCGCCGAGCGCTACCAAGACCTACGGATACCATCGCGCTGGCGTGCTGGCCGCGCTCATCAATGCGGCCTCGCTCGTGATCATCTCGTTTTTCATTTTCTACGAAGCGTTCCGCCGCCTGCAGGCACCCGAACCCGTGCATGCCACGATGATGATGTGGGTTGCGGCCGGCGGCGTCGTCATGAATGGAGTGATCGCGTTTCTGCTCTATCGTGCCGGCGGTGATGTCAATATCCGCAGCGCCCTGATTCATGAAGTCGGGGACACGCTTTCCACTGCGGCGGTGATCGTCGGCGGCTGGGCGATCCTGCTCACCGGCAAATACTGGATCGATTCCGCGCTTTCCTTCGGGATCGGCGCGCTCATCCTGTGGTCCTCGTTCGGCATCCTGCGCGAGACCATGAACATCCTGCTCGAAGGCACTCCCCGCGGACTCAAGCTGGACCATCTGGAAGCGGCGATTCGCAAAATCGAAGGCGTCAACGACGTCCACGACCTGCATGTGTGGAGCATTGGTTCCGAGAGCCGCGCGCTCTCCTGCCACATCGCCATCGCTGATATCCCACCATCGGTGAGCGAACGGATTCTGCGCGATGTCAAGGAAGTTCTTCATCACGATTTCCAGGTCGACCACACGACGATCCAGTTCGAACACGTCGAATGTGAAGTCGCTCACGGGTGCGTCATCCCAGTTGGAGAAGCCGGAGAGCACCACCACCACTGAACGTGCGCTAAGCGCGGCTCTTTCCTGAAATTCGTCCGCGGCCTTTCGCCTCAAATCTCGCTCAGCCAAGTCCTTACCCTTGCTACTACTGAAAGCGTTGCAACCAGAAAGCATATAGCCCATCAGTGCCATTCCCAACTTTTTGGTCCATCTGTACTCTCCTTCTTGAGCAGCACTTGGGGGAGGGCTGTTCGGGCGAGCGTCCTTGACTCATTGAGTCTAGGACGTTTCGTTTTTTACGCGCATTTTCGCCGGCTATGCCCGTGTGGCGCGCACACCCCTGTGCGCGAATCAACTGCGTGATCTCTGCGCGTGAGCATTTCGTAGGGCTCGTCCCTGAGCCCTGACACCTAAGACCTGAGATCTAACACCGAATGTTCGTGCCCAGGTTACCGTCCGTTCTTTGGACACCAACCTCGGAACAACTCGACCCTCACATCCACCGGTGACGAACATCACGCATGCTTCCCGCGCATCGGCGCTACTCTGAGCGCCTGACGACTTCGGCACATTCACTTACTCTCCGCCGAATCCGTCGTTCCTCGAGGTATCCCCATGAGCAATCCCAACGTCTCCCGCAGCGCGTGGCTGCAGGGTCCTACGTCGCCTTGTTCCGTTCAACCGGAAGTCCAGCACCCGTGGCGACTCATCCTTCTGGGCGCACCCGGCGTGGGAAAAGGCACGCAAGCCGACCTTCTTCACCTGCGGCTGCAGGCCTGCCACCTGTCCACAGGCGATGTCTTTCGCGCAGCGGCGCAAAGCAATTGTGAGCCCTCGCCTGCCATGACTGTTGCTCGCGACTACATGCGCCGCGGTGCCCTCGTCCCCGACTCCACTGTCTGGGAGATGGTGCGCGAACGCGCCAGCTGCCTCCGCTGTCATGGCGGATTCATTCTCGATGGTTTCCCGCGCACTCTCTCTCAAGCCGAGTCGCTCACCGAGCTCATGAAAACCGAAGGATGGTCGCTCGCCGCCGTCATCAATTACGAACTGCCGATGGCCGAGATTGTCGACCGCCTCAGCGGACGCCGCACTTGCCAGCAGTGCAAGGCCGTCTATCACATCACGCGCAATCCATCGCAGAACGCCAGCCTCTGCGATCGCTGCGGAGGACCTCTCCATCAACGCGAAGACGACCGGTCCGAGTCGGTCACCGTCCGCATGGATGCTTACGAGCGCAGCACCGCGCCGCTCATCGACGTCTACCGCCGCGCTGGGTTGCTGCTTTCCGTAGAGGCCATTGGCACTCCCGAAGGTATCTGCGAACGTACGATCGCCACCCTTGCCGCGAGAAATCACAATTCAGTTGCATAAACGGCGCCCGAGTGAGCGCTCCCGAAGAACTCTCCCACAAAGCACAACGGTCACGCCCATCCCGAGCGTGACCGCTGATGCTTCCCAACAAACCTGCACAACCTACTGCTTGCCGCCTTCCACCACCGGATGCGGCGTCTGCTTCGCTACTTCCGGAACCACGGCCGGTTCGATCTTCACTGTCGCCATGATCTGCTGCAGCTTCTTGAAGACCTGCTCGTGTTTGACCGGCTTCACATCGTCGCCGGTACTCGCCACTGTCGAGACTCCCATCGTGAACTCATAGCAGTTACCGTTCTCGTAGCGATGGTAGTACTTCATGTTGGGGTCTTTGTCGGTCTTGTCGCTGCCGAACTCCTCCACCATCGAGAATTCATTGCCGCCAATCTTCGCTTTTGACGGCGATCCAAGCTCATTCTCAGGATGCAACGTGATCGGGAATGCAAACTGGCTGCACTCCGTTTCCGACAATTCCGGATTCACACTCACCCCGAAGAACGCTGAGCTGAAATTCGTTCCCGGATACGAATTCTTGGGCAGCTCGACCGCAGCCACCGTGTTTCCACCCGCTTGCGTGAAATTCATCTGCAGCGGACCCATTCCGGCAAGGTCGAGTGACGGCTCGGTGCCCGTCTTCAAGACGTAAGTCTTGGGATACCGGAAAGAGATCCCGTTGATCGGATCCGAGAAGGTCGCCGTCGGCGCCTTTTTCTGGACCACATGCTTGCGCACCGGCTTCGTCTCTTCCGGGACGACAACCGAGCTGACGGCTGGCGTCGGCGGCACGGTCTGCGCGACCGACACCGGAGCGTTCTGGCTGGCGACCTTCGCCGGCCCTTTCGAGCATCCGTTCGTGATGAGCAGGAAAACTCCCGACAGAGCGGTGACTGCGAACAGGGTCGAACCAAACAGGACTTTCTGCCTGGCCAGCTCCCTCGCCGCCTGATCTTTCTTGGAGATCTGCTGAGTTTCTTGCGATTTGTTGCTTAGGTGAAGTTGCATGAAGTTTGCCATCTTGGGCCTCCCGTTACTGGTTCCCCCAGTCGCCGGGAGCAATCGCACGGGTGCAGCCAAGTTGAGATTGATTGATTCTTCAAGACTTACGTGCGACCACGCATTCACAAGCGTGGCTGCACAAACACGCTGTGGTGGGCCACACACGGCGCCCCCACTCGTTCTCGTAACGCCGCTGGCTCAATCCGCCGGCCTTCCCGCTTGCGCAGGACAACAAGGTTCACTCCAAGATCGTTTCTGCCTGCGTTGGTGGATCTATATCGCGTGATGGCATAGGCGAAATCGCCTGAACAGTGCGTACCCAGCACTTCGATTGCATCGATGTGATACAACCCGTCAACCCCGCGCTGCACATACCCCTGAATCTCCTCTCGCCCGTGAAGGATTCCAGTAACGAAGTGTTGCGTCAGGTAGTAAGCGTCTTCAGTGTAGAGTTCCGCAACCTGCTCTGCTTTGCCCTCGTTATATGCCGCTCTCCACCGTTCCGGAATCTCGCGCAGCGCGCGATCGTCAGCGCTCACCCCACACTTCATCGAGGAGTTCAATGAACCGGCCTGGCCGTTCTGGCCTTGGGCGCAGGGAATAAGGGACATCAGCAAACCCAGCGCCCCAGCAAAAATCAGACAAGTTTTCATACCAACAGTGTTCCCAAAAGTAACCCCGTTCGCAGTGATCCGCAAGCACTGCGAAAACTGCCCGCAGGCGCTTCCCCGGGCACACCCGATCGTAATCTCGTCCGCCACCGCGAACCCAAATAACATGGCGGCAAACCTGTCCGATTGAATCCGGCTGTGAGGTACAAATGGGGCTTTCTAACTGGATGTGGAATCATTACCGTTTCCTGAGCGCCATAGCGGTCGCATCCCTCCTGTTGACCGCGGCGCCTGTCACTCGCGCGCAATCGCCAAATGATCCGACGCCCAATACACCATCTCTGGGCGATCTGGCTCGCAAGCAAAAGCAGAAACAACAGGACGCGAAAGACAAGGGTGCCAAGCCCAAAAAGGTCGTGACCGACGAAGACATGCCGGAACATGCGCCGGATTCTTCGACGAGCGAGGCTTCCACGACCGACGACTCTCCGCCTGCTGATGAAGAAGCCACTCCTGCGAATGTCGTGTCACGGAATGGTGATCAGAGGAAAGCTGCCATCTTGCAGCAGAAGAATGCCATCGCCGACCTGAAAGCTAAAATCGAAAAGGCTCAGGCCTCCATTCATTTTGTGGAGGCAAACGCCTATCGTAACGGCGTCGAATACAACAAAATTCAGGCGCAGAGACAACAGGAAGTCGAGCGAGCTCAGAATCAACTAACCGAGATGCAGAAGAACCTCGAGAAAATGCAGGAAGACGCTCGCCGGGCGGGATTCGCGAGCGCGGTCTGGGATCCGTAAGCCGAATCCTCTTGCCCAACTACGATCGTCCGGGATTTGCTAGGCCCCCGGATGAAGCAGCCGGATCGCCTTGAACACTGCCGCCGCAACAAAAGCCGACGCTGGAATCGTTAGAACCCAGGCCCACACGATCCTGCGCGCCACGCCCCACCGAACAGCCGACAGCCGCGTCGTTGCACCCACGCCTACAATCGCTCCGGTAATCGTGTGCGTCGTGCTGACCGGAATGCCGGCAAGCGCGGTGGCAAACAACGTAATCGCCCCGGCGGTCTCGGCGCAGAATCCGCCTACCGTCTCAGCTTCGTGATCCGCGATCCCATGGTGTGTACGATTCTCCACCCACCGAAGTACGTCCCCAGCGCGATCGCCGTATGCGCGGCCAGAATGATCGGCCAATGGAACGGACCCCAATTGTTGGCGAGTTGGTCCGCCGTCATAAGATGCGCACCGTAGAAAGCGCTGGCGACAATGCCCATGGTCTTCTGCGCGTCGTTGCCGCCGTGTCCCAGGCTGTATCCGGCCGCAGACAGTAATTGCAATTTCCTAAACCACTTGTCAATGCGTTGCGGCGCTTTGTCGCGCAATAGCCAGAAAATCGCGACCATGAACGTGAAACCGAGGATCAGACCCATGATCGGCGCGACCACGATGAAGATCAGCGTTTTGTACCACCCCTCGACGATGATCACCTGGTAGCCGGAGCGCATGATCGCCGCTCCCGCATAGCCGCCAATCAGCGCATGCGACGACGACGTCGGCAGCCCCCACCACCACGTGAGCAGATCCCACACGATCGCGCCCAGCAATCCGGCGATCACGACATACTGCGTTACCGAATCGATCCGGATCATGCCCTTGCCGATAGTCTTCGCCACCGCCGTACCCAGAAAAAACGCCGCCACAAAATTGAAGAACGCCGCCCACACGACTGCCAGCTTCGGCGAAAGCACACGCGTCGAGACGACCGTGGCGATATTGTTCGCGGCGTCATGAAATCCGTTCAGGAAATCAAACGCCAGCGCAACCGCGACCGTAATGATCAGCAGGAGTAGGGTTGAGCTCACCGGTTCGTCCGTGAACGTGAGGATGCGATGGCCCTAGGCATTCTTCAGCATCACCGTCTCGAGAACGTCGGCCACATCTTCCGCACGGTCGGTGGCGGTTTCCAGGAACTCCAGCACTTCCTTCGTCTTGATCAACGTGATGGGATCCTTTTCATGCTCGAACAACCGGGCGATGGCCGCGCGCGAAACCTGATCAGCCTCGTTCTCCAGTCGGTTGATTTCCACGCAATGGGCCAGCACGTCACCGTTCTTCTCCAACAGTGAAATGGCCTGTTCTAGCTGCTGGCTTTGCGCTAGGATCAGCCGCGCTAGGTCTCTGGCCTCCGGCGGAGGGTCGGTAATGCGATACATGACGATGCGCGCCCCGGCCGCATTCAGGAAATCCAGCACGTCATCGAGGGATGAAGCCAGCTTGTAGAGATCTTCGCGGTCGAACGGCGTGATGAAGGTCTGGTTCAGCTTCCGCATGATCGAGTGGGTCATCTCGTCTCCCACGTGCTCGATCCTCCGGATCTCCGCGATCTTCTTCTCGACATCCGTGTAGTCGCTGAACAAATCGACCATCGCCCTCGCGCCGTCGATAAGGTTATTCGACATGACGGAGAACATCACAAAAAAGCTTGTGTCTTTCGGAATAAGTCGGACCATTTCGTCAACAAGCTCCAGAGACCTGGTTGCTTGCAGTTATCGAGCAGAGTTGCGAGGCAGTCAAATCGCTGAAAATCATTGGGATAGTAGGAAAGAATTAGTCGCAGAGACCTAAAGAGTGGGTCACAACTTTGCTCAACGGCTTCCGCAATAGCATTGCCTGCCGCTGCGTTTCGAAGGCCGGTTAGTAGCGTTCCCGTGGCCGGGCGTTGACCTTGGCACGACGCGGCATGCTCCATCCGAGCAGCACGAGTCCGGCCAGGACGCCTACCGTTCCAAAAGCCACCGGGCGCAAGAAATCGAAAAACACCATCTGTAAATCCATCCTCAGAGTATGATGCCGATTCTTTTCTTGAAGATAGTTACTATTTGTCTAGAACCACCAGCGACACGTACGCTGGCGAAGCTTCTCGCGTGTACTCTCTTCAACTTTCCGCGCAACACAATTACTTCCGAGTATTACCAACGTCCTGTCCGCCATCTTTGCGCGCCTCTGCACCCGTGATATGCTCCCGCGCCATGCAGGACGCGAATCCTAGCCAACCTACCCCGCAGTTCGACACCGCCGAGTATGCCAACGATCTAGCATCCACGCGCTGCGCTGTCTGCCAACAGCCTTTTACGGGTGCCTCGTATCGCATCAACGGACACCCGGTGTGCGCCAGTTGCACCGACCAGTTCCGTAATCGTGCACCCAGGGACAGCCACGCGTCCTTTGTCCGCGCGCTCGCCTTCGGAATTCCCGCGGCAATCCTCGGCCTGGCCGCCTACGCTGCCTTCGAAGTCATGACCGGGTGGATCATCGGCTACCTTGCTCTCGGTGTCGGATATATCGTCGCGAAAGCCATGCTGATGGGTTCCGGCGGGATCGGTGGCCGCCGGTATCAGATTGCCGCCGTCGTTCTCACCTATGCAGCCGTTTCCATGGCGGCAATCCCGGTCGCGCTAATAGAAATCAGCAAGCACCGACAGCCCCATGAGAGTTCTGCGCAAACCTCATCCGACGGCAGCCAGAGCGACCAGCAGTCCTCGCAACCGCCAAAGCACAAGATGAGCCGAGCGCAAGCTTTGGGCTACCTTGCATTCCTGGGCCTGGCATCCCCATTTCTCGACCTGCAATCTCCGCTCAACGGTCTTATCGGGCTCGTCATCCTTTTCGTAGGAATCCAGATCGCCTGGAAAATGACCGCAGGGCCGCCCGTCCCCGAAATCACGGGACCCTACTGACGGCTCACTTGCCAATCATGCCCGCGATCGATTAAGAAGCAATCTGTGTCCCCTCTCACCCCCGATCTGATCCGCAATTGCAGCCGATGCGGGCACGAGCTTGCGCTCGGCGCAGTGGCGTGCGATCAATGCCACGCTCTCGTGCACGCCGAGCAACTCGCCCAACTCTCCGAGCAAGCTCGGAAGGCTGAGAGTCAGGGCGAACTCCAGCGCGCACGCGACCTTTGGCTCCAGGGACTGCCTCTGCTTCCGCCGCACTCACGCCAGGCGGATTGGATTCGCGATCACGCCCAATCCCTCAATCAGGCGGCGCAACGCGCGGAAGCAGTGCAACCGCAACCTCAACCCGCCAATCAATGGGCAAAAAAGCTAGGTCCGCTGGCGCCCATCGCGATCCTCCTCGCCAAGGGCAAATCGCTCCTCGTCCTCTTGAAGCTGAACTTCCTGCTAAGCCTATTCGCCTTCATGGGTGTCTATTGGGGACTCTACGGCGCTCGTTTCGGAATCGGCTTCACGATCCTGATCCTGATTCACGAGATGGGCCACTTCATCGACATCAAGCGCCGCGGTCTGCCCGCCGACATGCCCATCTTTCTCCCTGGACTCGGCGCATTCGTTCGCTGGAAAGCCTTGGGGGTTTCGCTCAAGACGCGCGCCGAGGTCAGCCTCGCCGGGCCCTTCGCCGGATGGATCGCATCCGTCGCTTGCGCGTTCATCTGGTGGAAGACCGGAGAAAACTTGTACGCGGCGCTCGCCCGGGCTGGAGCCTGGTTGAACGTCATGAACCTGATCCCGGTTTGGGTTCTCGACGGTGGCCAAGCCGCTCTCGCCCTCAACAAAGCCGGAAGGCTCACCATCCTGTCCGTCAGCCTTGCGCTCGGTATCTGGTTGAACGAGCCTGCCTTCTACCTTGTAGCGGCAGGTGCCGGATGGCGCCTCTTCACCAAAGACCTACCCTCTCAACCCAGCCCAACAGCGACTGTCTATTACGCAGGCGTTCTGACTAGCCTCGCCGCAATTCTCTGGATCCTGCCCGGAAAGGGCTTCGGCCCACAGTAAATCGTCGAAACGCCGAAATTTCCCCGTGACCATTCCCAACGTCTCCCGTCTACATACTGCTTATCCCTAGCCGGAGAGACTCCCATGCGTTCTTTTTTTCTTTGTTCTGTGCTCCTGATGCTGGCCGTCTGCGCCTATTCCCAACCAGCCCCACCCAAAGACGAAATGCCCGACCTCGAGCATTTCACCCCCGATCAAGTAGATAAGGCACTCGACCCCTGCAACGATTTCTTCCAGTACGCGTGCAGCAAATGGGTCAAAGCCAATCCGATCCCCGCCGATCAAGCCGCATGGGGAACCTTGAACAAGCTGGCGATCTGGAACGTCGCCGCCGTCCACAATGCGCTGGAGCAGGCGGCCGCAGCTGGCGAGAACAAGAGCCCGATGGAGAAGAAAGTCGGCGACTACTATTCCTCCTGCATGGACGAAACCGCCATCGGCAAAAGCGGCATCGCTCCTCTCAAACCGCTGCTGGATCAAATCGCCGCGCTTCAAGACAAATCCAAGCTTCCCGAACTGATTGCGGCGCTCCACCAGAACACCCGCCCCGCCGACCTCAACTTCATCGACGCCCAATATCAAGGCGTCCTTTTCGGAATCTATAACGGCCCCGACTTCGACGACGCGCGCGTCAACGTCGCCGTGCTCGACCAATCCGGCATGAACATGCCGTCCCGCGAGTTCTATCTGAAAGACGATGACAAAGCGAAACAGATCCGCGACAAGTATCTTCAGCACGTCGCGAAGATGCTCGTGCTCAGCGGCGAGAATCAAACACAAGCTGATGCCGATGCAAAAACCATCCTCGCGATGGAAACCTCGCTCGCTAATGCGGCCATGGACATCATCCTGCGCCGCGACCCCAAGAACCTGAACAACAAGATGACGCTCGCGCAAATCCAGGCGCTCACGCCGTCGTTCAACTGGAATCACTACCTCACCGCGATGCACGTTCCCGCGACAGAAAAGTATCTCGTCACGTCACCCGACTTCTTCCGCGGCATGCAGAAGCTGATCGCCTCCGAATCCGTCGATCACTGGCGTGCCTACCTGCGCTACACGCTGGTCCACCTGTCGGCGCCGTCGTTGTCGCAGCCCTTCATCGAAGAGAACTTTGACTTCTACGGACGCACTCTCTCCGGCACTTCGCAGATTCAACCGCGCTGGCGCCGCTGCTCGTTCTACGCTGACGCCGATCTGGGCGAAGCCGTCGGCCAGGCTTATGTCGCTCACTACTTCCCGCCTGAGAGCAAGGAGCGCATGCTCCAGTTGGTGAAAGGCATCGAGACGGCCTTGCATCAGGACATCGATGCCTCGCAATGGATGTCGCCCGAAACCAAGGCCAAGGCTCATACGAAACTCTCCGCACAGATCGACAAGATCGGCTACCCGGACCACTGGCAGGATTATTCCTCGATCGAGATCAAGCGTGACGACTTCCTCGGCAATGTGCAGCGTTCCAGCAAGTTTGAAATCGATCGCCGCCTCGCGCTGATCGGCAAGCCCACCGATCGCTACAAGTGGGGGATGACGCCGCCCACCGTCAATGCCTATGAAGATCCGCAATCGAACACAATTAACTTCCCGGCCGGAATCCTGCAGCCGCCTTTCTTCGACGGCAACCGCATTGACGCAGTGAACTATGGAGCAATCGGAGTGGTCATCGGTCACGAAATCATCCACGGATACGATGACCAGGGTCGCAAGTTCGATTCCGACGGCAATCTCAAAGACTGGTGGACTCCCTCTGACGCAACCGCCTACGAAACCCGTGGGCAGTGCATCGCCAACGAGTACACCCAGGACATACCCGAAGCGGGCGTGAAGCAGAACGGCAAGCTCTCGCTCGGCGAAGACACCGCCGACAACGGCGGAATCCACATCGCCCTCGCCGGACTGCAGAGTTCACTCAAGCAGCAAGGCAAGGACCTCGACTCGCCGGGTGAAGAAGGCGTCACGCAGTTGCAGACATTCTTCCTCGCTTACGCCAACGTGTGGTGTGGCGACTATCGCCCCGCAGCCGCGCGCACGGCGGTGCTCACCCAGGGCCACTCGCTCAACCGATATCGCGTCAACAACGTGGTCAGCAACATGGACGAGTTCGCCCACGCCTTCAATTGCAAGGCAGGCCAGACGATGGT
>Ga0126371_10002755_pt1 | contig 15213 bp, 11 predicted proteins | sample PanSoiMetaPlot_4_FD_110145 | JGI IMG/M metagenome (GOLD analysis project Ga0126371, IMG submission 110145) | Tropical forest soil microbial communities from Panama - MetaG Plot_4 | ecosystem: Environmental > Terrestrial > Soil > Tropical forest > Bulk soil | place: Panama | collected 2016-02-17 | reverse complement strand
TACTGCCAGGGGAAAATTCCTTTGGGCGGGACAAGAGAAGTTTTGCGCGCGAGGCGTGACTTACGGGACGTTTCGCGAGAACGAAAAAGGCGCAGCGTTTCCTTGCCGAGGCGTGGTTGCGCAGGATTTCGCGAAGATGTCTGCGAACGGTATCAATGCTGTGCGGACTTACACTGCCCCGCCGCGCTGGCTACTCGATTGCGCGCAACAGAATGGCTTGAGAGTCCTCGTCGGTTTGCAGGGAGAACGGCACTATACGTTCCTGGATAAGCGCCGAATCGCGTGCGAGATTCGAAGGCGTGCAAAAGAAGGCGTGCGGAGTTGCGCAGGACATCCTGCGGTTCTGGCTTACACGGTGGCGAACGAAATCCCCGCGAGCATTGTGCGGTGGCATGGGGCCCGCGCCGTGGAGCGGTTTTTGAAACAGCTGCATGAGGATGTAAAGAAGGAAGATCCCGCAGCGCTGGTTTCCTACGCCAATTACCCGTCCACGGAATATCTGGACCTGCCCTTTCTTGATTTGCTTTGCTTCAACGTTTTTCTGGAGGCGCGGGACAGTTACGAGGCGTATTTGGCGCGGCTACAAAATCTCGCCGGGAATCGGCCGCTACTGGTGACGGAAATCGGGTTGGACAGCCGCAGAAACGGAGAAGCCGCGCAAGCCGCCTGCCTGGATTGGCAGATCCGCGGGACCTTCGGTGCAGGCTGCGCTGGGGCTTTCGTATATTCCTGGACAGACGAGTGGTACCGAGGCGGGGAGGAAGTAACCGACTGGGATTTCGGCGTCACCAGCCGCGAAAGAAAACCCAAGGCGGCGCTTCCCGTGATTCGAAAGGCATTCGATGAAGTTCCGTTCTCCAAAGAAACGACATGGCCGAAGATATCAGTCGTAGTCTGCAGCTTCAACGGCTCGCGAACCATCCGAGGTTGCTTGGAAGGGATTGAGAAAATCCGATACCCCAACTACGAGACCATCGTCGTTGACGACGGATCCACGGACAGTACCGGAGATATCGCGCGGCAGTTCAACGTGACACTCATTCAAACGGAAAACCGCGGCCTGAGCGCCGCGCGAAATCTGGGCTGGCATGCGGCCACTGGAGAAATTGTGGCTTACATTGACGATGACGCGCGCCCCGATCCCGATTGGCTAAGCTACCTCGCCAGCGCATTCCTGAAGACAGACTACGCCGGCGTCGGCGGTCCGAATATTCCTTTTCTCGACGATGGGTCGACCGCCAGCTGCGTGGCCGGTTCTCCGGGAGGTCCCGCCCATGTGCTGCTTTCCGATTCCGAGGCCGAACATATCCCGGGATGCAACATGGCTTTCCGTAGGAAATGGCTGGAAGCCATTGGCGGGTTTGATCCGCAATTCCGGCAAGCAGGCGATGACGTTGACGTGTGCTGGCGGATGCGAGAACACGGCGGAAGGCTGGGGTTCAGCCCGGCTGCGATGATCTGGCACCACTATCGCTGCACCGTACGGGCCTACTGGAAGCAACAGGTCAGTTACGGCAAGGCCGAGGCCATGCTCGAGAAAAAGTGGCCCGAAAAATATAACTCCAGCGGCCAGGCAAACTGGCGCGGTCGCATTTATACCGACGGTTTGTTTCACACGCTGTCGCTGGCTCGCGGCAGAATTTATCACGGAACCTGGGGAACGGCCGGCTTCGCACGGCTGTATCAGCCTGCGCCCAGCGGTTTGAACTCGCTCTCCCTGATGCCCGAGTGGCAGCTGATGAGCCTTGTCCTGGCGATCCTCTCCCTCGTCAGCATCTTGTGGAAACCGCTTATCGCGGCCATGCCCCTGTGCCTCGCGGCGTTTGGATTGTCTTTGGTTCCCACGATAGACGCCGTTTTGCATCTGCGTTTCTGCTTGTCGGCGAAGACCCGGCTGCGGCGTTTCCGGTTGTGCGCTTTGACTGTTGGGCTTCATTTGATGCAGCCTCTGGCCCGCTTATGGGGCCGCTTTGTTTGCTCCCGCACAGCGTGGAGCATCCGGCGTTTCCCGACACTGTCCTTTCCCTGGCCGAGGATGTTTCAACGCTGGAGCGAAGAATGGCGAGATGCTGCGGTTGTGCTCAAGGACTTGGAATCGGTCCTGCGCTCTCGCGGGGCCGTCGTTCGCCGGGGAGGTGAGTTTGACGATTGGGATCTCGAAGTGCGCGGAGGCTTGTTCGGCGGCGTGCGCATCCGCACGGTGTCGGAGGACTACGGGCTGGGCAAGCACATGCTGCGTCTTGGTTTCCGGCCGTGGATCACGGCGCCGGGACTGGGGATGATTCTTCTGTTTCTGGTCCCAACCGCGGCGGCGGCGATCGACCATGCCATCTATCCCGCGGCGATTCTTGGGACGCTGGGCGCGATGTTTCTGGCGCTCGCTCTTCGAAGCGGCGCGGTGGCGGTCGGCGTCATTCATTGCGCGCTGATCAAACTGGATTTCGAACAGGCATGATCCCGCTCAAAAAAAACCGCGACGTGATGCTCGCTTGCCGGCTTTTTCACTGGGCGCGGCCGTATTGGCGCCACCTGGGAGCCCTTTTTCTCCTCAGCTTGCTGGCAAGCCCACTGGCGTTGCTGGTGCCTTTGCCGCTCAAGATTGCCGTGGACAGCGGGCTAGGCTCCAAGCCCTTGCCGCATTTGGTCCGGCTGTTTCTGCCGGACAGTTTCAAGCTCACTCCGTCTTCGGCGCTTGTCCTGGCCGTAGGAATCCTCGCGGGCGTGACCATCCTGAGCCAAGTTCAGGCGCTGGTCGTCTCGTTGCTGCGCACCTATACCGGAGAGAAACTTCTCCTGGACTTTCGCTCCGAGGTTTTCCGGCAGATGCAAAAGCTGTCCCTCGCCTATCACGACGTCAAGGGAACCGCGGAGTCCTTGTATAACGTGCAATACGACGCGCTCGCCGTCCAAACGATCTTAGTAGAGCACGTAATTCCCTTCCTGAACTCCGCGTTAACGTTGCTGGGGATGTTGTACGTGACCATGAAGATTGATTGGCGATTGGCCCTGGTGGCCCTGGTGATTTCGCCGCCTCTCTTTCTGATTTCCAGGTTTTATCGCCGCGGCCTGCGCCGCGGCTCGCGGGAGGCAAAAGCCCTTGAACGATTGGCCATGGGCGTTGTCCAGGAAGTACTGGGAGCCCTCCGGGTCGTCAAGGCCTTCGGCAGAGAAGAACAGGAAAGGCACCGGTTTATCCGTCGAAGCGTCGCCGGAATGCGCGCGCGGCTCAAACTGGCCCTTGCCGAAGGAGAATTCAACTCCTTGGTGGCGCTTACCACGGCGGCCGGAACGGCCACGGTGCTATTTGTGGGCATCCGTCAGGTTCAATTGGGAGCTATCACGCTTGGCGAACTCCTGTTGATGATGGGATATGTCGCGCAGCTGTACGAACCTCTAAAGACCATGGGGAAGAAATCGGCGTCCTTGCAATCGCAACTGGCGGGCGTCGAGCGAGCCTTCGGGCTGCTCGATGAAGTTCCCGAGGTGGAGGAGAGAATCAACTCCCGTCCACTGGTTCGCGCCAGGGGAGAGATTGCCTTTGAGAACGTCTCTTTCTTTTATGCCACGGAGAGGCCGGCCTTAGATCGCGTGTCCTTCGAGGTTGAGCCCGGAATGTGCGCCGGCATTGTTGGACCCACCGGCGCTGGGAAAACGACGCTCGTCAGCTTGATGCTGCGTTTTTACGACCCCATGGAAGGGCGGCTTCTTTTGGACGGCGTGGACATGCGCGACTACCGGCTTGCGGATCTGCGCAATCAGTTTGCCCTCGTAGCGCAAGAACCCCTGCTATTCTCAAGCACGGTTGCGGAGAACATTGCTTACGCCCGCGCAGAAGCCAACCGAGCGGATATCGAGGCGGCGGCAAAAGCCGCAAACGCGCACGAATTCATTTCACGGCTGCCCGAAGGATACGAGACTTTGGTCGGCGAACGTGGCATGTGTCTCTCCGGCGGTGAACGCCAGCGGATTTCTCTGGCGCGGGCCTTCCTGAAAGATGCTCCGATCCTCATTCTGGATGAACCCACAAGCTCCATCGACGTTCGGACGGAAAACGCGATTCTGGAAGCGCTGGAGCGGCTCATCCGCGGGCGCACGACGTTCATCATCACCCACCGGCCGAGCGCGCTGAAGCACTGCGATGTGGTCCTGAGAATCGAAAGGGGACGTATGGCATTCGGCCCCCAGCCTCTCGCGGCCGCGCTCGAATCCGTCGCCAGCCGCCTTGAAAAGTGGACCGCACAGGCAGGGAAGGAATAATGGCCAATCCTTTTGCGAACGTCGTCCTAACGGAAGGACTCGACGAACATGACGCCGTGACTGCTTGGTGCCAGCTCCAGGGGAGCTCTGCGGTTCCTGACAGTATTCAGATTCTGAAATACAAGAGAAAATCCGCTGTTTACCGGCTTAACGGGGCCGGTCCTGGTGGAGCGCCAATCATTGCCAAAAGGTGTGGCCAAACCACCGGGCTAGTCGAGCGAATGGTGTATGACGAACTCCTGCCACATCTCTCGGCGCGGTCATTGCGTTGCTACGGCTTGTGTCCAGAGCGGGTGGGAGACCGCTGCTGGCTCTTTCTGGAAGATGCCGTTGGGGAGCCGTATTCGCCACAAAAGCCTCATCATCGGGCTCTGGCCGCGCGTTGGCTGAGCAAACTACATCTGGCCGCTTTACCCGACAGCTTCACAGCCCGTCTCCCCAATCGAGGCCTCCCGCACTATTTCCAATTGTTGCAAGAGTCCAGGTTCATCTTGCAAGACAATCTGCATAGAAACTCCGGGCTGCTGCCTGAAGATGCGGCGGTGCTAACCAAGATTCTAGCTTACTGTGATCTTCTCGATGCCCATTGGGGGGCGATAGAAGCCATTCAAAAGGCCATGCCGCAAGCAGCCGTTCACGGCGACTTCGTGATCAAAAATGTCCGTATCCAGGAGGACGCGGCCGAACCTGCCCTGCTGGTTTTTGACTGGGAGCTCTCCGGATGGGGCGTTCCCGGCACGGATTTGGCACAGTTCATCGGCCGCGTAGTGAGTCCTGACCTCGAGGTTTATTGCGAAGCTCTAAGGCGTGCGAAGATCGAGCTCAACATACACGCAATCGAACGAGCCGCTGCCTGTGGCAATCTGCTGCGCCTCGTGAACAACGTGAACTGGGCCACCATGCTCCTGGAGTTCGCCCCACACGATTTCCTGATCAAGCCCATAGCCACGCTGCAGGTCGACGAACCCAAATTGGCGCGGGCGCTGGGCGCTTTTGGATGGGCAAACGCATGATAGATGGTCTGGAACGAGTACTTGAAGGCAGCGGGCAACCCGGCCTGTCGGAACTGCGTCGATTGCTCGAGGAATTGCTCGGCGGACCTTCAGCCGAGGGGAGCGTCATCGAGTATTCGGTATTGCAGCCGCGGTCCATGCGCGTTTACCGCGTCGGCTTCGACGTTAACGGCGAGATGCGCACCTGGATCGTCAAGCGCCTCAGGCCGGCGATCGCCCAGCGCAACGAGTTGGTGGTGAAACGATGGTTGCCTGCGGTCGGCCTAGCCGGTCTCGGCCCGTCCTTGGCAGGGAGAGTTGCAGACCGAGACGGCGCTTGCGTCTGGCACGTCTACGAAGACCTCGGGCCGCACGAGTTGGATCCGTGCCGTTCGAGTTGCGAGGGCGTTCGGGCGGCCATTGAGCAAATTGCTGAGTTACATACGCGGTTTGCGGGACATGCGCTGTTGGGGGAAGCGCGGCTGCACGGCGGCGACTTGGGCATGCACTTCTTTGAATCGAACGTACAGGATGCCATCTATGCCCTCAAAGCGTGCGAAGCTGACGGGCAGCATCAATGGGTGCGCGAACGCCTACTGCACCGGCTTTACAAACTCCGCGAACATCTGCCGGAGCGCGAACAAGCATTAAAAGAGTGGGCAGGAGCCGAGACTCTGCTTCATGGCGACTTATGGGCCATCAACGTCTTCCTTGTCCCCGGGGAAGAGGGACCGCGGGCGCGGCTAATTGACTGGGACCACGCCGCGGTAGGCCCCTTTAGCTATGACCTCTCCACATTCCTCTTGCGTTTTCCGGTTGCTCGCCGGCAATCGATCCTGGAGCACTACCGCGAAGCAGTAGCGCGCCTGGGCGGCTGGCAACTGCCCGGTCCCGCGGAGTTGAACTCTTTGTTCGAAACGGCGGAGTATGCCCGCTTTGCTAACCGCGTCATCTGGCCGGCGATTGCGCTGCTAATGGACAAAGCGGACTGGGGATTCGAGGTGTTGTCGGAGATTGACGAATGGTTTGAGCAGTTCGAGCCTGTGTTGCCTGGGGTGGCTGCGGGGACGCCGGACGCGCCGCCACCGACGCCAATCGCGACTTCGACGCATCCCGCCATCGCGCCCTGCGCGGAGAGGAGGGAGCAGCCATGACCACGGTCGTCATCGCCGCGTACAACGTAGCCGGCTTCCCCGAGGGCGGCGGGCACTTCTGGGTTTACCTCCAATATGTGCTTGGCCTGCGAGAACTTGGTTGCGAGGTTTATTGGCTGGAGGCCTTCCGCACCAAGGGGCGCGCAGAACAGGAAGCCGCCGCGCTGGCCACCTTCCGGGCGCGGATGGAGCGCTATGGGTTGAGCGGAAAGTCCATCGTTTATGTAACAAACAGCAAAAAACCGTCCCCGGATGGGCCGCGCGAGTACCTCGGCATGAAGCGCCACGAGGCGGAAAGCGTTTTTGCGAAGGCCGACCTGTTATTGAATTTTCACTACGCCATGAGCCCGGCGTTGCTCGAGCGCTTCCGGCGTACCGCGCTAATTGATATCGACCCCGGGCTTCTGCAATTCTGGATGAGCCGCGGGCAACTGTCCGTGCCCCGGCATGATTTATATTTCACGGTAAGTGAGAACGTGGGCAAACGCGGCGGCAGGATTCCCGATTGTGGTCTGGACTGGATTCCCATTCGTCCCGCCCTTTGCTTGGCGCACTGGCCCTTTCGGTTCGACTCGCGCTCGGAAGCGTTCACCACAGTTTCTATCTGGGATTCGTCCGATTGGATTGTGGACCGCGACCAAAAATATGAGAACACCAAGCGAGTCGCGTTTCTGGACTATGCGCATTTGCCTCAGCTGACCCCCCAGCCCCTCGAGCTGGCTCTGTTCCTGAAACGGGAGCGGGACCTGAAAGAGTGGAAGGAGATGGAAAAGCGCGGCTGGCGCATCCGCCACTCGCGCGAGGTCGCCGCCACGCCGGAGCTGTATCGGGCCTATGTCCAGCAATCGCGTGGCGAGTTTAGCTGCGCGAAGCGTTCGTGTATGGAGTTTCAGAACGCGTGGGTAAGTGATCGCACGGTGTGTTATCTGGCCAGCGGAAAGCCGGTTGTAGTGCAAGACACGGGGCCAAGCGCGTTCCTGCCCAACGGCGAAGGCATGTTTCGTTTTACGACGCCTGAACAGGCAGTCCGCGCTTTCGAGGCCATCAACGGCGACTACGAACGGCATTGCCGCGCCGCGCGGAAACTGGCGGTGACGTATTTTGACTCCAAGCAGATCGTAGGGAAAATTCTGAACTGTGCGTTGAATGACGAGGCGCCGAGGGCGGGACGTTTCGATTCGTTGACTGCTGGCAGCGGTTGATTTCATCATGAAATATCTCATCGTCAATGCAGACGACTTCGGTGCAAGCTGCGGCATCAATCGCGGCGTCATGGAAGCTCACGAGCGCGGTATTCTGACCAGCGCAAGCCTGCTCGTGGACGCGCAAGGAGCTAAAGAGGCGGCGGCGCTCTGTGGCACTGCGCCAAATTTGAGCGTAGGCCTGCACGTGGATGTACGCAAGGAGTTGGAGGCCCCAGCGGTCGACGCGGAGAGCCTAACTGAGTCGTTGCGCCGGCAATTCCGTCGGTTCGAGCAGTTGACGCGCCGGCGGCCGACGCATATCGACTCTCACCACAACGCACACCGCGACCCGCGGGCCTTGCCGCATTTCCTCGAAATGGCGCGGGAGTATGGAATGCCGCTGCGCGAACACTCACGGGCGCGCTACTTCTCGAAATTTTACGGTCGATGGGGCGGGCAGACACACCTGGAACAAATCAGTGCGGAGAGCCTCGTGCGGATGCTGCGGACGGAGATCCACGACAGCGTGAGCGAGCTGAGTTGTCATCCAGGCCACGTCGATGCGGAATACGTGACGGGGTACAGTCTCGAGCGCGAGGCGGAGTTGCGCACGTTGTGCGATCCGCGTGTTCGCGAAGCGCTGGCAGAACACGGGTTTCAGCTCATCAGTTATCACCATCTTCCCCATTTGCTGATCAATGACGCCACCTCCTGCGGAAATCTATTGCCCACAGTCCCCCCCACGACATCCGATGTCCTTTGATTCCATTCTTACGTTACTGGCGGCCCAGGCTGACAGTCATTCGTCAGCTTCCAACGAAAACGCACCGAATGGGAGATTCTCAGGCTCTATGGAATCCAACAATGGCTCGGCCTGAAGCCTATCTTGTTCCGCCGATCCGGCGGGCCGCCCATTCTTCCCAGATCTCCTATGCGAGCTTGGCGATCTGTTAGTGACGCAGGCCTGACAAAGATTCATTCATACCCATTGTGAATCTCCGACTAAACGAGACTGGCAGCCACGCGACGTGCCGAAACAGCCGCCGACAGATAGGGCGTCAACGAGTCCACCGGCGTCTTGAGATAGTGAAGCACGGCGTACGGATGCCATATCTCAAGCCGTCGCGTTCCGCCGCCTTAGCAAGGTCCACTCGAGCGTCTCCCGCGAAAGGCGCCGGGAGTTTGGCCGGTTTCTTGGCGAAACGCGCGCTGCATCGAATCCACGGATCCGAACCCGCATTCGGCTGCAATCGTTTCCGAAGACCTTTCACTGTCAATCAGCAACCGTTTCGCAGTTTCGACCCGCATCTTGGTCACAAACTTGGCTGGCGTCGAGCCAAATTCTCGCGCAAAGGCCCGTGAAAAATTCCGGACGCTCATGCCTAGCCTGGACGCCAGTTCGTCAACGCCCAAGGATTCGCCAAGGTTTTCGATAATCCAAATGGGCAGTTCACGGAGAGGGATTTTGGAAGTATTCTGAAACGCGAGGGCCGTGCTGAATTGATGCTCGCCACCTGATCTCCTCACGAACAGTACGAGCGCGCGAGCCACCCGAAGGGCGATGTCGAGCCCCAGGTCTTCTTCGACGAGTGAAAGACAAAGATCAATACCGGCCGCGACACCGGCTGCGGTTACGACTTTTCCGTCGCGAATGAATATTGGATCGGGGTCCACTGTTATTTTCGGGTAGTCTTCCTTCAGTTTCCTTGTAAAACACCAGTGTGTGGTGGCCCTTCGGCCATCGAGAAGCCCCGCCTGCGCAAGGACGAAAGCTCCCGTGCAAACGGAACCCAAACGGCGAACCTTTTTTGATTGCTGACGCAGCCATCCCAACGGTCGAGGATGCGACTCGCCGGTCCAGATACTTATGCCACCGACGACCAGAAGCGTTGGGAACAAACATTCTAATCGTTACGCCGGCGCAAAGCCGGGTGATTGCCGGCCGCGCACGCACAGGACAGCTGGCCACCACGCTGGTCGCGCGCGACAACTTTGCCATCCGCCGCGAAGTGCTCGGTCGCACGCGATCCTCGGCACTGGTGAATGCGAGTTTCTGGCTGAAAGCCGGCGATCTGTCCAAGAACGCGGGCGTTGTGGGGTGCGAACCGGACTACTTTCCTATCCGAGACTGGCCGACCGCCGAAGGCGGCGGGTTCGATGCAACCCAAGAGCGCACCTCATCGCGCGTTGCATTGCTTGGCCATACGGTTGCGCAGGATCTGTTCGGCACCATTGAAATCGATTCGCCGAGTGAAATGGACGCGGCCGCCGCGCAGACTCGTTCGCTCTTGCGTCAACTGCATCACACTCAGCCAAAGCAACCGGATGACTTTCAGATCCAAAACCAGAAGGCACTTCTGGACACGCAACGGGCTGCCGCCAACCGCTTGGGATTCTTCCTCCGTTGGATCGGAGCAAGCGCGCTGGTCGTTTCGGGATTAGGAACGTTGGGTATTACCTGGATCGCGGTCAAAGAAAGGACGCGTGAATTCGGGACGCGACGAGCCCTGGGCGCGACCTCCTCTCACATTTTTCTCCAGGTTGTTTCGGAGAGTACGGCCCTCGCCCTGGCGGGGTGCACCGCAGGCGCTTTTCTTTCCTGGCCAATTTCGCGGCTCATTAGCCGCACAGCAGGCGTAGCGTTTGTCTTCAGCAGGGGCGCCGTTCTGATCGCCTTTACAGCCGCAGCGGTGCTGAATATAGGTTTTGCTCTCTGGCTCTCGCGAAGGGCTGCAACCCTCGATCCAACCGATGCGCTGCGATACGAATGAAAGAGCTCGCACTTCGACCGGGCTGCGCTGTTTCAGGAGCTTCAGAGTTGGATGCACGAGCCTGTAAGACAAGGAACGCCGACTCTGTACGACGGATGTTCTGGACAACGGTGATCGAGAAGCACTCTAGCGCCAAAAGCAGGTTCAGGCTGTCGCGGGCCGATTGCTTATTGTTCCGGCCTCAAACATTCGCTTATCGAAGCAGATTTCCATTAGCCAGGTCGATGTGAGTTGGTCCGCGCGCCCATTGAGAACGGTTCGGAGCATGAACAGACCGAATCCTTTTGGCTCCTCTCTAAGACCCCACAAACAATGAGTCTAGAAGTTTAAATTCCACTTTCGTGCGAAACCCAAGAACTGCCGCGCTTCTCCTCCAACCTGTCGTCCAGTACTACTCGATGCCCGCGCAGGTTTAACTCGCGCGAAATCTGAGGCTTAAGGGCGGCTGCAAGGCCGTGCAGGCCTTAGCCGGATCCTTATTGTCCGATTGTTCGGGGCGTGATCGCCCGAGAGTCTGGTTCGTGAAAATCGACCCAATTGGACACAGCGGGTGGCTCAGCTGATTCCTATTGCGCGTCTATCCAGTTGTCCGACCCAGCGAGCTTCACGGCCACGTTTGAAAAGAAAACATGCGCCGGCATGCCATCTGCTGTGCCGCGATGGTCGGTCGAGACCAGCAGGGGGCCAGCTTTCTTGTAGCCCGCCCAAGTTGTTGAGAGCAGACTCGGCTTCTTCGGTCCACCACGATGATAGGTGAATTCCTTGACTCGCCCATCAGACCCCACGAAAAGATCCCAGGTATCTCCCGGCGTGTAGCCCCCAACCTCCGGGGGATATTTCACCGACACCAGCTTGGCCGAACCCTTCCCCAGCGGCAATTTTTGCATGCCCTTGTCTGTTACGTTGGCGCTGGTGTCCCAGGAAACATGGAAGGGGAATATAAACCAATAATTATCGTTGACGAAGGCCGGATCAACTTCGTCTTTTACGTTGGCAGGTGCGCTATTGATTTGAGACCGGACATAGGACACCTTCACGGGCTTGCCCTCTTTATCTTTTGTCTCGTACGTGACTTGCCCGGTCTTAGGCTCCCAGGTCCATGTGCGCGAGAGACTCACTTTCAAAGCGGGGAGCTCCAGGTTGAACGTATAGCGGACGGCATCGATCTGCCCATACGAATCAATCCCATAGGTCTTGGCAAGCTGTTCGACAATGGGTGGGCGTGTCTGCGCCCCGCAAGTCGATGCCAGGACCAGCATCCCCGAAAACGCGCGAAGGATCGTAATCGAACTGCGCAACTTTGTCATGTGGGGTCCTCCTCGGAGAATGAAACGTGCTGTGGTGTTGGATGAAGCAGAAACGCTCCTAGATGCAAGGATTTCGCGTGGTGCGGTTGGCTTCACTGTAATCGGTCCACTGAGCATTGCGGTGCAGCCGATCGGCCGACCCTGATCCAAACGACAATTGCGGATGCAACCGCCACGGATCCGTATTCCAACAGCAAAATCCAGCCAGCAACCACCCACGGCCGTCCAAGCGTCCGCAAATGCCAAACATAATAAGTAGGAATGATGCTCACCGTCCAGGCGATAATCGGCAGTGTTGTGACCGAACGCACGAACGGCAGCAGCCACAGCATGTACCATGGATATACAACGGGCGCACATAAAAGAGAGGCCGCCATTGGCCAGGCAAACGCATCGGAAGACCATTCCGCGGACCTTCTTCTCATCCAGATCGCGGTAAGAAAGCCAACGACCACTGCAAGTGCAGCCACAACCTGTGGAGCCGTCACTCGCTCGAGCGTTGCAAAAACGGGATCATTAAAGCGGAAACGCTGCACGTAGGTGCCAAGCGAGCCGAAGGGAATACGCCCGTGGTCGAGAAATGGCACATATAGAAGCCCGAGAACGGCTGCGGCCAGCACTCCATCGCGCAGGCGAATCCGCTTCCAGTAGAGTGGCAGCAGTACGATTGGAAGCAATTTCACTGCAACAGCTAGCCCAAACGCGATGGCTGCGACCGCACGCCAGCGTCTCAGAAGCGCGGCCGCGGAAACCAACAGCAGCAGCACGCCGACAATATCGATGTGGCCGCTGCCCGCCACCTCCGTCGCGAGCAGTGGGTACCAGGCATAGGCCAGAACCCAGTGCCCTCCCTGCTGGGTGCGACGCAAGACATCAAGCAACACAAACACAATCGCCATATCGCAAATTACAAATGCTACCTTCAGCGCAAATGTGGACTCGTGAATTGCGGTTACGGCCCGAAAGAATAGCTGGGCCCCGGGTGGATAGGGGCTCGGCACCTCCGGGTTGTTCAGCGTGCGCGTTTCAGATGTGTGCAATCCGGCAAGGGCAGGTTCGCTCGGAACGAGGATATAAGGGTTATACCCGAGCCTCTGCACGCGGCCGTCCCAAACATATCGATGAATGTCGTCGTCTAGACCCGGTGGCATTCGTAGGAATAGAAAATGCCACACGCCGGCTGCCGCGAGCCCGATGGCTATAAGGTGCGGCGGGAATTTTGGTGTAGAGAAGAACTCACGAATGGCGAGGAGGTATGCAATTCCCGCAACCGCCAGCGGAACAAGGAAGGAAGGATCACCCATCCTGCTGAATTGGCGTGAACAGATGAACAGTGACACGAGTAGAATCGCGCCGAGCCCGTAAACCCTGCGAGATGGAGTGAGCTTCACAGGTCTCTCGTGCCCGTCCGCAACTGTCTCACTGCATCCCCCACTGTTTGAGCCAGACCCCTTTTCGCGGTGCTCGGGGCCGGAGCACGCTGCAATTCCGCAGCATGGTCTGGGACAATTTATCCGATGAAGTATCTAGTGGGGCAGTCGGTAACAGCTCGTCTTTGGTAAATGGCTCGCTACGCACGCCCTGGTCGCGAGCTGGTCCTTCAATCAAGCCCACGAGGACCTTGCCAACCAAGAGCACAATCCGGCTCGTGTTGCCGCGATGCAGTTCGCACTCGATATTCGGCCAAAGCCTCGCGAGCACGTATTGCCCGATGGTCGTGGAAACTCCAGGCGAGAGTTCCCCGGAAACTCTGCCATCTTTGCAGCTCAGTTCCTGTTCCGCTTGGGAAACCACTGCCGCGAGTTCGTTGGCATACATCAGCAAAATAGAACCTTGTCGCGTTAAGGAAGCTTTTCCGCCGGTGCGATCGAATGGCGGCACGCCCAGGTCACCATCTGCAAAGTCGCGGCGAGTTGCGTGAGCCAAGAGTTCAGGTATGCCGCGACGGCGTGAAAGACTTTCGGGCAAAAGTTATCGAGCTGGGCCATAATCCGATTATGCGCGGAAACCCTTCCTTCGAAATAGGGATTGACAGCAGCTCATTTGACTTGACTGCTATAACACAGAACAGATACAGAATCGGTGTTCATCTCGAGTAGGATGGCCGCCGCGACGTGGGAGAGAAAATTCAAGCCCGCGGGATCGCCAAAGACTTCCCGGTTGGCGTTCGTGGGATCGCCTCCTAAACAGACAAGAGCACAAGGGGCGCAAGCGCTCACTATCACTGCCAACGATCTCAAAAACCCGCGACCGGAAGCGGTCCGGAATTACCTTATCTTCTGTGTAGCCATTGTCTTTTCACCTTTGCTTTGAGTTCTTCTTTCCGTTTTCTTCGCCGCCTGATTCAATCCAAGGCAGCACCGGCGGTTGCGTTTACTACCGTTCCGGTCATCATCCGCGCGTGATCGGACGCAACCAGCACCGCTGCATTCGCCGTGTCTTGGACCGTCGCCGGGACCTTCAGGAAGTTCGACTGAGCAATTTGGGCCATCGCTTGGTCCTTCGTGATCTTCAGTTGGCCAGCCAGAAAGTCCATGGTGTCCTGAATGGATCGACTGTCGGTATTGGCTACGGTTCGAATGCAGACGACCCGGACGCCCGAGGGGCTCACCTCGAAGGCCAGATTTCCGGTGAGATTCTCTATGGCCCCAAATGCGGTGCCAATCGCCGCTGCACCCGGCACGTGCGGTCGGGCTGGGCTACCCGTCACGAAAATGATCACTCCGGAGTGCTGCTTGATCATGTGGCGCGCGGCCGCGCGTGCGGTAATAAAGCGCGACTTGACCATCGTCGTCAGTGGCACCATGAACTCCTCGATCGGCAACTGGATGGCATTCTTTCCGTTCCCGTACTCTCTCGCCAGTGGGCCAGCGGCGTCGAGAACGATGTCGACCTTGGCCGTTTGGTTCACGATGCCGTCGATGTACTGGTTGACGGCGTCCTCGTCGAGCGTGTCAATTGCAGCTGCGTGCGCCAGCCCCCCCTCAGCCGTGATTTTCTTTGCCACTGCTTCAACACTCGACTTGGTACGACCAGACAAGAAGACTTCAGCGCCCTGTGCTGAGAACTCCGCGGCGACCGCTGCGCCAATGGAACCCCCTGCCCCGAAAATGACAGCGTGCTTTCCTTGCAAGATTCGTGCGGTATTCATGTGATCCTCCTTGTTTTCTCGTTCCCTGATTTCCAGTTTCAAGACGTTTGAAGGGTTGTGGAGGGGACAACTTTTTCGGTCCACTTGCCGGTTCGGAAAGGGAGCGGAGTCGAACATCGAGAAGTAGCCCCTCCGGGGGCCGCACGGCGACGAGCGCTCAGAACGGGATTGTGTGAAGGATGGTCCCTACGAGGGGCGGAGCACAACGGAGGGTCCCGCAACCATGAATAAAAGCATAACTAGTCCCTGGCTACGTTGTTGTCAGAACATACGTCGGGCTTGAATTTGAAGCAGATGGAGAAGTCGTGTATTATCTATGCGCGGGGTGGAGCAGCCTGGTAGCTCGTCGGGCTCATAACCCGAAGGTCGTCAGTTCAAATCTGACCCCCGCAACCAT
>Ga0126371_10002754_pt1 | contig 15214 bp, 13 predicted proteins | sample PanSoiMetaPlot_4_FD_110145 | JGI IMG/M metagenome (GOLD analysis project Ga0126371, IMG submission 110145) | Tropical forest soil microbial communities from Panama - MetaG Plot_4 | ecosystem: Environmental > Terrestrial > Soil > Tropical forest > Bulk soil | place: Panama | collected 2016-02-17 | reverse complement strand
CTCGGGTGCTGCTGATTTCCCGCCATGCGCCCGCCGCGCGCTCGAACACCGAAAGGTAGCCGCCTTCGTTCGGCTCCAGTTTCAGCGAGATCTGATCGCCGGCATCCAAAACCTCGTTCGGAATCACGGCCGCCGTCTGGCCGTCGGCCAGTCTCCGCTGCACGCTGTATCGCAGGCCGATCTGGCGCGACACCGGCGCACTGACACGCGCCACCGGCGCTGCCGCGGCAACGGCTTTCCGTCTCGTTAGTGGTTCCACGTCCACCATGTTGTTCTGCACCAGGGGCACATTCGGCCCGAAAAACAGCGCCCGCGCGTCTTGCATCTGCAGAGCCCCGCCCACCGCTCCAAATTGTGCCGCCCCCCCCACGCTCGCGTTCTGGGCGCCTTGTTGGCCTTGTTGGAGCTGCACCTGACCCGCTTCGACCATAATCTGCTGCGTTGCAGCCGGCAAAGGCGTCACCTGCCGAGCCGGTGGAGGCGGCGGTGGCGCGGCCGCGGGCGACGGAGGAGCCGGCGCCACCGTCGCCGCCTGTCCCGTCACTGCGAGGGCATCAATTTGCTCCGGAACGTCTTTTGCCTGCGTGGGCGCCTCCTGCCTCTTCAACGCATCTGTGGGAACCGCCTTGACCGGCCGCGCCAATAGCGGCAGGGCTCTCTTCTCCAGATTCTGCGGCAGCGCTGAAGGAACCGGCTCCACCGGCCCCATCCGCGGCAGCGTCGGCGCCTGCGCGATCAACACCGGCCGCGACGGATGAAGCTGCTGCACCACGAACACCACCACGATTGCCGCCAGCCCCAACACCGGAATCGCCCAGGCCGCCGGACGCAGCCAGCGCAGATATCCCGGCTCGGGCTTCCGTTCCAACGCTGCCCGCAGCCGCGTTTTCGCCACCGGATCTTGCAGCAGCTCTCGCAACGGTTCTTCGCGCGCCAGTTCTTCGAACAACTGCTGGTCTTCGAGCGCCGCCGCAAACAGCGCGTCACGCTCTCCGGGCGTGAGGGTGCCGGTCGCGTAGCCGCCCAACAGTTTTTCGATCTCTTCCCGGCTCATTTCTTTTCCCAACTTCCGCCCATCAATTCCAGCAGGTGCTTCCGGCACCGGTGGTCCCACGTATAAATGGTGTTGATCGCGCTCACATCCAGAATCTTCTGGATCTCCGGAAAGCTCCTCCCTTCCAGTTTCAAGCGGAATAATTCGCGGCAACGCTCCCCCAGTTGTCCGAGCGCGGTCTCCAGCCGCTCCAGCATCTCCTTTCGCTCCAGCGAATCGGCCGGCGAAGCGCCCAGATCCGGCAGCGGCAACTCTTCGATCGAAACCTGCGTGTACTCCCCGTGCCGGACCGCTTTCCGCCGCCAGCTCATCATCTTAAACCGGACGATCTGCAGGGAAAGGGGCAGCAGGTCTTCAGGCCGTTCCAGGTGGGCGTACTTTTCGTGCAGGAGCATCAGCACCTCCTGCGCCAAGTCCTCGGCAGTCTCCCTCGTTACTTGAGATGCCGCGAACCGCACAATCCTTTCACGCAGTTGCGCCAGTACCTCGTCGCGTGTCACTCGGCTCACCCTGGCTAAGCCAATGGTAACACTGACGGAAGAGGCATCCTTGGCGTTTCGGAAGCGGCCAGCCGGTTGTGGCAAACTCCGCTCGGGACCCCGGTCCCATCGGCGCCACCTAAACCGGCCAGCCTCATTGGCATTCTGCGGCGGCCGCGCCTTTTCTCACAGCCGGAATTGCCCCGGCTGCGGGACTAGGATTTTTTCCGGTCACAACGTGTTAAAACAAATTCGAATCCGTTAACCGATTCGCATTCTTGCAGTTACGATTCGCCGGCAGCGCTCGTGGTACTAGGTGGCTTCCGTTCCGGCGCGATAATCAGAATTGCAGGGAGGAGATTTTTGACTGCAGCGGTTCTCTACACCGCTCCGATTGGAGCAGTCGCAAACCAATAACTCCTTTGTTTGCAGCAACGGAGCCCGGCTTGACTGCTCCAATTGGAGCAGTTTCTATTCCGCGCCGTAGGCCTGCCCCGGAAGCCCGCTAATCTCCAGGACTGGCCGGATTTCCACGGTGCCCCATCGGCCGGCCGGAATTTCGCCCGCGATCTGGATCGCTTTGTCCAGGTTTTCGGCTTCAATCAGGAAGAAGCCGCCCAACTGCTCACGCGTTTCCGCGAACGGTCCATCGGTCACGACGCGCCGGCCGTCGCGGACCCGGACGCTGGTCGCCAGCGCCGTCGGCTGTAACGGAGCGGCCTGCAGATACTGTCCGCTCTCGTGGAGCTTCCTCGCGTAGGCAGCGGAGTCCTGGTAACACTGCGCGCGTTCCGATTCGCTCAAGGAATTTTCCGCCTGGTAAATCAGCAGCATGTACTTCATGATGGTTCCCTCCCTTGGTTGGTCGAACCGCCTGGCGCCCGATCGACGGCTGGCTGCAGAAAAATCTTAAGATCGGGTATGCCCGTGGACGCCGTCTCCGCCGTGGAAGCATTGTACCGCTCGGACTGGGGCCGCATTGTGGCCACGCTGATCAGCCTGTTCGGCGATTTCGATCTCGCCGAAGAGTATGCGCAGGAAGCATTTGCCGCGGCTCTGAACCAGTGGCCGGAGACAGGCCTGCCGGAATCGCCGCGGGCGTGGATTGTGCAGACTGCCCGCCACAAGGCCATCGACCGGCTCCGGCGCCAGACCCTGTTCACCGAAAAGATTCAGCCCCAACTGGTCCACGATCTCGCAGCCGCGCCGCCGGAACCGGAACTGACCGATATCCCCGACGAGCGCTTGCAGCTGATCTTCACCTGCTGCCACCCGGCGCTGGCGCCGGAGGCCCAAGTTGCCCTTACTCTGCGGACGTTGTGCGGCCTTGAGACCGACGAAATCGCTCGCGCCTTTCTGGTGCCCACCTCCACCATGGCGCAGCGCCTGGTGCGCGCCAAGCGCAAGATCCGCGACGCCGGGATTCCTTATAAGGTCCCGGAAGCGGCGGAGATTCCCGAGCGCCTCGAAGCGGTGCTCACTGTGATCTATCTGGTCTTCAACGAAGGCTATGCGGCCACGCGCGGCGAGAGGCTGATCCGAACCGATCTTTCCGGCGAAGCGATCCGGCTCGCCCGGCTGGTCCGCGCGCTGATGACGCCGCCTCCCGCGGAAGCCACCGCCTTGCTGGCGCTGATGCTTCTTCACGACGCCCGCCGCGAATCGCGAACCAACGAATCCGGTGACCTCGTCCTGCTGGAAGAGCAGGACCGCAGCCGCTGGAACCGAACGCAAATTACCGAAGCCCTGGCACTAGTCGCCGAAGCGTTACGGGCAGGTCCGAGTCCGTACACACTTCAGGCGGCAATCGCGGCCGAACATTGCAAGGCGGAGAGTGCCGCGGATACAGACTGGCGCCGGATCGCCGGTCTCTACGATGCGCTGCACCGCCTCCAACCGTCGCCCGTCGTGGAACTCAACCGCGCCGTGGCAATCGCCATGGCGGAAGGACCGGATCGCGGGCTCGCGCTGGTGAATGGGCTTGGCGCCAGCGGCGCTCTCGACGACTACCATCTCTTTCACGCCACGCGCGCCGACCTGCTTCGCCGCCTCGGCTCGCGTGAAGAGGCGGCCGCAAATTACCGGCGCGCCCTGGAACTGGTCACCAACGACAGCGAGCGCCGCTATCTCGAGCGCCGCCTCAGCGAGGTCTCGTGAAGTTCGCACTACGCCAGCTTCGCCGGAGCCCGGCGTTTACCGTGACCGCCCTGGCCGTGCTCGCCATCGGAATCGGGGCCAATACTGCAGTCTTTTCCGTCGTGAATACGATGTTGCTCAAGCCGCTCGCGGCTCCGCAGCCTGGACGCGTGGTGCAGTTGATGCGCCGGAATCAGCGCTTCGATCTCTACTGCGTCGCCGTCGCCGACCTGTTCGCCTGGCGGGCGCAAACGCAAATTCTGGAAGATGTCGCGGCATACAGCTACGTGCCCGACAAACTGAGCTTGACCGGAGGCGACACCCCGGAGCAGATTTCCGCCGAACACGTGTCGCGAGATTACTTCCGTCTGTTCGGCGCCCGCACGGCCGTGGGCCGGGTGTTCACAGCCGAAGAAGATCGGCCTGGCGCAGGAAATTTCGCGGTTCTCGGGGCAGGCCTCTGGCAGCGCTGGTATGGATGGGTCAGATCCCAACGTCGCCGGTAAAACGATCCTCCTCGGCGGGGACCCATACACCGTCGTTGGCGTCCTGGACGTAAGCTTCCAGGGCGATCGCTCCGTCGATCTTTGGCTTCCGCTCCAAGCCGCCCCGGCCAGCACTGCCGGCTGTTCTCTGTGGGGCGCCGGGCGGCTGAAAGCCGGAGTCACTCTCGCCCAGGCCCAAACCGCCTTGCGGTTGGCTGCCGATGAATATAAGCGCAGCCACTCCGCGCATACCACCTTCCTGGGCGAAGCGGCCATGCCAACGGAGGTGACCTACACCGCCGAGCCGATGGAGCGCATCATCACCTCCGATATCCGGCCGGCTTTGTACGTCCTCCTGGTGGCAGTTGCGTGTGTCTTGCTGATCGGATGCGCGAATATCGCCGGCCTATTGTTGGTGAGCGGCGTCCGCCGAAGCCGCGAGATCGCGATCCGCAGCGCTCTAGGCGCAAGTCGACGGAGGATCGTGCGCCAATTGCTGGTGGAGAGCCTGGTGCTCTCGCTGGCGGGCGGCGTGTTCGGTTTGCTGGTTGGAGTGCTCGTGATCAAACTTCTTCCGCCGCTCGAGCCGATGAATGTCGCGCGGATCGGACCGGGCGCAAGACCCTTCGCGCTGGACAGCGCTGTCCTGGCCGTGGCAGCATTTCTCTCGATTCTCACCAGCGTACTATGCGGGCTGCTGCCTGCGCTGCAAGTCTCCCGCGCGGATCTGTTCCAGCAACTGAAATACCACCGGACGCGCTTACGCGGCATGCTGGTTACAGCCGAGATCGCGATCTCGGTGACTCTTCTGATCGGCGCGGGCTTGATGGTCCGCAGTTTTCTTGCTCTGCGAAGCCAAACGACGGGCTTCGACGCGCGCAGAGTCCTCGTCTTCGAGACCGCCCTCACCGGCCCTTCCTTCGATCGGACCTCCGGAATTACTGCAATTGTGCGCAAGGTTGAAGACAGCCTGAGAGCGATTCCTGGTATCGATGAGGTCTCGGCCGAAGATTCGGTTCCCCTGCTGCCGAATCTTGGCAGGGCCTTCGAGATTGATGGGCGTCCGTCAGGGAGCCGCTGGCGCGCAGTCACTCCGGGTTACTTCGCCGTGTTTCGAATTCCGGTGTTGGCCGGGCGCAGTTTTCGCAGCACCGATGACGCCTACGGCGCACCGGTCGTGGTGATCAATCAAAGCCTCGCCCGCCGATTTTGGCCCGGCCGCGATCCGGTTGGTCAGAACATTTCCTTCCTGGATGCTTCGGGCTCGCGCGGGCCGACCGCGGAAATTATCGGCGTGGTGGCCGATGTCCGGGAGGTTGACCTGAAGGGACCCGTCGAAGCGGTCGTGTATGTTCCGCTCGATCAGGTGGATGATCGATTCCTGGCATCGATGAGAGTGTGGCTGCAGACGCTGTCGTGGAGTGTGCGAACTCGGGTGGCGCCGGCTTCCATTCTCCCGGCGATCCAGAAAGAAATTCGTGAGGCCTCTGGCTTGCCTGCCGGCAATGTTCGGCCGATGGAACAAATCGTCTCGACCTCCACGGCCCACGATGCCTTGCAAACCGAGCTGCTCGCCGTATTCGCGTTCGTTGCCATCCTGCTTGCCATGCTCGGTCTGCACGGAATGCTTGCCTATTCGATCGAGCAACGTACTTTCGAATTCGGCGTTCGTCTCGCATTAGGCGCGGACGCGTCGCGACTCCGGCGCATGGTTTTGTGGCAGGGCATACGGCACGCGGGAGCCGGCATCCTCATCGGCACCGGGGGCGCCTTCGTGCTCGCCCGCCTGATGCGCGCGCTGCTGTTCGGCGTGAAGCCGTCCGATCCGCTGGTGTTCGTGGCCGTCCCGCTCCTGCTCGGCGTCGTGGTCCTCGCCGCCAGCTATCTGCCGTCCCGCCGGATCTCCGTCATCGACCCCGCGACAGCATTGCGAGCTTCGTAGTCCCGAGGTCCGTGATTTGGTATAGTCTTCCCCATGAGCCGGACAGTTTTGTTGCGCCTTTCCGCCGGGATTCTGCTCGTCGCGGGGTCCTGGATCGGATACACACAGGGCAGGCAGGCTTCGAACAAGCTGAACAAGATCGCCGACGATCTCTACGAGATCGAAGGCGACGGCGGCAATGTCGCCATCTATATCACCAACGAAGGCGTCATCCTCGTCGACGATAAATTCGAGTACGACTACAACGATATCGTCGACAAGGTGAAGAGCGTGACCAGCCAGCCGATCCGCTACGTGCTCAACACGCACCATCACGGCGATCACACCGGCAGCAACGCCAAATTCCCGGCGTCGACCGAGATCATCGCGCACGCGAATGCGCGCAAGAACATGATCGACGGCAAGCAGCCGGGGCCGCCGCGCATTGTGTTCACGCAGGAACAAGACGTCTTTCTGGGCGGCAAAGAAGTACGCGCGCGCTATTTCGGACGCGGGCACACCAACGGCGACGTCATGATCTATTTTCCGGCGCTGAAGGTGCTGCACACGGGCGACCTGGTGGCGGGCACCAGCCCGCTCATCGACTACGGTGGCGGCGGCAGCCTGCTGCAGTGGACGGCCACGCTCGACGAAGCGCTGAAACTCGATTTCGACACCGTCATTCCGGGCCACGGCCCGATTTCGAAAAAAGCCGATATCGTCACCTACCGGAACAATATCGAGAAGCTGAAAACGCGGGTCACCGGCCTGTTGCGGCAGAACGCGGCTAAGGAAGATATTGCGAAGGTCATGACCAGCGAGTTCGGCTGGCAGCCCGGCGGCCTGCCGATGACGCGCGGCTTCGACGGAATGCTCGCGGAGCTGCGGCGGTAGGCGCGAAGCATGAACCGCTGTGTTCTCCTGGCTTTCCTCGCTCTCCCCATCATGGCCGCGGATCTCAAAGTGGATCACGTCACGGTTGCCGGGCGCGAGCTCGCCGCACTGCGCCACGCGCTCGATACGGCCGGCATCGCCAACGAGTACGGCGGCCCCCATGCCAACCATGCCACCGAAATGGCGCTGACCAGTTTCCCCGATGGCTCCTACCTCGAGCTGATCGCCATCCAGCCGCAAGCCGACCCGGCCGCTGTCGCCGCGAACCAGTGGCACCGGTGCCTGGAAACGAACGGCGGACCGTGCGGGTGGGCCACTCGTCCTGCCGACATCTCCGCCGAGGCCGGGCGTCTGCGGGCCGCGGGCGTGGCCGTGACTCCCGTTGCGAAGAGCGGCCGCCGCCGTCCCGACGGTGTGCAACTCGATTGGGAAACTGCGCAGGTCGGATCCGGAAATGGCAATTTCTTTCCGTTCCTGATTCACGATTTCACGCCGCGCGATCGCCGCGCCTACCCGGGCGGCAAGCCCACCGTGAGCAATTACTCCGGGATTACCAAGGTGGTTCTCGGGGTCAAAGATCTCGACGCCGCCGTGCGCGAATACCAGCATGCCTTCGGGCTGCCCGCGCCGAAGCGGCAGGACGATGCCGCCTTCGGCGCCAAGCTCGCAGCATTCGATGGAACTCCGGTGATTCTCGCGGCGCCAGACGCGCCGAAATCCTGGCTCGCCGAACGCCTGACGCGCTTCGGAGAAATCCCGTGCGCCTTTATTCTCAGCCGGGCCCAGGGCGCTCCGCCCGCCAAGCCATCCGCAACCTGGTTTGGCAAAGCGATATCGTGGGTGGCCCCGGACACGCTGGGCTGGCGCCTGGGCGTCGAGTAGGCAAATCGGCAACATCAGTTTGTTATAATCCTCACAAGCTAACCTGCCGCGAAGAGGTGTTCACACGATGAGCGCACGACGAATGACCGGGTTGTCCCTGTCTGCTTTCGGACTGCTGTTTTCCCTCGGAATTGCCGCCGGCCAGCCGGCCCGACGCGTGGACGACGGAGCTCTGAAGAACGCCGGCAAGTCGGGCGACGACTGGGTGACGTACGGTTTGAACTACAACGAAAACAGGTATAGCCCTCTCGCGCAAGTCAATGCAGGCAACGTCGGCCGCATGGGCCTGGCGTGGTCGTATGATGTCGGGGCTGGCGGCGGCTCGCAGGAAGCCACGCCGCTCGAGTGGAACGGCACGCTCTTCGGCATCACCAACTGGAGCGTGGTCTTCGCGGTGGACGCGCGCACGGGCAAAGAAAAATGGCGATGGGATCCCGAAGTGAACAAGACCGCGGTGCGGCCGAAGGTCTGCTGCGGCGTGGTGAACCGCGGCCTCGCCCTCTATGACGGCCTGGTGATCGCGCCGATCATCGACGGCCGCCTGGAAGCCTTCGATGCCGAGACTGGCAAAGTGGCCTGGGAAGCGCGCGTGGCCTATCCGCAGGACAACTACACGGTCACCATGGCGCCGCGCATTGCCAAAGGCAAAGTCATCATCGGCGTGAGCGGCTCGGAATATCCGGTGCGCGGATTCTTCAGCGCGTTCGACGCCAAGACCGGCCAATTCGCCTGGCGCTTCTACACCGTGCCCGGCGACCCGTCGAAACCTTTCGAAAACGAGGCGATGCGCAAGGCGGCGCAGACCTGGCAGGGCGAATGGTGGAAGCTGGGCGGCGGCGGCACCGTGTGGGACGGCATCGCCTACGATCCCGATGCCGATCTCATTTATGTCGGCACCGGCAATGCCGGGCCGTGGCCCGATGAGCTCCGCAAGCAGAATGGCAAAGATAATTTGTATGTCTGTTCCATTATCGCGGTGAAGCCCGAGACCGGCGAGCTGAAGTGGCATTACCAGATGGTGCCGAACGACTCGTGGGATTTCGACAGCGTGCAGCAGATGATCCTGGCCGATGTCACCATCCGCGGACGGCAGCGCAAAGTGATTATGCAGGCCAACAAGAACGGCTTCTATTATGTGCTCGACCGCGTCACTGGTGAATTCATTTCCGGGCAGCCGTTCGCGAGTGTGACCTGGGCCAAAGGATTGGACGAGAAGAGCGGGCGCCCGATCGTGAACGAGGAAGCGCGCTACAACGATTCGTCCAAAGTGACGGTGGCGCCGGGCCCGGGCGGCGCGCACAACTGGTCGCCGATGTCATACAACCCGAATACGGGGCTCGTGTACATTCCGACTTCCACGAGCAGCAGTTTTTCCTATCAAGTGCAGCCGAATTTCACGTACAGCGAAGGCCGCCAGAACATGGGAATCGTGTTCGGCTTCGGTCCGCCGGGAGCGCAGAGCACGCCCGCGGCGCCGGTGCCGACGCGGCCGGCTCCGCCGGCGATCGGCCCCACGGGCAATGACAGTCCGCGCGGCGGCGCGTTAGTGGCCTGGGATCCGGTGACGCAGAAAGAGCGGTGGCGCAACCCAGGTGGCGGCGGCATCGGGGGCGGCACGGTGACCACCGCCGGCAACCTCGTGTTCCAAGTAATTCCCGACGGCCGGCTGGTGGCGTACAGCGCCGACAAAGGCGAGAAGCTTCTCGATGTGCAGACCGGTTTGCGCGGCGGCATGGGTCCGCCCATCACCTATCAGCTGGATGGCAAGCAGTACGTCTCCTTCATGGGCGGGACGGGCCGCGTGGTGAATCCGTTCGGCGGAGGCGGCGCTCCGGCTCCTGCCGGCAATCGCGCAGGCGCACCGCCCGCTGGGGGCGCAACCCCCGCACCCGGAACCGCCGGCGCTGCCGAAGCCAATCCGTTTGGAGGGGGCCCAAATCCAGTTCAACCCAAGCTATTGACGTTTGTGCTCGACGGCAAAGAGCCGCTGCCGGTCCCAGCACCGGCCGCGCCCGCGCAGTAGAATAAGGCTCCGCCTTGTCGTGGGCGCGCCAGCGCGCACTACTTCATCGTAACGGGCGCCGACGTCACGGAACTCTCGAGCGGGAACCTGGCGTCGAGGCACATACTCGACGGCCAGGCTGTCTGGTTCTCGATGGCAGGTGTCACGAGGGATACGTGATCGACATGTCGCTTCACGGCATGGCTCTATTTCACCGTAACCGGCACAGACGCGATGTGATTCTCCCACTCCAGTTGGAGTCTCACTTTGTTTGCGCCGAGATCGGTCAGCGTGAACTTCATTTGTTCGACCGGGGACGAGGGCTTGGTCATCGTCATCTTCACGCGGCCGAGGTCGCGGGAGGCGTCGTAGCTCAGGCCCCACTGGCCAGTCTCCTTGTTGAGGATCAGCTCCCAGGCATCGGGGTTCTTCACCCAGCAGTAGAGTGTGTAGTCGCCTTTGGGTACGGCGAGGCCGCCGATATCGAGATTCGTGTCGGTGTGAAACGCAGTCGCGAAATTGGCGCCGGCGCGCCAGGCGGGATAGGTCGGGTCTTGCGATAACAGGCCGCCTTCGCCGAAAATTTTGCGGCCGCGCACGGAGGGCGCCGAGTATTGAATCGTGATCTTCTTGCCGCCGACCGTGACACTCGCCTGTGCGGGCGGGCTCTGCTGCGCGGCGGCAGCCGCGGCCAGAATCGACATCAAAGCAAGGATGGTCTTCATGAGAATCGTCAGGCCTTGGCTATCTCTTCTAACACCTTGTCGGCTTCGCCCGCGGGGTCGGCGGCGCGTGTGATCTGGCGGCCCATGACGACGTAGTCGGCGCCGTCACGCACTGCTTCCGCCGGCGTCGCGACACGCTTTTGATCTGCTTTCGCGGCGCCGGCTGAACGTACGCCCGGCGTCACCAGAACCGCGTCCGGGCCGGCCAGGCGCCGGATGCGCGCGGCGTCGAGCGGCGATGCCACGATGCCGTCGACACGCAACGCCATCGCTTTCTTTACACGTAGATCCACCAGGCTCGCTACGTCGCAGGGGTAGCCGAGGTCTTCGATATCCTGCTGGTCGAAGCTCGTCAGCACCGTGACCGCCAGCAGTTTCAGGTTCGCGGCGCCGCGGCCTTCCACCGCCGCGCGCATCACGGCATCGCTGCCGTGCACGGTGAGGAATTGTAAGCCCGCGCGGGCAACCTGGCACACCGCGCGCCGCACCGTCTCCGGGATATCGTAAAACTTCATATCCAGGAATACGTCCTTGCCCTGCGCGCGCAACTCCTTCGCAAACGACATGCCGGCCGCCGCGTAGAGTTCCATTCCCACTTTGTAAACGTGGACGCGGTCGCCGAGACGCGCCACCAGCGCCGACGCCTCCGCGGCTGTTTCGAAATCGAGAGCAACGATGATCGGGTTTGGCTTCATATCAGTCGTATGGCTTTCGTCCCGCGCGCGGTGACGCGGCCGATCTGGTAGGCCTCGGGCAACAGGCGCTCGAGCCCGACGGCATCGGCCGGCGGCAGCGTGATCAACAGACCTCCGGAAGTCTGTGGGTCGTAGAGCAAGTCTTCCAACTCGCGCGGCAGATCGCGCGCCGCTTCCACTGCGCAGGAAGCGAAGTCGCGGTTGTTGTTCAGGCCGGCGGGCACGGCGCCCTTCCGCGCGTAGTCCAGCGCGCCCGGCAGGAACTGCACGCGATCGGCTTCGATCTCGAGCGTCACGCTGCTGGCGAGCGCCATCTCGCGCGCGTGGCCGATCAATCCGAAGCCGGTGACGTCGGTGCAGCCATGCACGTCGAAGCGCAGCATTTCTTTGCAGGCCCGCTTGTTGAGCGTAAGCATGGAGCGGATGGCCTCGTTGACGTGTTCCCCGGCGGCGATCCCGCGTTTGAGCGCCGTGGCGATCACACCGGTTCCCAGGCGCTTGGTGAAAACCAGCGCGTCTCCGGCGCGCGCGTGGGCGTTGGCTTTCACGCGGTCCGGATGTACGGTTCCGGTTACCGCGTACCCGAACTTGATCTCGTCATCCGCTACGCTGTGCCCGCCAAGAATGGAGCATCCTGCCTCATGCATCTTTTCCGCGCCGCCCTTAAGAATCTGCTCGAGATCGGCCACGTCGCCCTTCGCGGGGTAGGCCACAATCGACAGCGCGGAGATGGGCCGGCCGCCCATCGCATACACATCGCTGAGCGAATTCGCCGCGGCGATGGCGCCAAAGGTGTACGGGTCATCGACGATCGGCGTGAAGAAATCAACGGTCTGCACCAGGGCGAGCTCCGGCGTCAGCTTGTACACGCCGGCATCGTCGGCGGTGTCAAACCCGACCAGCACATTGTCATCGGCCCAGCGAGGCACGCTTGCCAAAACCTTGTCCAACAACTTTGGACTCAGCTTCGACGCTCAACCCGCGGCCTTCACGTGCGCCGTCAACTTCTTCAGTTGCGTGGTGTCGCTCATGCGGGTACTTCTATTTATGATACCCGCCGGGCGCGCGCCGGTCCCAGAACGGCGATCCCGGCCAGCGCCGGACGGCCTCGTAGAATTGCGCGCGCAACCGGAGGTAATCCCGGTACGTTTCCTGGACCCACGTTTCGTATTCACCAAACGCTGCCGCTTCGCCGGTCAACGCGCGCGCGATCGCCGCCGCGGCGCGCATCCCACTCTCAATCGATTTGAATACGCCTTGACCGGAAAGCGGGTCGAAGGCGAGGGCGGCATCGCCGATCACGATCCAGCCGGGGCCGGCGACCGGTTTGCGGATGACGGAGGCGGCGGATACGATCTGGAAAGGCGGAGGGACGGGCAGATGCTTGGCGCGCGCGGAGGTCAGCGGCGCCTGCTCCACCAGTTCGCTCCAGACGGGGTTCTTCCACAAATCCGAATCCGTCATGTAGGCAAAAACCATGCGGCCGTCAGGAAGCGGGGCCGAATACCACCAGCCCTGCTCGACCGCTTCGATGAGAGTCTGCTGCGCCGGGTCGGACGTGTCAGATAGAGTCACGGCGGCGATCAGGCGATCGGACACCTGCGGCTGCGCGCCTTGCCGGGCCGCGAACAAGGCCTTGCGGCCGGTGGCATCGACGAGCACGCGGCCGGTCAAGGTGAGGGTTGCGCCGCCAAGTGACGCTTCCAGCCGCCACCGGCCATCCTCTTGACGATGACATTCACTCGCGCGCGCGGAGACAAACAGCTCTGCGCCAGCCTGCGCGGCCGCAGCGGCGAGCATGGCATCGAAGCGGGCGCGATCGACGTGCCAGCCGCAGCCGTAAGGATTGCGCAGGAAATCCTGGTGCCGGGGCGTGGCCGATTCCCAGGCAGTCTGGATTCCATACGATTCGAGCGGGCCGCACTCGCGAAAGCGCTCCCACACGCCTAGCGCCGTGAGTTGCTGACGGATCATGGGAGGCAGGGTCTCGCCGATGCGGAGGGCCCGGTAGTCATCCTGTTCGATCAAGGCCACGGACAAGCCGCGGCGGCTGAGATCGAGGGCAGCCGCGGAGCCGGCGGCGCCGCCGCCGGCCACCAGCACATCGAAGGAATCTCTCAAAGCCAGACGCTACAGCGTGCGGTCGATTTCGATGATGGCGCTGCCGCTCTGCACGAGAAATCCGAGGCCGCTCCACAGGTTGATCATGTCGACCGGCGACTTGACTCCGCGGTCCCACGAGACGTAGTTGTTGGAAGTGGCGGTGAAGACGTCATCGGGCCGCGCCGCCGGCCACCACGATAAGGGCGCCTGGAACTGGCAGTCATTGAAATCGGTCTGCCACGGTACCGCATTCTGCTTCGTGAGATCACCGGCCTGAAGCTGCGTTCCGTCCAGCCGGAACGGCTCCACGTAGGGATACTGATCGCGCGTCTGGAAGCTGGTCTCGATGCCCGGAAAGAACGGGCCGCCGCTGCAATTCTGCAGCGCGGCGCGGGTCATGCCGTCGGGCGTGATCGTCGTCGCCGGAGACGGCGGCCCCACCCAATCGTTGATGAAGTTGCCGTCCCGCCAAGCCTGCAGCACGTTGTATTGCGTCATGGTCAGCGGGTGATTGATCCAGCCGCTGTGAGTCAAATCTTCAAAGAAATCGGTCCAAATCGCCGGCATCAGGTGCGGCGTGGCTTGGGTGGACGGTGTCGACGGCGGCCGAAACTGCTGGAACACGGCATCCCGGAGAGCGAGTGTGGCCGGCGGCGGAATCACCGCCCGGAGGGATGCATAAAAGCTGTTCGGCAGTTTGGAACTCACCCATTGCGTGAGGATCTGGCTGAGCAGGATCGGATACACGTCGTTGGTGAACGACGGGATCGCGGGAACCTGGTATGCATACCGGTCCACCATCGCCTGCAAGAGTGTGTCATAGAGAGTAATGCTGTGGCTGACGGGCGGCGCGAATCGTGTCGGCGGACAAATCACCCATGCGCCGCTGGCCTGGTACGTCTTGTTTCCCATCGTCACGGTGGCGTTGACGGGGCCATCGGAGACATCGTCGTGCCAGCCGTCATTGTTCGCGAAAGTGGTGATCGGCGCACCGATGGGCGAGCCGGAATTGCCGAAGCCTCCCAACACCAGAAGCCGGCCGGAGCTGTCGGACTGGATTTCGCCTAGCGGAACCGGAGTGTCGAGAAACTGGCCCGTATCAAAAACCGCTCTGCTGCTGGGGCCAATCGTGCGCGGCCCCGGCGTGATCATGAGAGAGCTGCGGTTGGCCACCGAAGCGTTTCGCAGAGGAGTGTTGGTATGGCCCACGCCGTGAAACTGGTTGAACGCGGCTTTATTGTTGGCCAACTCGACGGTCCAGGTGATTTGCGCCGACGCCGCGGTGATTTCGCCCATGAACACGCCGTCTTCCCATCCGAAAATCCGGAACCGCGCGGCCTGCCGCCGCACGCGGCCTTGCGCGTCCTTGTAGCCGATGGTGGGAACGATGACGGAGCCGGGAATCTCGGGGCCCACGTAGAAACCGGAAGGAGAAGAGTCGGGGCAGTTGCCGAGGCGCGCGATGCCGATAGTCGGGTAGATCTTGAAGGTCCAAGCCATGTGCGGGTGCTCCTCTGCTCACGCCAGGCGGGAATACGGCGCCAGCTTGTAGATCGATTTGCCGGTTACTTTGGCAGCGGCCTCGCGCTGCAGGGTTACCCAGTTGGGGTCCGCTTCGAGCCGTGACCAGGCTGCTTCGCGCGCTGCCAGGCTGTCAAACGGAATCAAGTATGCGAAGCGCGGCAGGTGCTCGCCGGCAGCGGTGGATGCGTTCACAATCGGGCGAATGCCGGCGCGGTCGAGAATCGCGGTGAGGCGCGGGGGCGTGCCCTCGTGCCAACCCGGGGCGTGGTACGAGCGGAGCTCGAAGATCCCGGAGTCGAAAAAACGCGGAAACT
>Ga0126371_10002753_pt1 | contig 15215 bp, 9 predicted proteins | sample PanSoiMetaPlot_4_FD_110145 | JGI IMG/M metagenome (GOLD analysis project Ga0126371, IMG submission 110145) | Tropical forest soil microbial communities from Panama - MetaG Plot_4 | ecosystem: Environmental > Terrestrial > Soil > Tropical forest > Bulk soil | place: Panama | collected 2016-02-17 | reverse complement strand
TCCATTCAGTTCAACGTGGCGCGGGTGCTGGGACCGGCGATTGGCGGGTTGGCTCTGAACAATCTTGGCGCGGTGTGGTGTTTCGGACTGAACGGCCTCTCCTTTCTGGCGCCGGTGGTTTCGCTGACCATCCTGACCACCCGATACCTGCCGGAGAAGACCACCGAGAGCATGTTGGCTAGCATGAAGAAAGGATTCAAGTTCATCCGGCACCAGGGCGCGATGGAAGGACTGGTGGCGCTGGGTTTCTGCGTCACCGCGCTGGCGATTCCGATGACCACGTTTCTGCCCTGGTTCGCGAAAGAAGTTTTCAAGAGCGGCCCGGGTACGTTCACGGCGTTCCTGTGCGCTTCCGGCGGCGGTGCGGTGGTGGGCGCGCTCGGAGTGGCCTTCATCGGTAACATCTCGCGCAAGGGGCAGCTGGCGCTCACCATGCTGGTGGTGCTGGGGATTTGCATATCCGGCTTCGCGCTGTCTAAATCGGTGGCAATGAGTTGCGTGCTGCTGTTTCTGAGCGGCATTTCGCTGATGGCGGTGTTCACGCAGGTCTTGTCCCTGGTGCAACTGATTACGGCCAACGAGATGCGCGGCCGCGTCATCAGTATTTACAACGCCGCGTTCCGCGGCGGCATGCCGATGGGAAACCTTCTGACGGGCTGGCTCGTCCCAATGTTCACGGCGCCCGTGGTGCTGGCGGTGAACGGCCTGTTGCTGGTTCTGCTGGGATTGTACTTCCTCATCGTCGAACGCAAAGTCGCGGCGCTGTAAGGGTTGCTTATGTGGACAATGCTGCTGGCAGCATTTTTCGCGGCCGCTCCGGCCGCGCTCGAAACCGCGCGCGACCAGCAGGACCGCGCCGCGTTGCAAAAACTGGTAGACGAATCCTTTGCGGCGGCCCAGCAAGCCCCGAAAGATGCTGACGCGCAGTACCGGGCGGCTCTGGCGTCGTCTTATCTGGCCGAAGTAGCCATGGAACTCCGCGACAAAAAGCTGGCCGAACAAGCCGCCGTCCGGGGCGTGAAGGCGGCGGACCAGGCGATCGCCCTGAAGCCGGATGTAGCGGAATACCAGCGTGTATTAGGCACGCTGTGCGGGCAGGTGGTCCCTGCCAACCTGATCACAGGCTTGAGCTACGGCAAGCGCGCCAAGGACGCGATCGACAAGGCGGTCCAGATGGACCCCAAGTCTCCCGCGGCGTACATGGCGCGCGGCGTCGGAAACTACTACCTGCCGCCCGCGCTGGGTGGCGGCATCGACATGGCCGTTGCGGACTTTCGCAAAGCGCTGGTGCTCGATGCGAAGGACGCGGATGCGTGGCTTTGGCTCGGCATCGCCTTGCGGAAACAGAACAAGAATGGGGAGGCGCGCAGCGCGTTTACCAAATCGGTGGAACTCAACCCCAAAAGAATCTGGGCTAAAGAGCAGTTGGATAAGACTCCGCAGTAAGAATGTCACACGGGCACCCCGATCCTCCAGAGAATGTACCCAATCGCCTGCTTCACGTAGTTCCACCGCTCGCGTGGCGGATCGGGAAATAGCTCCTTGCGCGGCGAGCCGTACACGGCCAGGCCGCGAAATTGCAGCATCTTCTTAACGCGATAGATGTGATAGCCGTCGCTTACCACGATCACGGAATGCAAGTCCATCCGGTGAAGGATCTCGCCGGCGAGCGCGATGGACTGCACGGTGGTTTCACCTTCGCTTTCGACAATCACGGCTTCCGGCGGGACGCCGTGGCTGGTCAGATAAGAGCGGCCGACCGTGCCCTCCGTGAAAACTGCCTCGCCGCCGGCGCCGCCCGTGGTCATGATGCGCGGCGCCAGTTGCTGGCGATAGAGTTCGAGCGCGTGATCGAGACGGGCGCGGAGCACCGGCGAAGGGCGGCCGCCGTATTCGGCCGCGCCTAGAACCAGGATCACATCGGCCGGGCGGGCTTCGTCGCGCGTCGATTGCTCCTCGATCCGTCTCGAGATGTATCCGATGCCCGACAGCAGGACCACGATCGCCAGCGCGATCGTGTACCAGAGGATCCGTTTCATCTGCGGTATTCTGAATCGGTCAGAATCTAATTGTAAGATGGCGAAGCCGGAAACGATTACGAGCGCGGCCAATCCCCTGCTGAAGGACATTCGCCGGGCGATTGCCCGGGGCGCCCTTACCGAGGATGGCTGGTGCGTCGCTGAGACGTTCCACCTGCTGGAAGAAGCGCTCCGCAGCGATTGCGAAGTCAAGGTAGTGCTGGCCGCCGAGTCGGTTCGCTCCGCCGCGGAAGCGCACGTACGCGGACTTCGCGGGGTCAAAGTCGTGGTGACGCCGGACGCCTTGCTGCAGAGCGTTTCCGGCACTGAAACCACACAGGGTGTGTTGGCGCTGGTCAAGCCGGCCTCCTGGAAACTGGAACAACTGTTCCGCGGTTGCCCGCTGGTGGTGGTGCTGGATGGGTTGCAGGATCCGGGCAACTGCGGCACGATCGTACGCGCTGCTGAAGCCTTCGGCGCTACCGGTGTGCTGTTTCTGAAGGGCGCGGCCAGCCCGTTTAACCCGAAAACGCTGCGCGCGTCGGCCGGATCTCTGTTCCGTGTGCCGTTTCTCCACGCAGTCGATGCCACGCTGGCTCGGGCGGCTTTGCAGCAGAATCATGTGGAGCTGTACGCGGGGGTTCCCGCGAAGAACGGGGCACGTTCCCTGGCCGGCATCGATCTCACGGGCCGGTGTGGCCTGATCGTTGGCAACGAAGCGCGCGGCGTGGGGCGCGAGCTGCGGTCGGCGGCGCTGGATGTGGCGATTCCCACCGTGGGCGTCGAGTCGCTGAATGCGGCGGTGGCCGCGGGCATCCTGCTTTACGAGGCGCGGCGGCAGAGGGCGCTGAAACCGTGAGCCTGTTCGACACCACCGAACCCGGCGATGCCGGCAAACGGCCCCTAGCCGATCGCATGCGGCCGGAACGGCTCGAGGATTACGTCGGCCAGGAGCACATTCTCGGGCCGGGTAAACCGTTGCGGCGGCAGATTGAGCGCGACGAACTCAGTTCGATCATCCTGTGGGGGCCGCCTGGGGTAGGGAAGACCACTCTGGCGCGGCTGATTGCGCGCGTCACCAAGTGCGAGTTCCTTCCGTTCAGCGCGGTACTGAGCGGCATCAAGGAAATCAAAGCGGTGATGGCCGACGCGGAGCGGTTTCACCGGATGGGCCGGCGCACGATCCTGTTCGTGGACGAGATTCACCGTTTCAACAAGGCGCAGCAGGACGCATTCCTACCTTATGTGGAGCGTGGCGATATCGTCCTCATCGGCGCCACCACGGAGAACCCTTCCTTCGAAGTGATCTCGGCGCTGCTTTCCCGGTCGCGCGTCTACGCGCTGCGCGGGCTGACGGTGCCGGAGATCGTGACGCTGCTGAAACGGGCCCTTCCGGTGATCGGGCTGAGCGCGGCGGACGATTTGCTGGAGCAGATCGCCATTTACTGCAACGGTGATGGGCGCCAGGCGTACAACACACTCGAGGCGGCGTCTGCAGCGTCTACGGGAGGCGTCCTGACTGAGCAGGCGGTGCAGGACGCCATGCAGCGCAAGGTCCTGCTCTACGACAAGTCCGGTGAAGAGCACTTCAATCTGATTTCCGCGCTTCACAAGTCCGTGCGCTCGAGCGACGTGGATGCTGCGCTTTACTGGCTCACGCGCATGCTGGAGGCCGGCGAGGACCGGCTCTACATTGCCCGGCGCCTGATGCGGATGTCGATTGAAGACATCGGCCTGGCCGATCCGCGCGCGCTCGAACAAGCCGTGGCCGCAATGCAGGCCGTGCATTTCCTGGGAATTCCGGAAGGAGATCTGGCGCTGGCGCAGATTACGATTTATCTGTGTGTGGCGGCGAAGTCGGATGCGTCCTACCGGGCCATGGGGGCAGTGCACGAAGATGTGGAGAAGACGATCGCGGAGCCGGTCCCCATGCAATTGCGTAATGCCCCGACGCGCGACATGAAAGCATGGGGATACAGCGAGGGCTACCAGCATGCGCACCAGTTCGAGAACGCCATCAGCGACATGGAGTGCCTGCCGCCTTCGCTGGCCGGACGCCAGTATTATTTTCCTACCGACCGCGGAATGGAAAAGCGGATTGCCGAACGGCTGGAAGAAATCAGAAAGTTGAAATCCCGATCATGATCTTTCCCCAATCCGCTCAGCCGGTTCCCGCGAACTGTGCCCGACCGCGACACCGCCCCAAGACCCGGTTCGCGAATTTTCAAAGTATTTTTGTCGCTACAAAATAAAGCCCGAACTCCGCTCATCCGGCCCTCCCCCCACCCGTCACCGGACCCCCTGTGCGGGACAATAAGGTCAGGAAGGAAATTGCGGCAAGAGTCCGGCTTCCGATTGGATCCAATCGGAATCCAGACGTTAACCTCTTTGATTACAACAAATCGATGCGCGGTTCCGATTGGATCCACTCGAAAAGCCCTCATGGACGATAAAAAACATATCGCCTTAGGCTCCGGACCGGCCTTCAGAAGGCTAATTCTTTTCGATTCCGGCTGTGAACGGTTTTAGGCGCTCCGCGTCTGCGTGGTGTTTGCGGGAAAATTTTCGGTCGAGATCGGGCCAGAACTCCTTGAGAATATTGCTCATCATATCGAGGCCGACCTGCAAGCCGAACTTGGACACAGCGGTGGAGGCACCGTGGCTACCCGGATAGTAAAGGTTGGAAAGAGCGACAGCCGTCGCGTTCCCGCCGAGTTCGGAAAAATTGACTTGATAGCCGCCGGAATCCCGATGGGTCCAGAAAATTTGCCCGACGGCATAGCCGAGCCGGGAAACGCCCGAGCCGGTTCCGCGCCGGAAATACCGTGGGTCTTGGTGCAGCAGCGTGGGGTAGATTGCTTCGGTCATGAAGTCACCGATGACCAGATCCGCGTACGATGTGGCGAAGTAGCGTGCGTACCCGGCGACTCCCTGGCCGAATTCGGGTGTACCGCTCGTAATCTGCCCTTCGCCGGCGAACAGAGCGGCCAGAGCGACCGTGCCTCGGTCGAACGAGTCTTGTTCGGCGATCCGGAATTTTTGTTTGGGGCGCAGCGGCTTGTACTCCTGGAGGCTGGGATACGTGCGGTAATTGGGAATGATCCAGAGAATACGTTTGTGGGCCGGCGCCAGTTGCGGATCGCCTTGCGGAGGTTGCTGGCAAACGGCGGCTGGCAGTAAGGCGGAGAGCAGGAAGGAGCCGGGAATCAGACGGACCCGCATGGGCTCTTAACTCGCATTTTAGCGGCCGCACGTTCCCTCGGGTCTCATTGAGTGTACGGTTCGATACCCCTCGGGCGCATTGGCCCAACTCCAATTGTTCGCGCCGCATCGGGAACCCGCCGAGTGTTTTCAATTCAACTCGCGTTTATCGCGGCCGTCATCAAACCTGTATCCCGGATTCAACTCGCAGCGATAGACCTTGGTCTGATCTTGATTGACGGCGACCTGGCAACTGGCCCAGCTGAGATAAAGTGCTGGTCCTAGAGGGAAGACAATCGTGGTTCCGTTCACTTCCGCTTCGATGCTCACCCCATCGGCTGTTGGCGGGAGGGTAAACGTGAGAGATCGATCGAAAACCAACGGATACGAGTGCCTCAGAGCGTGGCCGAGGAGCGGCTTATAGACCTCGGCCTCCAACAAAAAAGTCGAAGTGCCGGCCCAGCCCAAAACCGCCACCTGGAGCGTGCGGCTGCCGCTCTTGAGATTGGAGCCTTCAATTCGCGTGAACGGACACGGCCCGGCAATGCAGGAGACTCGCGCGTTTTGGAACTGGTTGCCCGCCCCAGCATCGATCGCGACAGTTCCTTCGCTTGCCTTCCACTTTCCATCAGGCGAGCAGGGCCGATGTCCCTGGCACGGCACGCCGCCTTCATTACTCACCTCGAAGGTCTTGACCGCGCTTCCGATGTTGATGGTAGTGGTAGTAGTCATCGAATAATCGACAACCATGTTGGCGATTCTCACGGAGGCCGCCGGACTTGGGGAGGCAGGCCGAAGGGTTGGCGTCAAGCGCGCGATATACAGCTCGTTGTCGCCGATTATCTGCAGGTCCATCGTTTGATAACCTGGATGACGGAGACGCAGGTTGACGGGTTGATTGGGCCGGATGCGCCAAGGCAGAGGAACTGCGAAGTATCCCGAGGGGCCGGACTTGATCTTGCGAGCTGTGGGGACACCGAGTAAGGTAATTTCCACATCCGCGACGGGCAACTCCCTGGCAGGATCTGTGTCGCGTGTAATTACTGCGCCTTGAATGGAGGTGGGGTGTTGTGTGAGGTATCGTACGCCGAATGGGATCCCGGTTACTAGCAGAGCCACTCCGGCGCACAATCCGATGGCCGTCTTCTTGCTCACGGAAACATCTTACGCCTCCCGCGTGGCTGAGGATCTCCCATTGTGCCAGTATGTGTGATGGAGATCCCAGTTCAGAGTTCTCAGAGGGGGCCGGAAGACGGGTTTCTTTCGTGTGAAATGGCGAGTCGGCCGCGCAAGCTCGTTTCGCGACGCAGCGTCCTGGGCTGTCTGGGCGCGTCGGGCGCCGGACTGCTACCCAGTCTCCGGGGCGCAGAGGCGCGGACTACGTTCTCGGCCGAAGAAGATCAGTTCCTGGAAGAACTCGAGCGGGCACACTGCCTCTATTTTTGGGAGCAGGCTAATCCGCAGACGGGCATGGTGCGCGACCGGTTCTCTGTAAGGGGCAAGGACACCAGCCGGGTCGCGAGCATCGCCGCGGTTGGTTTCGGACTCACGGCTCTCTGTATCTCCGAGAAGCGAGGCTATCTGTCCCACGCTCAAGCGCGCGACCGTGTGCTGGCCACACTACGGTTTCTCTGGAAGCGCTTGCCCAATCATCGCGGATTCTTCTACCATTTCGCGCACATGGACACGGGCGAACGTCAGTGGGATTCGGAAGTCTCCTCGGTGGACACCGCAATACTGCTGTGCGGCGTCCTCACCTGCCGCCGCCATTTTCATCACGAAGAAATCAGCAATCTGGCCAACAGTATATTTAACCGGGTCGAATGGACGTGGCTGGCCGAGGACACGTCGCTGCTGCCTCACGGCTGGATGCCCGAGGCTGGCTTCCTGCCGTATCGCTGGGACGTCTATAGCGAGTTAATGATGATGTACCTTCTCGGCATGGGTTCGTGGACGCATCCCTTGCCGGCCGAGACGTGGAGTGCCTGGAAGCGGACCGCGTTCGAATTCGATGGGCTTCGCTACATCGGGGCGTTTGCACCGCTCTTCGCCCACCAATACTCACAAGCTTGGTTTGATTTTCGTAATAAGCGGGACCGGTATGCCGACTATTTTCAGAATTCGACCGCGGCGACCGAAGCGCACCGCCGGTTTTGTCTGGAACTCTCCAAACAGTTTCCCGATTACAGCGAGGATCTGTGGGGTATCACCGCGTCCGATTCGATCTTGGGATACGTCGCGTGGGGCGGACCGCCGGCCATCGGCCCCATTGACGGCACCGTCGTGCCGAGCGCCGCGGGGGGGTCTCTGCCGTTCCTGCCCAAGGAGTGCGTCCGCGTGTTGCTTCATATCAAGAACCGGTATGGAGATAAGGCCTGGAGCCGATATGGGTTGATTGATGCCTTCAATCCCCTAAAGAACTGGTACGACGCAGACGTAGTTGGAATTGACACAGGAATCACGGTGGTAATGGCGGAAAACGCACGAACCGGATTCGTCTGGGAAACCTTTATGAAGAATCCGGAAGCGCGGCGCGGCATGGAGCGTGCCGGCTTCCAACCCAATCCCTCTTTGTAAAGTCTTGTGAAGTCGTAAAGTCTTGTAAAGTCCGAAACCTTTCACGACAGTGACGGTTAATTACGCAATCCACGTAAGAAATTCCTAGCGGTATTGCTGCGCCCCGCGTCTTTCGATGCTCCGGTGAAACGGCAGCGCGAATGCATGGAGCGATGTCGATTCCATAAATGGAAGAGTATTCCGCGAAGCGGAATTCAATATTTGTGAAAAGTGGAACGCTTATGTTTCGGAACAGTTGGCGGGAGCGCATCCAGGCATTACAGAACCTTCCCGCGCTCGTGCACATTGTCTGGGGTTCGGGCCCTTCGGTCGTATGTGGCGTGATCTCATGTCGTGTCACGTCCGCTCTGATCCCTCTGGCAATACTAGCCGTTTCGAAGAAGATTATCGATTCCGTGCAGGCGCACTACGCAGGACGCGCGCTGCCGCGGGAATTCTGGGCGCTCGTGGCCGCGGAGTTTGCGCTGGCGGCGTTGATAGCGATTCTCGGCCGCGCGACCTCGTTTTTCGACTCGCTGCTCGCGGATCGCTTCACCCGGCACGTCAGCCTGCTTGTGATGCGCCACTCCTCCCAACTCGATCTGGCTTCCTACGAAGACCCGCGTTTTTACGACAAGCTCGAGCGGGCGCGCGTGCAGGCCACGGACCGGATCGCCATGATTCACGCCATGGGGTCGGCGGCCCAACAACTAATCGCAGCGATTACGTTGTCACTCGCTATCCTGTGGTTCTCTCCATGGCTTCTCGGCCTGTTGGTCGCGGCGGTGGTGCCGGCCTTCCTGGGCGAGAGTCATTTTGCTTTTCTCGGCTATGCGCAGAATATCCGGCAGACTCCGGCGCGGCGGCAGTTGGATTATCTGCGGATGATTGGGGCGAGCAAGGAATCCGCCAAGGAGCTGCGGCTCTTCGGTTTGAGCGGTTTCCTTTCGATCGAATACGAACGGCTGTCGAACGGGATCTACGATCAAAACATCCGGCTCGCGCGCCGGCGCCTGTGGGCCGGGGCCGCCTTAGCGCTGCTTAGCACCGCAGGCTATTACGGCGCTTACACCTATGTGATCTACCGGACGGTTACCGGGGCACTCACCTGGGGCACGCTGCAATTTCTGGCCGGAGCTCTCGCTGCCACCAGCGCGAATATTCAAAACGTTTTTAGCACCCTGTCCGGCATTGCGGACCAATCGCTGTTTCTGACCGATCTGGTGGAGTTCCTGCGAATGGGCCCAAAGATCTCCTCGAAGCCCAACGCGTTGCCCGCTCCACGCCTGATCCGCGACGGCTTTCTGTTCGAGCAAGTGACATTCTCCTATCCCGGAAGCAACCGGCTGATCCTCGACCGACTGAATTTTCGGATCGAGCCCGGGGAACGCATCGCGCTGATCGGCGAGAACGGGCAAGGCAAAACGACGCTCGTGAAGTTGATCACCCGCCTTTACGACCCCACCGGCGGCCGCATTTTGCTCGACGGGGTGGATCTGCGCGACTACCGTGTTGACGACCTGCACCGCCAGATCGGAGTGATCTTTCAAGATTTCATGCGCTATGAACTGACGGCCCGCGAAAACATTGCGGTGGGACGCATCGAGTCGGCACAAGACGACGCAATCCGGCGCGCGGCCCAACAGAGCCTGGCCGATCCCGTGATCCGGAAATTGCCCCGGGCATACGACCAGTTGCTCGGCCTTCGGTTCGAAGGCGGAGTCGATTTGTCCGGTGGAGAGTGGCAAAAGATCGCGCTGGCGCGCGCGTATTTCCGCGACGCTCAAGTCGTGATTCTGGATGAACCTACTGCCAGCCTGGACGCGCAATCCGAATACGAGGTTTTCCAGCAATTCGCCGAACTGACCCAAGGCAAGATCGCTCTGCTCATCTCTCATCGGTTCTCTACGGTGCGAATGGCGGACCGCATCGTAGTTTTGGAAAACGGCGCGATCGCGGAACACGGGAGCCACCAACATCTGCTCGCTCTCGGCGGCCGTTACGCGGTCATGTTCGAACTTCAAGCATCGAGTTACAGATGAGCCAAGAAACTATTACCCCCATTCATGACGCCACCCTCGCACGCACCGGCGAAAGCCTCCGGTACGCGCGCGAGGCGGGCGTTCAGTTAGGCAGAAGCCACCAATTCACCAAGCCCCGCGGCCATACCAGGGTTGCGGCTCCAAGCCGCCGCCGCCTCAAAGATCTGATCGTTCGAGCGTCGACCAGCTCACAGGCGGAAGCCGAATGGGTGCTCGACAATTTCCGGCTGATCTTCGGCGCAGAACGAGAGGCGCGCGCGCTTGCTTCGCGCCTGAAGCGCTATCCAGCGGTCATGCAAAAGAGGGGAGGCGAAACGCCGCGCCTTTGCCTCCTGGCCAGAAGCTATCTCCTGACTGTAGCGAACAGGTTTTCTGAACAAACGCTCATTGAATTTATGGACGGATACCAGGACGTCGCGCCGGTCCGGATGAGTGAGATCTGGAATCTCAGCGCAGCCTTGCAACTGGAACTAATCGGTCTGCTGACGGACGCACCGCCGGAGGATTGGCCAGTCCTGCTCACCAGCATGAGAAAAATCAGTGATCTCCAGTGGAAGGATGTCTTCGAGGCCTGCAGTCACACTCATCGCCTTCTGACTTGCGACCCAGCCGCGGCCTATCAGCGAATGGACTTCGAGAGCAGAGAATTGTACCGCCAGGCTTTGTCCAACCTTGCCAAGCATTGCACTCTCACGGAGCCCGAGATCGCGGCTACTGCCATCGATCTGGCCGAAAACGCGCTCGGCGACTCCGACGGCTCCCGCGCGGCCATCCGACGCGCGCATGTGGGCTACTATCTGATCGATCAAGGCCGCGCGCAGCTCGAAGCCTGCATTGGCTATCGGCCTTCGTTACCGGGCTCCGTACGGCGTTTCGTGCTGCGGCACCCGACCGGGTTCTACCTTTCCGGAATTGAAGTGCTGACTTTACTTATTGTGTTTTTGATTCTCTATAAGCTGGATTCGGTTTCACCGTCTTATTGCGGATTGCTCTTACTGATACTTCCTGCCACTCAGGCCGCCACGGATTTCTTGAACAGCCTCATCGCGCTTCTAATTCCACCTCGGGTTCTCGCCAAACTGGATTTCTCCAGCGGTATTCCACATGGCTGCGCCACGATGGTGGCGGTCCCCGCACTTCTGCTCAATGAAGGCCAGGTTCACGACCTTGCGCTCGACCTCGAGATCCGGTTCCTGGCGAATCCCGACCCGAACCTCTACTTTGCCCTCCTGACGGACTGCCCCGACTGTAATCTCCCGGAAGACCATCACGACGCACTGGTGGACCTATGCCGAGGTTTGATCGCCGGCTTGAATCAACGCTATGGGAGAGATGGCCGCCGGCCGTTCTTCCTGTTTCATCGCCGCCGCACTTTTAACGAATCGGAAGGGGTTTGGATGGGCTGGGAACGAAAACGAGGAAAGCTCCTCGATCTCAACCGGCTTCTGCGGAATGATGGTGATGCGTTTCCGGTCAAAGAGGGCGACCTGTCTGTGTTGCCGGAAATCCGTTTCGTCATCACGCTCGATTCCGATACCCAACTGCCGCGCGATTCCGCCGCGCGGCTGGTAGGCGCGATTGCTCACCCGCTCAGCCAGGCGGTCATCGACCCCGCGAGGCGCAAGGTGGTGGAAGGCTACGGCATCCTCCAACCGCGCATTGGAATCAGCGTGCAATCGGCCGCTCGAAGCCGCCTCGCCTCGTTGTACTCCGGTCAGACGGGGTTCGACATCTATACTCGCGCGATCTCGAACGTATACCAGGACCTGTTTGGAGAAGGAATCTTTACCGGCAAAGCGATCTACGAAGTCGATGCCTTGCGCTCCGTCCTGGAGGGCCGGTTTCCGGAAAACTCTCTGCTGAGCCATGACCTGATCGAGGGCGCGTACGCGCGTGTGGGACTCGTCAACGATATTGAGCTGATCGACGACTACCCGTCGCACTTCAGCGCCTACAGCCGGCGGAAGCACCGATGGATGCGCGGAGACTGGCAGATCCTTCGTTGGATCCAGGCCCGCGTTCCCGACTACTACGGCCGCTGGATTCCCAATCCGATATCGCTCATCTCACAATGGAAGATTCTGGATAACTTGCGGCGGAGCCTGCTCGAGCCGGCGCTTGTGCTCCTCCTGCTTAGCGGGTGGTTATGGCTGCCCGGGCGCCCGGAGTATTGGACTTCGGCAACCATCTTGATTTGGTCATTGCCGGTTTTCTCGGGCCTGTTCTTCGCCCTTCCGCGAGCGCCCCGCTGCCGCCGGGCATGGCCGGGCTGGCTCGCCGAATCGGCGCGGTCGGTTCGCGATCACGCTCTGATTACCATGTGCAGCTTGATTTTCCTTCTGCACCAGGCGCTGATCTCGGCGGACGCCATCGTTCGAGCGGTCTCACGCGCCTTCGTAACACGCAAGAAGATGCTGGAATGGGAGAGCGCCGCGGAAGCTGAAGCTGCCGCCCGCCGCACGGCCACAGTTGACGTTTATCTGAAATGGACGCCTTGGATCGCCCTTGCCATTGGGGCGATGATCTGGCGCGTGCGACCGGAGTCGCTGGCATCGGCGGCTCCACTGCTCGGCCTCTGGACCGCCTCGCACCTGTTCTCGATCTACTTGAACCGAAGGCCGCGCGCGGGCCACAACAAGTTGAATCAAGAACAGTCTCAGCTATTGCGCGACTCTGCGGATCGAATCTGGCGCTTTTTCCACGACTGGAGTTCGCCCGCTACCAATTGGCTGGTTCCCGACTCAGTGCGTGAGGACGGCGCGATTGAGCCGAAGCTATCTCCCACCAATCTTGGGATGCTGCTCAATTCCCGAATCGCCGCCGTGCACCTGGGAGTCATGCCGCTGGCGGAGTTTGTTTTCCAAACCCGGCAGACTCTCGACTGTGTCGCGCGGCTGTCCAAATACAAAGGCCACCTGTTGAATTGGTATGACATCAACACCCTCGAGCCTATTTCGCCGTTTTTCGTATCGACCGTGGATAGCGGCAACTTGGCCGCCAGTCTCTGGACTCTGAAGCAAGCGGCGCAGTGTTTTGCGTCCGAGTCCGCTGTGAAACGGGGCCTAACCAGTGATCTCGCTGTGCAACTGCGAGCCATTGCCGAGATCTGCCACCGTCTGGTGGACGAGATGGACTTCCGATTTCTGTATCAACCAGGCAAGCAAAGCTTGTCGATCGGCTTTGATACTTCCTCCAGCCGGCTTGAGCTTGCGAGCTACGACCTGCTTGCCTCCGAAGCTCGCACGGCAGCATTCATCGCCATCGCCAAGGGGGACGTTCCGCAGGACGTTTGGATCCGGCTGGGACGTGCTCATACGACGTGCCGGGGCGAAGGAATTCTCCTCTCCTGGACCGGCACCATGTTCGAGTACCTGATGCCGGCACTTTGGATGCGCCACTATCCGGAGACGCTTCTCGATCACACGACCCGCGCGGCCGCACGCGCCCAGCGCGACTATGGACGCCGGCGGGGAGTTCCGTGGGGCATTTCCGAGTCTGCATGCCTATGTGATTCGAGTTCTGAGTACGGGTACGCTCCCTTTGGTTTGCCGGAGCTGGCTTTGAAGCGAGCTGAAGCGCATTCTCTGGTGATTTCTCCCTACTCCAGTTTTCTCGCTGCCGCGGTCGATCCCTCAACCGCCGTAGAAAACCTCCGCCAGATGAAAGAATTCAGCTGGTTCGGCCGCTATGGTTTCTACGAAGCGATTCAATACACGGGAGCCGGAGGGGAACCGGTGCGGATGTGGATGGCTCATCATCAAGGCATGAGCCTGCTGGCTGTCGCGAATCTTCTCTGCGACAACCCGTTACAGCGCTACTTTCACGCCGAGCCGCAGGTCATGGCGACGGAGCTGCTGTTGCATGAGCGAGTACCCTCGGCAGCACTTGCGGAAGCGGACACCGTGCCTGCAATGGAAGAATTGGGACTCGCCGTCGCTTAGCAGCCGGGGCAGACAGTCTCTCACTCTACAGTGAACTGCCCTTCAAGACCACGCACTGAATCCGGGGCGATCCATAGCTGGTATCGGCCTGGCTCGGTAACGAGCTGCATTTGTTGATTGTGAAAGGCCAGGTCGCTCCCTCGGATGCGGAACGTGACGGTGCGCGATTCGCCCGGCTTCAAAACAATCCGTCGAAACCCTTTCAATGATCGCACCGGCTGCGCAACGCTCGCCGCAACCGGATGGACATATAGCTGGACGATCTCGGCTGCCTCGCGGCGCCCGCGATTGGTTATCTCGGCGGACGCATCCATCGTTCCAGTGCGCGGCATTGTGTTCGCGCTCACCCGAAGGTTCGCGTATTCGAAATTGGTGTAGGACAAGCCATAGCCAAACGGGTACTCGGGCGTGAAGTCAACGTCGATGTACTTCGACGTGTAGCCTTTTGGCTCCGCGGGATTGCCCATCGGTACTCCCAGTTCATTGGCTCCTGCGGGCCGCCCGGTATTCAGGTGCGCATAATAGATCGGCACCTGGCCCACTGTCCGCGGGAACGTAACCGTCAGCTTTCCCGAAGGCGTTGCCTGTCCGAACAGGAGATTCGCGATTGCCGGCCCACCCATAGTGCCCGGATGCCATGACCATAGCACTGCCTTCACGCGCTCGGCCGTCTTATGAAATGTGAGCGGCCTTCCGGCCAGGATCACGGCAATCGCCGGTTTGCCCAGCTTCGTGACTTCATCGATGAGCTCTTCTTGGGCGCCCGGCAAGTTGAGAAACGCACGCGAGCGGGCTTCGCCGGATAGAATCTGCTCCTCACCCAGGAAGAACAGCACGACCTCCGCCTTTCGCGCCGCGGCGACCGCTTCCGAAAAGCCGGCCGTGCTGGTGTCCCGGCTGTTTTTCAGCCCGGCAGCATAGTGGACGCGAGCCCGACCTAACATTTGGCGCAATGCTGCGAGGGGCGTCACGACGTCCGCCGCGCGCCCATCCATGACCCAGGTGCCCATCTGGTCTACGGCGCTGTCAGCCAGAGGACCGATGACCGCCACAGACCGCACGGACTCTGTGAGCGGCAACACCGGGCCTTCATTCTTCAACAGGACGGCGCTCTCGGTAGCCAGCCGCTGCGCGAGCGCGCGCGATTCGGGCGTCACAGACACGGATTCGGTGCGCGCGGGCTTCTCCCCGAATAGTCCCAAGCGAAATTTCAGCCTCAGAATGTTGCGGACGGCTTCGTCGATTTGGCTGACCGGCACGGTGCCGTCTCGCACCAGCGGCTTCAACTCATCCCAGTACGTGGTGCTGACCATTTCCAAGTCGACACCGGCGCGCACGGCTTCACGCGCTGCATCACGGGCGGTGGCGGCGTATCCATGCGCAATCATCTCGGGAATGGCCGTGTAATCGCTCACAACCAGGGGGTTGAACTTCCATTGCCCGCGAAGGATGCGGCG